>SKEZ01000320.1_pt1 | contig 41590 bp, 33 predicted proteins | sample 4843881 | NCBI WGS metagenome assembly SKEZ01 (sample SAMN11008796, study PRJNA524170) | human gut metagenome | isolation source: fecal sample from pouch patient p1, p46 | place: Israel: Tel-Aviv | reverse complement strand
CCCGCCCCCGGCCGCGCAGGCCGGCGCGACGGCCGGCGCGTCCTCGCCTACGGCCGCCACCGGCGTCCGCTACACGGCTCGGCCCGCCAGCGTGGGCGGGAGACCAAGCCGCTTCTTCTTTGCCCAGTCGGCTGCGCCGACAGTCTTCCGCCAGCGGGGCGGGACCGATGTATTCGATCGGGCTCAGGCTTCGCGGCGACCGGATAGGGCGCGACCGAGCGTGATCTCGTCGGCGTATTCCAGATCGCTGCCGACCGGCAGACCGCTGGCCAGCCGCGTGACCTTGATATCCAGCGGGCTGAGCAGCCGACTCATATATGTGGTGGTGGCTTCGCCCTCGATGTTCGGGTCGAGCGCGAGGATCACCTCCTGCACCTCGTTGGTCTTCAGACGGTCGAGCAGCGCGGGGATGTTCAGATCAGCCGGGCCGACATTGGCCATCGGGTTGATCGCCCCGCCGAGCACATGGTACAGACCGCGGTATTCGCGCGTGCGCTCGATGCTCATCACGTCCTTGGGTTCCTCGACCACGCAGATCATGCTACGGTCGCGCCGCGGATCGACGCATACCGGGCAGGGACTCGACTCGCACACATTGCCGCAGATCTCGCAGAAGCGCACTTTTTCCTTGACTTCGGTGATCGCGTCGATCAGCTGCTGCGCCTCCTCGTCGGAGGCCGACAGCATATGGAACGCGATGCGCTGAGCGCCCTTCGGCCCGATGCCGGGCAGATGCGCGAACGCATCGATCAGTCGCTGGATCGCGCCGTCATACGCCAAAGCCATGGTTCCTCCTTGCAGATACCGCGTGGTTCATTATGCCTCACGGGCTTCTACAAACGCGCGCAGTATGTGATGCTGGGGTTGGCGGCGAAGTCGACTGGGAAGGGGCCGCACCATGTGCACCGCGTAACGTATGGACCACCCTCAGTCTCGCTTCGCGAGCCAGTTCCCGCCAGCGGGAGCATGTCGATTCCGGCACGATAGGGCTTTATGAGGTGCTTGCGGCAGTGCTCCCCTCAGTCCACTACGCGGACAGCTCGTCCGGCAATCATGGACGGCCTACAGCCGCAGATCACCTGCTCGCCGGCCGGCTCGCCTTCGCCTACAAACAGCTCCGCTGTTTGCTCGACGGCTCAGCCTCAGAGAGGGGAGCCAAGGGTGATGTGCCGGCTGAGCGGGCGGGCTGTAGTGCCGTCAGTCGTCGTGCTTGTTGGATTGCGCGATGTTTCTGGGGTTCTTGGGGTCGTCGGCGGCGAAATTCTCGGTTTTCTTGACCTCGAAGAACTTTTTGAGATCGTCGAGACTCATCGCGGTCGCGGAGCCGAGCGACTCGTCGCTCATCGAATACTCGTCCTCATCGGGGTCAACGCTCGGCGTGCTGGCCGGCGTACCGGGAGTGGCTGCACCCCGGCCCGTACCGGCACCTACACTGGCAACCACATTGCCCAAGCCGCCCGGTCGCATGCCCGATGCATTCGGTTCGGCGAAACCGGCCGGAGCCGCGGCCGGCGTTCCAGCCGGCTGCCCCCACGAATCATCCGCCATGCCCTGCGCCGGCGTTCCCGGGCGGCCCCCATCACGGAACGAGGAACGCCCACCGCGGGGAGCGGACGGCTGCTGACCCCACGGGTCATCATCCATCGGCGCTTCCTCGGGCGGAGGAACCTGCTGATCCGCCCAAGGATCAGTTGCCACGGCCGGCCCCTGCTGCCACGGATCCGCCTCCGGAGCGGCGTTCGCCGGTGCCGAGGCGGCTTGATTCGGCTGCTGCCACGGATCGGCACCGCCAACAGCGGTCTTCGGCACGGCAGGTGCCGTCATGGCGGCCCCGGCCGCCGGCGATGCCTTCGCTTGGGCCGGCGCCGCCCACGGGTCGGTGTCATCACTCAGATCCGGTACGGCGACATGCTTGGTATGGTGACCCTCCCCCGCGGATGGCGTCTGTGCGGCGGGCATCGAGGTCGATGACGCCGAGTCCTGCCGCGCCGCCGTGCTCTGACGGTCCTGCGCCGAGACGACGGGACGTTCGGACGGCCGCGTCTCCGCATCCGACTGAACCGACGACTGAACCGACGCCGAGGACGGGCGCAGCCACGGATCCTCCTCATCGTCATTCACGCCGGCGGACGCGTCGTGCGCGTTCGCCGCTCCCGCCGCATGATCGTCCGCAGTATGCGGATTCTCGTCACGAGGATCGACCGACGAGCCAGCGGCCGCTCCCGCAACCTCAGTCTTTCGCGAAATACCACGCGTCGATGATCCGGAGGCTCCCTGAGTCACCGTCGCCTGACCGGATGTCACCGGCCGGGCATCGCCCGCGCCGGACGGTTCCCCGGGCGTCGCCGCCCCGGATGCCGAATGAGTTCCGCCGGCTCGATGGCTGGCGTCATCAGCATCCGCCGCTGACGCATCCTCGGCCTTGGCCGCATGCTGTTCGCGCGACTCCGACGGCTTGCGAGCAGATCCGAAATTCATCAGCCCCGCGGCGGCCAAACCGGCCTTGGCCAGTGCGATCTGCTTCTTGACCTGCGTCAGCTGCTCGGGAGTCATGCGCCTGGTGGATTCGACCTTCTCGCCGTTCGCCGCAACCGGAGTCGGGGCGATCATGGTGGCGGCGCCGAACTGCTTGCGCACGGCCTCAAGCACAACGATCGACGCCTTCTTGCCGCTGTTTTCCTCATCCGTGGCAACGGCCAGCGCGAACGCATGCTGGCTGAGCGCCCGGTCGAAGGTCATGGACAGGCGGGACTTGCCCATCGCATTCGTCTCGAACGCCACGGTCGGCACCTTGTCGCGGGACACATATTCGCGGATTTCCTCTGGTAGCGACGCCACCGCGGCATCCCACTTCTGGTCTGGCGTGCGATTGTCCGGTCCGGACGGAACACCCGCAGCCGACGCACCGGCCGAAGCCGCCGGCTGTCCCTGAGATGACTGGCCTTGGGACGCCTGACTTTGGGACGAAGTACCTTGCTGGGCCGCGCCAGCGGACGGGCTATGGCTTCCCCACGCCGGGACCGGGGCCTGATTCCGGGTGCCGGATTGCGCCGAACCACCATGCGGGGTCGCCCCCGCCGCCTGGTCCGACCCCGATTGCGGCGCCGGAGTTCCCGAACCGGATGCACCCTGATGCGGCGCAGCCTCGCCTTGGTTCGCTCCCCAAGCCGAAGAAACAGTCGAAGTCGCAGCAGTCTCAGCGGCGGCGGATTGGCCGGAGTCCGTCTGGCCACCCGCCACGCCAGCGGCGGCCACGCCACCGGCATCCTCACTAGCGGAGGCCGCGCCACCGGCACGAACCGGAGCCGACGCCTTCCCCGCAGTTGTTTCCGCATCGGATGTCGCCCACGACTTCCCGCCCCCGCTGGCGGGCCGAGCCGTGTAGCGGACGCCGGTGGCGTCCGTAGGCGAGGACGCGACGACAGTCGCGCCGGAATGCGCGGCCGGAGGCTGTCCCTGATTGCAGGCCCGGAGGGCCGTCGGCGCAGCCGACTGGGGGTGGTTCTGCGCCGAAGCAGCACCCGCATTCCCCTGCTGATTACGCGAGGCACCGGCGAATCCACCACGACGCGACGATCCGGCAAAACCGCCACGCTGGGCAGGGGCGGGAGCCCCCTCTCCCGGCGTGCCAGCGCCGGCTCCAGCCGATGCCCCTCCAAACGATCCAGCGGACGCGGAACCGCCGCCAATGCCGGCGCCAGCCCCGGCGTTCTCCCGCCCGGCGAGCAGCCTCGCGGCGAGCAGCTCCAGGCGCATGCGCGGCGAAATCGCGCCGGTCATATTGCCCAACGTCGTATTGATAATGTCTGCCATCGAAGTCAGCACTGGCAGACCGAGCGCAGACGCCTGCCGATGCAGGTCCCCCATGTTCTCGCCCTCGGCGGTGTCGCTCAGCACCGATTCGGCGCGGTCTCCCGCCAGCGTCAGCACCAGCAGATCGCGCACGCGCGCCAGCAGATCCTCGACGAACCGCCGCGGATCGAAGCCGCCGACCACAACCTTCTGAATCACCCCGTACAGGGCTTCGCCGTTGCGGTCGATCACCGCGTCGACCGCCTCGCCGATCAAGGCCTCCGGCGTGAATCCAAGCAGCGCCACAGCGGAATCGTGCGAGATCACACCGTTCACGGACCCGACCATCAACTGGTCAAGCACGGAAAGCGTATCGCGCATCGAGCCGCCACCGGCGCGCATCGCGAGCTTGAGCACGCCGGGCTCCGGCTTGATGCCCTCCTTCTCGCAGATCGTCTCCAGATACGGCCCCATCACCTCGGCGGGCACCAAGCGGAACGGATAATGGTGGGTGCGCGAGCGAATCGTGCCGATCACCTTGTCCGGTTCGGTCGTCGCGAAGATGAACATGACGTGTTCCGGCGGCTCCTCAACAATCTTGAGCAGCGCGTTGAAGCCCTGCTGCGTGACCATGTGGGCCTCGTCGAGAATGAAGATCTTGTATCGGTCGCGGGCCGGCGCGAACCCTGCGCGCTCGCGCAGCTCGCGGGCATCGTCGACGCCGTTGTGAGACGCCGCGTCGATCTCAACCACGTCGATCGACCCCGGGCCTCCGGTGGCCAGATCCTTGCAGCTTTCGCACTCGCCGCACGGGTGCGAGGTCGGGCCCTTGACGCAGTTGATGCAGCGGGCAAGGATGCGGGCGGAGCTGGTCTTGCCGCAGCCGCGCGGCCCGGAAAACAGGTAGGCATGCGTGAGTTTGCCCTCGTCGAGCGCGCGCATCAGCGGGACCGTGACCTGATCTTGCCCGATGACCCCTTCGAAGGTGTCCGGTCGATAACGTCGATACAGTGCAAGTGCCATAGGCTCCAACCTACCCCAACCCGGCAACCCGAACGACGCGCCTGCCGGACGGGACCTCGCACCAAAAGCACCCTGAATGAGACGAAGCCGCCACCACGCGGATGCCCTCTCCCGCGCGTAATCATCAGCAAGAAGGATCAGCCGCAGAATGGCAGGAACCTCTCGCTAAGAACATCCCTACCGAGACGACACCGCCACCCCGCGGCAGCAACATCTCACAGGCAACCACCACGGAGACAGACCAGCCTTTCAGCGGCAGGAACCTCTCGGCAAGAGCACCTCTAGCGAGATAACAACGCCACCACGTGACCAGTCTCTCCCACACATAACCATCAACGAGAAGCATCAACCACCCCACGGCAGCAACCTCACGCTAGGGGCACCTCCAAAAAGACGCCTCTGCCATCACACGGCGCGAACATCCCACAACCAACCAGCACAAAGACGGCACCGACCAGCCGTCGGCACCGGCGTATCGGCTCCGCCGCCACGCGGCCGCTGCGCGGACGGCTGAACCCGGATCGCACGCCCGCACCGCACTACAATGCCGAGTAACGGCATTCATACGAGCGAAAGCGAGCGATATGGCAGAGCAGACGTCGATCCTACTGAATAACGGCACATCCATTCCGCAGGTGGCGTTGGGCGTGTTCCGCATGCCCGACAGCGAGGAGACGACCGCCGCAGTGCAGGCGGCATTGGAGGCGGGATACCGGCATATCGACACGGCCTGCGTCTACGGCAACGAGCGCGCGGTCGGCGAGGGACTGCGCCGTTCCGGCGTGGACCGCGGCAGCGTGTTCGTGACGACCAAGCTGTGGAACGACGACATCCGCGCCCACCGCGCGAAGGACGCGTTCGGCGAGAGCCTAGACCGCCTCGGACTCGATTACGTGGACCTGTACCTGATCCATTGGCCGGCCGACGGCTGGCAGCAGGCGTGGGACGACATGCAGGAGATCGCCGCGAGCGGCCGCGCCAAGGCGATCGGCGTGAGCAACTTTCACCAGCACCATATGAACGAGCTGCTGGCGAACAGCGATGTGGTCCCGGCCGCCGACCAGGTCGAATCCAGCCCGCAGTTCACCAACCAGGAGCTGGTCGACTACCTGCACGGCAAGGGCATCACGCCCGAAGCGTGGAGCCCGCTCGGCGGCACCGGTGGCAACCTGCTCACCGACCCGCTGCTGGCCGAGATCGGCGCCAAGTACGGCAAGACGGCCGCGCAGGTCGTGATCCGCTGGCACATCCAGCGCGGCGTCGTCGTGCTGCCGAAGTCGACCCACGCCGACCGCATCCGCCAGAACATCGACGTGTTCGACTTCGCGCTGACCGACGCCGACATGAGCGCGATCAACACGCTGAGCACCGGCAAGCGCAACGGCGCCGACCCGGACAACTTCAGCTTCTGACAACCGAGCGGCCCCGACGAATCCGGCATACGGCCGCGCCCGGCGACAGATGATGGGCTCCTGCCCTCGGAACATCCGAGGACAGGAGCCCATTGCGTCTACCCGCATGCCACCCGACACCCCACCGTTACATGTACGTATTTTTGCCGTACAATTATCAGCATGGCGACGGCATCACAGAAGACTTCCAGACTGGACATACGGCTGACGGACGAGCAGCGCAAATTCATCGAGCGCGCGGCCGCGATGAAGGGCTCCACACTGACCCAGTGGACCGCGCAGCATCTGCTCGACGCCGCCCGCCGCGACATCGAGGACGCCACCACACTCCGTTTGGAGACTGAAGCCTTTGACGCGTTCTCGGCCGCCCTGGAGGAGCCGGTCCCGGAGGCCGCCAAAGAACTGATGGAAAGGGACCCGAAATGGTCGTAGCCCATCATGTTCACCAGCCACGGCGACTGATGCCCGGGGAAACGCTCGAAGGATTCTCATGCGGCGTTCCGCCGATCGACGCATGGGCAGCCGAACGGGCGCCGAGCGCGGCGCAATATGGCACCGCCGTCGTCTACGCGTCATTCGTCGATGACGCGACGGAATCCGACGCCCCGCAGGCGGTCGCCGGATTCTATACGCTCAGTGCCTACTCCGTGGAACGGTCATCCGTTGCCGGAGGGTGGCTGCGTCGCAACACCCTCGACAGAATCCCAGCGATTCTCATCGGCATGCTCGGCGTATCCCGCCAATGCCAAGGCGAGGGTCTGGGCTGGCAGCTCCTGCAGGATGCCATCATGCGGCCCCGGCGCATCAGCCGGCAACTCGGGTCGAGGGCGATCATCGTGGAACCATACGACGATTCCGCGCGATCGTTCTACGAACATTTCGGATTCCGCCCGATCCCCGGATCGAACAGCATGTATCTGCGGCTCGCGTAATCCACGGGCCGTCATTGTTGAACAGGGCGACCGCCCCGCATGTTGACACATCGTCAACGATCGATCTACACTGGAGACGGCCGAGCACCTTGGGCATTGACGTCCACCGGCCCCAACAATCAGCCCCAACAATCAAGAGCCCGCACACATCATCGCCACCCGAATACGGAGGAGATCATGACCGACACATCATCCGCCGCGGACGCACGGCGCGCCCAAATCGTGCGGGCCGCGCGCGAGACGTGCCTTGACACCGGATTCTCGAAGCTCACCATCAGCGGCATCGCCGAGCGCGCCGGCATGACACGGTCGCTGTTCTACCACTATTTCCCCGACAAGAACGCCGTGGCCGACGCGGTGATCGACGACACGATCAACGACATGCTCGTCAAGCTCGAACGGTGGAACGCCACGCGGGAGGCCGGCAACATCGACAAGGCGCTCGGCGACATCGTGCGGCTCACCCGAGCGATCATCGCCGACGAAGGGCCGTTCAGCGCCCGGCTCATGCAGGCGGGCAATGCGGAGCTGTATATCAGGTTCATCGACCGCATCGCCGATCGCATCGCCGACTACATCTGCAACACCACGGCGCTCGACTTCGAGAGGATGCACGGACTGCCCATCCACAGCGTGCACGAGACGATGTACGTGCTGATCGTCGGCCTGATCTCGATGATCAGGCTCCACCCCGACACCCCGGACAACGTGATCAAGCGCGTCGCCGCGCAGATCCTGCACATCGAGGAGTACGTGAAGTAGAAAGCAGAAGGAACGCTCAGCCGACGGGAACGGTCAGGGCGGCGGTATGGGCGCCATCGGTGACGTTCACGGTGACCACATCCCCGGGGGCGGCGTCTTCGCCGGCCCGCACGACCGCGAGCGCCTCGCCGTAGTAGGTGCCGGTCTCGCCAGTCACGAAGCTGCCCCTGTTGCAGGGCGCCGCGCAGCCGAAACCGAGCAGGTCGCCTCCGGTGACGGATGCGCGCAGCGTGCCGCGTTCGAGCGGCTTGGTGATGCCATGCTCGTCGGTGTAGCGCACGCGCACGAATGCGAGGCGGCCGGACCGCACGCACCGTGCCGACGACCCAGCCGACCCGACCAACCCGACCGGACCGCTCGACCCAACCGGACGGCCATCCGCATCGCCGCAGGCATCGTCGACCATACCTGCGACCCATTCGAGTTCGGCGCGCAGTTCGGTGCGATCCGAGGCACTGACCAGCGCATGACGCCCGATTTCCCGGCCGTCCGCATCGTAGGCGATCGCTTCGAGGGAGCCCGGCTCATACGTGCAGGAGAATCGCACGATGCAGTCGCGCTTCGGCGATCTGCGTCCGACCTCCCGCCCGTTGACCAGCAACGCGACTGTCGCCGCCTGCGCGTACACCTCCACGTTGGCCTTGCGCCCGTCGCAGCCGTTCCAGCTCCAGGATTCGACGGCATGGCTCATCTTCCAGGCGCTCGGCGAATGCCTGTCGCCCGTGTGATTCACCGGGCAGACCGCGATGAACGGCCCGGCCGCCGCCTCGAGCGCGACCTGCGTGTAGCGCGCCTCGCCGAGCGGTTTGCCGGTCAGGTCGACGCGCCCCGAGCCGGCGGTCAGCCACCCGTATCCGATGGAGAGCGAGGCGTAGTCCTCGTATTCCCAAGCGCCGACGCCGGTCTCGCCCAGATAGTCCATGCCGGACCACACGAAATCGCCGATCAGGCGAGGATTCCGCTTGGCGAGCTCGCGGAACCGGTATGCGTCGGAGCAGAAGGTCTCCGAGCCGAGGATCAGACGGCGCGGGTACTTCCTCAGATCGTGCCGGTAGCGCTTGATGCCGTAGTTGTAGCCGGCGACGTCCATCGCGGCGAAGGCGCCGCGCGTCACCCGGTCGCAGAACGGCAGCGCGGCGCCGGTCTTCATGAAGTCGGCGCCCAGCACGCCGGCCATGGTGTTGAAGAATTCGCTGCCAACGGCCTTGTGCCGGCCGTCCGTCTCGCCGGCCGCACGGCGCCGTTCCGCCACAACGGCCTCCTTTGCGGCCCTCTCGTCGGAATACCGGCCGAAGCCTATCGAATTCAGAAAGTTGAAGAAGATGTTGACGCCGCAGGTGACCGGCCGGGCCGGGTCGAGCCGGTGCAGGAAGCCGGTCATCTCGCGGGTGAGCGCGATGCCGCGCTTCTGCGCGGTCTCGCTCACCTCGTTGCCGGTCGAATACAGGATGACGCTCGGATGGTTGCGATCCTTGACGACCATGTCGGTCAGATCCCGGCGCCACCACTCGTCGAAATAGTCGACATAGTCGTGCTGCGTCTTGTGGATGTACCAGTGGTCGATGTATTCGTCCATGACCAGGACGCCGAGCCGGTCGCAAGCGTCGAGCAGCGCCTTCGAGCACGGGTTGTGCGCGGAACGGACCGCATTGTAGCCGTTGGCCTTCATCAGCGCGATCTTGCGCTCCTCGGCGTCCGCATACGCGCATGCGCCGAGGATGCCGTTGTCGTGGTGGAGGCACGCGCCCTGGATGATCACGCGCTCGCCGTTGATCTTGAAGCCGCCGCTGCCCCATGCGATCTCGCGGATGCCGAAGGTCACGCCGGCATCGTCGACGGCACCGGTGCGCTCGGACCGATAGCGGATATGGGCCGCGTACAGGTTCGGCCGGTCCGGCGACCACAGGCGCGCGCCCGGGATGTCAAGCTCGAGCGCGGCCCGGCAGCTCCCGTTTTCCGCCGCTCCCTCCACCGCGGCGGCCTGCCCACAAGCCGCGCTTGCGGAATCATCCGCGCTCGCCGGGGCGCCGGCATGCCGCCGCACGTCGACGCTCACCGTGCCGGCGGCGGTCGTGTCGACCGTGATTCCCACGCGGGCGGTACGCTCGCCGTCGGCCGCATCGGGCGATCCGATGCTCAGCGTGCGCACGGTCACGCCGTCGAGCGCGATGTACTCGCGGGGCGCCACCCACAGCGTGACCGGCCGGTAGATGCCCGCGCCGGAGTACCAGCGGGAGTTCGGTTGGTCGGCATTGCGCGCGATCACGCGGATCTCGTTCTCCCTGCCGGCGATCAGACGATCGGTCGCGTCGACGGTGAAATTCGTGTATCCGTACGGGCGGAACGCAACCCGCTCCCCGTTGATCCACACTTCGGCGTTGTGGTACACGCCTTCGAATTCGAGGATCATCGTGCTTCCGGCAAGCGAGGCACGCGGCGTGAACCGGCGCACATACTCGTAGTCGCGGCCTTCGAACCAGCCGGAGTTGAATCCGCTCGCAGCGAGCGGGCTGCGCTTCTCCCCGATCATCGCATCGTGGGGAATCGTCACCGGCACGAAAGGCTCGCTCGCGGCGCCAAGGTGGCGGTAGGACCAGTCGTGGTTGAATTCAATGGCATGCATTGCGGTAGTCCTTATGGAGAGCGGAACCGGGCAGACCCCGAACGCCCCGGATGCATCGGATCACGGTACGCTGCGGCAGAGCGCACAGCCCGCCCGCTCCACTGCAGTTGCAGCCTACGCGAATTCGCCGGTGATCGGGTCGCGCCCGTCCCGGCTGATCGCTTCCAACACCCGGGTGCCGTCGTCCTCGGCGTGCGCCGCGGCCACGGCTGGCGGCACCAGCACGCGCAATGCCCGGTCCTGCGCGGTGACCGTGACCGGCAGATGGCCGATGTACTCGCCGTCCGCCATCAGCACCGGAGGTTCCTTCCCCTCGGCGGCCCGTGTGATCTCGATGGAGCGGACGCGCTGCCATCCGAATACCTTGGAGGCCATCAGTCGACCGTTGTACGCTTTGGAGATCGCGTCGGCGATCTCGATCGGTCCGGGAACGTGATCGATCCAGATCAGGTCGAGCAGCCCGTCGGCGAACCGCGAATACGGGGAGACCTCCAGCCCGCCGCCGATATGGCGCGAGTTGGCCACGGTGAGCATCGGCGAGACGATGTCGCGCTCCTCCACGGTTCCATCCGCCAGAGTGGCCTTGATGTGGTAGCCGTAGCGCTTCATGTGTGTGACTTCGATGAGCACCGCCACGAAATACCGCAGGGAGCCGCCCGGCAGATGGGAGTGATTGGCCCTGTCGTTGATGCTGGCATCCAGACCGCACGACAGCATGCCGCCGTAATACCGGTCGATTGGCGGCCGGGCGACGGTCTGGGCGCCGTCCGCGCCGTCATTGCCGGCGGCACCGTCAGCCGCATCGGCAACCGCCCCGGCGGCGTCGCCCTGGTTATCGTCCCGACCGGACGACAGCAGGTTCCCGGTCGATGCGTCGACGGCGTACCCGCCGGGCAATGACGTCACGCGCCCCATGTCCACATCGATGTGACTGCCGCGCACGATCGCCCCGACGATGCCTTCGACCGCGGTTTCGATACGGTTGACGGGCAGACCGAGACCGCGCGCGAAGTCGTTGCCGGAACCGGTGGCGACGATGCCCAGCGGCGTGCCGCTGCACCCGACGGCATTGGCGCCCAAGGCGATCATGCCGTCGCCGCCGACCACCACCAGATAGCGGTACTCGTCGTGCCTTTCGCGCGCCTTGTGCAGCGAATCGTCAAAGCTCGCTCCCGTGATGTCGATGACGTCGAATCCGTGGCGCCGCCCGGCCTGCAACAGCAGATCAAGCACCTGCGCGTCGATCCTGGCACCTTTGCCCTTGTCGGAGACCGGATTGCCGATCATCGCTACAACAGTTCGTTCCTCGCTCATATCGCCACGATAAACCAACCGGACCGTTCATGCCAATCGTGTGGACGGATTTGCCCGGAATGTTAGGACAATCACACGTCGCCACCGCCAGTGCGGTTCGCCTCGCGCACGATTGATCGGTTCACACCCCGCCGGAGGGGCCGCCACAGGTCAGCCGCATTCGACGGGCCCAGCTCTGGAGCGCACGGATATGTTCGGAGCGAATGGCACCCGCGTGCGCACCGACACGGCGAGCCGCACGTCTTCACCGTCGATCGAACAGGATTCGAGGGCCGCGCCGTTGAGCTGAGCCGACCGCTCGGCGAGCGCGCACGGATCGCTCGAACCGTCGCGCAGGGCCACCGCGGCGGCGATGGCCGATAGGTCGGCCACCGCTCTGGCCTGCGAGCGGCAGATCAGCAGATTGCCCGCGGCGGCGATGGTCGCCAGCGCCACCGCCGCAACCATCACCAGCATCATGCCGGCCATGGTGCCTGAGCCGATGTCGGCATTGCTGGCGGAGCCAGCGGTGCCCGCAGCACCGGTGATATCGGCGCTGCCGACGCCATCGGCGATGCCTGCGACTCCAGCAGTGCCCGCAGCACCGGCGGCAGACGGCTGCGTTCCGGCCTTCCGCCTGTCACGATTCATGGCCTCATCCCCCGGATTCATGACGTCACCCCATTCCCATGGAACATTTCCGACATTCCCGGATGCAGGATCCGGTCCCGTTGCCATCACGGCATCGCCCCATTGCCGTGACTCGTCACGGCGCATCCCGCGCCCTCATGGCAGGATTCCCGTCGCGGTTCCCCGCACCGCCGTCGGCAGCACGCCCAACGGATCCGGGATCACCGGGCACTGCACCGTCGCCGTCACCCGATCGCCCTCATACCTCACGTCGACCGCGGACCCGTCACCGGCGACCGCCCGTGCCGCCGCACGCGGATCGGCGTCGACGCCATACGCCACCAATTCGCGAACGACCGAAGCCGCGGCGTCCTGGCAATCCATCGTGACGATCACGGTCCGTGACAAGCACAGCAGCAGGGCCGCCAGCGCCGCAACGACGGGAAGCACCACCGCGAATTCCGCGGTGGCCGCTCCCTCATCAGCCCGGCAATGGCAAGCGGCCAGCATCCGCAAACGCAGCCGCAGTGGCGCCTTGCACGATGTGTTCGACCGGCGCCCGCCCATGCGGTCACCCGACATTCAGCGCTTTCTTGACGATGTTCGTCAGCAGGGTCTTGATCGCGTCGGATTTGAGAATCGCGACCAGCAGCGCTGCAAAGCCGGTGGCCGCGATAAGGACCACGGCATATTCCGCCGTCGCGGCGCCTTCCTCCGGTTCCGCGGTCAGGGTGCGCAGACGCGCATCGATCATGCACGATTCGCGCCTGGCCCGTTCGACCAGATCCTCCATGCCCTGCTTGGCTTGGACAAGCAGCCCGGGTCTGCCATCGATGTTGATTGGTACTACGGCACTCATAGCGTTCCTTTCCTGGTTTCGGCCCCGACCGATTGATCGGGTGCTGACCACTATGGACGAATTCCGCTAACCCGCGAGCGCATTTCGGGCCATGTGGTCGAAGGGTCGGCAGTTATCCACATTCGGCGTGTCCGTCCACAGCGATTGTGGACAACCGTCGGGCAATGGAGGCGACTCCATCCGCGGTTCACATCACCAGGGAGACGACGGTCGGAATGACGCCGATGAACACGAACGCAGGGAGAAAACACAGCGCCGTCGGTATCAATAGGCGCACCGACAGGCGCGAGGACGCGGCTTCGATGCGTGATCGCTCGTCCGCATCATACTGTTCCAGCGTGGTTTCCAGCCGCATGATTGGCGACACCCCGCGCGTCCACGACGGTTCGAGCGACTCCTCCAGTATTCGGAACACATGCGCCGCATCGGATTCCGGCTCGTCGGCGCCAGCCACGCGCCACGCCTCGTGCCAATCCGCACCACGGCTCAGACGCTCGCCGACCCGGACAAGGCCCGCTCCGATCGCCCCGCCGGCCGCATCGCCGACCGCGCCGCACGCGCGTGGAATCGACGTCCCCTGCCGCAGCGCGACGATGAACAGCGCCAACACCAACGTCGTCGATACTTCGAGAGAGCGATGTTCCGTGGATATCCCGCGGCCGGTGAGGCGGGCCGCGGGCGACGTTCGCAGCCATACCGCGCAGCCGGCGCACCACGCCGACACCAACGCGCATATCCACAGATACGCCATGCCGCCATATGCCATATCACCGCTCCATATCCACTCCGGCGACGCACCGCCCCTGGCAGTTCCGGACAGTTTCGTGCAGTTCCAGACAGTTCCGAGGCCGGTCCGCATCAACCCATGTCGCGCAGCATCGCCCGCATCCACATCAGACCCGCCACGTAGCAGCACGATCCCAAAGTCAGGCACATCAGTCCCGGAGCCGTGGCCAGGAGGAAAGCCAGCGGCCTTGATCCAAGCAGCTCACCCATCATCACGGTGCCGAGCGGCAGCGCCGAAAGCAGACGGACCGTGGCCTGAGGCACGGCGAACACCTGCGAGCGCAGGTCCTCCGCCAGTCGGCTGCGGCGATAGGTTTCGCCAACGGCTTCCAAGCATCGCACGGCCGGACACCCCAACATCACGCTCAGATTGCAGGCCACGGCGATGTCGTTCGCCACCTGATCGGTCTGCCGGTCGGTCTCCTTGGGCAGCGCGCGCGAGGCCAGCAGCGCCCGCATACGCGATGGCGTGATTCCGGGAACGGCGAAACGGCGCCCCATCTGCTCTTCAAAGGCCTCGACCGGCGTGCCGCCTCCGCGCAGAATCGCGCATGCGCCGGCGATCACCGCAGCGATGCCGATGCGGCTCAACCGCGGCGTTTCCGGGTTGCCCTGCATCGCGGCGAGCCGCCGCATCGCCGACGATCGAGAGCTCGGGCGCAACGCCACGGATGCCGCCGCCGTCACCGCGGCCATCGCGGCGAATATGGTCATGCCGATCATTGGCGACCTCCTTCTCTTTGGACCGGACCGATCCATCGCGCGCAGAACCGCTCCCATAGCGGCCCGGCCACCGGCTGGCCGGCACCGTTCCAGACCGCGAGCATCTGGCCTCCGAGCCATCCCTCCGACATCGTCAGGCAGCCGATTTGGCCGATATAGCGGCGCGATCCCCTGCGTTCGACATGCAGCACGACATCGAACGCGCCTTCGGCGAACATCGCCAGCGCCTCGGGGGACAGACCGGCGAGCAAGCCCAACGACACCAGGCGGGCGGGCACTCGGGCGACCCCGTCCGCGTGCAGGGTGACCATACCGCCATGATGGCCGGCGTTGAACGCGCGCAGCAGGTCGGCGATCTCCTCGCCGCGGCATTCGCCCAATACCACGCGGTCCGGGCGCATGCGCAGCGTGGCTTTGACCAGGTCCGGCAGGCCGACCGCCCCGGCCCCCTCGACATTCGGCTCGCGCGTGACCAGCGATACGCGGTTGCCCGAATCCAGCCCGCCCAGTTCCCTCACCTCCTCGACCGTGATGATGCGCTCGTCCGGGCCGCACAGCCCAAGCAGCGCCTTCAGCAGCGTCGTTTTGCCGGCGCCGGTGCCTCCGGTGATCAGTATGGTGGCCCGGCGCCTGACCAGCGCGCACAACAGGGGAAACCACGGCGCGGGGAACAATCCGGCAATCGCCAGCGACTGCAGAGTCGGCGGCGACCGGCTGGGGAAACGAATCGATATGGCCGCCCCCTGCGGCACCAGAGGCTCGATCACGGCATGCACGCGGATGCCGTCGACGGAGGACGCATCTGCGATCGGGCATGCGTCGTCGAGCCGGCGACCCAATTGGGCGCACAGCTGCACCGCGTAGTCACGCACCATCCGCGCCGACCGGAAGGGAATCGGCAGCTGGTATTCGCGCATTCCCCCGCCCCGGTCCACCCAGATGCGCCCCTCGCCGGTGACCACCACATCAGTGACGGACGGGTCGCCGGCCACGCCCTCCAACGGCCCGAACACCAGCTCGCTCATGGCTCGCCGCCTTGACGCCGGCCAGCGATGCGGGTTTCGGCCCAATCAGCCACCGCTTCGATCACCGCGCGATTGGCCTTGCCGAGCGAATCGATGCCCAGCCCGTTGAGCACGTCGCCGCACAGTTTGCGGCTCGCCCGCACCGGCCCCGATATCGGCAACCCCAGGTAATCCTCGGCTTCACGCACATCCACGCCGGTATGGTTTCTCGGCGCGCTGCGCGGCTGCACGCCGACCACCAGAAGATCGCCGTCACGCGGGCGCAGGCCGGCGGCCACGCTACGAAGCGTGCTGTTGCCCTCTCCCTCGCAGGGCGGCCGCCCTTCGCCAAGGCCAGGACTTGCGGAGTCCGCCGCGGACCGGCCATCGGACCTGCCACCGAGCCTGCCGCCGCGTATCGTCGCGATATGCGCCTTCGCCCGGGCCAATCCAAGCACCGTCAGTTCCGCAACCACCATATGGGCGGATTCGGCCAGCTCGGGCACCTGGTCGAGTCCCGAGCCGCGGCCGGCGTCGACGACCACCACGCGGTTGGACTCGCAAAGCGCCCGCGTTGCCGCCTGCACCTGCCACCGATCCGGTGCGTCGCCGCCCCACGGCGTGAACGCCAGCACGCGGACACCGTCCCATACGGGCAGCTCGGCGTTCAGCGCATCGCCGTCGATACGGCCCAACGGCGCCTGAATGGTCCCGAACCGCAGCCCCGGTTCGTTTTCGATGCCCAGCAGCACGTCCAGGCCACCGCCCTGAAAATCCGCATCCATCAATGCGCAGTCCAGGTCCCGCTCCCGCAGCGCGCGGGACAATACGGCGGCGATGACGCTCAGACCGATCCCGCCGCTGGCCGCGGTGCACACCACCGCATTCCGCAACCCGGTTTTCACCGCGACCCGGCAGGGCGGCCCCGGCGGGTCCGCCCGGCCATATGCGGCCTGCGTCTGCGGCGACAGCCCGTACTGGTATTGGCGCTCGTCCGTTATTGCCGGCATACGGTGTTGGACGGCCGGCGAATAATACCGCTGCACCGTGGCGGGAGGCACCGGCGCGCCAGGTTGTGCGGCCGCCGTTGCGGTCTGGTTCTTCGTGCCGGCCGCATGCGTGCCGTTCATATGCGTAGTGGTATCCATGCGCCGATTGAACCGCGACCGCGCCCGGCCGCACCACCGTAACTGGCGGCTGTGGTCGAAGGCTTGGAAGTTATCCACACTCGGCGTGTCTATCCACATGCCCGGTGGGCGGCGAGACACCGCGGCCAGAGTGGTCTGCCTCGCAAATGGCTGAGTGGTTGATCCTCCCGCTGGATGATAGCCCTATGGGCTATTCATAGCAGCGCACGCAAGTGCACGTCGCATATAACGTCGGGAGGTGGCGCGTAGCGCCGGAAGGTGGTCGAATGCTTGATGTTGTAGTGTTTCCGACCACCCCAGTCGGCTGCGTCGACGGCCCCCGACATTACATGCGACGTGCGCTTCGCGCACTGCTATGGGCAATCCACAGGATTGCCCATCCAGCGGGAGCGTGAACCACCCAATCATTTGCGAGACAGACCAAGAGCATGGCCCGGGAAGCGTGAATCGTGTTTCCCGGTTGCATCGGAACCGGCGTGCCCCGAAACAAAGAAAAGACCCGCCGAAGCGGGTCTTTTCACCAAAAGCAGCTGGAGCAGAATCTCTGCACAACTTCATCGTCGTAACGGTAAGTCTTTCCAATGCCCGTTCAACGTAACAGTCCTTTGTGACCATACACTCTTTGTGGGCTCTGCCCTGTTCAGTTCTCTTGGTACCTCATAATTTAGACGCCCGGAAGGTGTCATGCAAGTTGACGGGGGAGCATGTTCGCATATTTGCACAAGTGTTCGCTATCCCATGAGAAAGGGAGGAAATTGGCATGTCATGATCGCATCGAACGGGTTATTTGATGCTTTTTGTGCGCTTCGCGCAAGATTCCCGGCGTGTCGAAGGCAGGGCATGTTCATTTCATCCCCATATGGAACACCCCTGACGCGAAGCGGCAGCCGCGAAGCGACCAACCCTGGATCGGGCCGCCACGCGCCACGCATCGACCATACTAAAACTACGTACCCGATACCCGCCCAACGGACCCCGATATCACGCCCGATGCACCCCATATCGGCGTCTTTCCCCGAGAAGTGTGAACTACCGTTGAATTCTGAGACGTCCGCTGGCATGCCGCGCGGTCAAACGCATAAAGTAGGACAGTATGGCACAGATTTTTGACGCACCCTCGAAGGCGATTCTCCGCAGTCAGATCGCGGAGCATATCGCCGAAACGGATAAGAATGACCGCCGCGATACGCGGCCCGACGAACAGCCATTGCCGGCCGATCGTTTCTTCGACCGCGAGCTGAGCTGGATGAAATTCAACAAGCGCGTGCTGGAACTCGCCGAGGACGAGGACCAGCCCATCCTCGAGCGCGCGAATTTCGCCGCGATCTTCGCATCGAACCTCGATGAGTTCTTCATGGTCCGCGTGGCCGGTCTCAAGCGCCGCATCAACTCCGGCATCGCCGTCACCGCTGCCAGCGGCCTGAGCCCGCGCCAACAGCTGCGCGCGATCAGCGATCAGGCGCACCGCCTGCAGGACGAGCACGCGCACTACGTGATCGACCACATCCTGCCGGACCTCGCCAAAGAACGCATCGTGCTGCTGAGCTGGGACAAGCTCACCGCCGCCGAGCAGGAGCGCCTGTCGCGCTACTACCGCCAGCAGGTGTTCCCGGTGCTCACCCCGCTCGCCGTGGACCCGGCGCATCCGTTCCCGTACATCTCCGGCAACTCGATCAACCTCGCCGTGCTGGTGGAGAATCCGAACTCCGGCAAGTCCCACTTCGCGCGCGTCAAGATCCCCGGCAACCTGAGCCGCCTGGTCCCGGTCGACGACATGACCGAGGACGAGGCCAGCGATGTGCGCTACGGGTTCATCACCATGGAGAACCTGATCATCGCCCATCTGGAATCCCTGTTCCCGGGCATGATCATCAAGGAGGCCCGTTCCTTCCGCGTCACCCGTAACGAGGACATCGACGTCGAAGAGGACGATGCCGAAAACCTGCTCAACGCCATGGAGAAGGAGCTGCTGCGCCGCCGCTTCGGACCGCCGATCCGCCTGGAGATCTCCGACGCGACCAGCCCGTTCCTCTCCCAGCTGCTCGCCGATCAGCTGGGCGTGAGCCCCGACGAGGTCTACCGCCTGCCGTCTCCGCTCGATATGACCGTGCTGTTCGAGCTCGGCGGCATCGACCGCCCGGATCTCAAGTACCCGCCGTTCATCCCGACCACGAACCGCCAGATCGCCGAGGTCGAGTCGAGCCGCGCGCAGGACATCTTCGCCGCGATCCGCGAGCGCGACATCCTGCTGCACCATCCGTACGACTCCTTCTCCACGTCGGTGCAGGCGTTCCTGGCGCAGGCCGCCGCCGATCCGAAGGTGCTGGCCATCAAGCAGACGCTGTACCGCACGTCGTCGAACTCGCCGATCATCGACGCGCTGGTCGACGCGGCGCACGCCGGCAAGCAGGTGCTGGCGCTGGTCGAGATCAAGGCGCGTTTCGACGAGGACGCGAACATCGCGTGGGCGCGCAAGCTCGAACGCGCCGGCGTGCACGTGGTCTACGGCATCGTCGGCCTGAAGACCCACTGCAAGCTGAGCCTGGTGGTGCGCCAGGAGCAGGACGGCCTCAAGCGCTACTGCCACGTCGGCACCGGCAACTACAACCCGAAGACCGCCCGACTGTACACCGATCTGGGCCTGCTGACCTGCGACCCGGTCGTCGGCCAGGACCTGACCCGTCTGTTCAACCAGCTGAGCGGCTACGCGCCGAAGTCGAGCTTCCACCGCCTGCTGGTCGCGCCGCGTACCGTGCGCTCCGGCCTCATCCAGCGCATCCGCCGCGAGGAGGAGGCCGCGAAGGCGGGCAAGGAAGCGTGGATCAAGATCAAGGTCAACTCGATCGTCGACGAGAAGACCATCGACGCGCTGTACCGGGCCAGCCAGGCCGGCGTGAAGGTCGACATCGTCGAGCGCGGCATCTGCGCGCTCAAGCCGGGCGTTCCGGGCCTGAGCGAGAACATCCGCGTGCGCTCGATCCTCGGCCGCTTCCTCGAGCACAGCCGCATCTACGCCTTCGCGAATTCCGACGGCCCGCAGATCGGCGAAGGCCCGATCTCCGGCCCCGAGGTGTGGATCGGCTCCGCCGATCTGATGCACCGCAACCTCGACCGTCGCGTCGAGGCTCTGGTGCGCGTCACCGCACCGGAGCAGGTGGATGAGCTGATCAGGTACGTCGACCTGCAGATGGCCGACACGACCGTGTCGTGGCACATGCAGCCGGACGGCACGTACGTGCGCCATTCGCGCGGCGACGACGGCAACCCGCTGATCGACAGCCAGGAGTACCTGATCAAGAAGCATCAGCGCCGCCCGCGCACCAACAACTGAACCAGCCGGGCGCACACCGCGCGCCGACGGCTGACGCCGTGAATATCGATGGCCGGCCCCGTGAAGGGGCCGGCCATCGTCGTGTCAGCGGAAAAACTACGTAGAGCAAGGCGCGCTTGGAATACAATGAGAGGAATGGGCAGTAACGTGAGACATATTGTGGAAGCGGCGGGCGGCATTCTCTACCGCATCATCGACGAGGACGGCTCGGACGACGCCGGTTCGGCCGCGTCACCCGCCAACGTACCCTCGGATTATCCCGATATCTCCCCCAACGCCGATGCCGGCGCATCCGAGGGCATCGGCGAGTCGAGCCGTCCGGAGGAACCCACGGCAGCCGACGGCACCGCGGCTGACGGCACCAAGAACGACGATGCCGCGGCCGGCAAGCATTCGCGCAAATCCAAGCATCACCGCCCCCCGGTCGACCAACCGGACATCCTCGATCGCATCGAGGTCTGCATCGTCCACCGGCCGAAATACGACGATTGGAGCTGGCCGAAAGGCAAGCTCGAGCTCAACGAATCCCACCGTCATGCGGCCGTGCGCGAGATCGGCGAGGAGACCGGGCTCAGCGTGCAGCTCGGCCCGTACCTCGGCGAGGTCGAGTACCCGCTGAGCGAGGAGGGCCGCAAAACCCGCCGTTCCACGGACCGGTCGCTCGACACCAAGCACATTCTCTACTGGATGGCGCAGCCGATATCCCCCACCGACGCCGAGCATCTCATCGACGCGTTCGGCCCCGTGCACCGGGCCGATGTCGGCGAAATCGACGACATCATCTGGGTGTCGGTCATCGAAGCGCGCAAGATCCTTTCGCATTCCACCGACAAGGACATCCTCGCCCTGTTCGTCGACCGCCTGCAGGAAGGCGCCGCCGAGGCGCAGAACATCCTGATCGTGCGGCACGCGAAGGCCGAAGCGCGCAAGACCTGGAAGGGCACCGACGCCAATCGCCCGATCACGCCGCGCGGGGCGGCCGCGGCGTACGCGCTGAACCGGGAGCTCGCCTGCTACAACCCGACAAGGCTGGCCACGTCGCCATGGATCCGCTGCCAGGAGACGCTGCATGTCCTTTCGTGGCAGACCGACCGGCCGATGCATCATCTCGACGCCCTCACCGAGGACGCGTTCGCCGAGAATCCGGACCGCGCGTGGCAATGCTTCCTTGAAGAGATCCGCCACACGCTCGCCGGACGCAAGACCACCGCGATATGCATGCATCGCCCGGTGATCGGCGGCATCTTCGAGCATCTGCGCGACCTGTGCGCTTCCGGGGCGCTGACGAAGCGGCTCATCGCGAAATCGCCCTATATGCCCACCGCCACCGCGGTAGCCTTGTTTGTCGTGGACTCGCCTCAGGGCCCGCGCATCATCGATATCCAGAAGGTTGCCCCACTTGTCTACTAATTCCCTGCAATATGGTTCCGGTTCCGTGGTGTCCAGCCGCACCGGCTTCACGCATACCGGGTCGCCCCGCCCGTCGCGCCCCGGCCAGCTCGACCCGGCCATCGTGGAAGGCATCGCCGGCGGCTCCGACCCCAGCGCGGTCAGCGAGATGAGCCACGCTTCGGCCGCGGCGCTGCTCGACCGCGTGCACCACACCGCCGACCCGGAGATCGTCTCCCGTGTGCTCACGCTGGTCGACCATGAAGGCGTGGACGTGATCGCCGCACTCTGGAGCCGTTCCGAGCCGGACTCGCTGCCCGGAATCCTGTGGCGGCTGTATATGCTGCGCACATGGATGCGCAAGAACCGCGATTCGATCGCGCGTCTGTGGCGGGTCGGCGAACCGGTCGCCACCGCGGCGTCCGCGATCGCCGGGGTGGACGCCGCCCCCACCGAAGACGACATCGCCCGCACCGCCGATTCGATTCTGGCGGGAGCCTTCACCGGCGATTTCGCCGTTGCGCTGGAGCGCGCCGCCGCCTTCACCGACGTGGTCGCCTTGGGATTGCGCGTCGAAGCCAAGCGCATGTCGGCCCGCGCGGCCGGCCCGGCGAACGCTTCCGGAGGAACGGCCCGCACTGGATCCACCAGCTCCGCGCAGGGCAAGCAGCACGTCACCAAGGCCGCCCGCCTGCTGCACACCGCCGGCAACCTGTTCGTCACCGCCAAGGATTTCCGCCACGGCGCCAGCCTATGGCGTCGCGGCAAGCTCGACTAGTATCCCACTAATACTCTGGCTCCCCTCGCTGAGGGGAGCTGTCGGCGTAGCCGACTGAAGGGAGCGCATGCGAATCGGCTTGATTCAGACGTTCGTGGTAATGCTCCCCTCAGACCGCTTCGCGACCAGCTCCCCTCCAAGAGGGGAGCCAGAATACAACGACCATCGGGGGACACGCGCGGGGCGAAACGTGCTGCGAAACGCTATACTTAAAACTCGCGTCGGGCCGTGCATAGCCCCGGGCTCCATTTTTTGCCGCTGCGAGCGGCCTTTGCGCCGACAGGCGCTTTCACGGTTCGGCGCTTCTCTTCTTCCCCAGTCCCCTTCCCGGTCCCTCTACTCGGGCTCGGCGTCGATCGGATGCACGGTGATGATGCGGGGGGACATCCGCTCCACGATGTCATGGTGATGCGTGGAGAACAGGACGGTTTTGCCGGCCTGCACGAACGATCGCAGCACATCGACCACCACGTCGGTATTGCGCTCGTCAAGGCCGTCGGTCGGCTCGTCCAGCACCAGCAGATCGGGATTCATCGACATGCAGCAGGCGATGGCGACGCGTTTCTTCTCCCCGCCCGACAAATGGTACGGCGCACGCTGGCGGAACCGCTCCAAGCCGAACAGGGCGACCATATCGTCCACGCGGCGGTCGACCTCGGCATCCGGCAAACCCATCTGCATCGGCCCGAACGCGATCTCCTCCTCGACGGAAGGGCAGAACAGCTGGGTGTCGGAGTTCTGGAACACGAATCCGATCCGCTGATGCAGCGCCTTGGCGAACAGGCTGTTTTTCGTCTCGATCGCCGCGCGCGTGACCGGCGTGCCACCGCAACGGTAGGTGCCGGCGTCGGGGAATTCAAGCGCATTGATCATACGCATGATCGTGGTCTTGCCGCTGCCGTTCGGCCCGAGCAGCGCGACGCATTCGCCGCGCGCGATGGTCATGGAGAAGTCGCGCAACACCGGATGCGCGCCGGCGCCGGTCAAACCGGATGCACCGGATGCACCGGACGCACCGGCATCGTCCGCGCCGCCGCTCGGCAAGGAGGCGCCGGCCATGTCCCGGTACGAAAAATCGATATGCTCCAGCGACACCAACGGGTCGCCGCCGAACCACGATTCATCCGGCCGCATTCTCGCGGCCCTGTTCGGCCGATGACCAAACATATTCATCACCATCCGTTTCGCCCCTCAGATTTCGCTACCCCAGATACACGGCCAGCGCCACCATAAGCGCAACACCCAGCAGATACACGCCGTTGCGCCAGGTAAGCAATCGCTCATGGCGGATGCGATACCTGCCGTCGAAGCCGCGGCATTGCATGGATTCGGCCATCTGGCGGGCCTGCGTGTTCGCACGGAGGAACAGCGCGCCCATCAGCCGGCCGGCGGACATGAGCTTGCGCGAGTCGCGGCCCACGCTGCGCAGTTGGAGCGCGTCCAGCAGCTGCAGCATCGAGCGGCCGAGAATGTCGATGAACTGGATCGTCACATCGCAGACGTAGATCACGGCATCGGGCACGCCGACGCCGCGCAGCCCGGCGATCAGCCGGTTCCATGGCACCGTCCGGGCCAGGGCGATCACCAGCGACACCGAGACGAAGGCCTTCACGACCAGCCGGATCGGAGCGCTGTATTGCCCGACGAACACCGCAGGCAAGGCGACCACCAGGCTCAGCACGCACACGGCGAGCGTCGGCCCGAGAATCGCCTTGATCAGCCAGGCGGGGCGCACCGCCATCGCCACCAATACCAGCGCGAGCATGATGTAGGCGAACAGCATGTTGCGCGTGATATTGACGCACACGATGGCGACCGGCACGCCGATCATGCGCGCGGCCGGCGAAACCGAGCACAGCGCCCGGTCGACGACGCTGCCGCCGACCGGCAGGGCGGCGCCGATCTGCGTGAGCATGCCGCCCAGATGCTCGAGATTGTGCTGGATGAACGATGACTTGTCCGGCAGCGGGTCATACCGTTCGGGCCCGCGCAGCCACTCCGGCAGCACGGCATCCGAGCCGATCGACGCTCTTCGATCCATCCGCGCCTCCCTTACGTCCATTGCCTTCATCCGTGGCATCCATAGTCACGCCCGACTGTCGCACGAACGGCTCCCCTGAATCGAGGGGAGCCGGTGATGCGCGGGGGACGCTCAGGCGGTCTTCGCGCTCTTATCGTGCGCGGCGAGCGCGAGCAGGCGGAAGACGATGACCATGACGGCGATGCCGATCACCGCGGACAGGATATAGCCGACGACGTCGGGCAGCCCCTGCAGCGAGTAGTCGGGCAGCAGCGCGTTCCACGAGAATCCGTGCGCGATGTACTGCGGCACGTAATCCAGCCCGGTGGCGCTCATGAAGTCCTCGGCGCCCCATTCGCCCCACGCGTCGCCGGTGGCCAGCAGGCCGAGCGGCGACAGCAGTGCGACGACGGCCAGCGCGATCCATGCGGACCTGCGCAGACCGGCGTGGGCCGCCTGCCTGCCTCCCCCATCGGACACCGACGTTGCCACGGCTGCGCGGGCGTTGGCTTCGATGATCTCAGGAGCCGTACGGCGCACGAATTCCACGACCACCACGGTGACCAGGCCCTCGACGATGCTGGCGACCGCCAGATGCGGGATCAGCATGGCGGGGATCGTCACCGCGAACGAGAACGGGAAGTAGAGCGCCTGGCCGTCGGCCGCCCTGAACAGCAGCGGCTGCACGCCCAGCTCAAGCGCCACGCAGAGCGCGGCGAGCGAGATGCCAATGTAACCGGATACGAACTCGGCCACACGCTCCTTCCAGCCGGCGGGCAGCACCTTGCGCAGCAGCACATACAGCCCGTAGGCCGTGAACGGCAGTACGAACGCCATGTTGAAGCAGTTCGCGCCCAGGGTGACCAGGCCTCCGTCGCCGAACAGCAGCGCCTGCAGCAGCAGGGCGACGGACACGGCCACGGTCGCGTACTGCGGGCCGAGCAGCAGGGCGATCAGCGCGCCGCCGACGCCGTGCGCGGTGGTGCCGCCGGGCGTGGGCACATTGAACATCATGATCAGGAACGAGAAAGCGGCGCCGGCCCCCAGATACGCCATCTTCTCCGGTGTGCTGTGCTGGACCACGTAGCGGAAGCACAGCACCCAGATCGGGATCATGATCACGTAGAACACCGCTCCGGTGGACGGCGAAATGAAATTGTCCGGAATATGCATCGCGAGCGTTACGGTTTCAGGCGCACCGACCATTTCCGACTCCCTTCTTGTGGTTGCCGGGCGCAGCGATCATCCGCGCCCATGAACGCGGCAAGTAATATCACACTTATGATTCGACCCCTGCGCAGTTGTGTTGCATGACTTGCAATCATTAGGAAACGCCGAAACGCGATACAGGGCATTCCAGCATGTGAAACGACTTATTCGCGGGTTTTTCTCCGGTTTTTGCCGCCATCGGCACCCGTTCGTTACACAACGACCCAATACCGCTCCTACACTCATGGCCTAGCGCATCCCATTCGCTCCGGGGCAGTCGGCAAAACGGCGGCATTCCCGGGGCGCGGGGATTGCGAACACCCGCGGGACGGGGCAACCCGTCCGGCACGATTGCGACGAAGGAGCTCGGATGATCGCCAAGGAAATAACCGGCAACATCATCAGCCAGCAGTACGGCGACGGCAAACTGAACGTGCCGATCGCCTTCGAATGGTTCGAGACGGACAAGAAGCGCATGCGGAAGGTGGCCGAGGACGGCACCGAATTCGGCATCATGGTGGGCAGGACCATCAAGGACGGCGACGTGCTCGCCGAAACCGAGGACAAGCGGTATTTCGCCCGCATCAAAACCGCGCAGCTCATCGAGATCCCCGTGAGCTCCATGAAGGAGATGGGCCGCCTGTGCTTCGAGTTGGGCAACCGCCACCTGAGCCTGAAAGTCGAGAACGACCGCGTGCTGGTGCCGTACGACCACCCGACGATGGAATACACGAAGAAGATCGGATACGAACCGCACATCATCGAAGGCGGGTTCGACGGATTCCTGATCGTCAAGGCGCACGCCGGCACCGGCACGATCATCCCGGGCACCAACAAGACCACCGGCGACGTGGCCGAAGAGGAGCAGGAGGCCGAGGCGGACAAGGAGTTCCCCGCCGAGAAGGCCGCCGGGCATCTGGACGTGCATGCGCATGACGCCGGCGAGGGCGAGCCGGCCGAAGGCCATCACTGCCATTGCCACGAGCACGGGCACAACGAGCCGAGCGGCGCCACCGAGCATCATTGCCATTGCCACGACCATGACCACGAGCACGGCGAGCACACGCACGAGCACGGGCACACGCACGAACATCACCATGATCATGCGCACACGGACGAGACCGTCGACGCCGATCACCCTTACGTGCTCAAGCCCGGCGAATACGAGATGAACGGCGTGCTCCACCGCCCCGACGGCTCCCACAGCCACGACGGCGGCCGCACCTGGCACACCCACTGACCGCCCCATGAACGCCAACGAAACCGAGTCGCGGCGGCTCGCCATGCTGCAGGTGTGCGACAGCGTGTTCCCCGTGGGGGCATTCGCGCTCTCGAACGGCATGGAGACCTTTGTGCAGCGCGACTTCCTGCGGCGGGGAGCCGATTTCGAGCAGTACATGAAGAACTATCTCGAGGTCGCGCCCTACAAGGAGATCGGGCAGATGGTGATGGCCGGCAAATACGCCACGGATGCGCGCGTATCCGCCCGCGGGCTGGCCGCCAAACTCATCGGGCTCGACGAATTGGCGTCCGCGCTGCAGTCGGCACGGGAGATCCGCGAGGGCAGCGAGCGCATGTGCACCCGCCTGCTCAAGCTCGCCGAGCAGATGGACGCCGGCCGGGCGCAGACCTCGGACGGCCATCGCGGCGGTCTGCCGGCCGCGGCCACGGCAGCCGCCACGGCCACGGATCAGGCGGCGTCGCAACCATCGCGCGAGGACGAGATCATCGCCGTGCACGAGGGGCGCACGGAGCGGCATAAGCTCACCGACGCCGCGGACGGGCTGTACGGCTCCCCGTCGCTGGAACTGTACGACGGCCTGATCCGCGACGGCCGTTGCCGCGGGCTGCATTCGATCGCCATGGGGCTGTACGCGGCCGACCATGCCAACGACGTGCGCGACGCGGCGATCATGTATGGCTATTCGCTGCTGAGCGCGCTGACCATGTGCGCGGCCAAGGCGATCCCGCTCAGCCAGTACGCCGGGCAGGTGGCCCTGCACGATTCGTTCCCGCGGCTCGTGCGCGCGGTCGACATCGCCATGACGCTCAAACCGGAGGATCTCGGCATCTCCGGAGCGTTCCTCGACATCGCCGCCATGCAGCACGAAACCTTGTATTCGAGGCTGTATATGAGCTGACCGTCAACCTTGGCTCCCTTCTCTGAGGGGAGCTGTCGCCGTAAGGCGACTGAGGGGAGCCATCTTACGTACATGCAACCCGCCGCTCCCCTCAGACCGCTTCGCGGTCAGCTCCCCTCAGAGAGGGGAGCCATAGACCTGCAATACGCGCTTCATCAATCCACAAAGACCCCTCACACAAAGGAGAAACCTCATGTCATACGTACGCATCGGCGTCGCCGGCCCGGTCGGGTCCGGCAAGACCGCACTCATCGAGCGCCTGACCCGCAAGATGGCCGACGAATACAGCATCTGCGTGGTCACCAACGACATCTACACCAAGGAGGACGCCGAGTTCCTGATCGAGCACTCACGCCTGGCCCCCGACCGCATCGTGGGCGTGGAGACCGGCGGCTGCCCGCACACCGCCATCCGCGAGGACTGCTCGATGAACCTCGAGGCCTGCGAGGAGATGGCCCGCACCCATCCGGACGTGCAGATCATGTTCGTGGAGTCCGGCGGCGACAACCTCTCCGCCACGTTCAGCCCGGATCTGGCCGACGCCACGATCTACGTCATCGCCACCGACGAGGGCGACAAGATCCCGCGCAAGGGCGGCCCGGGCGTCACCCGTTCCGATCTGCTGGTGATCAACAAGGCCGATCTGGCGCCGCTGGTGCACGCCGATCTGGACGTGATGGCCCGCGACTCGCGCAAGATGCGCGGCGACCGCCCGTTCATCTTCACCGACCTGATGGGCGGCGCCGGCGTGGACGACGTGATCGCTTGGATCAAGAAGAGCGTGCTGTTCGAGGACATGTGATCCGTACGGCTCGCCCGTCTCCCGGTGGCTTCCCGGAGTGGGAAGCCGACGGGAGACGCCGGGAGACGGGCGAGCCGAAACATATCGTTGCGCCGCGTGCGGCATAATTGCCATGTCATTGTCACGCGTGAGGAAGGCGGCGATTCGTCCATGGGCAGCAGCACATTCCGTCTATCCACTGCATTCCGCCACGGACGTACAAAAATCGACGACATCTATTTCGAGGCGCCGTTCAAGCTGATGACCCCATTCACCAACGGGCGGCACTCCGACTTCGTCGTGATGCTCGCCTCGCCGGGTTTTCTGAAGGGCGACGAGGCGCATATCGAGATCGCCTTCGGCCCCGGCACCGATTCGACGATCAAGACGCAGAGCTACGAGAAGGTGTTTGACACCGAGGACGGCTCCGCGAGCCGCACCATCGAGCTGGATGTGCGGGGCGACGCGAAAGCCGTGTTCCTGCCGTTCCCGGTGATCCCGTTCCGCAACAGCTCGTTCACGAACCTGACCACCGCGCATATCACCGCCGAATCGACGTTCGTCTATGCGGATGTGGTGACCTGCGGGCGCGTCGGCATGGATGAGCGCTGGGCGATGCGGCGGTTCACGAACCGCATGCGCGTGTATGTGGCGGAACCGCAGCCCGTGACCGAGGCGGCAGCAGCCGAATCGGCCCGGCAGCACGCCCATCGCCGCGGGCGCCCCTCCAAGGCCGAGTCTGCCGCGGCGCAGCCTCAGGAGCGCATGGCGTTCGCCGACCGCATGCTGCTGGAGCCGGACGCCTTCGACTACACCGAGCTCGGCATGTGGCGCGATTTCACCCACTGCGGCGTGCTGTACGCGCATCTGCCGGAAGCGGATCCCGCGGCCGGGCAGGCCGACACGGATGCGGATGAGAACGGTGCCGGTGCGTCCGCTGCGGCCATCCGGGAGCGCATCGAAACCGCCCGCATCGCGGCGGAGGACACGCTGATCGACCGTATCCGATCGCATGCCGACGCCATCGGGTTCACCGGCGAACTCGGCGTGAGCCGCGTCATCGACGGCATCTGCCTGCGCGTGCTCACCAGCCGGGGCGACGATGCCTTCGATCTGATCAAGGACGTCGCCGGCTTCGTGACCGAGGGCTGATAGGCGGGCTTGTTGCCTCCGGTTTTGCCGTGCCCCCGCCAGCGAGGCACGGCAATTGCGTCGGGAAACCACCTCGGCTGTCTTGGGTTATTCATCCCCGCCCGATCTCAGAACAGGAAGTAGCGCTGCGTGAGCGGCAGCTCGTAGGCCGGATCGGAATGGACCAGTTCGCCGTCGACCGTGACCTGGAAGGTCTCGGGGTTGACCTGGATGTCGGCGAGCACGTCGTTGAACTTCAGGTCCTTCTTGCCGATATCGCGGCATCCGCGCACCGGCAGCACCTGGCGGGCCAGCCCCAGCTTGCCCTTGATGTCGTCGTCCACCGCGGCCTGCGAGACGAAGGTGGCGCACGACGATCCGAGCGCGCGGCCGAGCGAGCCGAACATATCGCGGTAGTACACCGGCTCGGGCGTGGGGATGGAGGCGTTCGCGTCGCCCATGCGGGAGTACGCGATCGAACCGCCCTTGATGACCATTTCCGGCTTCGCGCCGAACATGGCGGGCTGCCAGAGCACCAGATCGGCCATCTTGCCGACCTCGACGGAGCCGACGTAATCGGCGATGCCGTGGGTGATGGCCGGGTTGATGGTGAACTTGGAGACGTAGCGCTTGACGCGGAAGTTGTCGTTGCGGTTGTTGTCGTGCTCGTCCTCGGGCAGGGGGCCGCGCTGCTTCTTCATCTTGTCGGCGGTCTGGATGGTGCGCGTGATCACCTCGCCCACGCGGCCCATGGCCTGCGAATCGGAGCTCATCATGGAGATGATGCCCATGTCGTGCAGCACGTCCTCCGCGCCGATGGTTTCGGGGCGGATGCGCGAATCGGCGAAGGAGATGTCCTCGGGAACGTTGCGGTCGAGGTGGTGGCAGACCATCATCATGTCGAGATGCTCGTCCACGGTGTTGCGCGTGAACGGCATGGTCGGGTTCGTGGAGCTGGGCAGCACGTTGGGGAACCCTGCGGCGCGGATGATGTCGGGTGCATGGCCGCCGCCGGCGCCCTCGGTGTGGTACGTGTGGATGGCGCGGCCCTTGAACGCGGCGATGGTGTCCTCCACGCAGCCGCCTTCGTTCAGGGTGTCGGTGTGGATGGCCACCTGCACGTCCATATCGTCGGCCACGCCCAGCGCCGTGTCGATGACGGCCGGCGTGGCGCCCCAGTCCTCGTGGATCTTGAGTCCGGCGGCGCCGGCGCGGATCTGCTCGCGCAGCGGTTCGGGACTGGAGTCGTTGCCCTTGCCCAGATAGGCGATGTTGACCGGCAGCGCCTCCGCCGCCTCGATCATGCGCGCCAGATGGAAGGCGCCCGGATTGCAGGTGGTGGCGTTGGTGCCGTCGGCCGGGCCGGTGCCGCCGCCAACCATGGTGGTCACGCCGCCGGCGAGCGCCGTGCGCACCTGCTGCGGGGAGATGAAGTGGATGTGGGTGTCGAGCCCGCCCGCGGTGACGATGAGCCCTTCGCCGGCGATCGCCTCAGTGCCGGAGCCGACTTCGAGGCCGGGGGTGACGCCGTCCATGGTCTGCGGATTGCCGGCTTTGCCGATGGCGCTGATCTTGCCGTTCTTCAGGCCGATGTCCGCCTTGTAGATCCCCGTGTAGTCGACGATGAGCGCGTTGGTGATGACCGTGTCCGGCGACTCGGCGTCGAGCTGGACGGAGGACTGCCCCATGCCGTCGCGGAACGACTTGCCGCCGCCGAATTTCAGCTCGTTGCCGTAGGTCGTGCAGTCACGTTCGACCTCGATGATGAGGTTCGTGTCGCCGAGGCGGACGCGGTCGCCCGTGGTCGGCCCGAACATGCCCGCGTAGTCCTTGCGTGTGATTGTTGTGCTCATGTGTCCAAGTCCTTTGTCCCCTTGGCTCCCCTCCCCGAGGGGAGCTGTCAGCGAAGCTGACTGAGGGGAGTCTGCCCGTATGGTGTTCGACTGCTTCAGATTCCCAGGAATCCCCGCTCATGCGCCTTCGCGAATGCGGCCTCCCGTACCTCGGGGTCGTCCAGCCGGCCTTCGACCAGCGCGCTGAAGCCGTGGACCTCGCGGGTGCCGCCGATGTCGATCAAGTGCACGCGATGCGCCTCGCCGGGCTCGAATCGCACGGCGGTGCCGGCCGGGATGTCGAGCCGCTTGCCGTAGGCGGCCTTGCGATCGAATCTGAGATACTTGTTGACCTCGAAGAAATGGAAGTGCGACCCGATCTGGATCGGGCGGTCGGCGGTGTTGACCACGTCAAGCTCGATATCCTCGCTGCCCTTGTTGAGCGTCAGGTCGCCGTCGGCGTAGAAGTACTCGCCCGGCTTGAGCTTCTCGGTGGTTTCGATCGGATTATGGACGGAGACGAGCTTGGTGCCGTCAGGGAAGGTGGCTTCGACCTCCACCACGTCGATCATCTCGGCCACGCCGTCCATCACGTCCTCGGGCTTGAGCAGCGTGCGGCCATACGACATGAGTTCGGCCACCGTGGCCCCCTCGCGGGCGCGTTCCACGCATTCGGAGCTGATCAGCGCGACAGCCTCCGGATAGTTGAGCTTCACGCCGCGGTTTTTGCGCTCCTTGGCCAGCTCCCCCGCCTGATGCAGCAGCAGCTTGTCTATCTCTCGTGGAGTAAGTCTCATGAGGCCCCCGTTGTTGTACCAACATACCTACGATCATCGGCGATTGTATGGCGCGAATAAGAACGGGAGGTTTCCGGGCGATTGCCGCGGAGGCGGGTCGGGGCGTCGATCTTCGCCGGCTTCCGACGAAGATACGCAGCGGGCCCTGCGCCACCGCAATCACACCGCAATCAGCCTCGATGCGACGTCACTTCCCCACGCAGAAAGCCGCGTACAGCGGCACGCTGCGTACTCCGCCGTCAATGCCGAAGTTCTTGGTCGACAACCGGATAGCCTCATCCGGCGCATATTTATCCCGGTACACCGCAAGACTGCGTGATCTGGTGTTGTCGGATGATTTGACTTCAATCGGCACACCGGCATCGGAATCACCCGTCTGCATGACGAAATCCACTTCGGCGGTATTGCCGCTCGTCCAGTAGCGCAGCGGGATGCCATTTGCCGCCAGCATCTGCGCAACATAATTTTCGACGATGCCGCCGAGCTCGATTCGTCTACGCCGCTCGGCGTCAAGCACCATGGCAGGATCCAGCTCCGCACGCGCCGCCAGCAGCCCGGTATCGGACGTATACATCTTGAACGACGAGACATCCTCATGCATGGCCAACGGCAATCGGCCACTGGACACTCGCATGCATCGCTCCACCAGCCCCGCAGTCAGCAGCCACGCTATCGCGGGGGAATACACCGACGCCCGACCGCCGCTCCTGACCAGCTTGTATTGGAATTTGTGATTCTCCTTCGCGAGTTGTGCGGGAATGCTGTTCCACGTATCGCGGATACGAGCGGTTTCCACCGGCGTTGCATACTTCGCCATATCGGCTACATACAGATCCGTAATGCCCGCCTGAACCTCGCGCACTTCGCTGAAGCTGCCATTCCTCGCGAATCGGGAGACCGCCTCCGGCATGCCGCCGACTATCAGATATTGCCAAAATCGCTCAAGCATCGCGTCATGCAAATAGAACGGCGCTGCACGGTCATAGCAATCACTGATCTCCGCGATGAGTTCCCCGTCCCCGACCGCGTCGAGGAATTCGTCGAAGCTCATGGGATGCAGCGTCAGCGTATGTACTTTGCCCACCGGCATACTGAATCCCTGCTGGTTGACGGCAATCCCCAGCAGACTACCGGCGGCCGCCACATGCAGCTGCGGCATATCCTCACAGAAGTATTTCAATGAGGCGAGGGCACGATTGGACGATTGAATCTCGTCAAGAATCAGCAGCGTACGCTCCGGGTCGATCTGCCGGCCGGACGCCTGAGCAAGACGTCGGATAAGATTCCGCGGTTCCAGATCGGGCTCGAACGCTTGCCGCGCTCGCGAGTCCCGTTCCAAATCGAAACGTACGCAATCCCCCGGGAACGCCGCTTTGGCCAGCTCGTCGAGGATGTAGGTCTTGCCCGTCTGCCGCGCTCCGTACAACAACAGCGGCTTGCGGATACGTTGTACCGCCCATTCGACCAGCTGGTCCATGATGGTTCTCTTCATCGCCGTCTCACCTCTCATTCCGCCTTATCTATGAAAAAATGTTGTAGAATACATTTTTATCCACCTATTAATGTATTTTATGACATTTTTCCATAGATAACAGCACGCCACACAGGTCACCAGCCGCATCAGCAATTCCGGTGCCGAAGACATTCACCGCAGAAACCACTTCCATGCGGGCACCACGTCGATCACCCCGCTCGGCACCGTCACCTGTCCTTCTTCTTCGAGCGAGATCAGCGTTCCGGAGCGCATCCCGGTATTGTCCATCGCCGCGGAAAGATTGCCGATCTCACTGCGGAATTTGTCGCTCAGATCCCGTCCGGCGAAATCCACGATCGTTGTGGCTTCGATACCGGTGTTCGCCGCAACCTGAATCAGCTGGTACGGTTCGCTCGTCGCCTCATCGCCGACGACGAAATCCACTTCAGAGCAGTTCGCCGCCGAGTATGAGGCGATTACGTTGCTGCGGTTATCGCCGTACCGCCGCTTCAATTCCACGAACACAGCCGTGTCCAGCCTCTGCCCGATATCCATGTGATTCGCCGGGGCCACCGCCAGCGACAAACCAGGATCCACCGCATACACCTTGCTGGACGAACGCGGGTTCTCCTTGATCGAGAGCGTGAAATCCCCGACCTTGAACAGCAGATGCGCATCCTCGAAATCGTCGAGCAGGTCGTACAGCTTGCCGCTGGAGACCGGCACCTGCATGCCGCGCAGCGCCTTGACCTGCGCGTTCACGGAAAACTTCAATCCCGTGGAACGCAATGCGGTACGGGAGAATCGCATCGCCACGCGCAACGACGTGGTCTCGAAACGCTCCAACACATCCTTGACGACGATTTCATCCGCATACCCCTGCAACAAGCGCATACGGTCGAGCGTCGGCAAATGCTGCACCGCCGGGAAACCGCCAACATCCAGATACCGCTCAAATGCGGTCTGCAGCGGGCGCCGCACATTCGGCGGGTATTCGCCGCCGACATCGGACGTATCGATATTGTGGAACAGGCAATACTCCCGAAAACTCAACGGCCACATCTCCCGGGACAGCGAGCGTCCGCGGAAATTGGTGGGGATGTCGGACGACAGCAATTTCGACGACGAACCGGTCAGCACGATGGTGACATTATGCTGTTCAGCCACCCTGCGCACGAAATTCGTCCAGTACGGCGCTTCCTGAATCTCATCGAACAGCAAATAACAGCCGTCGAGCGCATCCGGCACCATGCGATAGTACTCATCAAGCAAATCGGCGAGGGTGTGGTCCGAGAACGGCATGATGCGATCGTCATCAAACGAGAAGTGCAGGATTCGGTTTCGAGGCACTCCGACGGCGATCAGCCGATCCATCAACTGGTACATGGCATAGGTCTTGCCGCAACGCCGCACTCCCGTAATGGTGTAGATCACGTTGTTCCGCGCGGGAGCAGGCACGTCGATCACCGCACTTGCCCTCGCGGTGTATTCAGGAATGGCGAAGTCCAAATATTCGGCGATCAACGCTGACATCGACATAACGGACTCCAATCTTCATCTGTTTTAGATGAAGATGTTAATCATCTTCACTCAAAACAAATGAAGATACAAAAACGCGCAGACTACCGCACAGTAACGCACGATCAGATCTGCTGCATCGCCCGATCAACAGGGCATCCTGATTCCGCACTCCCCGCCGCTCACCTCGGAAAATGTGAACGCTATCACAATGTGAACAGAGTCTCGACGTCGTTACAAGTTGAACTTATGGTGAGCCATTAATCGGTTTAGGGGATGACGAATCCCCCTACGGCGACCGATTCGATGAGAGGGAGGTTCATCGTGGAGTATTTGGGTTGCTTCGCCGTCGTCATGGCGGTGCTGCTGATCGGGCAGTGGGTGGCGTCGCTGACCAAGGCATGGGTTCCATCGGTCTTCGTCAGCGCGATCGTGTTCCTGATCGGCTTCTGGACCATTCTGCCGAAGGACATTGCCGTCAAGGCATCGTACGACACCGCATTCGTGCAGATCTGCGTGTCCATGCTGCTGGTGCATCTGGGCACGCTGATGAGCCTGAAGAAGCTCATCGCACAATGGCGCGCCGTGTGCATCGCATTGCTTGGCGTCGCCGGCACCCTGCTGTTGACGATGACCATCGGCACGCTGCTGTTCGACTGGCATACCGTGCTCGCCTCCGTACCTCCGCTGACCGGCGGCGTCGTCGCCGCACTGCTGATGACCAACGGCCTGAAGGATGCCGGATTGACCGCTTTCGTCGCCCTGCCGGTCACCATGCTGATGATCCATGGCGTATTCGGATATCCGCTCACGGCCATCATGCTCAAGCACGAAGACCGCCGGCTTGCCAAGGTCTATCAGGGCATGAGCGATGAGGAACGCGCGCAGGCCGCCGCTGCATCGTCCGCCATGGCGCAGTCGGATACGGACAAGCCGACCCAATCGAAATTCCTGTCGCTGTTCCCCGAAAAGTATCAGACCTCCGCATTCATCCTGTTGCGCGTTGCGTTGGTCGCACTGTTCTCCAACTGGATCGCAGGCCTGACGAACGGCGTCGTCAACGCCAACGTCGTGTGCCTGATCTTCGGCGTGATCGCCCATCAACTCGGATTCCTTGAAGATAGCGCGCTCAACAAGGCCGGGGTGTTCGACTGGCTGATGTACGGCCTGCTCGGTTACGTGTTCTCTCAGCTGGCCGGAACCACGCCGCAGCAGCTGCTGAGCATGCTGCTGCAGATCCTCGTGCTCATCGTGCTCGGCCTGATCGGCATGTTCGTCGCATCGTTCATCCTTGGCAAGCCATTCGGCATGAGCCCTGAGATGGCATTCGCCTGCTCGCTGACCGCCCTGTTCGGATTCCCCGCCGACTACATCCTCACGACTGAGGTGGCGCACAACGTCGCCAAGGATGAAGGCGAGGAACGGTATCTGCTCGACAACACCCTGCCGCAGATGCTGGTCGGCGGTTTCGCCACCGTATCGATCGCCTCGGTGATCATCGCATCCGTGTTCCTCAAGCTGCTGTAACGGCGTCCAATGCGTTCCGGTTCCGGCCACATTGCCGGGAACCGGAACGCGCACCAAGATTTTTTGCGGGTCGGGCGAATGATCCTCCCGCCCCGCACATCATGAAAGAAGGTATATCACCATGGCAACCGTATATACGGGAATGAATCTGTTCGACGGCAATGACGTCGAGAACAAGGCCGGCTCGTGGATGCTGGTCGGCGACGACGGGCGCATCGAATCGGTCGGCACCGGAACCGCACCGGCTGCGGACGCCACCGTGGACCTGACCGGCAAATACGTCATGCCCGGCCTGATCAACTGCCATACGCATACCATGCTCGACGCGTATGATCCGAAGCTCACCATGTTCTCGGAAACCGAAATCGCCTTCCGCGGCATCAAGCACCTGAAGGCGCTCATTGACTGCGGAGTGACCACGATCCGCGAGTGCGCGTCCGCGTTTTCCGTGGACTGCAAGCTTGCCGCGCTGCAGCGCAAGGGCGAACTCGCCGATATGCCGACGATCGTACCGTCCGGCCGGTCCATGAGCATGACCGGCGGCCACGGCGACATGCAGATGGGGCTCGAAGGCGAGTCCAATGGCTCGCATCTGGTCGACTCCCCTGACGAGATGCGCAAGGCGGTGCGCGAGGAGTTCAAACTCGGCGCCAAAAACATCAAAATGATGGCTACCGGCGGCGTGATGAGCCCGACCGACCAGATCGACGACACCGAACTGACCGTCGAGGAGATGAAGGTCGCCGTCGAAGAGGCCCACCACAAGCACATGACCGTATGCGCGCACGCCGAAGGCGCGAACGGCATCCACAACGCCATTGTGGCCGGCGTCGATTCCATCGAGCACGGTGCGATGATCCGTGACGAGGACATCCAGCTCATGATCAAGAACGGACAGTATCTTACGCCGACGCTGATCGCCTGCTGGGCCATCCCCGAATACGGCGAAGGCAAGATCCCGCAGTTCATGGTGGACAAGGCGCGCGGATTCGAGAAGGACTACTTCACAAACATCGGCAAAGCCGCCAAGGCCGGAGTCAAGTTCTCCATGGGCACCGACGCCGGCACCCCGTTCAACGACTTCGGAGACACCCCGTACGAGCTCGTGCTCATGAAGCAGGTCGGCTGCACCACCGAACAGGTACTGCACGCCTGTGGCCGCAACGCCGCAGATCTGTTGAAGGTCAGCGCGGATTACGGCACACTGGAACCCGGCAAGTACGCCGACTTCCTGGTGCTCGATGCCGACCCGATCGCCGACGTCGCCGCCGTCGGTCAGAAGGACAAGGCCGTCTACAAGCACGGCGTCAGGGTCCACTGAGACTCAGCGTCCAAGCCGTAACCGGGGCCTTCTCCACATCGGCGGAGAGGGCCCCGTCATATCGAAGCCGATGTGATCATGAGGAGGCACATATGCCGAAGACGCTTTATACGGAAATGAATCTGTGCGACGGCAACGAAGTCGTCAACAAAACCGATTCTTGGATGCTGGTCGGCGACGACGGGCGCATCGAATCGATCGGCACCGGAGCCGACGCCATGCCAGCCGCCGACGCCACCGTTGATCTGACCGGCAAATACGTCATGCCCGGCCTGATCAACTGCCACGTACACACCATGGGCGACGCGCTGGACCCACGTCTGACCATGTTCTCCGAAACCGAAGTGGCCTACCGCTCGATCAAGAACCTGCATCGGGCCATCAGCTGCGGCATCACCACGCTGCGCGAATGCGCGTCGGCGTTTTCCGTCGATTGCAAGCTCGCCTCGCTGCAGCGCAAGGGCGAACTCGCCGACGTCCCGACGATCGTGCCGTCCGGGCGCCCCATGAGCATCATCGGCGGCCACGGCGACATGCTTGAAGGATTGGAAGGGGAATCCAATCTGGGCCATCTGGTCAGCTCTCCCGATGAGATGCGCAAGGCGGTGCGAGAGGAGTTCAAACTCGGTGCCAAGAACATCAAGCTCATGTCCACCGGCGGCGTGATGAGCCCGAACGACCGCGTCGACGACACCGAACTGACCGTCGAGGAGATGAAGGTCGCCGTCGAAGAGGCCCATCACAAGCACATGACCGTATGCGCGCACGCGCAGGGCACGGAAGGCGTGCACAATGCGCTGGTCGCCGGTGTCGACTCCATCGAACACGGGTCGCTGATCAGCGAGGACGATATGCGTCTGATGGTGGCCAACGGCCAGTATCTGGTGCCTACGCTGCTGCCGTGCTGGGCGATCACCGAATACGGTGAAGGCAAGATCCCGCAGTACATGATCGACAAGAACAAGGGATTCGGTCATCGCTTCTTCGACAACATCGCCAAGGCGGCAAGCCTCGGCGTCAGGATCGCGATGGGCACCGACGCCGGCACCCCGTTCAACGACCTCACCGACACGCCTCACGAACTGGTCCTGATGCGCGAGATCGGCTGCACCGTAGAGCAGATCATGCACGCCTGCGGACCGACCGCGGCGCAATTGCTGAAAATCGACGCGGATTACGGCACGCTGGAACCCGGCAAGTACGCCGACTTCCTAGTGCTCGACGCCGACCCGATCGCCAACGTCGCCGCCGTCAGCCAGAAGGACAAAGCCGTGTACAAGCACGGCGTCAGAGTCCACTGACGCTTGGCTTCCTACAGGCGGGGACTCTCCGGGATGTGGAGAGCCCCGTTTCTGCGGATAAAAGAGCGGTAACGGCAATGCTGCCGATCGCTCCCAATCCACGAACGCGAAAGATGAGCCCACCTATATGAAACCTATATGGAGCCATGCCAACTACAAGTATCGATCCTGCCTGATTCCCGTATGCTCATCCAAGCCACAAAAGCCAAATAGGGAAATGAAAACGGTCCAAACGAGGAAATAGGGAGACGGCATGGCAAACGCGGTATGACTTGCCATTGAACATCTCATGGTCAGATGAGCGAGAAGGGAACTCGAAGAGCTTCCGGAAAACGCACAAAGAACGTTCCGTACCAATGGATACAGTTATGCCCTATACTTTGGCGGCGTGAGTCGGCATGATCGTCGGGCGGCTCGGCGCCCAAGAAAGGTCCGGGCCGCCCGGCGGCATGCCATCGGCAACACCGACAGATAGGGGCATCATGACAACGGATACCAGCGCACGGGCCATCAAACCCGAATTGCTGCGCACATACAGCGACGATTTCAATGCGGATCGGGCCAATCTGGTCGCCGCGAACGCGGCCGTATCGGCCGGCGTGCTCAAGGCCGCCACCGACTACCGCGGCGTGCGCGCGCTGCCGCGCGATTTCTCCATCGAGCTCAAGCAGGGGTCGATCACCAATCAGGAGCGCTCCGGCCGCTGCTGGATGTTCGCTTCCCTGAACACCCTGCGCTACGAGCTGATGCACCGCTGGGACCTCGAGGACTTCGAATTCTCCGAGACCTACCTCTTCTTCTGGGACGCGATGGAGAAGTCGAACACCTATCTGGAGAACGTGCTGGCCACGCTCGACGAGGCGACCGACTCTCGCATCTTCCAAATCATCAACGACGGCCCGTCCGACGACGGCGGCTGGTGGCAGATGTTCGCCGCGCTGGTGAACAAGTACGGCCTGGCGCCCAAGAGCGCCTACCCGGAGTCCGAGAACTCCCGCAATTCCGACGATTTCAAGCAGTACCTCAACTCCAAGCTGCGCGAGTTCGCGGCGGAGCTGCGCCGTCGCCATGCCGCGGGGACGCCCGAGGACGAGCTGCGCGCGCTGAAGGACGGGTACATGGGCACCGTGTACCGCATCTGCGCCGTGTCGCTGGGCGAGCCGCCGGAGAAGTTCGACTTCTTCGCGCGCACCAAGGACGACGATGACGACAAGGCCGACAAATGCGACGGCAAGGCCGGCAAGTGCGACAAGGACGGCAAGGCCTGCAACAAGGACAAGGCCGAGAACTGCAAGTGCGGCGACGCGTGCAAGTGCGCGGACAAGTCCGGCGCCGAGACCGACGCCAAGCACTGCAAGTGCGGCAATGATTGCGACAAGGACAAGTCCGGCAAGCCGAAGACCGGCAAGGACGAGCGCCCGCAGATCCGCGAGATCGGCATCACCCCGCTGGAGTTCTACAAGAAGTACGTGCCGGTGGACGTCAACGACTTCGTGACGCTGGCCAATGTCCCGATCAAGGACCGCCCGTTCAACAGGCGCTACCGCATCCGCTTCACCGCGAACGTGGCCGAGGCCGGCGACATGGAGTTCGTCAACGTGCCTCTGGACGTGTTCAAGAAGGCCGCCCTCGACCAGCTCTCCGCCGGCCACCCGATCTGGTTCGCCTGCGACTGCACGCAGTTCGCGCTGCGCAAGGACGGCTTCTTCGACCGTTCCGTGGTGCGCGTCGACCAGCTGTTCGGCACCGGATTCACCGGGGACAAGGCCCACGGCCTCGAATACGGCGACAGCCCGAGCAACCACGCCATGACCTTCACCGGCGTGAACCTCGGCGAGGACGGCAAGCCGAACCGCTGGAAGGTGGAGAACAGCTGGGGCAAGGATGCCGGCGAGGACGGCTACTACGTCATGTCCGACGCCTGGTTCGACCGCTACGTCACCGAGCTCATCATCCGCAAGGAATACCTCGACGACGCCACCCGCGCCCTGCTCACCGCCGAGCCGGTCGAGCTCGATCCCTGGCAGCCGCTCACCCGCCGCTGCCGCTGACA
>SKEZ01000314.1_pt1 | contig 42061 bp, 65 predicted proteins | sample 4843881 | NCBI WGS metagenome assembly SKEZ01 (sample SAMN11008796, study PRJNA524170) | human gut metagenome | isolation source: fecal sample from pouch patient p1, p46 | place: Israel: Tel-Aviv | reverse complement strand
CATCCGACCTGCAGACCTCATCGAACTACGCGATCAGCCGCATCGGCATCGGCTACGAAATGGGCAGCACCGGCACCACCATTTACGCGGACGTGAGCCCGCGCGACGGCGGAGCTTCCGATCTGGCCAACATCGCGTTCTTCGGCACCGCGAAAGGCGGCGGAACACACTGGTTCTACCAGTTCGCCGAACAGGAACTGCCCACGCTCGCCGAATACGTGGGCGACGCCGCAGACGACATGCTGATAGGAGCCATCGGATTATGAGCGTCATGGACTTGACCAATGCGGTTCTCGACATGCTGCCCTCCATGCCTGAGGGCGTGAAGGTCTACCGGCAGGAGGAGCCGTTGGAGTCGGAGATGCCGCCGTGGATCATCGCGCGCGTCTCCACCGACCGCCATGTGGCGGCGGAGACGATGCGTTTCACGGCCCACTCCGGACTGCTGGAGGTGCGGTCCGTGTCCACCACGGCCGATTCGGTCAACGTATGGTGTGACGACATGCTCATTCCATCGTTGGCCAACCGGGTCCCCTCCAGGCCACCGGGCTACACGGTGGGTCAGCTCACCCTGTACGAAGATTCCGGCGCGTATGCCGCCGGATTGACCGCCGACGACACCGCGCGCCGTTATCAGGTGCGCGTTCTCCGGTTCCGCTTCACGTGGAGCCGACCGTAGTTATTCACAATTTCGTTTTTCCAGAGCCCATGCCCATTCCGGGTGTGGGCTCCTGTTTTAAGGAGACATCATGGCCCTGAAACTGGGTACCGAGATCCCCGGCACGACCGCCGAGGGCAACATCACCACACTCTGGGTGCCGACCATCAACGACATCAAGGCGCCGACCCTGACCGAACTCGAGGCCGGCACCGACATCTCGAACTACGTCATGCTCGGCGGCTGGTCGTTCGACCCGTCGCAGGACACCGTAAGCGACCAGCGTGAGAACAGCACGCAGGATTTCGGAGCGCCGGGCCGCAAGAGCGTCGGAGACATCAGCATCGAGGTGATCGACAATACCAACACCGAGCACGAGCAGGACGGCAACGAGGCGGTCACCCTGATGCACGAGGGTGCCAAGGGGTACATCGTGCGCCGTCGAGGCATGGCCACCGACGCGGCACTCGCGGCCGGCCAGAAGCTGACCGTCGTGAGTGTGATCTGCGGCGAGAAGACGGTCATCAACCCGGATGCGAACACGATGATCCGCAGCAATATTCCGCTGTTCGCGTGCGCTCCGGGCTGGGAGTCCGAGACCGCCGAGATCGCCGCCGCGCAGTCCGGCGCCTGACCCATATACGTCCGTGCGGGGAGTCTTTTTTCTTCCCTTTCTCGCCTCGCACGGATCCCCATTTTTCAAATGGAGAACGGGAAGACACCATTTTGATTGAAAGGGAACCATCATGGCATTGGAAGTGAAACGCAAGCGCGTGGACGTGGATCTGATCCTCGACCAGGAAAAGGCCGAGCAGGTCGCAGCCCTAGGGGACGACCTGCAGCGTGCCGTGTCGCAGCATGTCACCGAAGGGGCCAACGCCGCCGCGAAACGCATAGCCAAGCAGATCGTGCAGCTACGCGATGAGGTCAAGGACCAGACCATCCGCATCACATTCGAGGCGCTGCCACTCTCCAAGTGGCGTCAGGTTCTCGAGGCGAACACCGTCACCGAGAACGGGATCCCGAAGCATCGCATCGAGGACATCTGTGCCGACGCCATCCGGAGCATGGTCGTGAAGACCGTGCCGGAAACCCCGGTGGAGGATCTGGCGAACGTCATGACGGAACTGTCCGATGGGCAGATTTCCCCCATTTGGTATGCGATCCGTGACCTGAACGCGAAGCTCATCGACCCAAAAGACGCACTCGAATCAGCCTCGCGGATAATCCGCAGACGGTCCGCGAGCTGAGGATCTGCCGGCAGCTCGGCATCAGCTACAAACGCTGGCTCGGCTGGGAGCCGACATACCACGTGGAGCGTGACGCGCACCGGCGCATCGTAGGCTACACGCCGGAACCCGAATGGGATGAGACCGAACGTGACTGGATGCTCGCCCTCGATGATTATGAGCACACGCTGTGTCCCGAGTGCGGCATGCCCGTCAGCGTCTGTCATGACGAGCTGACGCCGACGCATTGGACCGCCGAAGCCGGCGTATGCCAGGTCACGCTCATGCGCTCCATCGCCGTCGACGAATGGAAACGCGATCATGCGGGCGAGAACGACAACAAGCTGGCCGCGTTGACGGTCGGCATCAAACCACGATAAACGGGAGGCTCATATGGCAGGCGGACTGAACCGCAACATCACCGTCCGCCTGCTCGCGGACACGTCCAACTTCACGGCCGGCATGGCCAAAGTGTCCGGCGAAAGCCAGAAGGCCGCGACCACGATGGAGGCGACCGGAGGCAAGACCAAGCTGCTGACCACCGGTATTGCCGCAGCCGGACTCGCCGCCGGCGCATTGGGCGTCGCCGCGATCAAGATGGCCGCCGATTTCGACGCGTCGATGAGCACCGTGCAGGCCAATACCGGTGCAAGCGCCGAGGAGATGGACCAGCTGCGGCAGGCAGCGATCGACGCCGGCGCCAGAACCGTCTACAGTGCCGATGAGTCCGCCGACGCGATCAACGAGCTCGGCAAGGCCGGTATGAGCACCACGGATATCCTCTCCGGTGGTCTCAACGGCGCGTTGGATCTCGCCGCGTCGGACGGTATGGCCGTCGGCGAGGCAGCCGAACTCATGAGTTCCGCGATGGCGCAGTTTAACCTGACCGGCAAGGACGCCACGAAAGTGGCCGACGCACTGGCCGCCGGCGCCGGCAAGGCGCAGGGATCCGCGCATGATCTGGGCTACGCGCTGCAACAGTCCGGCATGGTCGCCAACTCGTTCGGCATCAGCATGGAGGAGACCGTCGGCACCCTCACCAGCTTCGCTAATGCTGGCATGATCGGCTCCGACGCCGGCACGTCGCTCAAAACCATGCTCATCGCCCTGGCCAAACCCACCAAGAAGGCTCAGACCCTGATGGATGATCTGGGCATCAGTGCCTATGATTCCCAAGGCAATTTCGTGGGTCTCGCTAACCTCGCCGGCCAACTCAAGGACAAAATGAGTGGACTGTCGCAGGAGCAGCGCAATAACGCCCTCGCGACCATCTTCGGCAACGACGCGATCCGCGCCGCCAACGTCCTCTACAACGAGGGCGAGGATGGCATCAGCAAGTGGACCAGCGCGGTCTCCGACAGCGGCTACGCCGCCGACCAAGCCGCCGCGAAGAACGACAATCTCCGGGGCGATCTCGAAAATCTGTCCGGCTCGTTCGAAAGCTTGATGATCTCGATGGGCGAAGGCGGCCAAGGGCCGCTGCGATCGCTCGTGCAGACATTGGATCTGCTGATCGACGGTTTTGGACAGCTGCCCGCCCCCGTACAGCAGGGCATCGTCCTGTTCACTGCGCTGGCCGGCGGGTCGGTCGCATTGCACAAGGCGCTCGGCCCGCTGAACGCGTCCAGCAGTAGTACGGCGAAGTCTTTCAGTTTAATGCTCGACCCGATACAGCGTCTAACCGCTGCTGGCCCTAAGCTGCAAACCGGTTTCAGCCAGTTGGGAGCCGCGCTTACTGGCGCCGGTACCGGCCTGCAGTCCCTGAGCGGACAAGCCACGCGCAGCGGCACTGCACTCAAGGGGTTGAAAACCATCGGCAGCGGTCTGGTGGACATGATGGGCGGCCCGTGGGCATCGCCCTGACCATCGCGGGCGCCGCGCTCATGGCATGGACCAAGCAGGCGCAGGACGCCAAAGCCAAGGCCGACTCGCTCAAAAGTGCGTTGGAATCCACCGGCGACGCCAGCGAACAGATCATCGAAAACCTGTCGAACACGAAGATCGACAACTCATGGCTCATCCCCGACGGCATCGAACAAGCCTACTACGGGTATCAAAAACTCGGGGATCTGCTCGATGACGTCGGCATCAAGATGAGCGACATGGCCCTCGCCGCGCAAGGCAACGCGGGAGCCATGTGGCGAATCAACCAGGTCACCGACGAGATGATCTCCAAGGGAGGCAAGCAGCGCGACCTCGCGAACATCATCATAAGCTACCTCGATGAGGAGAGCGCCGCCTACACGGAGTCGTCGAAGGACGTCCAAAAAAAGACGCAGGCATTGGACGAGGTGTCGGCGGCCAACGGCGAAGCCGCAGCCTCGACGGATCAGAACGCGCAGAGCGTGGATGGATACGCTACGTCCGCTCAGGATGCGGCCGATGAGATCGACAACATGGTCAAGAGCCTGTTCACGATCCCCGGAGTCGCCCTGACCGCAGATCAGGCGTCGGCGCAGCTTGCCGATACTATCCGGCAGAACACCGACAGCATCGTGCAGAACGGCGCCGCACTGGACATCAACACCGAAAAGGGCAACGAGAATATGCAGGCCCTCTACGGTATCGCATCCCAAGCGCAGGCAACCGCCACCAAGATCCTCGAGGAGGGACAGGCCAACTATCAGGCGTCCGGCGACGCGAACACCCTCAAGGCCGCCACCGACCGGGCCAACGAGTCGCTGGGCACCGCCCGCGATGCGTTCATTCGCGCCGCGCAGGCAGCCGGCATGAACGCGCAGGACGCCGCGAACCTCGCCGACAAATACGGTTTGGCCCGAGGCAAGGCCGATGAGGTCACAGCTGGAATCAACAACATCCCCAACAACAAGTCCACCACATACACCCTGTATGGGGCGGATGCCGCGATCAGCAAGGCCGCCACCGTGCTCGACCTGATCTACGGCATCCCCGAGCATAAAACCTCGGTGATGGATCTGATAACCCGCAACAGCACCGTTAATGACGACAGCGTGGGCGTGCGGCCTCTCGGTTATACCGGAGGCGCGTACACCGGCAACGGTTTCGCGATGCGCGGCTACGCGTCCGGCGGTCGTGTCGTCGAGGGACTGATCCCGGGAAAGGCCCCCACGGCCATGCAAAAGGATAATGTCACGCTCGCCAACGCACGTGTTCGTTCCGGCGAATTCGTGTCCAGCGATAAAAGCGTCCAATATTACGGCGCCGACCTGTACGCTGCCATGAACCGTCGTCAGATCCCGCGGGAAACGTTTTATAAAGCCCCGCAGATGAGCAATTTCGGCAACACGTATGTGACCCAGTACATCACCAATCCGGTCGCGATGCCCGAAACAATCAAGATCAACAACGCGCTGGACAGACAGGCCGCCGGCATATCCAATGAGGGGTGACTGATGGAGACGATCTCTCACTACATCAACGGGATACGCATTGACGACAACCTGTGCTCGGTCCAGCAGGGATCCACCCTACTGGCCGCGATCTCCCCCACCCGCACCGTGACCACGGTTCCGGGCCGGCACGGCAGCGTGAGCAACGGGATGCCACCCTCGTTCCCGGAACGATCGGTGAGCATCAAATGCAAAACGTTCGGAGCCGCATACCGCAGCGACATGGAGCGACTGGCCCGACTGTGCACCGCTCCGAACGTCACGTTGGGACGGAGCTTCGACGGCAGCATGCAGGTCGCTCAGGCGGAGCTCACCTCGTTCGAGGCTGATGATTCCGGCGTTTACAACGGGATCGCGGCCCCGTTCACGGCGGTGTTCGCCCTGCCGGGCGTGTGGTGGCGCGACCCGACCACATTGGATCGGACGATCCCGGCGAACGCGACCGGCGTGTTGTGGCCGTCCGCACGCCAGTGGAGCCAGCGGTATTGGACGCGCTGGCAGGACGCGGAGAACGACAGTCCATCGTTGTTGGCTGATTTCGTGACCATGTGGCTGGGCGAGGCCAACGCGTCTCCAAGCCTGCTGATCCCGTTGGCGGATGGGATCCCGGACGGCATGTTCGGGGACGCTCCCATCACGGATGCGATCATCCGCTGCCCGAAGGGCGTTACGTCGGTGTCGGTTTCGGATCCGGTCACCGGGACTGGGGTCACCTGGCAGGGCACCGCCAACAGCAGTGCCTACACGTTTTTGGATGCGGGTAATGCGCGCGCATGGCAGGCCGCGTCCGACAGCCAGTGGAGTCCGGCGGGCACGGACGTGACCGGCGGCTTGGATTATCCGGCCGCCGGCATGCTGCAATGCTGGCCCGATCCCGTGTCCAACGCATACCGGCTCACGTCGAAAATCACCGGCAGCACGGAGTCGCTGCTCGCGCACGTGCGCCGCGCATGGTGGTGACCACTATCGGCCACCCCGCATACCTGATATGTACGAGGAGGTTCCATGGCTAAAACCCTGCACGCCCGATTGGTCGCCTATCTGCCGAACGGGGCGAAACTGGGTAACCTGCAGGCTCCCCTGGCGTTCGACGCGTCGGTCATCCACAATGATCTCGGAGCGCTCAAGGTCACCTATTCGCGTCGCGCCATCGGCGGCGGGATCCTCAAACGCGGCCTCGAACAGGGGCTCGAGATCGGACTCGAAGTATCCGACGGGGGCGCGTGGACGGAACCGTATAACTGCCGGTTCCTGCTCATCGGCCGGTCCCGTAATGCGGAGGACGTGTCGGACACGGTGACACTCACCTGCCAGAGCATGGGTTGGCTGGCCAACAAGATCCTCAACAACGACACCGCGCATCTGATCACGGATGGGGACAACAAGGGCAAGCGCGCGTTTTTGAGCAAGAATCCGGGCACGATCCTGCGCACGATCCTCGATGAGAACAAGGCGCGCAAGGGTGCCGGCCTCGTGCTGACCCCCGGCTTCGACACCGGCAAGGACGCGGGCAACGCGGCGTGGAAGAACGTGTACACGCTCTACTACTCACTCGGAACATCGCTCAACAGCATGCTCTCCAGCATGGTGGGCGGCGGCGCGATCGACTGGAGGACCGAGGGGCGGACCCTCAGAATCTGGAACGCCGACTCGACGAGCCTGAGCCGTGACCTGTCGGGCCGCGTGCACGTCAGCATGGCCCGCGACGTATTGGAAGCCCCCGAGGAGGAGTCGATCGAGGACCTGTCCTCCGACATCCTCGTCGAGGGCGACAACGGGCTGATCTTCCGCGAGTCCAACCCCGCCGCTCCCACCCCGTGGGGCGGTTGGGAATCCTACGTAAGCCAGGGCGGCGTGTCGGACGAGGCCACCGCGAAGGCGTTCATGCAGACCACCCTCGCCTCGAGCGCGAGGGTGCGCGGCCAGTACACGAGGTCGCTGCTCGTGACCGGCGCGCAAAGCCTGCCGTTGGTGGACTATCGCCCCGGTGATTGGATCAGCGCGCCCACCGTCCAGCACGGCGAGAAAGTACGAATCCAGCAGGTCACGATCTCCCTGTCCTCGACCGGTCTCAAAGCCTCGGGCACACTCAACGACAAGGTGTACGACTCGCAGGTGCGCGCCGCCAAGAAGATCCAGGGCATCACCGGCGGAGCGACGCTGGCCGGCTCCGAGGGCGGAATCCCCGCTCCAGAGAAGGATCATCGCACGCCGAAGCCGCCGACCGGTCTTGTGGTGCAGACTGACGCCTATATCAGTACTCGTGGCACCGCGTTGGGCCTCGCCTCATTGCAGTGGGCCGCGGTGTCGCAGGCAACGGACAACACCGCCATCGACATTTCGGGCTACCGCGTCGAATACCGGAAAAACATCGCCGGCGCGTTTTGGGTCAGTGGCGGCGTGACGGATGACGCGGTGCTCAAACTGGGCATCGGCGGCCTCGAATGCGGGCAGAAGTACGAGTTCCGCGTCAGGGCGGTGCCCACGTATTCCGACCGGTTGGGCGAATGGTCCACTCCCGTGGTCGCCCTCGTGGCCTCGGACGTGACACCGCCGTCCGTCCCCTCGAAGCCTATCCTGACCTCGAAGTACGGGATCGTGGACGTCGAATGGGATGGCAAAAACAACGTCAATGCGGGCATGGAACCGGATTTCGACCACTGCGAGGTCGGTATATCCGAGTCGAACGGCAACTGGCAGTACCGAGATTCGGTCGCGCGTGACGGGCATTGCATCGTCACCGGCCTGACCGTGTACAAGACCTACTGGTTCGCGCTCAGAAGCGTGGACCATTCCGGCAACAAGTCGGACTGGTCGGCGGGTGCGAGCGTGGCCGTGCAGTCCGCGGTCAGCAAGGAGGACCTCGACCAGCTCGACAAGGACCTCGCCGACAACAAAAAGGCGATGGAACAGGCGCAGAAGGACATCACGGCCAACCGCACCGAGATCTCGGCCGCGAACAAGCGCATCGACGCGAACAAGACCGACATCGCCAACGCGAACAAGGAGCTCACGCAGGCCAAGACCGACATCGAGCAGGCGAACAAGGAATTGGACGCGGCGCAGGGCGACATCAGCCAGGCCCGGAAGGACATCACCGCCAACCAGAGCGCGATCGCCAACGCGAACAAGACGCTGGACGCGGCCAACAAAACATTGGCGTCGCATACCGCGTCGATCGAATCGAACCGGCAATCCATCCAGTCGGCCGCGTCGAAGGCGCAGACGGCGCTCGACAAGGCCAATTCGGTCGGCAAGAGTCTGGACGGTTTGCACAACGTGTTCGAGGGTCCCGACGATCCGACCACACTGTCCGGCGTGACCGTGCATCAGGGGGATTTCTGGTACAAGACCCAGAAATGCTGGACGCGTTGGAGCGGCCCCGAGAATAACAGTGCGAGTTTGCTGGCTGATTTTTACACCTACTGGTTGGGCCCGCCGAACAATTCGGCGTCCGTGCTGGTGCCTCTCTCGTCGAGGGTCATCAACGTGTACGTGTACGACGGATCCAGTTGGAACGAACGCAATCTGGTCGCGGCGAACATCCTCGCCACCGGGAGCGTGGTCGCCAAGAACATGGCGGCCAACAGCATCACATCCGACAAGATCGTGTCCGCCGCGATCATCGCGGACAAGCTCGCCGCGAACGCGGTGACCGCCGGCAAGATCGCCGCGAACGCGGTCAACGCGGCCGCGATCATCGCAGGCGCGGTCACGACCGAGAAACTGGCCGCCTTGGCGGTCACGGCCGACAAGCTCGCCGCCAAGGCGGTCATAGCCGGCAAGATCGCGGCGAACGCGGTCACGGCGGAGACAATAGCCGCCGGCGCGGTCGTGGCGGGCAAGCTGGCCGCGAACAGCGTGGCCGCGGGCAACATCGTGGCCGGCGCGGTCACCGCGGACAAGCTCGCCGCGAACTCGGTCAATGCGGGCAAGATCGCGGCGGGCGCGGTAACCGCGGACAAGCTGGCCGCGAACAGCGTGAACGCGTCGAAGATCGTCTCGCAGTCGATCACGGGCGACAAGATCGCCAGCAATACGATCGTCGCGAGGAACATCGCGGCGCAGTCGATCACGTCGGATCGGATCGCGGCCGGCCAGTTCACGGGCTACGTGTTCACCGGAGCCGTGTTCCAGTCCTCGACCGCCGACAATACCGGCTGGAAGCTCAAGGGCAACGCCCTGGACATGTGGGACTCTAAGAAAAACCATACGGTGCATCTGGACGGCGAGGGCGAGGCCAACTATCTGACCGGCCGGTTCCAGACCGGGATCAGCGGGGACCGGCTGGTCATCGACCCGGACTTCGCCACGCATACGATCGGGGACCCGAACCGCACCCAAAGCGGCGCTGGCATCCAATTCCCCCTGCAGCAGTCGTATTACACGGCACCCTACATCTCCTCGCAGTCGATCGACTCGACCAAGGGCCTGATCAGCGTGCTCTCGTTCAACGGCGGGATGCGCACCGACGGGACGGCCGGCTACGGGACCGGGTTCGGCGCGTACGGGGAGATGGGACAGACCCGCATGGGCGACGCCAGCAGCAAGGAACAGGCGACCGTCCGGTTCCTGGCGAAATGCGACTACGCGCACAAAAGCGCGGACACGACCCGACGCGACTGGTACGCGAACAGCATGCTCAACACGACCAGCGGTTCGGGCACCCACGCCTACCTGTACGCGCACAAGCCCAACAACACGTACGCGGCGGTCGGCGCGCGATGCCGGGACCCCAACGACGGGTCCGACGGGTACGTGCGCGCGTACCTCGAGGCCACGGACCCCAACGGGACCGTTGGCGTCGAGGCGAACATCAGCACCGGATACCTGTACATGGGCGGATTCCTGGGCAACTACCCCGGACGGGGAACGTTCCTGAAAACCCATTGGCGCACATGGACGGGCGGTTCCGGCACGGGCCGATACCCGGACGTCAAGTACACGTTCACGCCGCCGAAATACGGGTATTACACGTGGATCGCGTGCGGCGACGCGGGCACGGACCAGTGCAGCGTGCACACCGCCTACCAGCAGGCCGGATCCGTGACCGTGCTCGGCTGGGGCAACGCGGGCATCGACGTGTACACCAGCCTGTTCGGCTGGCTCAACAAATCATGACAGGAGGCCACATGGATCCGATCATCGACGGCAACACGCAGCTCATCCCCATCGAGTCCGACACGGGGCAGACCGGATGGCATGCGATCGGCCTGGACGCGATCGCCTCATGGGGCGAACTGTTGGGCACCAATACGGACGCGGAAACGGTCGCGGCGATGCTCTCCGCCACGGATCCCGGCCCGCTCGACCGCGAGACCGGGGCGAACGCGTTCACGCCCGCCTACCAGCAGGCGGAACGAGACCGGCTCGCGGACCTCAACCAGACCACCGCGGCGCTCGTCCGCCCCGTCGATCCCGTGTCGGGCGCGCTGGTCGCGGACGGGCGCGCGGAAACACGCCGACTGCTCGCACTGGACGGCACGCCGACCAATCAGTACGAGCGGGACGCGCGAGAGGCCGCCAGCCAGGCGGTCGGCCTGCCCGCGGTCGGCGTGCCCGCTGTCCTCTTGTACGCGGCCGAACCAGTGCCGTCCATCCGCCTGCCCGACACGATCGACGCCAGTCGGCTCGCCAGCCTGCTCGACCAACACGCGCCCACGATCGAGCAGGCGCGCGACGAGTTTTTGCAAGCCATCACACCAACCATCAAGGAGGACCAATGAGCAACCAGACACCACAGACCGAACCCGCCCAAGCGGATGCGAGCGACGTGATCGCCACCCTCAGCCAGCAGATCAGCTCGCTGAGCGTGGACCTCGCCATCGCACGCGCGCAGATCACCGCACTGCAACGACAGGTCGACGATCTGGCCACCGTCAAGGCCAAGTGACACCGGTCCAACCCATACAAGCCACCCCCGCCACGGGTGGCTTTTTTCATACCTCGAAACCCAAGAAAAGGGGATGACATGCAACTAAACAACCTGATGCCCAACGCGTCGCTCAGGCCCGCGGGCAGCAAGCCCGACACCGTGACACGGTGTGCGACCACTGACGGATTGGGACTGGTGGTACGCCAACAAGCCCACCAGCCGGATCTACGGGGACCTCATGCCGTTAAGCTGACCACTCCCGTATTGGGGGTGGCGGCATGACGTTGATAACGAACTGGCATCGCAACGCTAAACAGGATCCGGCCGGGTGGAAACCCGACTACGACACGGACAACGTGGCCATCTATCTGAACCCGACCACGCACGATCTGATCTGCTCGAACAAGACCGCCTCGTCGCACGAGGTCACCTACAGGCTCGACCTGCCGGCCGGCGACTGGATCTGGCACGGCTACCTCTGGGCCGCCAAGGGCACGACGATGCCGGACATCGGCTGGCTCCTCGTGGGCCCAGACTCGGGCTCATGGTCAACGTGGGGCATGTACAAAGACCCGAACATGTACATGCTGTGGGTCAACGTCGCGTTCACGGTCCCAGCCTCCTACACGGGAAAAACCAAACTGAACCTCGAAGTGCCGGCCGGCAACGGCAACGGCATCCACTTGAGGAGCCAGGTCGTCGCCACCAAACAGGACTGGGCCGCGATACAACGACTCGGCCTGCCGGACGATTACTTTGACGGAGACACCATGCCATTAGCAAATGGGGGTGGGGGGGATGTAACACTCATCCTCGCCCTGTTCACGCTGCTCGCCCTCAGTATTGGGGGTTGGCAGCATGACCCTCATCACCAACTATCTGCCAAATCCGCGTTGGCAGTCGTCTGGAGCGCGTTTGTCGAAACTGACCGGCTGCACCGTCAGCTACGCGTCCAACTACACGCCGGCGAACAGCACGTGGCCGGGCATGACCCTGACCGCGAGCCGGGACGGGGACAATTGGGGCGAAATGAACGTGAGCCTGCCCGCCGGAGCGTCTCTCGCCATGATCGCGTCCAGCAGCTACCCCGCGTCCGCGTCCCAGTCCGGCAGTGCGATGAGCCTGTGGGATTCGACGGGCACCAAATGGCTCGTGAACCTGCCGGCCGGTTGGGCCAAGAGCGTGACGTTCACGGTCCCCGCGAACGGGATCGTCAAACTCACGTTCCGCGCCCCGAAAACCAACGGCGACCACTGCAATCTCATGTGCGCCGGGATCTACGATCCGACGGCCGTGCCGGTCGTCTCGACACTGCCCGGCTCGTGGTTCGACGGCAATCTCATGCCCCTCGGCTGACGAGCGTGATCGGCGGTGAGCGCCGATGAGTCCGATCACGAATCTGGAACTCGACCCGCACGCATACCGGTTGCGCCAAACATGGCAGGCCAACGGCACCCAACAGGACAACGGGCGATGGCTGTACAAGCCAACCGCTGGGGCCGACAAATGGTCGATCTACCCGACCGCCGAGGGCCGGGCGGGCAACATCGTCGTCGTCAGGCTCACCGGAGCCGACATGACCACGCTGGACACCGGGCCGAACGCCAGCCTGCAGAAAATCGAGGCCGGCAGCTCGACCACGGCCGCGTTCCGCATCACCGGCGACAACAACGCGCTGATCATGCCAAACAGCGTCGCGTCGATCATCCTGTACGAGGTCACCCTGCTCGCCTCGCGGGCGGATTACGACCGTCTGCGCACGACCGGCATGTGGACATTCGCGGGCGACACGATGCCACTCAACTAAGGAGGAGGCCAATGGCCTGATGACAGAAACGATACCCGTATGGCTCACGTTGGTGGGCATGATCCTCGGCAGCGGGGCCACGGCCTCGATCACCGGGTGGCTGCTCAACAGGTTCGACAAGCCTACCGCGTTGGAGGAGGCCGTGCGCGTGCTCCTGTTCTGCAAATTGGAACGCATCAACGATGATCAGGTCGAGGCCGGCCACGTATGCCCAACCCACGTCAAAGAGAGGGCCGAGCAGATCTACGCGGCCTACCACGGGTTGGGCGGCAACGGGTTGGGCACGCAGATGATCAACGACATCCGCGACGCCCACATCGCACCAGACAAGGAAGGAGCACATTGATGACGGCATTCGACGATTGGGTCGCACGGAATACGGGCGCATTCCGGGACGTGGACGGCGCGTACGGGGCCCAGTGCTGGGATTTGTTCGCCGCCTACTGCACGGACCTGTATGGGGCCGGGCCGGGGCAGGCCAACACCGCGAGTTCGGGCCCGTGGGCCGGCTATGCGGGCAGCCTGTACGCCTCGTACCCGGTCACCCCGTGGCAGGGGGCCGCGTTCGAGCGGATCCCCGCCGGCAGTCCGGCACGAAAGGGCGACGTGGCGATATGGGCGTCCGACGCGGGCCATCCCGTCACGCATGTGGCCGTCGTCATCCAGGACGCGGCCGCCGGACAAGGCATCCGTGTGATCGCGCAGAACGCGGGGCCCGCGCAGAACGCTCGCATCATGTGGGAAACCCCCGCCAGTTACGGCTATCTGCGCCCGAAAAACCAACAACCAATCCAAGGAGATATTGACATGCCAGCCAAAACCGATCCCATCAACCTGCCCAACGGACAGGCCGTCACCGTCGAATACGCATTGCAGGCGATCCTGAACAACCAGAGCGCCTTAAAGAAGGACCTCGCCGCCATGGGCAAGCGCCTCGGCCCCGTCGACGGCTATTCGTTCGACTACCTGCCAGCGATCCTCAACAATCTCAACGCATTGTTCGGACTGGTCGGCAAATCCGATGGGCAGCCGTTGACCGACGAGCAGATCAGCCGGCTCGCCGACAGCCTCAGGACCAACCTCGGCGCGAGCGTCGCCGGCGAACTCGCCAAGCGCCTCAACGATTAGGACACGTTCCGATGACACGATTCGACGACTGGTATGCGCGCCATGTCAACCGCGGCAGCGACATGGACGGCGCGTACGGCACCCAATGCTGGGATTTGTGGGCCAACTACTGCGCGGAACTGTGGAACATCCCGCAGTGGGCCACGAACACGAGCCCGACCGGCCCCGACGCCGGCCTGGCCGGCAGCATCTACGAGAACTGGCCACTCAACACCACGATCGGCCGGTATTTCACGCGCCTGCCCGCGGGCGTCAGCCCGCAGAAGGGCGATGTGGCGTTTTGGGCTAGGGACGCCATGCATCCGGTCACGCATGTGGCCGTCGTCATCCAGGACGGCGTGCATTCCGGGCGCATCCACGTGCTCGCCCAGAACGTGGACGCCTCGATGCTCGCCCGCGACATGTGGGACACGCCAGCCTCGAACGGCTACCTGCGTCCCAACGACAAAACCCCATTAGGAAAGGAAAACACCATGGCACTCACCGACCAGGAAATCATGCGCCTGTGGACCCACAAGCTCCCCTGCGGCAGGCCCGCACGCGACATCATCTCGGACGCGACCAGCGACGTGATCCGCATCCACGACACGATGCTGCCCGCCATCACCAACGCCCTCAACGACAGGACCGACTACGCGGGTGATGGGCGCGAGAACACGCCCGCCTGCCGCATCAGCTGGATCGACCGCAGGGTGCGCGAACTGGTCACCCAGACGATCCCCGCCATGCAGGCCACACTCGCGGCCCAGACCGAGGCCATCAACGCCCTCGCCAAAGCCCACGGAGCCAACCCGGCCGATATCGCCAACATCGTCGACCGGGCCGTGCGCGACCGGCTCAATGAGCTCAAGATCACCGTCACCGACAAGGAGGACTAGCCATGCCCAAGCATGACGGCAAACCCGACATCGACGATATCCTCGACCCCAAGGAAGCCGAGACCCTGATCGACTGGCTCAAAGCCGCCCTGATCCGCGCCATCAAAACCGCCGCACAATCCGCGGTGGCCGCGATCGGCACGACCGCCGCCACCATCGGCTCGGTGGACTGGCGCGTCATCGCCGGCACCGCAGCACTCTCCGCCATCCTCAGCCTGCTCACCTCGACGGCCGGCGTACCCGAGATCGACGGCGGTGCCAACGTCGCCAAGATCGCCGGCAAATAAGATTCCACGCAGCATCCCTCAACGGGAGGATGCCGTGAAACCCGGTCTGGAAAACCGGGCATGATCCCCTCTGTACTCCGGGGATCAATCCTCAAATAGGTTTCTGCAGCCCAAAACAAAACGCCCCTCACTCCTCCATGATCGGAGGGTGAGGGGCGTTTTCTGCGTTATCCAAAACTACCGTGACGGCGCATTATTTTTTGCCCACATTTTGCCCACATTATCCCGTGAGATGGGATTAAATCACGTGATATGCCGTGACATGAGATAGCCGCTCAGCCTTACTCCCGTAAGGCAAAGCGACTATTCACCGGATATTGCTCAGCTCAGCGCGTCCTTCAGCTTGCTGAAGAACCATCTTTCTCAAGAATGGCGTGATCCCAACGTTTCCGAGGGTTTCAGACGGACTCCAGAACGCTTTTGCCCACATTTTGCCCACATTTTCCCATGCCCGCCTCCACCTGCACGGCGGCGTCGAGCATACGGGCCACGTCCATGAGGTCGCTGTCGAACAGGTCCGCGTACACGTCCAAAGTCATGCTCGCGTTCTTGTGGCCCAGCATTCGCTGCAGGGCCTTGACGTTCGCGCCCGCATGCACGGCCAGCGAGGCGGCGGTGTGCCGCAGGTCGTGGGGCACCGGCCAATCGTCCTGCTGCCAGCCCAGGCGGGTGAGCGTGTGAGTCCACCATCCGGTCTTGCGGGCAAGGCTCTGCTTGCGTATCGGGCCGCCGCGCACGTCGCGGAACACGCGCTCGCCGGGTTCCCGCTGTCCGCAGATCGGTTTGAGTGCGTCCATGACGATGCGGGGCATGGGCACGTCGCGACGCTCGTGGCTTTTCGGGGTTCCTTCGATCCATCTGGCGTTGACGTATACGAGGTTGCGATGCACGTGCAGTATCCCCGCGTCGAAGTCGAGGTCGCGTTTCTGCAATCCGGCGGCCTCGCCCCATCTCAGGCCGCAGAATCCGAGCAGCAGGATGAGGGTCCGGCGCTCCTCCCCCAGTTTCCGGCAGTTTGATGCCTCGTCGGCGAAGGCCAGCAGTCTGGGTATGGTCAGGTAGACGCGGCGGTCCTTACGTTTGGGCAGCTTCGGCAGTTCGATGCCGTCGCACGGGTTGGTGGCGATGAGCTTGTCCCTTACGGCCATGCCGCAGATGTCCTTCAGGATCTGGTATGGGCGGCTGACGGATGAGATGCCGGAGCCCTCGATTATGGTTCCGACCCATGCCTGTATCTCCGCGTGGGTGATGCCGCCTATCTGCCGGTTGGCCCACTTGGCCTCGCAGTGGCATTTCCACGCGCTGACCATGTTGGAGTCCGAGGTCTCCCTCCAGAATGGTCGCTTCTCCGCAAGCCACTGTTCATACAATCCTCTGACGCGCTGTTTGCCGCCCTCCGGGTCCACGTAGCGGTTGGTCGCCTTGGCGATGGTGACGTGTTCCGCGGCCCAGTTTTCGGCGTCTATCTTTCGTTTGAAGCCGCGCTTGTCGGTTTGCGTGCCGTCGGGCTTGCGATACCGGACGCGGTATCTCACGCCGTTCTTGGTCTGGTATTTGACGATGTTGGCCATTCAGATCACCTCCACTACTGCGGGTATTCTGGACGGTATGACAGCAACTGAACCGACGACGGGCATTCTCCCGTCATGGCGCAAAACCGGAGACGGCAGGATCGGCGGCGTCGGCGTCGATCCGACGATCATTGCCAACAGCGTCCTCAGGCGCTCATTCGATGATTTCATACCGATCGAGGAACGGAAGCTGCAATTCCTCATGTATCTGATCGCATGCCTATATATGCGGCAATCCGGTCTTAAGTTGCTGTCTGAGCCATTCCAGGCACGGGATGACGGACCGGTGATAGTAAGCTTGCGGGATCGGCTTAGACATGTCAAAGGCTCCGTGCCATCGTTCGTCAAGGGGCCAAATGGGAAGGCGCAGCTGTTGACGGCCAATTCCGGGAATGATTTTCGCCGAGCTCTCGGCTTAGTATGGGAGAATCTTTCTGGATATGACACGGATAGCCTGTCCCGTCTGGTTACCGCGGACGGTTCCGCATGGCAGAAGGCATGGGCGGCTCGATCCACGTATATCGATGATGTCGCGATGGCCGATGATGATACGTTCCTGCCCAGTTTGGGGTTGGTGAACCTATGAGTGCTTCCATTGATTCCCGTTCTGATGACGATGGAGGCTCCAATGTCTATGTGGATGATGCGGCATTGGAGATTGGAGATGTTGAGGAGAAGCGTCATAATCGCGCCGTCGAGGACTTCAAGAACACTTCGGCCTTGCTGATCGTCGGGGTATGCCTGCTTGCCATCCTCCTGTTCGCGATTATCCAGTTCATTTGGCAGGGTGCTGACGGTGGGGATGCGATGGCGAAGGCGTCTGACGTGTTCAAGCTGATCGCCACGACGGCTCTTGGCTTCCTGTTCGGCCGTAATTCCAAATAGCATTTTGGGTGTGCTTCGCCCCGTATAATGGTGGCGGAGCGTCCTCCTTCCTGCAAGCTGGTCGATGTTTCACCGCCCTGCTAACGTTGGCCCGTCAGTAGGGCATTTTCTTATTCTGCTGCCGGCGATGGTTCCGTCGGCGTGATGCTAAAGCTCAGTCCGGAGTTGCCGTTATAGCTCCACGTAACGGTGTACTCGTTAAATTGTCCGTTTTGCATGCCGTTGTAAGCGTTGGTCATCCCGATCTGGCTGACCAGCGACGACGGCATATTCAGCTGTTTCTCCACGCATTCGAGCGTGGAGTTGGTCGAATACTGCGCAGCCGAGAGGGTGAGCGTGCCATCCATGTAATTGAGTTCGTCAGTAACCTGCGCGTATTCGTTGGCGGGTTGGCACGCCCCGTTGGCTTCGACCAGTTTGTCGGTCAAAGCCTTGTACTTATCCGCCCGCTTTTTGTATGTGGCAGCAGCAGCCTCTTTTTGGGCCCGAGCCTCGAGAGATCTGCCCAATGGGTATCCCACGGCGCCTCCGATTACCAGTCCGATCACCAGCGCTAACGCAATGATCCAATACTGTCGTTTGCGTCCGGGCTGCGGTTTCCCATTCGGGTGTTGTTCCAGGTCCGTCATGATTCCCTCCTTCTCTATGCATGCACGCGGTTGCGCTCGTGCAGCATTGTTTGGTAGTCGTTGATGATGTTCGTTGTCACGCTGAGCTCGTCCGCGATTCCCCAGATGTTCCCCTCGTATAGGCGTTCGGCCATGGCGTATTCCAGGGGGGAGATCAGGAGGCGTGCGGTTTCCTCGCGGGTGCGTTGTTCGTGTAGGCCGCACCGGTCGTCTCCGTGCTGCCAGTGCACGAGCTCGTGTACGAGTACGCAGCGCTTGGCCACGTATGGCAGTCGCCGGTCAATGAGGATGGTGCGGGTGCGCTCGCTGTAGCAGCCCATCATGTTGCCGGGCAGCCGGGCGGCGCTTCTGATCTCCACGTCCAGGCCGGCGGCGTATACGGCCATGCGGATATGCCCGTATGTATCGTGCAGGTTCAACGGTAGGCGTCTCATGCGGGGTCCTCCCCGTCTCCGTGTTCGATGTACTGGGCTTTATCGGGATCCGTGTATGCGGCGAGTTCCAGCGGGTGCTCTTCGAGGATGCGTTTCGTTTCCTCGACACGACGATCGCGGTCCCTCTCAGCCTCGATCCGCTTAGCCTCCGCGATGATCTCCCGCAGGGCCTCCGTTGGGTCCGCTCCGCAAACACCGCAGATCGCGAGAAACTCAGACAGGCGGACCGGAGCCTTAAGCCCCTTCCGCAGATCGCGAATCCGGTTATAGCTGACAGCATTGTCTAGCCTGCCCGCCAGTCCTCTGTCCGACAAGCCCTGACGCTGCATCGTTGCCGCGATGAAATTCGCCGCGCAGTGGTCCCAGTCAGTCCATTCATATTTCTTCGTTGGCATATCACCATCATACGGCACTTGCTAACAAGTGACAACTTGCTAGCAAGTGCCGACACGCCGACAGTTGCGCGTGCGCTAACAAGTGCTATCTTGTTAGTTAGCAAGTGATAGCACAGAAAGGAGCAGGGATATGGCTGAGAGATCGACTGAGGATCTGAGACCGAGCTGGTGCTCGCCGACCGAATGGCGGCGGTACCTCTGGGAGATCGCCGGGCAACCCACCTCGGTCAGGGTCGCCATGGCCGTCGAACACGGACTGCCGGTCATCCCCGACCGCCTGCTGGCCCTCTGACACCAACCGAGACAAGGAGACATCATGGGCAATCTCACCGCCGAACGCGGACGACGAGCCGCCGCACGCGCGACCAAAAAGGCATGCGACCGGATACTGCTGGAAAAAGTGCCGCGCACCCAGATCGCGGAACTCACCGGATACAACCGGCAGACCGTCGCCAAATACCTCGAGCACACCAACGACATCACGCTAGGCATGTTCCTCACCGCACAGGCGCTGACCGGGGATGATCCCATCGAGACTCTGATGGAGTCCGTCCGCGAGGTCAATCAGGAATCAGACAAGGTGGTGGCGTGATGAGCGGTGGGTTTATCTGCGTTCGTCCGTGCGTGTTCACTGACGTGGCAACTGGCCGGCGTTATCTGGTAGGAGCAGACGAGCATCGGGTTTCCTATTCCTCACCCAACGGCCGAGCGCCATTTGATGTCGTGGAAACCGTCGGCCCAAGAATCTATTGGCTCGACGAGCTGGAGCAGCGTACCAATGCCACTTCCAACGTTCAATCTCCACCAGATCGTTCCGACCGTCGAACGTGACCGTGAGTCGTCGGGCGTGCGCAATCGAACGTTTCCTTATCAAGGAGTTCTCATGCCAGGAGACAAGGATGACGGCCTGATTGTCGTCGTCCAACATGAAACGGGTACGAAGCGGGCGCTCTTCGGTGCAGGTCGGTACGGAAAGCTCTTCGTCGGAGGCGGACAACTGTTGCCCCTCGATGACGCTGATCTCGCCGTCGGTGACGATTCTCCCACCGTAGGGGTGTGCCGTGAGCGTCTTGATTCGGGGACTACCCAAGGTTCCCTTGACCAGGAATCTGAAGTTGTCCGGCGGCTGGGTGGTTTCCGTCCTCATGATCTGCCAGATGAGCAGCAGGAACGTCGGCACAGCCAGCACGTTCACCAGATTCTGCAGCCAATCCCACACGCAATCCATATCCACAGATTCTATCCGCAAAAAGAAAATGCCGCCGATTGCAGCGGAGGCGAATGTCAGATTGAAAGAAGGTTCAAATGACTGAATCCAATGTACAGCCCTTCGAGTTCAAGGGCAACCCGGTCGCCACGGTGACCACCAGTGAGGGCGCGGTGCTGTTCTGCGCGAAGCATGTCGCCACCGCACTCGGATACACCAATACCAACAAGGCAATCAAGGACCACTGCAAGGGCATAACGAATCGTTACCCCCTTGAGACGGCCGGTGGGATCCAGCAGATGGTGTTCATCACCGAGGGTGACGTCTACCGTCTCATCGCCAGCAGCAAGCTTCCCAGTGCGGTTGAGTTCGAGCATTGGCTGTTCGACGAGGTGGTGCCCCAGATCCGTCGCACGGGCGGCTACATCCCGCAGGCGGAGAGCCCGGAGGAGACGATGGCGCGCGCCGTACTGATCGCGCAGAAGACCATCGAAGACCAAAAGAAGCAGCTTGAGGCTCAGCGTCCGAAGGTCTTGTTCGCTGATGCGGTGAGCGCGAGCAAAACGGACATTCTGGTGGGCAAGCTGGCGAAGATCCTCAAGGGCAATGGGATCGACATGGGCGGCACTCGCCTGTTCGCGTGGCTGCGTGAGAACGGTTGGCTCATGAAGACGGGATCGTCGCGGAACATGCCGACGCAGAAGAGCATGGAACTGGGCTTGTTCCGCATCAAGGAAACGGAAATTACCCATTCGGATGGTCATATCACGGTGAACAAGACGCCTAAGGTGACGGGCAAGGGCCAGTCGTTCTTCGTGAACCTGTTCCTCGCCGGCAAGGTGGCGGCGTGATGGCGTGGCAGCAGATCGTGTTGATCGCGTTCCTGATCCTGGGCATGCTGTCCAGCATCTCGATCGTGGGCAAGCCGCGCGAACCGGTCACTCCCGGCATCGCAGCATGGGGCACCATCATCAATCTCATCCTGATCGGCCTGATCCTGAGCATGTAAGGAGACATCACATGGGTTACATCAGCCTTCCACCGAGGAGCCGCACAAGACCGGAACGCTACGAGCATATCGAGGACCATGTGGCCTTACGAGTCCGACAAGCACCCATCACCGTCCGCGACGTCGTGTACGGCGCGATCACCTCCAAGAAGATCATCGAAAGGTATTTGCGATGACGAGCGACATCATCCAGGACATAGCGATCATCCTGCTCGCGATCGCATGCATCCTGCATACGCTGTATATCCGGCACATCGGTCATGTCGGCGCTAACTCGGACCAGCTGGCCAAGAACATTAACCGTTGGGTGTTCAACACATACACCCTCACGTTCGCGTTGGACGACGGCACGGAACTGACTATGGTTTCCCGTCCTACTCCGTGGGGACCACGTAACGATGCGGCGCGGGACGGTTCCGTTTCCATTCCTTTGTCTGCTCTTTGCAAAGAAGGGTCGGGGAAGGGGCTCTCCCAAAATCTGATTCGGTCACTGGAATCTCTTGAACGTACATACGGTCCCTATTCGTTGGAGCTGCTAGCCAGTGGAGCGTTAACGAATCCATCCCATCCGACGTGGCGGACAGGAGCGCAACGAAAAAGAACTCCCCTGGCCGAACGCACGGGATGTAATCGACGGCGGCTCTCGATCCGGGAACTCCATCAGCTCCTGGCTCGATTACTACGGCGTTTTCGTCGTCCACGATCACACCGTAGGCTGCCCCATCCCCGGTGTTGTACATGCGCAGAATGCGCTGAGGATTGATCCTGACGCCGTCGGCATCTTTGAAAAAACCTTTGAACCCGCTGAGTTTCGGATCCGGCCATAAATTCGTGTCCGTCTCGTTTACGGGCATCCATTGAGGTTGCGGACGGTTGCGCCAAGGCCACCAAATCGTTATCGCCGTACACGCTACCGACAGCACCGCAGCCAGCAACGCTATTCCCGACCCAGCCCATGTTGCCATATCACCGAGTTCAATCGCCAACCCGCCTGATTGCGCTAGCCCCATCATCATTCTTCCCTCCGTTGGTCTGTTTGTGAATGTCGCAGTTCCAAGCGTACCGGCGGAGGGATCCGATCGAAAGGACATCCCATGATCACGAGTATCTATGGGCATCATATTCGTCGTCGTCCGCCGGCTAATCATCAATCCGGGACCACGGTTGACGGTTCGCACGTTCACGGCGGGCGACGATCCTTTTCGCAGCGCTACCCGTACACGACTGGTTTGGTCTGCTGCATGGTGATCGTCGCGAGCATCGCCTACGCGATGACCCATCCGGCCTGCTCCCATCCGGTCGAGGTCACTCTGGCGTGGCTGGTCGGCGTCGGCGGAGCGACGCTGCGGCTGCTGTGCCTGTTCGAGGCCGACCGGTAACCGGTCTCGGGCGGTCGCAGGTTTGCCCCCGGTGGAGATCACGCGACTCGTCATGCGTGGCAAACATTGGGAGCCGGTTCGATTCCGGCGCCGTCCACTGCCATTCAGGCAAAAAAAGCCCGCGCTGGCACGCGGGCGAGAAACAGAATCCCTCGAGAGAAAGGATACGCCAATGGATGCCCTGATCACCTACGCGCAACTGGCCGAGCATTACGGCATCGCCATAACGACCATGCGCAACCGCGTCTACCGGGGCGACGCGCCGGTACCCGTGCTCGGCCCCGGTGGCCGGGTGCGTGGATTCCGACGCGAGGAGGTCGAGAAATACGATGCCGCGCACACCAAGACACGCAAGGAATTCTTGTATGCCTAGCACCCTGTTGCGCGCGCCGATCACCGACGAGGGCATGCGGATGATGCCGGGCGAACTGATCGAGGAGTTCTACGACGCGATCAGCGACCTCAACAGCCAGACCGTGAACCCGTACGTGTACCTCCTGCCCGATCCGGGATCGGTGATCATTAGCCGGACGCTGCGACAGGTGAGCGCCCGAGTGGAATACGTGACCAAAGACAAACTGCGAAAAGGAGCAGACAAATGAGCGACGACAAGACCAATACTCAGGATTATCCGTTGTGCGACAGGTGCGGCGCCCGTCACCGGCCGGACGACGGGAAGCGTCCGGACATCGACGACGCGCTGCGCATGATCCTTGACGAGCTGACCGATCAGCTCGTCAAGGACAACAACACCAAGCCGGCCGATACGACGAAGGCGGCGCCGAGGCTCGCCGACGACGAGTACGAGGCGTATCAGACCGATATTCTCCGGGCTGCGTTCCGTGAACTGGCCGAGGTCCAGGATGAGGCGGTCATGCGCGGAGACATCGCGACGGGCATCGACATGCTCAACGCGATCCGCAATGTGCTCGAGTCGCTGCAGTCCATGCGTTACCGCGCCGCCAAGCCCGCCCCGACCGATGGAGAGTTCTGATGATCGATCTCGAATATCTGAACAATCTGACCGACGCGGAGAAACGCGACGCATACGCTGCGGCAACCGCACTGGAGAAGCAGGCCAAGGAGCTCAAGGGCGCTTTGCAGCCGATGATCTTCGAGCGCATGGACCCGAGGCAGGACGAGAACGCGATGCTCAACGGCAACGCGATCGCCAGTCTCAAGAAAGTCAACGGTGGCGCCAAGGACACGTACAAGGTCAATGATCCGGTCAAGTACGCCGCATGGCTCGACCGCGTGGGCGCCCAGCTCGACGGGCGACGCGCGACCACGCAGATCCGCTATCCGAAGGACGAATGCTGCGAACCTGACTATCTGACGATGCTGGTCGAACAGAACGAGGGGCAACTGCCGCCCGGAGTGGCGCGCGTCAAGCCGCGTGCCGGCAGTATTCGCGTCACGTTCGCGCCCGGCGTCATGGATCGCTTGTTCGGCGGCGATCTGACCAAACCATTCACACGACTGCTCATTGAGGGAGGCAATGATCATGAGTGACGCGCTCGTGCTCAAATCCGATCAGGACACGTTCACCGGCCAGCAGATGGCCGCATTGCAGGCGCTCGGCGTGGAGAACGCCAGCCAGGGGGATCTGATGCTGTTCCTCAACCAGGCGCAGCGTACCGGTTTGGATCCGTTCAGCAAGCAGATCTATATGATCGGCCGCCGTCAGAAGGTCGACGGGCAGTGGGTCATGAAGCAGACCATCCAGGTCGGCATCGACGGATTCCGGTTGATCGCCCGGCGCGCGGCCGACGCGGCGCATGAACGGTTTTCGATGGATGACGTGCTGTGGGCCGACCAGAAGGGCCAGTGGCGTGACATGTGGATCTGGCCCACTCCCCCGTTGGCCGCGAAAGTCACCATCTATCGAGGTGAGGGCAAGTTCAGCGCCGTGGCCGCGTACAGCGAGTACGTGGGCACCCGGTACGACAAGGCCACGGGGCAGCAGGTGCCGAACAGCATGTGGGCGTCCAAGCCCGCGCTGATGCTCGCCAAATGCGCCGAGGCGCTGGCGTTGCGCAAGGCTTTTCCGCAGGAACTGTCCGGACTGTACACGTCGGATGAGATGCAGCAGGCCGACAACCAGCAGCAGCCCCTCACCCCGGCGCCGACCGGCCCCGCGACGTGTGGGGCACAGCAGGCGCAGCGGATCAACACGATGCTGCGCGAGGCCGGCGTGAGCAACGCTGATGAGGCGCGCGTCGTGTTCCATGCATTGTGCGGGCTGAGCGTCGACACGGCAGCGAGGCTGTCCGTGCAGGACGCGGAAAACCTGCTGTTCGACCCGCCCACCACCGTCAACCGGGTCAAGTACACGCTGGCGACGTTGCGCCGGACGGAACAGTCCCAATCCGATCAGCCGGCGGCCGAGCAGCAGTCCGGCGAGACCGTTGAGGCGACCATCGTATCGGAGGATCAGGCGCAATGAGCATCCCCACAGTGACCATCGTCGGCAATCTGACCGACGCGCCCAAGTCCGGTACCGGCAAGTCCGGCACCATGTACGCGAATTTCACGGTGATCGCGCAATCCCGCAGGCAGGACCAGTCGGGCCAGTGGGTGGACGGCGACAAGATGCCGATGCGCGTCTCCTGCTTCGGGCAGCTCGCCCAGAACGTTGCCCATTCGCTCGGCAAGGGCATGCGCGTGATCGTGCAGGGGCGTATGCGGCAGACCTCGTATCAGACGCAGGACGGCCAGACCCGTTACCAGACGGAGATGACCGCCGATGCGGTCGGCCCGGACCTCGCGCGCGCCACCGCTGTGGTAACGCGCAACCAGGCGCAGAATTCCGGCAACGGGTATGCGGCTCAGCAATCCCGACAGCAGCAGGCGGCGCCGCAGGCGTATCAGGCGCCCCCGTCCGACCCGTGGGGTGGCAACGACACGTCCAACGCCGAATGGGGAGACGGGTTCCAGTGATCCGCCTGTATGCCGATGAGACGCCGCCGGAGACCTGCCCCATCCATGGATGCCCATTGTGTCCGGCGCGTCCGATCCCCTGCCCCGACTGCGCATGGGAAGCACTAACAGACAAGGAGTAAACCAGTGAAAGACGATACGACCATCACGCTCGCACACTCGATGGAGGTCTCCTATTCCGCGCTGGACGCGGAGGCCGGACTCTCCTACGACACCACCGTGCGCATCAACGTGCACCCCGACCGCTACTACCCCGACTATGTGGCCGTGACCATGTTGTGGCTCGCCAGCACGTACATTTTCCACGGCGTGGAGGAGTTCAACCGGTTCCGCGACGATTTCGAGGACCGGCCCGAGGAACGCTACCAGCAGATCCTAGACACATGGCCTGGCGTTTTCGGCTCCACGGAAAAGGTCATGAAGAAACTGTTCGCGCCGGCCAAACCGGTGAACAAGCGCCCGCCATGGAGCCTGTGCCCACGCTGCCACAAGCCGATCTGGGCCAAGGAGGGCGCCACCGACCTGCGCGAGACGCAGCAATTGCTCAAGGCCAACCCCCATCCGCTCTGGTGTCGTACGTGCGGACAGCGTTTCCAGTACGCGGGCTTGGACCGGATCAGCTGCAACAGCGAGTTCGGCATCAGGGAGACGCTGGAGACGCTCAAGGCCATGTTCCCCACCGAACAGCCCAACTTTGAGACCATCGCCATCGAAGCCGCAAAGGAAGGCGCCGATCATGTCTCGTAACCGCAGGACCGCGAAGGACAATGGCACGCGCTTCGAGACCGCCATGGAATCCTATTTGCGTTGGGCGTTGGACGACCGGCGCATCAACCGGCTCCGTTTGCACGGGGCCAGGGACATCGGCGATCTGGGCAACGTGTACTTCCACGGCGAGCCGGTGACCATCGAATGCAAGTGGACCGCCGGGTTGAACGCGACGGCCCACATGCGCGAGGCGATCCTCGAGGCGAAAAACAACGACAGTCCGTTTCCGTGGGTGCTGCAGAAAAAAGAGGGCGTCGGTCTCGCTAATTTGCGCTCGCAGGGCAGTCAATTAGCGTACACGCTCACGACGGTATTGGAGCGCATGCTGACGGGTGAAACCGTGGCGACATTGGATCGGGTCATGGAGGGTTGCACGCAGATCGGGCGCAGCCGGGACATCACCCTGATCACCGTCAAGCAGTTCGCGCTGCTGATCAACCACGGGCTCCCACTGGAGCCAGACGAATGATCCAAACCACGGCGGCGGTCCGGTTGATCATCGCCGCCGTATTCATCGCATACACAGGAAGGAGCTGACATGGCGAGGCAAGGCTATGGAAAGCTGTCGAACGACTTCCACTCGAACACGAAGGTGAAGAAGCTACGCCGCATCTGCCCGAGCGCAATCGGCGTGTACGCCGTCGCCATCTCCTACTGCTCCGACGAACTCAACGACGGCGTGATGAGCGAGGACGACGTGCTCTACCAGCTCGACGCCACCGACGATGAGGTGGAGGCGCTGCTCAAGGTCGGCCTGTTCGAGCGCGACGATGATGGATCCTATCGTATCCACGATTATCTCGTGCACCAGTCCAGCCGTGAGCAGGTGGAATCGAAGGCCGAGGGGGCGCGCAACCGCAAGCGCAAGCAGCGTTCCGGAGCCGAAGTCACGCCCGAGTCACGCGAGGACAACAAGAATGTCACAAGCATGTCACGCCGTGACAGTGCGAATGTCACACCAGAGTCACGCTGTGACCCCTTTAACCAAGAACCAAGAACCAAGAACCAAAAGGATTTTTCTAACGAAAAATCCCTCCCCCAAACCCCCTCGCAAGCCGAGGGGGCCGACGAGGACGAGATCGCTTGGGAGGAATCCACGGCCAGGGCGAACCTCGAGGCCGTGCCGCGGGCGATCGGCTACGAGCAGGCCAAGCGGATCGTGGACCGGATCGGCGAGTTCTACCCGCCCAACCGGTTCCGGGGACGCAGCTACGCGCAGACGCTCGTGATGCAGTCCGCGCCGATCCTCAAGGCCGCCGGCAATGCGCCGGACGTGGCGGATTGGTTCGTGACCCGGTGCCGCGCTTACGTCGACGCCCAGTCCGGGCCGCGCTACGTGGTCGATTTCGCCGTCTACCTCAAGGGCGGCGGCCGGGGCGATCGCAAGCCGTACTGGCAGGCCGACTGGGAGTCGATGCCCCGCGAACCCACCGACGCGGAGGCCAGGGCCGCGACGGAGCGTGAGAGGAACCTGCGGGACGTGGATTATCTCTGCTCGCACTGGCGTGACGAGGAATGCCAGCGCGCGGCCCTCGCCCTGAGCGACAAGCAGCAGGCCCTCGCCCGCAGCAAGTGGCCGGACGAATGGTACAAGCTCTGGCGGCGCGGCGAGCAGCTGCGCGAACGCGAGCAACGCGAGAAAGCAGGCCCAGCATGAGCGACGACGAGTGGAAGTGCAGCGAGCAGGGGTTCGGCGACCTGCTGATCGCCAACCCGTGCCTCGACGGGAACGCGGACCTGCAATGGTGGCTGCACCGCACGTACTGGCAGCATCAGGCGGCCGGACACCGAGCCGCGCTCAACGCCTGCATCGCGGAGGCCCGCAAGCGCGGCGTCACCGCGAACCTGTACACCGATCCGACCACCAAACGCAAGATCCTGCAAAGGAGCAACCCATGAGCATCACGTTCCCGGACCCGCACGACCGCGCCATCGCTGCGCTGCTCGACGCCGGGGAGATCACCGGCATGAGCAAGCCGGAAACGTTCGTCCTCGCCTACGAGCTCGCATGGCGGCAGGCCATCGACCTGTGCATCACCGTCGAAAACGCGATAAACGACCCGGAGACGCCCGAACAAGGCGAACACGATATGTGTATCGCATCCGACGAGAACGACCGCCTATGACCCCATTATGCGACGAAATGACCCATACAAACGGAAAGCCCACAGCATGGACGGCACATTCAACCCCAGCGAGGCGATCAGACTCAGCCGCCACGCCAGCCTCGCCAAACGCAAGCAGGCCGCCGCCAGACGCATCCAGCAGACCAGCCTTTGGACACGCCTCGCCAACGGCGACGACACCACCGGGCCCATACGACTCCTCTGGGACTCGATCATCGGCGACAAACCCCAGGACATGACCACCGGAATCATCCACCACATGGCCCGCACACACGACACCAACGGCATGATCGAAATAATCAACACCACCGCAACAAAATAAGCGACCAGCCACCAACGAATTACCAACCACAACACCAACGAATTACAAAACCGTCAACCACGAATTAACCCGAAAAGGAGGAACAAAAAATGAGCGTCTACATTCAGGACTCGCTGATCGACGACCGTGAATTCCAGCTGATGCACGACATCGACGAGGCCGACATGCGCCTCGAATCCCTCAAACAGGCATACCCGGACTACTACCAAGCCGTCGACAAGCGCGACCCGTGCTTCACGCCCGGCGCCCTGCGCCGCGAGCTCGCCCAATTGCGAGGCGAACAGGAATGGATGCCCACGATGGTCAGCCTGCGCGACCTGTACATCGCCAGCCAACTCGACGGCATCCCCGAACAATACCAGGCCGATCGCAGGGACATGGCCGAACTCGCATTCGACCGATGGTGGGGCAAGACGGAACGCGAAGCCCGCGCCAAAGGATGGGCCGTCGGATGCGACCAAGGCATTAAATGGGCCCAAGGCAAAGTCGACCGACCATTACACAACCCCTACCAAAACAAGGAGGAACACCAATGAGCATCATCAGCCGTGAGGCAAATGGCCGTTGGTCGAGGTCTCTCGGCCCGTTAAACGAGCCGGTCTACGATGCGTGGGATATGCGCGAGGCATACGAGGCCGGCGCAAACCGCCAACCCACGGTCGAGGAAATCGAAGCCGGAGCGAAAGCGCTCTGCTATTCCATCGAACATGACGGAGCCACCATCGAGGGCGTTGACCTCGTGACCAGAGAAGGTACATGGAGGGGTTGCTACGAGGTGGACAAGCAGCGGATTCGCCGCATGGTCAAATCAATAGTCAACGCAATGCAAGGAAAGGCAACGGAAGAATGAGTGACAGGAATCCGACCAACGCTGATTACGCCCGCGTGCTGGAGAAAACCAATCCCTATCTGTTCGAGGGGAAGCATGACATGGCGCAACAGTGCGAGCAGGCGTTCGCCAACACCGCGTTCGACCCGTTGGCGGTCAAGCACGCATGGGAACGCGGCTACGAGATGGGCGCGCAGATCATGTTCCGCCGACTCTGGCCGTATCTACCCGACGAACTGACACAAGGAGACAACCAATGAGTGATTACAAGCAGCGGATGATCCGCGAATACCGGGAATTGCAGGAGCGTATCGGCAAGTTGGCGCACATGCTCGAAGGATACGCCGAAGGCACGTTGGACTTCACGCCCTCATGCTCCTATCAGCTTCTTGAGAGCCAGTTGTACGCGATGGAGACGTACGCGAGCATCCTTCAGGAGCGCGCCCGCATCGAACAGGTGGACTTGGACGCACCCCTTGATGGAGGTGAGGAATGATGCGTTTTCACAGGATTAGCCCGTGTCCCAATGCGGGGGCAAGATCAAGACGCAGTTCGCTGTCGATACTCGTGATCCTCAAATTACTGGAGACGTGGGCGCAGAAGGGATACGAACTGTACGCGCCCATCGCCCAACGATTCCACGGAGGCAAGCGATGACCACGACAATTCGCATCATGATCGACCAGCGTGACGGCACGACCATCGAGCTCGGCAGCATCAAAAGCGAGGGCGGCAGGGAGTTGTATTCGGCTACCAAGTCGTTGATTGACAGCCCCAAACGTAGGGACATCATCACTCTGGCGGTACTGCAATGGGTGCAGAAGATGAACGAATGGGCCGAAATCCAAGACCGGAAGGAGGCGGAGGATGAATAAGCATGACGAGCTGGTGGACAACGTGAAAGCGAAAACCATGCTGCAGGACGCGCAAGCGGTCATGAACGGTGCGCACACGCAGAGCATATTCGCCGTCGGCGTGTTCAGCGGAATGGACAAGCAACAGGCGGAGCAGGCACGGTCACTGTATTTCGAAATCGAACGGCATTATCTCGAAACCATGAAAGCCATAGAACGGGCGAAGCTCTTCGCACAGGAGCTTGTAACCAAGAGCATGCAGGAGGCAGACCAACTATTCACAGAGTACGGCACGGAAACCGAAGTGGAGGAATGAAAGAAATGAGCGAGAAAACCATGACCATACAGCAGATCAACCGTCTCGTGGAGGTCCAGCCACCGGATACGAGCCGGTTCGTTTTCGAGATGGAAGGCAAAACCATCGTCTACGCGGACATTCCCGACGACATCGCCCCCGACACCAAGGGCCAATTCCATTTCGACCCCGATCTCGTGCGAGTCATGACACCCGACGCGGCGGACTACCTGTGCGACCGACTGGACGACATGAAACACGCGATACAGATGCTCAAGGCACAGATTAAGGAGTACAAATGAGCGAGATCATCAAGCTGGCAGATTCTCTGACCGCACGCATCGGAGCCTCGAGCTGTTTGGGACGCTATGAGGCCAAGATCATGGAGAACGGCCGTTACCGAGGAACCCTCTACGCCAACACCCTCAAGCGGCTCAACCGAAAATGCGAACAGTACGCGGAGCGTGAACGCAAGTCCATCGCATACGTCGCCGGACTCAACAAGGAGGACTCATAATCACAATGAGTGCAAACGCGCAGAAACGTGACATGGTGATCCGCTGGCACGAACGCCAGCAAGCCACGCCCGAGGACACGGCCCGGCTACTCGGACTCACCCTCGACGAGGTGCAGGCGATCATCGCAGACAGCCGGCGAGCGCATCCCAGCGTCAAAACCGTCAGTCCCGAGTTCGTGGAACCGACCATGTTCTGACAAAAATACTGATAAATACCCGCGAATACATGACGGAATTCAGTGTAAAAACACTGAATTCAGCGTAAACAAGGCGAAACCCTCCACCATCAGGCGGAGGGCACGATCAGCAATCACCAGTATAGCCGACGTGGAGGGAATCGTTTTGACCGAAAACTGCCAATATTGCCACACTCGATCCGTTACGGCACCATGGACGCTCTGCCAGGACTGCAGGCGCATCTACGCCAAAACGTTGCACGATCTGCGCCGCAACATGATGCTCCTGCAAGCCGTCAGCCGCCACGAATACAAGCTCGGCGAACCCGGTGCAGGCGGCAGGCCGCAGGGAGGCGAGGCGCCCGCACCCATCAACCTGCACGCCATCGACCTGCTTGACCAGATCGAGGACACACTGCAGGACGCATGGTACGACACCGGCGCCGCATGGTCGGACCACTGGCAGCAACTCACCCGCCGCATGCAGACCCACATCGCCGACCTGTGCAAGGCGCCGCACGCAGGCCATGCGCTGCGCCGGCTCACCCGCGCCAACCAGCGCATCGAACCCTTGGTGGATCGCACGCCACGCACGCGCAGGATCATCGGCATGTGCCCCGAATGCGGACGCGAGGTATTGGCCGCGCAGGGCGAGGCATTGAGGTTGTGCAGGTGCGGTAGGGTCGTCGACGTGCCCCGGCTGCGCGAGGAGAGCCGGGAGCGGGCCGAGGCGATCCATCTGACCAGGACCCCGGCGGACATGAGCCGATGGCTCAAGGAAAACTACGGGTACGATGTCAGTCGCAAGCAGATCAGCAACTGGCTCAACCGAGGCAAACTGCCCAGCTCGAAACCCGTGGAAGACGGCTACTGGGAATTCAACATCCGTGAGATTCTCGTGTTGGCGATGGGCTCCAGCGACCGTCCGGCTTGACATACTGTAGTCTGTGGGATACAATAGTGGTATGGAGATCAAGCAATCCGCCGAATACCGCAAGTGGTTCAAGAAACTCAGGGACCACAAAGCGAAAGCCGCCATCCAAGCCCGGCTCGACGCCTGCAAGCTCGCAGGCAGGCCATTCGGCGACATCAAACCCGTGGGAGGCCCGGTCAGCGAAATGCGATTCCACACCGGAGCCGGATACCGCGTCTACTTCGCCATGCATGGCAACGTGCTCATGCTATTGCTCGCAGGCGGAGACAAAAGCACCCAGCAGACCGACATCAGACAAGCACACGCCATCCTCAACGACTACAAGGAGCAGCAGCAATGAGCACCGAATTCACCGACTACGACACCAGCGAATACCTCGAAAACGAACAGGACATCATCGCCTACCTCAACGCCATAGCCGAATACGACGACCCCGCACTCATGCAGGCCGCGCTCGGCAACGTCGCCAAGGCCCGAGGCATGACCCAGATCGCCAAGGACGCGGGAGTGGGCCGCGAAAGCCTCTACAAGAGCCTCAGCAAGGACGGCAACCCCAGCTTCCAGACCATCGCCAAGGTAATCCACGCCCTCGGAGGACGCCTCACCATCCAAGCCGCCTGAAAAACAAAACCCATACGGGAGTAAGTTGAATCCACCCTGTGGTATACTCCGTATCAGGATAAGTGCGAAAGCCTCTGGGACATACATCTCAGAGGCTTTACTCATATCCACCCACATGGTCATGTGCAATTGCAACCAACCGGCATGACCACCTATGCGCGTAGCTCAGCAGGTAGAGCAGCGGTCTCCAAAACCGCAGGTCGTTGGATCGAAGCCAACCGCGTATGCCACAACTTGCGTACGGTAGAGGACTAACCGGCCATCGCAGTGATTGCGAGGGCGTGGTCGCAACAGACCAACAGGTCGGGCCACCGCGAATTCGAATCTCGCCCAAGCCACCACATCACAGACAGCGAGGCACACATGAGCTGGCGAGTCTGCTCAACACCCGGCTGCTCAAACCTCATCGAGACACCAGCACGCAAATGCGACGCCTGCACCAGAGCCCAGCAGGACCGCACCCGCACCAGAGGACGCAACCCCTACAACACCCGAGGCCACCAATCATTCCGCAGACAGGTACTCGCACGAGACCCCTACTGCGTATGCCCCGGCAACCCCGAGCACGGAGGCTGCGGCAAACACAAGGGACTCTGCGGCAAACCAAGCACGATCGCCGACCACTACCCCTACGAGCGCATCGAACTCATCGACATGCATCTCAACCCCAACGACCCACAGTTCGGACGAGGCCTGTGCAAACAATGCCACGACACGAAAACCGGCAGCACAAGACCATCAGGCTTCAACACTCAACAGTAAAACCAACAAACAACCACCGAACCACCAGCAAACACGACCCGCAACACCCCCGGGGGGTGGGGTAATGGTCCGCCCGGCCCGGACCGCCGGTGAGCTGTCTCGCGGGTGCGCAGGGTTCAAACATCCACTGACAGGCTGCCGTGAGGGCGGTTCCGTCGATCTGTCGCTAGGGCGCAAGGCCGTGACGAGAGGTGATTATCATGACAAGCGGAGGCAAAAGGGTCAGATCCGGCCCCGTTAAGGATCCCAACAGTGAGAAGAGCCGCAAGCTCGGGTACACGCTGCAGAATCTTCCGAACACCGAGTGCAAAGCAAGGGCGCCGAAATGGCCTTTGAGCCCGTCCGAGGACGAGGGCGTGCAATTGCTTGAGGCGGCGAAGTGGAAGTGGCTGTGGAAGCTCCCACAGGCGAGGGCCTGGCATCTGCCGCAGTTCCGGTGGATGGTCCCCGAATTGGCCACGTATGTGAGGCTTTCCGTGGCTTGCGAGATCAAGCCAAGTCCGGCCGCCATGACCGTGTTGCTGCGGCTTTCGGATCGGATCGGCATGAGCGTAGCCGGTTTGCAGGCGCTCGGGTGGAAGATCGAATCGGACGACATGGCGAAGCCTGTCGATTCCGAGTTCACCCGTCGCCGGGCCGAGGAATTACGACAGGAGGCTCGTGCCGATCGGACGATCGATGATGACGGTACTAGGCACGTGTACCGAAGGCGGATGAGAGGCGATGGCTGACGAGGATTCATGGCTCATCGACTTCCCCACCTTGGGCGATTTGGTGTGCGCATGGATAGAGCGTCATTGCCGTCAGCCCGACGGCCCGTTGCGCGGCCGTCCTGTGCAATTGTCGGATTGGCAGTACTGGCTGGCGGCGAACCGTTGGCGTATCCGTGAGGACGCACCCTATGTGCCGCCCGAGGAGGTCACCGTTGACAATCCGATGGTGCTCAACCAAGCGTTCGTCTATCGCATGACGTTGACCGTTGGCCCGCAGAAATGGGGCAAGGGGCCGTGCACCGCGTTCTTCACCGCCGCCGAGGGCTGCGGTCCCACCATCTTCGACGGCTGGGCCCAGGAAGGCGACGTGTACCGGTGCTCTGACAATGGTTGCCCGTGCGGTTGGGAGTGGCCGTACAATCCTGGCGAGCCGAAGGGCCGCCGTCACCCGTCGCCGCTCATCCAGTTGACCGCGAATTCCGAGGAGCAGGTGCGCAACATCTACCGTCCTCTCGTGGCTACGATCCTGCTTGGCCCGCTCAAGGAGCTTATGCGCGTGAGGGACACCTTCATCCGCATATTGCAGCCGGGGCGCGAGGGCGAGGCGGATGCCTTGGATTTGGATCGCATCGACGTGGTGACAGCCTCGGCGAAATCCCGTTTGGGCAATCCGATCACGGATGCCGAGCAGGACGAGGCCGGACTGTACACGAAATCGAACGGCATGATAGCTGTCGCCACCACGCAGCGTCGAGGAGCCGCCGGCATGGGCGGTCGCACTCATGCGTGGACGAATGCGTGGGATCCGGGCGAGGACAGTTACGCGCAGCAGGTGTTCGAGAACGCCGAGGACGACGTGTTCGTGTTCTACCGCAATCCCGATCTGGCGAAATCATTACGCCACCGTGACGGCCGGCCATTGGACTTCAACTTGAAATCCGAACGGTTGAAGATGCTCGAATACGTGTATCGCGGTTCACCGTGGGTCGACTTGAATTCCATCGAATCGGAGGCCAGGGCGCTGCTGAAGACCGATCCGACGCAGGCGGAACGTTTCTTCGGGAACCGTCTGGTGCAGGGTGGCGGCGCATGGCTTGAAGACGGATTGTGGGAGAGCTGCTATGCCGGCACATGAACTCTGGTTGCCGAACCCGCCCAAGGGCACACGCGTATGCGCAGGCTTCGACGGTTCGGAGAACGACGACTGGACGTGCATCAAGATGGAGACCCTTGACGGGCTGGTATTCACTCCCCGTTACGGGCCTGACCAGCGTGCGACCATCTGGAACCCAAAACAGTGGGGCGGACGCATTCCCCGCGCCGAAGTGTCCGCCGCATGGGCGGAACTCAATGACCGCTACAGGATCGAACGCGCCTACTGCGACCCCGGTTTCCGCGACGAACTGTCATGGGAGTCGGAGATAGAGGCATGGGATCGTGCCTACGGGCCGAAGAAGTTCATGCCGTGGAGCATGTCCGGCAGTTCCCGCATCGGAGCCGTCTACGAGGCGCTGCGCCGCTTCGAAGCAGACCTGACTACACACAGGATCACTCAGGACGGGTGCCCCATCACCCGAACCCACATGATGAACGCGCGCAAGGTCGCCAAGACCCTGGAACGTTACGGGTTAGCGAAACCACAGCAAAACAGGAAGATAGACGCCGCCGTGACCAGCGTGCTCGCCCACGAGGCCGCATGCGACGCACGGGCCGCCGGCTGGGGCGCACGCAAACACAATTACATGCTTACCGGATCATCGACCAGAAGGAGGTACTGATGGAGTACAGCCAGCAGGATCTGTCCGCATTGGCGAACCGTCTGGCCGACAAGATCCAGTTCCGCCGCCCCAGCATCGGCACCCACACCGATTACGTGCTCGGCAAACGCGGCAAACTCAAGTTCGCGTCCAAGGAATTCAAACGATACATGAGCGACCGGTTCTCCGACTTCTCGGACAACTGGTGTCTCCCGGTGGCGCAGGCACCGGTGGAACGCATCAAGTTCAAGGGCTTCACACCCTATGACGATGTGAATCTCGGCACAGGCATCATGAAATGCCTCGACCGCAATGATTTCGAGCGCGGTCTGCAGGAGGCCGCGCTGATGATGACCACCACGGGCCGCGCGTTCGCCCTGGTCACACAGGTCGACGGCAGGGCCCGCATCACGTTCGAGCATCCTGACAGCGCCGCCGTCATCTACGACGCGCGAACCGGCCAGCCGTCCGCCGGCTTCCTCATCCAGCAGGGCGACGACAAGGAGTACGGCACCCTCATGGTGCCCGGCTGGACGGTCAGCATGGAACGCAAGAGAATGCTCGATTTGACCGACCAGCGCGTTCCGCCCGACGTGTACGGCTGGGAGATGCAGGAGCCTCAGCCCACCGGCCTGGGCACGATTCCGCTGCGCGAGTTTCGCAACCAGATGCTGCTGGACAATGCGCCGATCAGCGACATCGCGCATGTCGAATCGATGCAGGATACGGTCAACGTCGTATGGGCGTACCTGCTGAACGCATTGGATTACGCATCATTGCCCGCACGAGTCATTCTCGGCGGGGATCCGCTCGTCGAGCCGGTCTACAACGAGGAGGGCCAGCAGGTCGGCGAGAAACCCATCGAACTCGACAAGCAGGTTTTGGAACGCATCTACCAGTTCACCGGCGACAACGTGAATCTGGGCGAATGGTCAAGCTCGAACCTGAACGTGTTCATTCCGGTCATCGAGAAGGCCGTGGAGCATATCGCCGCCGAAACCCGCACCCCCGGCCATTACCTGCTGACGAACGCGGAAGTGCCGGCCACCGGCTACGAGGTCGCCGAAGCCGGTCTGGTATCCAAGACCATCGAACGCATCAGCTTCCTCAAAAGCCCGATCCGCGACATCTGCAGCATCGCCATGCGCTATGAGAACGACGTGCAAGAGGCGGATATCATCGCCGATTCCAAGGTGCAGTTCGCGACCCCACAGTATCGCAGCGAGACGCTGATGGCCGACGCGATGCTCAAGTACAAGCAGCTGGGCTTCCCGATCCAATGGGTCGCCGAGCAGATGGGTCAAAGCTCCGACGAGGTGCAGCGCATCATGCGCATGCGCGCCGATGAAATGGCCGACCCCGAACTCGAGTCGTTGAACCGGGCCCTGCAGATCGGAGGCGCTGATGGCGGTCGAATCGCAGGTGCTGGCGTACAGTCAGAAACGGCTGGCGACATTGGAGCTGGCGGCGGACCGGGCCGCGCGCAGAACATGGAACAGGGTCGACGCGAATAACATCGAGGCGTCGTGGAAGTCGATAAGCCGCGACTTCCTCACCCTGTTCTCCACGATCCAAACCAAGTCGGCCGAGACGGCCATCGACGCGAGCGGCATGATGCTCGCCGAACAGGGCGTGTACGTCACGCCACACGCCCTGGCCAACCCGAACGCCTTCGCTGGATGGGCGCCGTCCGGCATCGACATCGCATCCTACTTCCAGTCGCCCGTATTCGCCGTGCTGCATGCGATCCGCACCGGCATCTCGCCGTTGGAGGCGTTGGAGAGCGGCCGGAACCTGCTCGTCATGCTCACGTCGCTGGCGGTCATGGACACCGCTCGCCAGGCGGAATCACTGGACATCACCAGCCGGCCCAAAGTCGGCTACATCCGCGTCGAATCCGCCACCTGCTGCGACCGATGCATGCTGCTGGCCGGCAAATGGTTCCGTTTCAACGAGGGGTTTCTGCGTCATCCGCACTGCCATGGCCGCCACGTGCCCTGCAAGCAGGGCATGGCCAAACAACAGGGGTGGATCAGCGACCCGATGGAAGGCTTCAAAAACCTCTCCCGCGAGGAGCAGGACAAGCGTTTCGGCGCGAACTACGCGCAGGCCATCCGTGACGGCGCGGACATCTACCAGGTCGTCAACTCGAAACGCGGCATGCAAAGGGTAGGCAAAGGCTATACGGCGTTGACCACCAGCGAAGGCGCCACCCGATACGGGTGGGCCAGCATGCAATACTCGCAGCAGACCGGCCGGAAGATGAAACGCCGCCTGTCCATCGACGGCATCTACTCCCTGTGCGGAGGCAACCGAGAGAAGGCCATCGCCGCGTTGAAGGCCAACGGCTACTGCGTGGACAACGACTGGCGAGGCAAGGTCCCCGAGATCCGAAAAAGCATGTGGCTGCACGACAACACGTACCGTCAGGGGCGCGTCGAACTATTGACCGCCGCCGAGAAGCGCGTGCAGACCGCGAAGCTCCGCTACGAAGCCGTATTGGAAGGACGCAACCCGAACGACGGGCGCATGCCGCTCACCCCCGAGATCGCAGCCCAATGCGAACGCGAATACCGCCGATGGGTCACCTCCGGCGGACAGATTTTCCAGCAATGATCCAGCGAATCGAAAGGAAGAACATGGATCCCGCAAACCAGAACCAGCAGACGGACGACAACGAAGCCAAGAAGCCGGAGAACACCGGCGGCGAGGATTGGCAGTCGAAGTTCGAAGGCCAGCGGAAAGTGAACCGCGACCTCGAAAAGAAACTGAACGAAGCCTACGCCAAGGCCGACAAGGTCGACGAACTCGAGAAGCAGATCGCCGCCCTGCAGGGCAAGGAGGCCGAATACGAGGCCGCCAAAAAAGAGCAGGCCGTCAAGGACGAAGCCCTTGCCGCCGCCAACCAGCGCATCCTCAAGGCCGAAGTCCGCGCCGCCGCCAGCGGCAAGCTCACCGACCCGTCCGACGCGCTGCGCTACCTCGACCTGTCCAAGTTCACCGTCACCGACGACGGCGGCGTGGACTCTCAGGCCATCGCCGGCGCGATCGGCGAACTGCTGGAACAGAAGCCTTATCTCGGGAAAGCCGAGCAAGCACCCTCGGGTGCGAACATCACGCCGCCCAGCGGAACGCGGGACGGCGACCACCATCAGGGTCAGCTCACCCGAGACGACCTGAAAACCATGAGCCCCGCACAGATCGTCAAAGCCCAACAGGACGGGCGTCTGAAGGATCTGCTCGAAGGCAACTAACCGGAAGGAGGCCTTAAATGGCCATCACCAATTTCATCCCCGAACTGTGGAGCGCCAACATCCTGCTGGAACTCCAGAAGAACCTCGTCTACGGTTCCGCCGTGAACCGCGACTACGAGGGAGACATCGCCAACTACGGCGACACCGTGCACATCACCGGCATCGCGCACATCAGCGTCGGCGACTACACGGCCCACAACGAGATCACCATCGAACCGGCCACCGACAAGAACGCCGGCGAACTCGTCATCGACCAGTCCAAGTACTTCGCGTTCGAGATCGACGACATCGAGAAGCGCCAGGCCATGAGCAACCTGACCGCCGCCTACAGCCAGGACGCCGCCTACCAGCTGCGCGACCTGACCGACCAGTATCTGGCCGGCCTCATGGCCGCAGGCGCGAAGAGCAAGCTCGACCCGCTTTCCGGTGCCACCGCCACCAAGGCGTACGACACCATCGTGGACCTGGCCACAGCCCTCGACAAGCAGAACGTTCCCGACGCGGGCCGTTGGGTCATCGTCAACCCCGACTTCTACGGCCTGCTGCGCAAGGACACCCGTTTCATCGCCGGCACCGAGTCCGCGCATTCCACACTGCTCAACGGCGTGGTCGGCGAGGCCGCGGGAATGACGATCCTCAAGTCCAACACCGCGCCAGCCGCCAAGGGCGGCACCACCGAGGCCCCGACCGATGAGGGCAACGTCATCATCGCCGGCACCAACGCGGCCACCACGTTCGCCGAACAGATCGCCAAAGTCGAGGCCACCCGCAAGGAGAAGGGCTTCGACGACATCGTCAAGGGTCTGCACCTGTACGGCGCGAAGGTCGTCCGCCCCGAGGCTCTGGCCACCGTCAACTTCAAGGTTGGCAAGTGATGGCTGGCAACTACGAGGACATGCCCTACGTGGGAGAGGCGGGCCGCAAGGTCATGGAAGCGGAAACCGCCGACGAGCTCAAGTCGGCGGTCTCGGGCGGAAGCGAACCGCAGCGCGTCAGCGTCGACTCCCTCGACGGTGCCGGCACCACCGGCAAAGCCGTCATGAAGGCCAACGACGCCGCAGCCGCCCGTGCGGCCATCGGAGCCGGCACCGGCAACTCCAACTTTTCCGGCTCGTACAACGACCTGTCGGACAAGCCGACGATCCCCGCAGCCTACACGCTGCCCGCCGCCACGGCGAACGCGCTCGGCGGGGTCAAGCAGGTGACCCTCGCGGAGGACGCCAGCGCGGCGGACATCGTGACCGCGCTCAAGGCCGCCGGCATCGCCAAATAACCGTATAAGGGGTGACTCATGGACGCACTGGCAACGGTCAAGGACCTCGATTCATACGGCATCGAATACGCGGACGAGAACCTCGCAGGCAAGCTGCTCGAATCGGTTTCGGCTGCAGTGCGCGACGCCGCCGGCTGCCCCATCACACGCGGCGAATACACGGTGACCATTCCCAGTGAGACCTCGCGCAGACTGGATCTGCCGATGCGTCCAGTGCTTACCGTGAGCCGCGTGCTCGTGGACGGCGAGGAAACCGAGGATTGGAAGCTGCTCGGCAACGCCCTGTACAGGGAAAGCCTGTGGAGTCTGCCGAACATGGTCCCCTGTTCCGTCACCGTCACCATGCTCGCCGGCTATGATCCGATTCCACCGGACATCGTGCGCCTTGTGTGCAGCATGGTATCCGCCGGACTCGTCCAGCAGTCGAACGGCGGGCCCGGCGCGCACCGCGACGAATCGTATGCGCGCATCGACGACGTGCAGATCGGCTACCGCCAGGGCGATTCTGAGATCATCGACGCGCTCGAACTGCCGGAGGGCACGAAACGTGCACTCCGCAACCGGTTCGGCATGCGCGGTATCGCCATAGGGGTGTTCCGATGAACGTGCGGCACATTCTCAATCGAGGCCGTCAGCTCGCCGAATCGTTGATGACCGACCAATGCCGTGTCATCCACATGGGCAAGCCGGTCACCAACCCCAAAACGGGACTGGTCGAACCGGCCGTGGAAACCGTGTACGAGGGCAAATGCAAGGTACAGACATCCGGCGGTCTGGCCGCCGAGAACACGGAGGGCGGCATCGTCGAAGCATTAGGTGCCGTCACCCCCGTGTGGAGCATGTACCTGCATCTGCCTTACGGCATCGTCGGCTTGTTGCCGGGTGACGTGTGCGAGATAACCGAAGCCGCCGACCCGAACCTCAAAGGCAGGAAGCTCCGGTTGTTGAACATGCAGTCCGAAAAGTCGCATGCGACCGCGTGCCGGTGGAACGTGAAGGAGGTGGGCAACAGCAATGAGTGACGTGACAATCGACGCTTCGGAGTTGACCGCTTTCGGCCGCAGGGTCGCCGCCGCACACGCCATGGCTTCGGTCAAGGTCGCGCAGGCGGTGAAGAAGGGCGCGCAAAACGTCTAGGAAGGCGTCATCTCCGACCTGCAGACATCATCGAACTACGC
>SKEZ01000293.1_pt1 | contig 43960 bp, 38 predicted proteins | sample 4843881 | NCBI WGS metagenome assembly SKEZ01 (sample SAMN11008796, study PRJNA524170) | human gut metagenome | isolation source: fecal sample from pouch patient p1, p46 | place: Israel: Tel-Aviv | reverse complement strand
CTCGCCCCCACCCCCCTTCTTTTCTTACCCCGCCAAATGATTGGGGACAATCGCCATATCTACATATCTAACTGTCCCAAAATCACTGTCACCCCTGGATGACGCCCCTCTGGATACCCTGACGAAAGTCATATCCGGGGCCACTGAGCATGACAACCATCTGTACCTGTCCGAAAAAACGGTGTGGCAATGATTTTTGAGACAGATGCGCCTCGTAACTGTCCGAAAAAACGGGGTGCACCGCCATTGGGGACCTTTGCCGTGGCGGGGCATCGCATTGGCGCAGCGCCTGCGTACAATCTAAGGACAGCTGTTTTGTTCACACAACCCAAAGGGGAACCATGGCCAGACGATGGACTCCGCAACGATTCACTGCCCTGCGGCGGCTCCGCGTGGTGATCTGCGCGCTTGCCACGTTCGCGTTGTGCGCCACGTTCTTCCTGTGCGCCACACGCAAGGCCGTGGCCCTGAGCGTGAACGGCGAGACACGGCATGTGACGACCTACGCCACCACAGTGACCGGCCTGCTGCGCGAGCAGGGCGTGGACGTCAAGACGCACGACCTGGTGCAATCCACATCCGCCGGCGCGTTGACCAACCATGCTGTGGTCACGGTGAAAAGCGCCTACCAGACCACCATCAGCATCGATGGCCAGGAAGTACCCTTCTGGACCGTGGCCGACAGCGCCGAACAACTGCTGAGCTTCTTCGAACAGAACGAGGTGGCCGCCTCACGCGTGCGCGTGGACATCAAGAACGTCTACAACCAACTCACCGGCGGGTTCGTGGTCAACGCGGACGGCCCGGTGACCGTGGTGGCCGACGGCAAGACCTCGGTGGCTCCGAACGGCAAACTGCCCGCCGCGTCGATCCTGGATTCCAAGAGCATCGTGCTGGGCAAGGACGACCGCGTGAGCGTCGAAAAAGACGGCGGCAAGACGATTCTGCGCGTGGAACGCGTGACCTACGGCGACGAGACCGCGACCGAATCGATCCCGTACGTCACGCGCCTCGTGACCGACGCCTCGCTCGCGCCAGGCGAGACGCGCGTGGAACAGGCGGGCGTGAACGGCGAGAAGAGAATCACCTACCGTGTGACGTATGTGGACGGCAAGGCACAGACGCGCGAACAGACCGACGAGACGGTGACGAAGGTGGCGCTCGACGAAGTGATCGCGGTCGGGCCTGAGGCCCCCGCAAAGACCGACGACGACGCGGACACCGGCGCCAACGCCGGCGATGACGCCGATGACGGCGCCGCGGATGACAACAGCGGTGACGATGGCAACGCCACGGACGACAGCACAGGCGACCCCACAGCGGGCACAAGCAGCCCCGAGCCGAGCGAGACGCAGACACCCGAACCGGATCCGGAACCGAGCACAAGCGAGCCAACGCAGCAGCCAACGCAAGCCCCGACCCAGACCCCGACACAGCAGCCGAAGCCGACACAGACCCCCACCCAACAACCGACGCAGAAACCGACGCCGACCCAACAGCCGACCCAACAGCCGACACAGCAACCAACCCAGCAACCAACCCAGCAACCGTCGAATCCGGCCGCAGGAAGCCGCCTGTACCGGCCGACGGCCGCCGCCGCGCAGGCATACGCCGCCGGCGCCGCCGCGCAATACGGCTGGACCGGCAAGAATTGGCAGAATCTGGTGAACCTGTGGAACCGCGAATCAGGCTGGCGTTGGAACGCGGAGAACCCGTGGTCGGGCGCATACGGCATTCCACAGTCGCTGCCGCCGAGCAAAATGGCCGCGTTCGGCGCCAATTACCGCGATGACGCCGCTGCGCAGATCGATTGGGGCCTGAGCTACATCGCCGGCCGCTACGGCTCGCCCAACAAGGCCTGGGAACACTCGGAACACTACGGCTGGTACTAGAACCGCCGCCCGCCTCGCACACCCACAGACCCACCACAAGGACCGACCATGACCGAACCCGCATCCGCATCGCCAACTCCCGCCCAAGCCGCCGGCAGGCTGCTTGGCGCGGCCGACATCCGCCGTATCGCCGCAGACGCCGGCATCAGCCCCACGAAGAAGTTCGGCCAGAACTTCGTGATCGACCCGGGCACCGTGCGGCGCATCGTGCGCGAGGCCGGTGTGCAGCCCACCGACCATGTGCTCGAAGTGGGCCCGGGTCTCGGCTCGCTCACGCTGGCGATCCTGGAGACCGGCGCGCGCATGACGGCCGTCGAGATCGACCCGCCAGTGGCCGAACGCCTGCCGCGCACGGTCGCCGAATTCATGCCCGACGCCGCGGGCCGCCTGCGTGTCGTCAACGCGGACGCGTTGACGCTCACGCCGCAGTCGCTGCCCGATTTCAACGGTGACGACCGCTTTGCGCTCGTGGCCAACCTGCCATACAACGTGGCCACGCCGATTGTGCTGACGCTGCTCGAACGCTTTGCGAACCTCGATACGTTCCTGGTGATGGTGCAGAAAGAGGTGGCGGACCGCCTGGCCGCCCAGCCCGGCACCAAGATCTACGGCACCCCAAGCGTCAAACTGGCGTGGTACGGCACCGCGCAGACCGTGGGCGCAATCGGCCGCAACGTGTTCTGGCCCGCGCCGAACGTAGACTCCGCGCTTGTACTGTTCCGCCGCCACCCGGCGGGCGCCGCGCCGGCCGATCGCGCCGGTGTGAGCCGCGAGACGGTGTTCCGCCTGGTCGACGCCGCGTTCGGCCAGCGCCGCAAGACGCTGCACGCGGCGCTCAAGAAGATTGTGCCGCCCGAAGCGTACGATCGCGCCGGCATCGACGCCACGCGCCGCGGCGAGACACTGTCGATCGACGAGTTCGTGCAGCTCGCCGCCGCGCTTGAGGGGGCACAGGCATGACCACGGTGCAGGTGCAGTGCCCTGCCAAAACGAACCTGACGCTGCATGTGGGCGCGCGCCACGAGGAATGGGGCGGCCGGCATGCGCTCGAAACGGTGTATTGCGCGATCGGACTCTACGACACGGTCATCGTGACCGGCAAACACCCCGGCGCCGGCTTTTCGCTCGAGCTCGCCGGGCAGCACCTGGGCGACCTCGCCTCGTCGGCGAGCGACATGCGCCGCAACCACGCCGTGCGCGCGCTGTTCGCGCTCGCGCAGGCGGCGGACGTGGAACCGGACGCCGGCATCCGCATCGAAAAGAACATCCCCGTTGGCGCGGGTCTCGGCGGCGGGTCGGCCGACGCCGCCGGCACACTGCTCGCGCTCAACGAGCTGTGGGGGCTGCATTGGCCGGTGGAGCGGCTGAGCCCGATCGCCGCGACGCTCGGCGCCGACATGCCGTTCTGCCTGCGCGGCGGCACCGCGCTCGGCACGGGCTTCGGCGAACGCATCGAACCGCTCGCCGAAGACGACGCGCGCATGCAGGCACTGCGCGCCAGCGGCTGCACGGGCCGCGTACTCGTGGGCGCCTACCGCGCCCAGCTGCGCGCGCCTGAGGTCTACGCGGCGTTCGACGTGCTCGGCCCCGGCGGTGGTCCGAACGACCTGCAGCAGGCGGCCATCTCACTGCACCCGCGCAGCGGTGTGGCGGTCGATGCGGCGCTCGGCGCCGGCGCGAGCGCGGCGTTCGTCTCGGGCTCCGGCCCCTCGGTCGTGGCATTCGCACCGGATGAGCTGGCGGCGCAGGCGGTGCAGCGCGCATGGCTACAGGCGGACGCGGTGGACCGCATCACCCTCGCCGACGCCCCGGCGCAGCCGATTGTGCGCGTGCAGGCGGCCTGATACGCCGTCTCGCACGGGGCGCGTCAACGGTGGAAAATAGGGGGCGGAGCGTCAGCCATATGGGTTATGCTCGTCTCTAGTCAGCTCGCGAACAAGGAACAGGTATGGCCCAGAACAACGAGGTGCGTGAAGCACGCAAACGCTATGTGCGCAAACGTCAGACAGTCGTTTTCGGTATCTGTGGCGTCGTCCTGGTGGCGGCGCTTGTGGCGTCGCTGCTCGTGTTCTTCCATGTGGGCGGCCTCGGCGAGGTCAAATCGGCGGCCGTAGAGGCGAACTACGGGCGCACGGCGCCGTGCGTCTCGCCGGCGGCGGACGGTTCGAAGCCGAAGTACCCGGAGAACCGCGCGGTCACGGTGCGCGTGCTCAACGGCACGAAGTTCACGGGGTTCGCGAATGCCGTGGGCCAGGCGCTTGAGAATCGCGAGTTCGTGGTGCAGGGCGTTGACAACTACGACAGCGCGAAGGTGGAGCGCACGCAGATCGTGTTCGGCAAGAACGCGATCGTGCAGGCGTACACGATCGCAAGCAATTTCCCCGACGCGCAGCTGGTGATGGACGACCGTGAGGACAAGCTCGTCGACATCATCCTCGGCGCCACGTTCAAGGACCTCGAAGAGACCGACCAGCTGCCGAAGACCGGCTCGGAGATCCCGAACGTGGAAGGCTGCAAGCCGGCCGACCAGCTCACCAGCGTACCGAAGGCACCAGAGCACACGCCGGTCGGCTGACCTGTAAGCTCATCTTCTACTGCTGCTGGGCGTCGTACCAGCGGTGCAGCTCGGCGAGCGCCTCCTCACGCCCCACCGGCCCGTTGTCGAGCCGGTAATCGAGCATGTGGCGGTATGCGGCGCCCACCTGCGGGCCGGGTTCGAGCCCGAGTTCCTGCATGATCTCGTTGCCGTTGAGGTCGGGGCGGATCGCGTTGAAGTCCTCTTGCTCCTTGAGCGCGCGCACGCGCTCTTCCATCTCGTCCATCGCGGTTTTGAACACAAGCGCCTTGCGGCGGTTCTGCGTGGTGGCGTCGGCGCGTGTCAGGCGGTTGAGCCGCTCATACAGCGGGCCCGCGTCCTTGACATAGCGGCGCACGGCGGCGTCGGTCCACGGTTCGTCCACATAGCCGTGGAAGCGCAGGTGGAGGTTCACCAGTTCGCTCACGTCATCGACCACATGGTGGTCGAAGCGCAGCGCCTTGAGGCGCTTGCGCGTCATCTTGGCGCCCACGGCGTCGTGGTGGTGGAAGCTGACCTTGCCACCCGCTTCGAAACGGCGCGTCTTCGGCTTGCCGATGTCATGCATCAGCGCGGCGAGGCGCAACGTCAGGTCCGGCGCCGGCACGGGTCCGTCGGGGCCGGTTTCGAGCGCCACCGCGCGGTCGATCACGATCATCGTGTGCTCGAACACGTCTTTGTGGCGGTGGTGTTCGTCGATCTCGAGCTGCAGCGCGGGGATCTCGGGGAACACCACGTCGGCGAGGCCCGAGTCGACGAACGCCTCGATGCCCGCGCGCGGGCGGTCGCTCAACAGCAGCTTCACGAGCTCGTCACGCACGCGTTCGGCGGAGACGATGCCGAGGCGGTCGGCCATCGTGCAGATCGCCTCGGCCGTTTCGGGCTCGATGCCGAAGCCGAGCTGCGCCACGAAGCGCACGGCGCGCATCATGCGCAGCGGGTCGTCGTCGAACGACTGGCGCGGGTCGACCGGGGTGCGCAATACGCGCTTCGACAGGTCGTTCGCGCCGCCGAAGGGGTCGACGAACTCGAGGTCGGGCACGCGCAACGCCATCGCGTTCACGGTGAAGTCGCGGCGCGACAGGTCGCCTTCGAGCGAATCGCCGTAGCTCACCTCGGGCTTGCGTGAGTCCGGGTCGTATTCGTCGGAGCGGTATGTGGTGATCTCCACTTGCACCTCGGTGCCGTCGGGGCGGCGGCGCATGGCGCCCAGCGTGCCGAATTTGCGCCCCATGTCCCAGAAGCCGTCGTGCCCCCAACGCCGCAGGATCGGTTCGAACTGCTCGGGGCGCGCCGAAGTGCAGAAGTCGAGGTCGTGCGAACGGCGGTGCAGCAGCAGGTCGCGCACCGGCCCGCCCACGAGCGCCAGTTCATAGCCTTCCTCGGCGAACATCTCTCCCAGCTCAATGGCTTCTGGCCACACTTCGAAATCCACGGTTTCCCTTTCGTGCTCTCGCATCACACACGCGTGCCGCGCTGCTTTTCTGCCCTTCAAGCATACCGTTACCCCATCTGCATAAAAACATGAGTAAGGTGGAGTACATGATTACACCCGCAGACGTTGCACGCATGCATGCCAACGCTGCGGTTCACCGTACCCCGAACGAGGCCGATCCGCTCGAGCCGGACGAGCTGCTGTACACCTCGCAGTCGGCGGGGTTGCCTCAGAGTGAATCCCTGGGCAATTCGATCCCCACACCCGCACAGTTGCGCGAGCGCCTGGCGGCGGCCGCGCACGCGAAGCCGGCCGTGCCGGGCCCGCACGCCCAGGCCGATGCCGCGAGCGCCACGCCGACGCCGGCGATGATGCCGCGCAGACGCACAAGCGACCGCCCCACCACATTCGCCTCGCTCGACGCGCAGGAACTGCCCGTGGTGCGCGAATACTCGGCTGGCGGCCTCGTGTTCGACGACCACGGCCGTGTGGCGATCATCGCGCGCCATTCGCGCAGCGGCCACTTGGAATGGTGCCTGCCGAAGGGGCACATCGAAAAGGGCGAGACTCCGCAGCAGACCGCCGTGCGCGAAGTGCACGAAGAGACCGGCATCCTGGGCGAGGTGGTCGATTCAATCGCCACGATAGACTATTGGTTCACTGGAACCAGCCAGCGTGTGCACAAACTCGTGCACCACTTCGCTCTGCGGCAGATCGGCGGCGAGCTCACGGTGGAAGGAGACCCCGACCATGAGGCCGAGGACGCCATCTGGGTGGACTTCGCCGACCTCGACGACGTGCTCAGTTACCCCAATGAGCGTAAGATTGCATGGCTGTACGCAAGGAAACTGAACAGGCAGGGCTGACCGTGAACCATCCGCACACCACTGGACGCATCTACGGCGGTGTCGGGTGCACCATTGCGGTGCTGCTCGCGGTGCTGCTCACGCTGTTCGCGCCGCTCGGCGCCGCGCCCGCGTGGGCGCAGGAGCCCACCGATGGCGTCACGCAGCCAAGCGCCTCCCCTGTGGCGCTGCAGATCGAGGAAATCACGCCCGTCGTCACCGATTCTTCGGGATTCGCCGTGCGCGTCACCATAGAGAACCATGGTACGGCCGCCATCGAGCACGCGCGTCTCGCCGTGCGCACGAACGCCCAATACAATTTCGTCTCGCGCTCCGACGTGCAAGCGTGGGCCGAAGGCGCCGCGATGATCCCCACCCCGGACGAACTGCTCACGCTCGACGTGGGCACGGTCGAGGCGGATGGCGTGCGCACCGTGCACGGCGAACTGCACGCGGACGCCGGGCAGTTGCGGGCGCTGACCGCATGGGGCCCACGCCCGCTCACGCTTGAGCTCATCGGCGAGGACGGTGGCGCGCTGCCCGGCACCACCCCCCTGCAGACGTTCCTGACGCGCAGCCAGGCGGGCCTGCACGGCGAGCGCACGCCCGCGATCAACCTGACCGTGGCGATGCCGCTGACGTCGCACGACTGGAAGACGAACACCGCCGTGACGGACGGGCTGCTCTCCTCTGGCTCGGGCAGCGTGCGCCCAAGCGACGCGGTGACGCTCGGCGCCGACGATGCGCGCGCGCTGAAGGCGAAAGACGAGCTGGCCGCGCGCTTCGAACACCTGCAGATCGTAGGCGACCCGCTCGTGTTGCGCGCGGTCGGCACGCCGCATGTGCAGGCGATCAGCCAGCCGGGCATGTTCGACGTGACGACGTATGCGCGCGTCGGGGACGCGGGCGCCTACACGCGCGCCGGCATCACCGACCAAGGTTGGCGTGCCGAGACCGGCATCAACCTGCTGCGCTCGGCCCTCGGCGACGAAGGCGCCCAAACGCGCGCGATCGCATGGCAGGGCGAGGGCAGCTGGACGATGCAGGCGCTGAACACCGCGCGTGCGCAAGGCTACGAGACCGTTGTGGCCACGCGTGACTTCGCGCTGCAAGACGACGCGACGGCCACGACGGAGACCTACCGCGTACCGACCGACCACGGCGAGGTGACGGTGCTGACCGCGCAATCCACGCTGTCCGCGCTCGCGCAACAACAGCCCACAAGCGCGCAGGCGAGCGCCGAGCAGACCGATGCGGGGCGTCTGCAGCGGCTGATCGCGCAGTCCGCGTTCTACCAGATGGAACAGCCGTACGAGTCGCGGTCACTGCTGGTCTGCCTTGGCGAATCCACAAACAGCACGTTCGTCACCTCACTCATGACCGCGCTCAACAGCGCGAGCTGGGTCCATCTCGCCTCGATCGACGAGCTTGCGACCGCCGAATCCGCGATCGAGCCCAGCCAGATGCCCGACCTGATCAACCAATACGTCGGCCAGCAGATGCCGGCCGTCTCAACCGCGCTTGAGGCGCTCAACGCGCTGGCCCGCAGCCGCGACGACATCGAGCGGTTCAACACGTCGATCCTCGTCGCCGGGCAGTCCGCGCAGGCGGCCGATGGGTCGAGCCCGTCCGCTGCTGTGCAGGAGTCCGGCACGGCGAGCCCGCAGTCGCCGCCATCCGCTTCCCCATCCGCGTCCGCTCAGGCCAGTGCCCGACTCAGCGCGGACGCGTGGGCGCAGTACCTGCTGCAGGCACATGACGCGTTCGCCCTGCCCGCGCTCTCGCCGCACGCCTCGGCGCGCGAGGCGATGGTGAACGGCGCGCAACGCTTCGCCGACGCGCTGCTGAGCCGCATCACGCTCGTGCCTTCGGGCAGCCTCAACGTCGTCTCCGAAACGGCGTCGATGCCCGTCACGGTGAGCAACAAACTGCCCTACCCGATCAGTGTGCGCGTCTCGTCACTCACCGATTCGATGGAGATCGTCACATCGCGGTTGAGCGATGTGGAAGTGGCCCCCAACAGCGAGGCCCAGACGTCGTTCGTCGTGCGTGTCTCCACGTCCGGCACCACGGTGGCGCGCGAACAACTGCTCGACCGGCACGACCAGCCATTCGGCGCGGTACAGCAGACCACCATCACCAGTTCGCTGCAGCTGAGCGACAAAAGCGGCATCGCGATCATCGCGCTCGCGGTCGTGCTTGGGTTGCTGGGCCTGTGGCGCCAGTTCCACCGCAAGAAGGATCCTGACGAATGAGTTCTTCCGTAGGCCGCAATTCGCTCATCATGGCGTCGGGCACCGCCGCGTCGCGCATCACCGGGCAGATCCGCACGATCCTGCTCGCGGCGGCGATCGGCACCACCGGTCTGGCCGCCAACGCCTACCAAGCGGGCTCGATGATCCCACAGGTCATCTACACGCTTGTGTCGGGAGGCATCTTCAACGCGGTGCTCGTGCCGCACATCGTGCGCACGCTCAAGGCCGACAACGCCGAAGAGCAGCTCAACAAGATCGTCACGTTCGCCGTGACGCTGCTGGCCGCCGTGACCGTGCTGATGAGCGTGCTGACCCCGTGGATCACACGGCTGTACGTGAACGGCAGCCCCGAGCTGATCTCGCTCACATGCGCGTTCACGCTGTGGTGCACGCCGCAGATCTTCTTCTATGGGCTCTACACCGTGCTCGGGCAGATCCTGGCCGTCAAGAACCGCTTCGGCGCCTACGCGTGGAGCTCTGTGGGCGCCAATGTGATCAGCTGCATCGGCTTCACCGCGTTCATCGTGATCTTCGGCAACCATGCGCAGTCGTCGGCGGGCCAGTGGACCACGCCGAAGATCGCGCTGACCGCCGGCGCATGGACGCTTGGCGTGGCGTTCCAGGCGATCATCCTGTTCATCCCGCTGTTCAGACTCGGCTTCCGCTTCCACTGGAAGTTCGGCGTGCGCGGCATCGGCCTGCGCACGATGGGCCCGATCGCCGCATGGAGCCTCGGCATTGTGGTCATCGACCAGATCGCCAACATCATCACGACGCGCGTGCTCACCGGCGCGCCCTCGCTCGCCGAACGCACAATGCACCTCAACCAGTTCGACGTGGCCGGCAACGCCACCTACCAGAACGCGTACACGATCTACATGCTGCCGTATTCGCTCATCGCCGTCTCGGTGGCCACGGCGATCTTCCCACAGATATCGCAGGCGCTCGCGAACCGCGACATGGCGGGCGCGCGCGACGACCTGAGCCGCGCGCTGCGCACCGTGGGCACGATCATGTGCTTCTTCACCGCCGCGTTCATCGTCATGCCGCTCGCGATCACGCGCTCGCTGCTGCCGACCGTGGCCGTGCCGCAGGCGATCCTCATGTGCGGGCCGCTCATGGGCCTGAGCGTCTGCCTGCCGCTCGCAAGCGCGTACCTGATCATCCAGCGCACGTTCTACGCGTTCGAAGACGGCCGCTCGCCGTTCACGTTCATGCTCATCATGTACATGCTGCAGCTCGGGCTGATCCTCACCGGCACACGCCTGCTGCCGCCCACGCAATGGGCCGGCATGATCGCCGTGTGCGTATCCGCCGCCTACCTGATCTCGTTCATCCCGCTCGTGCGCATGCTGCGCCGGCGCTTCGACGGCTCGCTCGACGGCAAACGCATCGCTGCCACCTACGCGAAGGCGATCGCCGCCACCGTGGTGGCGGTCGTCGTCGGCCTCGGCGCGCGCATCCCCGTCTACGCGTGGCTGCACGTGACCGACCCCGGTCAGTCGGGCATCGCCGCATGGCTGCGCAACGTGCTCGCAGCCGTAGTGCTGGGCGTGCTGATCTTCATCGCGTACATCGCCACATTGTGGGTCGTGCGCTCGCAGGAACTGCTGCAGATCGTCGACGCCTTGGGGCGCCGCCTGCACCGCGCGCCCGCCGGTGGACCCGCACAGGCCGAGGACCCGGACGACACGCGCGTCATCGCGCCGATCGCCGCCGTGGCGGGCGTGGACAACCCCGACGAGACGCGTGTGATTCCACTGCCCCAGCCGATCAACGAACTCGAACAGCTCGACCCGCCAGTGCCGAGCGAACTCGCCGAAGCGCCGATTGCGCTCACCGGCAACGGCGCCGGCGAAGCGCCGCGCACGACCAGTGCGGCCGGTAGAATGACGGGAGCATCATCCATGCCATACATATCAGGGGAGACTATGAGGCCGCACTTAGGAGATACCGTTCTCAACAGGTACACGTTGGTGTCGCCGTTGCGTGAGGAGGCAGGTCTGCAGGCATGGAAAGCCAACGACCGCGTGCTCTCGCGCGATTGCCAGCTCTTCATCGTCAGCAACAAGGCCGTGCTCGACAGCACGAACGCGCTCGCCGGCACCCTCGCCTCGTCGAAGGACGCGCGGTTCACCCCCGTCATCCAGCTGCAGCACGACGGCCAGATCGCCGTGGTACTGACGCAACTCGACGCGGGCGTCTCCCTGACCGAATACATGCACGGCCACGGCCCGCTGAGCTACGAGGCGATGCGCACGATCATCGCCGAGGCCACGGCCGCCATCAAGGCGCTGCAGGCGGACAGCCTCACGCACCACGCCCTGTCGACCGACACCGTGCGCCTCACGCGCAGCGGCGTGCAGCTCGCCGACACACCGGTGAGCGAGGCGCTCGCCGACACGTCGAACGCGCTGCCGGGCGACAATCCCGCACGCCGCGCGATCCGTCAGCTCGCGGGCGTACTGTACGGCATGCTCACACGCACGCCATCCACAATGAACCCGCAGTTCTCGCTCAACGCGCTGCCCGCGGATACACCGACCGAACTGCGCGTCATCGTCAAGCGCGGGCTCGAACTGCCCGAGGACGGCACGCCGACGGTACCGCTCGTCACGCTCGCCGAGCTCGAGATGCTGCTCGGGCCGGTCAAGCAGTTCCCGGTGCTGACACGCCACGACCTGCGCCTGACGGGCGTGGAGGGTGCATGTTCGATCGTGCGCGCGATGATCAGCCCTGCCCTGCCCGCCGACATCCTGCCGATTCCCGAATCGCTCGCCTCGTCGCCGACACTGCCCACAATCCCGTTCGCGCATATGGATGCGGCCGAAGAGGAGGATATCGAGGACGAGGAGCTCGGCGCGCAGACGCAGGCGCTCAACGCCGGCTCGCTCAAGGCGCTGTGGAGTCACAGCAAGGCGCTCATGGAAGGCGAGGACTATACGGGCGCCTCGAGCCAGATCCCGGAACTGCAGCCCGAGGACGCCACCGAGATGTTCTCGGCGTTCGACCCGAACAACCCGCTGGAGCCGCCGCTGCAACCGCAGCGCATGACCGTACCGATCGACGTGTCGAAGCTGCGCGACGGGTCGGCCGACCCGACTGACGGCGTGAGCGCGACCGGGCGCATCCCGATCATCGACAGCCAGGGTAACGAAGTGCCCGATGGCTCGGCCTCGCAGCGTGCGCTCGAGCAGGAGCGCGCCGACATCGACGCCACGTATGCGGTGGGCGCGCCGGCGTTGCCGCCGAGCTTCGCGCCGCAGAACAGCCATGAGCCTTCGACCGCCGACAAGGCGGCGTTCGAGGAGCGCAAATCGTCGAAGACGAAGAAAGCGGCCATCATCGTGGTCATCGTGGCGGTGGTTGTGGCGCTCGGCTTCGCCGTGCACAGCATCGCCACGACCGGCTCGCTGTTCGGCATCAACCGCCAGCAGCAGAACTACTGGCCCAACATGGACCTCGACGACGTGCCGTTCGGCCAGCGCAAGGGCAACGATGTGGAGTCACCGCAGAACAACGCGACCCCGGAGCCCACCGAGACGAAGACGGAAACGCCGAAGCCGCAGAACACCACGGCATACCCGGTGGCGAGCCAGACCTTCCTGGACCGCCCCAACGGCCAGCAGGGCTACGGCTATTACCTGCACCTCGAGAAGAAAGAGGACGTCTCACGCATCGTCGTGAAGATCCGTTCCTCCGGCGGCAAGGGGTATGTGCGTGTCAACACGGCCGGCGACCCGACCGCCGGCGAACAGGTGGCCGAGTTCACGTTCGCCGACGGCGGCACGACCGAGGTGAAGTTCACCAAGCCGGTCGACACGCAGGACATCGTGATGTGGGTGCCGATGGACAGCCTGCCCGGCAACCAGCTGTTCATCGATTCGGTGCAGGCCTTCTAGGCCTCGAACTTGGCGCGGATCTGCGCCGGCGTGCCATACGAGGCCTGCGCGCCGCGGCCGCTGGCCGCATAGGCGGAGACGTAGGCGGCGGCACGCGCCGAAGCCGCGAGCGACCATCCGGACGCGAGCCCGGCGAGCACGGTGCCCATGAACGAATCGCCGCAGCCGGTTGTGTCGACGGCGTCCACGCGCACCGGCGCGATGCGCGTCACATGTTCGTCGGCGGTGGCGTCGAGCACGACCGAACCGTCGGCGCCGAGCGTCACGACGGCCTGCCGGATGCCGAGTGCCTCAAGGCGTTCGAGCGCGAGCGGCCAGTCGAACGCGGACCAGTCGTCGTCCGCGGGCGCCTGCAGGTCGAGCAGCTGCGCCATCTCGATCTCGTTGACGAGCAGGATGTCGGTGTGCTCGATCAACTCCGCGGGCAGGTCGGCAGTGAACGGCGAATCGTTGAGCAGCGTGCGCACGCCGGCCTCATGGCACATGCGCGCGCACGCCGTCACGGTCTCAATCGGGCTTTCCAAGCACAGGCCGAGCACGTCGGCGCCGGTCAGTTCGCCGATCTTCGATTCCACGTAGTCCACGCTCACCTGCGCGTTCGAGCCGGCGGAATAGACGATCGTGTTTTCGGCGGAGGCGTCGACGGTGATCACGGTCAGGCCGCTCGGGCCGTCCACGTGCCGCACATGCGACGTGTCGACGCCGGCTGCGGCCAGATGGTCGAGCAGGAAGTCGGCGTTGCGGTCTGAGCCGACGGCGCCGAACATGCGCACGTCGGCTCCGAGCAGCGCGGCGGCCGCGGCCTGATTGCCGGATTTACCGCCGGGCAGCAGCTCGAGCGGGCCGCCGGCGACCGTCTCGCCGGGTTCGGGCAGGCGCGCGGTGGTGATGGTGTAGTCCACGTTCATGGAGCCGACTACGGCGACGGTGCCGTGCATGTGTTCCAGTAGTTGCAGGGGGAATGATGTGGTGTCCATGGTGGTGCGCGTCCTTTCGGGTGGCGGGTGAATAGGTGCAATGGTGCGGAAGACGAGCGGGCCCGCGCCGGCAGCGAGTACCGCGCGGGCCCATGGGGTCAGGCTTCGACTGGGCCTGGCTCGTGTTCTTCGGCCTTCGTCTCGCCTGCGTAAACCTTGCGGCGGATCAGCAGGAAGACCACGAGGCCGGCGGCGATCACGATGCCGCCGATGAGCAGCAGGTTGGCGTAGCCGGCGGACGAGCCGGAGGCGCCGGTGAACGAGGAGCCGGCGAGCGCCTGCGTGGTCATGAGTCCACCGAAGATGGCGATGCCGATCGAGGCGGTCACGTTCATCACGAGGTCGTTCATGCCCACACCACGGCCGGACTGGTCGACCGGCAGGGTGTCGAGCACGGTGGCCACGAGCGGCGAATACATGAGGCCGCAGCCGGCGTAGTAGACGCATGCGCACAGCGTGAGCACCCAGAATCCGGCGTTGACGGCGAACGCGGATCCGACGAACCCGGCGATCATGAGGCACGCGGCGATCACGATCGAGGCGGTCTGGCCGATACGGCCGACGATGGCGCCCGAGCTCGTGCCCATGACGGTGGCCACGACGAAGGCCCACACGATGTACGCGGAGACCTGGCCGGTGCTCATGCCGTACACGTCCGCACCGATCGCGTTGAAGATCGGCGAGATGCAGTAGTTCGTGAAGTAGAACAGCAGGATCAGGCTGATCGCGAGGAGCCAGCGCACGTTCTTGAAGAACGACGGCGTGATGAACGGGTTGCGGGCCTTGGCGATGTAGATGCCGAACGCGATGAACAGCACCGCGGCCACAATGAGCATCCACCAGCTCATGTACGAGAAGAAGAGCGTCAGGAACGCCACGGCCACGCCGAAGACGGTGAAGCCGACCCAGTCAATGCGGTCGCCGCTCGTGCCATGGCCAGGCAGCCATTTCATCAGGAACGGCAGGAACACGATCGAGACGGCGGGGATCAGGAACAGGTACTGCCACGCCACCGAGCTGAGCAGGCCGGCGGCGAACACGCCGATGGCCGCGGAGAGCTGGTATCCGGCGGTGAACAGGCCGAAGAAAATCACCTTGAGGTGCGTGGCGAGGTACTTGGTGGCCATGACGAGGTACACCGAGCCGGCCACCTGGCCACCGATCGTCTGCAACATGCGGGCGATGATGACGACCCACAGGCCACCGTTGATGAAGTACGAGGCCACAAAGCCGAAGACGGAGCCCACGAACAGCGTGAGCACACCGAACACGACCATGCGGCGCAGTGAGACGAAATCGCTGAGCGACCCGTAGATGAACGAGACGATGCCGAGCACGATGCTCGGGATGGCGGTGATCAACGACGCCTGGTCGGCGGCGCCCACGTCGGCGCCGATCTGCACGAAGACGAGGTTGAACCCCTGCAGGCACAACGTGCCCATGATGAACGTGATGAGCAGCATGATGAGCGCCTTGACGGCGGTGCGGCTCGCGGTGCCCGGATCGGCATACGGGTCGATGGCACCCTTGGTGGTTGCGGTGGTCATCGTACTGTCCTTTCAGGCGGCGTTGGCGGCCAACGTGGAGATGCGGGTCATGAATTCGTCGAGGAAGCGCGGCACGTCGACACCGACGGCCGCGTCCATCGTCTTGACGGGGTCGTTGAGGCGGGTCTCGTCACCGATTGTGCGCCCGCGGGTCGGGCCTTCCACGTCCACCTTCATGTTGATCGGCAGCGTGGTCACGAGCGTCGGATCGACGGCCACGCCCACGGCGAGCGGGTCGTGCAGGCCGCAGCCTCCCAGATGCGGGGCGGTCGTCTCGTAGGCCTTGATGTAGAAGTCGGTCATGTCGGCCAGGAATGCGCCCGCCGGGGTGCCCAGGTCGCGCCAGCGCTGCGTCTCCTTGTAGGTGAGCAGCGTCTGCAGCGTCACGTCGAGGCCCACCATAGTGGCGGGGATCCCCGAACGGAACACGCGGTTGGCGGCGTCCGGGTCCTGCGAGATGTTTGCCTCGGTCCAGGCATTCACATTGCCGGGCACAGTGAGCGCGCCGCCCATCAGTACCACGCGGCCGATCTCATCGACGATTTCGGGGGCACGGGCGATCGCAGCGTCGAGGTTCGTCAGCGGGCCGGTCGGCACGTACACGAGGTCCTTGCCGTAGGTCTTCGCCGCATCGATGATGAAGTCCACCGCCGGGGTATCCTCCGCGTCGCGCGTGGAGTCCGCGATTACCGCTTCCCCGATGCCGTTCTGGCCGTGGATGAAGCTCGAGATCTCGAGCACCTGGAACGAATCCGTGGTGCTCGAGTGGTCAAGGCCACGGTAGACCTTGACTTCGGGGTGGCCGAGCAGTTCGGTGATCGCGAGCGCGTTGCGCACGCCCTGCTCCATCAGCACATTGCCATAGGTGCCGGTGATGCCAATGAGTTCCACTTCCGGACTGCCAAGCGCGTACGAAATGGCAAGCGCATCATCGACGCCGGTGTCCAGATCAAGAATCATCTTCTTCATGGGTCCGTTCCTTCCTCATTGAAGTGGATCCGGCTGAGCCGGTCCGAGTGATAAAACGTTTTATCACTGTGTAGACTTCATCATATCCCTTTCACGGGGCCCGTCAAAATCTGTCAGCTGTCAGCGTGTCGCACACCCCACCGGCACAGCCATGCGCTACACACGCCATACAAAAGTCAGCGCAGGTCGCGCACACTGCCTTTGTCCACAAGACACGGCGCAAGCACCCGGGTGCGCGGCTCGGCGAGCCACGGGTGGCCCTCGCCGGGTGCCCCGATGCGCGCCGAGAGCAGCTCCCATGCGGCGCACGCAAGCTGTGCCACATCCTGCTCGACCGTTGTCACCTCGATCTGCATGCCGAAGCGTTCCATGATGTTGTCGTAGCCGATCACCGACATGTCTGCGGGCACGGAAAGCCCGCGTTCGCGCAGACCGCGCAGCAGGCCCATCGCCATCAGGTCGTTGCAGCAGAACACCGCCGTGGCGCCGTTGTCCACCATGGCGGCCGTGGCGGCGTACCCGCCGTCAAAGCGGTAGTCGCCGGCCACGTCGAGCATCGATTCAAGCGGCACGCCGGCCTGCTCGAGCACGTCGGCGAACCCGCGCCGGCGGCGGTTGGCGCTGCCTTCGCGCCCATCGCCAGAAATGCACCCAATGCGCGTATGCCCGGCCTCAAGCAGCCTGCGCGCGGCCAAGGCACCGCCGAGCACATTGTCGAACCCCGCGCCGTCGCACCACTGTGCGGACACCAGACGGTCGATCAGCGTCACCGGGCACGGCACACGGCGCACATCCTCGCGCAGGCCCACCTCGTCGACGTATGATTCGCGCGCGGGGATCAGGAACAGGCCGTCCACGCCGCGCGCCACCACATGCTGCAACAGGTCGCGCTCTACTGCGCGCCGGTCGTTCGAATTCGCGATGACAAGCTCGTAGCCGGCCGCCTGGCATGATTCCTCGAGGCAACGTGCGAGCGCGGCGAAGAACAGGTTCTCGATGTCGGGCACGATGAGCGCGATGAGCATCGTGCGCTTGGTGAGCAGACTGCGCGCGTTCTGGTTGGGCACATACCGCAGCCGTTTGGCGGTTTCGAGGATCTGCGCGCGGGTCTCGTCGGAGACGCGCGCCAGCCGGTTATTGAGCACAAGCGAGACGGTGGTGACCGAAACGCCCACTTCGTGCGCGATGTCGCGCAGGGTCGTGCGATGCGCCATGGCTCCTCCTTCCGCCGCGCGGTGTGTGCAGCCATACCCACATTATAGGGAACGGCGCATGAGCTATGAGTGGAACCGCGGAATACCCATGTCGATGCGCCTATTGTGGGAGCATGAGTGAAATTCGTGACGTCATCATCATCGGATCCGGCCCCGCCGGATACACCGCAGCCATCTACCTGGGGCGTGCAGGCCTCAAGCCGCTCGTCGTGGCGGGCGCGCTCACCCCGGGCGGCCAGCTCGTCAACACCACCGAAGTGGAGAACTTCCCCGGCTTCCCCGACGGCATCATGGGACCCGACCTCATGGAGAACATGCAGCGCCAGGCCGAACGCTTCAATGCGCAGATCGTGTTCGACGACGTCGAATCCACGCAGCTCGACGAGACGGTCAAGACGGTCACCTGTTCGGGCGGCGATGTCTATCAGGCGCGCGCCGTGATCATCGCCACTGGCTCGTACTACCGGCACCTCGATGTGCCCGGCGAAGAGGAATACTCCGGCAAGGGCGTCTCGTTCTGCGCCACATGCGACGGCTTCTTCTTCCGCGGCAAGCCGATCGTCGTGGTCGGCGGCGGCGACTCCGCGATGGAGGAGGCCGGGTTCCTCAGCCGCTTCGGCTCGTCGGTCACGCTGCTGCACCGGCGCGACCAGTTCCGCGCCTCGCAGATCATGGTCGACCGCACGCTCGAGAACCCGGCAATCGACGTGATGATGAACACCGTGGTGGAGCGCATCAACGGCGACGGCAAGGGCGTCACCTCGGTGAGCATCCGCAACGTCGTCAGCGGGGAGGCGGGCGAACTGCCCGCGAACGGCGTGTTCATCGCCGCCGGCCAAGTGCCGCAGACCGCCTTCCTTGGCGGCGCCCTCGAACTCGACGACCACGGGTACATCGTCGTCGAAGGCGCCTCCACGCGCACCAATGTGCCGGGCGTGTTAGCGGCCGGCGACTGCGCCGACCCGGTCTACCAGCAGGCGATCAGCGCCGCGGGCACCGGCTGCCGAGCCGCGCTCGACGTGCAGGCGTACCTCGAGTCGCTTGTGGCCGAGGCCGCAGAGGCATAGGACACCCGCCGGCGTGGCTCAGCTCGCTGGCATGATCCACTGGATCACGCCGGCGAGCGCCGTGAGCCAGAGCGGCGTGAGCAGCACACACAGCACGACCATCTGCCGCTTGCGCGTCATGACGACGAACGCGATGAACTCGCGCAGCATCGCGTTGAGCGAGAAATACCATGTGGCCGCCGAGCCGTAGCCGACGGCGTCCATATGCAACCGTTTGGAGATGAACAGCGCGCGCAGCACGTGGTACCGTGTCGAGACGATTGCCGTCTTTCCGGTGGGGGCTGGGAACAGCCGCGCCGAGTATGCGAGGTTCTCCTCGGTGTTGCGCGAGCGTTCTTCCGCGATCGTCCGCGACGGGTCCGCCCCGTGCGCCAGCGCCCATGCCATCATCGCGCGCCCTTCGGGGATGTCTTCGCCGGGCCCTTGGCCGCCGGACAGAATGAGCACGGCGTGCGGGGCGTCATGCTGCAGCTGGATGCCTGTGCGAATGCGGTTGCCCAGCAGCGGCGGCACAGCTGTCCCGAAGATGCCCGAGCCCAGCACCACGATCTGCTTGAGTCCCCTCGGCTTGCCCACATGCACCAGATTGACGAACGCCGACAGGCAGTAGATCGCGAGCTGCGCGGAGAAGAACAGCACACACGCGGACGCGAGCGCGAACAGCCACGTGACCACCGCATTGCGCACGAGCGACGCAAGATACGGGATGAGCGTCAGGTCCAACAGCACAAAGAGGCCGGCCGCAAGCGAAAGGCAATTGGCGGGCGACACACCCTCCCTGCGCAGCAGACGGCAGCCCTCCGCGGTCAGGAACACGCCCAGGAGCACGGGGAAGGCGACGATGACGGCGGCCGCGAGCAGCCCGATCCACAGCATCACCGTGCGGATCCACTGGCTTGGCACAAGGTCCATCGTGTCGACGAAGAGGCACGCCGCGGTCACGCCGACCGTCATGATGAGCACGAACAGTGCGAACCCCGACCACAGCGAGCGGCGGTCGAACCGCACGATGAGCGCGAGGAACGCAAGCGCGCACAACTGCGGGACCCAAAGGAACACGTATGGCGGCGTCAACCACGCGGAATGCATCAAGGCATGCCTCCAGCCGCCGCTTACTGCGGGTCGAGGAGGGCGATGATGCGGTCCATCTCCTCCGGCGACGAGAACACGATCTCGATGCGCCCATGCTGCTCGGAGCCCTTGATGGAGACTTTGGTGTCGAAGCGCTTCTCCAGGTTGAGCTGGATCGGCGACCCCGCCCATGGATTGTGCTTGTTCGCCTTCGGTTTCTTCGGCTGGTCGGCCGTCTGCATGGAGACGATCTCCTCGACGCTGCGCACGGAAAGCCCCTCGTCCACGATGCGCTGGGCGAGCTTCTCCATGGCCGCGTCATCAGACAGCCCGAGCAGCGCGCGCGCATGCCCCGCGGAGATCTGCCCCGCCACCACGCGCTTCTGCACGCTCGCCGGCAGGTTCATCAGGCGCAGCGTGTTCGCGATCTGCGGGCGTGACTTCGAGACCGACTTCGCAAGCTGCAACTGCGTGAGGCCGAACTCGTCGATCATCTGCTGGTATGCGGCCGCCTCTTCGAGCGGGTTGAGCGCCACGCGGTGCAGGTTCTCGAGCAGCGCGTCGCGCAGCATGTAGTCGTCCGCGGTCGTCTTGACAATTGCGGGGATCGTCGACAGTCCGGCGAGCTGCGACGCGCGCCAGCGGCGCTCGCCCATGATCAGCTCGTATTCGCTGTCCATGCGGTCGGCGAAGCGGTCGCCGCCCTCCTGCTGCGGCTGGGCATGCGCCGCGCGGATCTGCTCCACCGGGCGTTTGCGCACCACGATCGGCTGCAGCACACCGACTTCCTTGATCGATTCGGCGAGTTCGCGCAGTTCGTCGTCGTTGAACACCGTGCGCGGCTGGTGCAGGTTCGGCCCGATCTGCGCGGTCTCGAGTTCCACAAGATAGCCGCCTTCGACCGGCTTGAGCCGCGGTTCGGCCGCCGGCTTCGCATCCACGCCCGCCTTCGGCGCAATCGACGTGCCGTCGAAGAACATGTCGCTTGGGTGGGCCATGTCGCCGATCGCCGGCATCGCGGCGCGCTTCGCGGACTTGGCTGCCGGCGCCTTGGCTTGCGGTTTGGCGGGCGTCTGCGCCACCGGCTTGTGCTCGGCGGCTTCCGGCTGCAGCGTCATCGGCGCCGCGAGCTTCGAGACGGTCTCCGCATGGCGCGTCATCTCACCCATCGACGGAATCGTCGATTCGAGGGGCGAGATCGGACCTGCCGGCTTGTCGGCTTCGGCGGGCTGCGCCTTGCGTGCGCGCGTGGGCTGCGCGGTGGTCGCACGCTTGCGCGCCGGCTGTGGCGCGGGTGCCGCCGGTTCGGCTTCGGCGGCCGGCTTGGCCGGCTCTTCGCCCGGCAGTGACGGAAACAGCGCACCGAGCCCTCGGCCCAAACGTGATTTCGATGCCATAATCAGTTCTCGTTTCTCCTCGACGCAAGGGTTTCCAGGACCACCGTGGACCGGCTGTTGAGTTCGTACGCGGCTTCGCGGTACGAGACCGCGCCTTTGCCGCGCGGGTCGTACGAGATCACGCTCTGGCCGAAGCTTGGCGCCTCCGAGATCTTGACCGTGCGCGGGATCGTCGTGTCGAGCACGATGCTCGGGTAGTGCGTTTTGACTTCCTCGTACACTTCGCGGCTGAGCAGTGTGCGCCGGTCGAACATCGTCACGAGCATCGTGGAGACGAGCAGTTCCGGGTTGAAGTTCGACTGCACGAGGCCGATCGTGTTGATGAGCTGTCCCAGGCCCTCGAGCGCGTAGTATTCCGCCTGGATCGGGATGAGCATCTCGTTGACCGCGCACATCGCGTTGATCACGAGCAGGCCGAGGCTCGGCGGGCAGTCGACGAACACATAGTCGTAATGCACGGACGTCTGCTCCAGGAACGCGTCGAGCGCGTTGCGCATCAGGTTGTTGCGGTCGGGCATGTCGGCGAGCTCAAGGTCGGCGCCGGAAAGGTCGATCGAGGCCGGCACCACCTGCAGCGTCTCGAATTCGGGGCATGTCTGCATCACGTCGGCGATTGTGGCGCGGCCTTCGATCACGTCATAGACGGACGGGTCGCCCGAGTTGTGCTTGGCGCCAAGCGCGGTGGAGGCGTTGCCCTGCGGATCCATGTCCACCACGAGCACGCACATGCCGGCGAGGGCCAGCGCCGCCGCCACGTTCACCGCGGTGCTCGTCTTGCCCACGCCGCCCTTCTGGTTCGCCACGGCGATACGCCGTGTCTGGGCCGGCGGATCGAACACGGCTTCGTTGATGCGCTCGTAGCGCGCCGAAAGCCCGGCGATCTCCGAACCGACGCCGGAGGGGTCGTCGGAGAAGATGCGTGCGATGGTTTCGGTTGCGCTTTCCATGCCGGGGGTGTTCCCTTGCTGAGTCACGAAGACGGACCTCCTCTAAGTCGCAATACGTTACAGTCTCTTCATTCGTATGGACAGATTCACGGGTGTTTCACGGTTTCACACCGGTGTGGATTGGGTGTGGATAACTGTGGATGATGTGTGTATATACGGCGTGACCCGTATATTGCACGGTGGGTGAAATCATAATGATTTCAATGGATTGTGGGCACTTTAACTCCACCACCCACCGATTGTGGATAACTTTTTCGGCTACACAAAACCTGTGGATAACTCACGTGAAGCCATACCATTCACGCTACTGGCGCTCCACTCAGCGCTTATCGACGATCACCACTTGCGTCGATTCGAAGCCATCGGCAACCGGCGCGGTCACCACACGCGGTTTGATGCCGCCGAAGCGCTTGATCATCGGCTTCGCTTTGTCGATCTCGGCCTGCGCGGACCGGCCTTTGAGCGCCACAAGCGCGCCCTTCGGCTCCACGAGCGGCAACGCCCATCCGGCGAGCTTCGTCATCGGCGCCACTGCGCGGCATGTCACCACGGCGAACGGGTGCGTGACCGCCTGGTACATGTCATCGGTCACCGCAACTTTGCCACGGCCCTGGCCGTTGTGCATGCGCAACGAGGCGATCGCCTCTTCGGCGCGGCCACGCACGACCTTCACGTTGGCCAATTCCATGGCGTCCACGCATTCATCGAGCCATTCGATGCGCCGCTCCATCGGTTCGATCAAGGTGACCATGCGGTCGGCCAGCATCGCGGCGATCACAAGCCCGGGGAATCCCCCGCCACTGCCCAGATCGGCCACGGTCTTGAATTGGCGGCCTTCGGTCTTTTCCGCCACAAATGGCACAATCGCGGCGGAATTGAGCAGGTGGCGCTCCCAGACGATGTCCACGTCACGTGGGCCAATCAGACCACGCTCCTCGCCTTCGGCTTGCAGTTTCCCGTGAAACACCTCGATTTTCGGCAGTGCCTCACCGAACACGGCCTGCAACACAGGCGAATCGGAGAGCTGCTCGTCGGTATGGATCTCAACACTCATAACGCACCATCCTACCGCGAGCCGGCCTTGAGTGCGCAACACCGCGCATGTCAAGCCATCTTGACACGCCGAAGTCAACTTTACTTGACACAACCGCACAGATGGCCCATACTCAAAGTGTCAAGTTCACTTAGCATTTCCGTTTGGAGGCGATTGGCATGAAGACCAAGGAAGAGATCCTCAAGGCAGCCCAGCAGAACCAGGACACGGCGTCGTTCAAGGGCCGCAAGCGCGACGACGAACGCGCGCAGGCGATTCGCTATCAATCGTTCAGAACGGCGTGGATCGCCGGAGGCATCGCCCTGATCGCATTTTCCGTGCTCGCGATGCTCAACGACCAACCGTGGGAGAACATGTTCGCGGTGCTCGGCATCATGGAGGCCACCGCGCTGTGGATCCAGTACTCCAAGCTCAAGGAACGCCGCACATGCTTCGGCGCCATCGTCATGACACTGTGCGCCCTGTGGTTCAGCGTCATGACCGTGCTCACGATGCTGGACATGCGCTCCCCCGCCTCGATCCTCCACTGATGGAGGCGGCCATGGAATCACAGCTCGTACTCATCAACCACCTGCGCGAACTGCGCACCGCACGCCACCTTTCGCAGAAAGAGCTCGCACAGATGGTCGGCGTCTCGCGCCAGACGATCAACTCGATCGAAAACACCCAATACAACCCCACGGCGAAGCTTGCGCTGCTGCTGTGCATCGCGCTCGACTGCAAATTCGAGGATCTGTTCGCGTTTGAGTGACCACCACCATGCACAAGGCGCCCCGGTACCGCGGTACCGGGGCGCCTTGATGCGCATACGGCCAAGCCGTCAGTCCTCGACGGCATACTCCTCGTCATCCTCGAACTCGTCGTCGTCCACGGCCTCGTGCTTGAGGTAGACTGTCACGTAGCGCTTCGGTTCCTCACCGTGCGAACGCGAACGCAGGCCTTCGTCACGCACCACATCGTGGATGATCTTGCGCTCGAACGAGTTCATCGGCTTCAGATCCACCGGCTCGCCGGTCTCGCGCACATCGTCGACCGCGTCGAGCGCCATGTCGCGCAAGAGCTGGCGGCGGCGCTTCAGGAAGCCGTCCACGTCCACAATCAGGTGCGAGCGTTCGCCCGTCTGCTGCTGCACCGCCAGACGGCACAGCTGCTGGAGCGCGTCGACCACTTCGCCATTGTGGCCGATCAGGTGCTTGATGTCGGTGTCATCGTCGGCAACGATCTGCACCATCGGGCGGTTGTTGCGCACGCCCATTTCGATGTCGCCTTCGTAATCGGCCACGTCGAGCAGTCCCTCGAGGTAGTCTGCGGCGATGTCCGCCTCTTCATTGAGCTGTTCGATCGTCTTCTCGTCGTCCTGCACCATAACTGCTCCTTCGTTCATAGCCCGGACATTGGGTCTTCGGGCGCGCCCGCCCGTACTTACACAGGTCGTTCCAAGTGTAAAACAACGGTATGGAACAACACACACCGGCATCAGAATATCCCCGCGCCCTTCGGGTGAGGAACGCGGGGATATGGGTGGATTATTCTCAGTGGCGCGGCGCTTACTTCTTGCGGCGGTTCTTGCGCTGCGGCTGCTGGCGCTGGTGGCCCTGCGAGGCCTTGCGCTCGGCCTCTTGCTTGGCTTCGATGAGCTTCTCCTCCTCGATTGACGGCAGGCCCTTGGCGGCGCGGCGCTTGTTCTCGTTGTCGTGGTCGCGCTTCTCCTTGTCCTCCGCGGCCGGCGAGCCGGGCGTCGGGAACTCGTGCAGCTGCCAGAACGAACGCAGCAGGTTGCAGATGTTGTTGGCGAGCCAGTAGACGAGCACGGCGAACGGCATGGCCACACCGGAGAAGATGTACATGACCGGGAAGATCCACAGCATCATCTTCTGCATGCGTTCGGTCTGCTTGTTCATCGAGGCGGGCGCGGTGTTGCGGCGCATCGTATTCCACTGCATGTACCACAGGCACGCACACATGGCGAACACGAAGATGCCGATGACGATCTTGCCGCTTGTGCCGGCGGTAGTGAACGTGTCGGAGACCTTGGTGCCGAAGAACGTGGTCGAGGAGAACTCCTGCGCGGTGGCCACGTCAAAGGCGCCCAGTGGCGCACGCTTGCCGCGGGCGATGTACGGAATGGCCGAAAGCACGTAGAACATGCACATGAAGACCGGGCCCTGGATGAGCATCGGAAGGCACGACCCCGCCGGATTGGCGTTGTTGTCCTTGTAGAGCTTCATCATCTCGCGCTGCATCGCCTCTTTGCTCGCGGGATCGTTCTTGCCCTTGTATTTGTTCTGGATCTTCATCATCTTCGGCTGGATCGCCTGCATGCCGCGCATCGACTTCATCTGCTTGTAGAACAGCGGGAAGACGCAGGCCTGCACCACAATCACGAGGAAGATGATCGAGAGCACCCAGGAAAGGCCCACGGCCGGCATGCCGATGAGCGTGAGCAGTTTGTGGAACCAGTACATGACCTGCGTCATGAGCCACTCCACCGGGGTCAGCAGCTTGTACAGCCACCCCCAGAATCCGCTATCCAAAAGAAAATTATCCGACATATCTGGCCGTTCACTCCTTCTCGTCGTGAGGCAATGGGGTCAGCCGCGGCTCTTCGTGCGCGCGTGACCAGGAAAATCTGTAGAACAATGAGAACCGCTGCGGCACGTCATCGATGCCGCCCGCACTCCACGGACGGCATCGCAGCAGGCGCAGTGCGGCGAGCAGGCCGCCGCGGAACGCCCCGTACCGGCCGATGGCCTGGAGCGCGTAGTTGGAACATGAGGGGTAATAACGACATGAGGGCGGGGTATTCGCCGAAATCCGCCGTTGGTACCAGCGGATGCAGCGAATCATCACCTGCCCTGCATGTAATGTCACGATTGGCCTGCCGACTGATCCGTCTTCGTATGCACCGCGCGGAACAGCTGCGCCATCTGCGCGTCGAGTGACGCGAACTGCGCGCCCGCCGCACTCGGCTTGGCGCGCAATACGATGTCGCATTGCCCGGGCAGCTCATGTTCGTACCGCCGGGCGAGCGCGCGAAAGCGGCGTTTGACCGCGTTGCGCGTGACCGCGTTGCCCACTGCCTTGGAAACGGCCAGGCCGACGCGCACGTCCGACCCCACGTTGCCGTGGGCGCGCTCACCTGCGGCGCGCATGCGGTAATGCAACACGATGTCGTGGCTTGACACGCGGCGGCGGTGGCGCAGGACGGCTACGAATTCGCGGTGGCTCTTGAGCCGTTCCACTTCGCCGTCAGATGGAATCAGGCGGAGAGGGTCTTGCGGCCCTTGGAACGACGACGATTGATGATGGCGCGGCCGGCGCGGGTGCGCATGCGGGCGCGGAAGCCGTGCTTCATGTGACGGCGGCGGTTGTTCGGCTGGAAGGTCCTCTTCATGGTTGATGCTCCCGTTAAAACGTACGCGCCATGTTTCACGCATGGCGCTTCTTGACACAATCCCTACTAATCTACCGATACCCCTACCCCGCGGGGAGGGCGGCTCCAAGTCAGCCTACGGCACAGCCGCAACCGCGGTGGATACGCGGGGCGGAAAATCCACAGAATCGTTGCAATCTATGGGGAAACCCACAGGGACTTATCCACAAACTACACCAATGTTATTCACAAATCCAGTGTTTTCAACACGCAAGCATGTGGATAACTTCCTTCAGTCGGAGTAAACATATGCTGTTAGGTTTTTCTGATGACAGTGGAGATGCAGCTATGAGCGGAGACAATCTCGATCCGGGCACCCAATCGGCCCTGATCTGGTCGAACGCGCTTACCCTTCTACGCGGCAACGCGACACTGTCCGCCCGGCAGAAGGGGTGGTTCGAAGGCGTGCTGCCCGAGGCGATCTACGGCACCACGATCATTTTGGCCGTGGAGAACAACGAAACCCAGCGCATGCTGCAGACCGATCTCAACTCCGTACTGCTGCAGGCGCTCAAGGTGGCCAACGGCGGCATCGAACTGTTCCCCGCGTTCAAGATCCTGCAGTCTTCCACGCGCGCCACGCCGCCTGGGGCGCAGGTCGAGGCCGAACGCGCGCCGAGCCGCGCGAAGCCGGCCGCGGCCGAAGCGGCGCCGCGCGGGTCCGCCGCCCCGGCCAAGCCCGCCACGCATTACGACGAGGCCGTGGTGCAGACCTTCGAAGACATCATGCCCGGCACGAACTTCGACATGCCCTCATCCACCGGCTCGTTCCCGCAGGTGCCGATGAAGGACCGCCAGCGTAAGCCGTCGCTCGACCCGGAGACGCACCTCAACCGCAACGACACGTTCGACACCTTCGTGCCCGGCGATTCGAACCGCTTCGCGCGCACCGTGGCGCTCGCCGTGGCGGAAGGCTCGGGCCAGGACTTCAACCCCTTGTGTATCTACGGCGGATCGGGTCTGGGCAAGACCCATCTGCTCAACGCGATCGGCAACTACGCGCTGCTCAAGCAGCCCGGCACGCGCGTGCGCTATGTGACGAGCGAGGAGTTCACCAACGAGTTCATCGACTCGCTGCGTGCCGACAAGGCGAGCGGGGAAAGCCGCATCAACGAGTTCAACCGCAAATACCGCGAGATCGACGTGCTGCTCATCGACGACATCCAGTTCCTGGGAGACAAGGAGTCGACGCTCGAGCAGTTCTTCCACACGTTCAACTCGCTCTACCAGAACAACAAGCGCATCGTCATCGCGTCCGACGTGCCGCCGAAGAACCTCAAGGGCTTCGAATCACGCCTCATCTCGCGCTTCGAGCAGGGCCTGACCGTCGACGTCAAGCCGCCGGACCTCGAGACGCGCATCGCGATCCTGCGCATGCTCGTCTCCACGAACGGCACGTATGTGCCCAACGACGTGCTCGACCTGATCGCCGAGCGGTTCACCGACAACATCCGCGAGCTCGAAGGCGCGCTGAACCGTGTGACGGCGCTCGCCTCGCTCAACAACCAGCCGGTCACGCGCATCCTCGCCGAACAGACGCTGCAGGACTTCTTCTCGACCGACATCGAGCTCAAGCCGACCGACATCATCGGCCGTGTGGCGAAGTACTTCCACCTCACGTTCGACGACCTCGTGGGCCCCACCCGCACCAAGAACGTGACGATCGCACGCCAGATCGCCATGTACCTGACGCGCGACCTGACGAGCATGAGCCTCGTGAACATCGGCCAGGTGTTCGGCGGGCGCGACCATACCACGGTCATGCACAACTGCAAGACGATCTCGGAAGGCATGAAAGACAATCCGCAAATCTACACATACGTCACCGAGCTGACACTGCAGCTGCGCCAGCGCATCAGCGAATAGCGTGGGCGCGCCGTATACTGAGTTGTTTGTGTGCCCATCCACAGGACGCCGTGGATGTTCCGCCGGCGCGACACACCGGCGGGTGTGTTCCGGCGAAAAAAGTTATCCACATGGTTATGCACATATGTGGGTAACTTCAGGGGATAACCCGTGGAAAACTACCAAAATCGCGTGGATGCACCGTGGATGAATCCACAAAAACTGTGGATAAACCGGCCGCCTTCTTGTAATGGTGGATAACTCGGCTATTTATCCACATTATCCGCAGCGGTTATCCACATACGTAAGTTGTTCACAATCCCCATGGTGGAAAGGCTTTCGCAGGTTATCCACAAATCCACAGCCGTTATTATTACGATTATTCCTTACCCACTTACAACCCATCACCATCTTCATAACTCCGCGCGGCAATCCACACCAAGCAGTGAGAGAACAAGCGTGCAGACTCGCTAGAATGAACTTCAGACAGCACCACCAGTCACCAATGCAGGGAGCAACATGAAAGTCGAAGTCAATTCCGCCTCGTTCGCAGACGCCGTAGCATGGACCACAAGTGTGCTCAATGCACGCCCCACCAATCCGATCCTTTCCGGTGTGAAATTGGAAGCAACGGAGGGAACGCTGCGTCTTTCGGCGTTCACCTATGAGATTTCCGCCCGTGACCATGTGGAGGCCGGTGTGGATGAGGAGGGCACTGTGGTGGTGCCAGGCAAACTGCTCGCCGACATCAGCAAATCGCTGCCTTCCGAGAAGGCCTACATGCAGACCAACGGATCCACACTGCAGATCACCTCGGGCAAGTCCACGTTCACGTTGCAGCTCATGCCCGAAACCGAATACCCGGACCTGCCGCAGCTGCCCCCGCAGCTCGGCCAGGTGGACGCGCAGACCTTCACGCAGTCGGTGAACCAGGCCGCCGTGGCCGTGGCGCGCGACGAAAGCCGCCCGGTGCTCACCGGCATCCAGATGCGCTTCGAAGGCGATTCGGTCACCATGTCGTCGACCGACCGCTTCCGCCTCTCACGCTCCACATTCCAGTGGACGCCGCAGAGCGACGACCTGAGCACGATCGCGCTCGTCGGCGGCTCGCACCTGCGCGACATCTCCCGTTCCATCGACGAGCACCAGAACGTGATCGTCTACCTGGACCCGCAGAACCCCTCGCTCCTCGGCATCGAGAACGCCGGCCGCATCTCCACCGTGCAGCTCATCGACGGCGAATTCCCCAACGTGGACAAGCTGTATGCCGACTCCTACCCCATCCACGTCGTCATCGACAAGCAGGCACTGCTCGACGCGATCAAGCGCGTCTCGCTCGTGGCCGAACGCAACGCCCCCATCCGCATGGTGTTCGCCGGCCAGGAGCTCACGCTTTCGGCCGGCGCCGCGGACGAGGCCTCCGCGAACGAGATCCTCGACGTGGACCTCGACGGCGAAGACATCACCGTGGCGTTCAACCCGAACTACCTGCGTGAAGGCCTGAGCGCCATCGCCGAACCGTTCGTGCGCATGAAGATGACGACGGCGATCAAGCCGGTCGAATTCAACGGCCAGCAGGAGGCCGATTCCGAGGAATCGCTCGCCTACCGCTACCTGCTCGTGCCGATGCGCTTCGGCAACTGACGCGCATCATGGTTGTTTCGCGCTTGGCGCTCGACCATTTCCGGTCATGGGAGCATTGCCTGCTCGACCTGGCCCCCGGCGTCACCATCCTGCAGGGGGCCAATGGCCTGGGCAAGACCAACATCGTGGAGGCGCTCGAAGTGCTCGCCACGGGGTCGAGCCACCGCGCCACGTCGTCGCTGCCGCTCGTGCAGCGCGGCCACACGCAGGCCACGATCCGCGCGAACGTCAGCGACGAACCGGATGAGCCGCCCACCACAATCGAGGCCACGATCCGCGCGAAAGGCGCCAACCGCGCGCGCATCAACGGCGGCTCGTCTCGCTACATGCGCGACATCGCCGGCATGATCCCGCTCGTCGCGTTCACGCCGGACGACCAGCGGCTCGTGGCGGGCGATCCGGGCGCGCGCCGGCAGTTCATGAACCAGACCGCGTCGATGCTCATGCGCGGTTATGCAGACCAGCTGCAGCGCTTCACGCACGTCGCCAAGCAGCGCGCGGCCCTGCTCAAACAGCTCGGCGCGGCCGAACGCGGCTTCGACGCCTACCGCGACACCGCGCTGACCGGTCTGGAGATCTGGACCGGCCAATACATTGAGCTCGGTCTGCAGATCACGCGGGCGCGCATCGACCTGGTGGAGCGCCTGCAGCGGCCCTTCGCGGACCTCGTGGCACGGCTTTCGGGCGCCGGCGAGCAGGCGTCGCTGCTGTATGAGCCGTCGTTCGCCGAAGTCCTCGACGGCGACGATCCGGCGGCGCGGATCAGCCAGCACTTCCAGCGGCTGTATGCGGGCGAAGTGGCGCGCGGGCAGAATCTGATCGGCCCGCAGCGCGACGAGCTCGTGGTGCAGCTCAACGGCATGCCCGCGCGCGAATTCGCGTCGAACGGCGAGATGTGGACGCTCGGACTGGCGCTCAAAATGGCCGTCTACGAGCTGCTCAATCAGGAATACGGCGCGCAGCCCGTGGTAATCCTCGACGACGTGTTCGCCCAGCTCGACGAGACTCGGCGCGCGCAGATCCTCGCCTTTGCGCAGGCGCAGCGGCAGGTGATCATCACCGTGGCCGCAGCTTCCGACATTCCGCCGATCGCCGGCGCGCACGTGATCGACGTGCACGATCTGCGCGCCCGCATGGAGCATGGGGAGGACGCATGATCCGCGAACCAGTGGCGGTGGCGCTCCACCTCGACGAACGCAAACTCGGCGCGCAGGAGTTCAAACGCCTGAGCGACCGCGCCGGGCTGATCCGCGAACGGCGCATCAAACGCGAGCAGGCGCGCGAGAACTTTGGCAAACCGGGGCGCGACGTGCGTGGGTTCGGCGGTGTGATGTCCGGATTCCTGCAGCGCGCCGGCTGGCTCCCCCACATGCAGATCGCCGCGCTGACCGAGGACTGGGCGTCGATTGTGGGCGATGTGCTCGCCGCGCACACGCACGTGGAGCGGCTCGCCGACGGCGTGCTCACGATCAGCACGGAATCGCCCGCATGGACCCAGCAGGTGCAGTTCCTGCGCCCGCAAATCCTCGAGAAAGTGCGTAAGACGCTCACCGGTCTGACCGTGGACGACGTGCGCGTGGTCGGGCCGCAGGCGCACGGGCCAGGCATGCGCAAACGGTTGTATGTACAACACAATATGAGGCCGCCGCGCGAGCGGTGAGGCGGCGATGATCCGCATGAAAATCCACAGCGAGCCCGCTGCGTGGAGACGTCCCTATGCGCAAGTAGAATACTTAGTAGACTACCTAAACGCCTAGAAGGGCGTTTTATTTGTGTTTTAGGGCATATCGCCCTGCGCATAACCCTTCACGGCGAACGCAGAAAGGAATCTCTGTGACAGACCTTGCGGACGATTCGAAGATGGAATCCCCCGAGTCCGGCGATCCAGCCAACGACCAGCTGACCGAAGCGCAGCTCGACGATACCCTCTCGCCCGACCATTACGACGCGAGCGATCTGCGCGTGCTCGAAGGCCTTGAGGCAGTGCGCATCCGCCCGGGCATGTACATCGGCTCCACCGGCCCGCGCGGCCTGCACCACCTGGTGTACGAGATCGTCGACAATTCGGTCGACGAGGCGCTCGCCGGCTACGCCTCGCACATCGAGGTGACGATTCTGCCCGACAACGGCATCCGCGTCGTCGACGACGGCCGTGGCATCCCGGTCGACGAAGTGCCGGGCGAAGGCGTCTCCGGCGTGGAGACGGTCATGACGAAGCTGCACGCCGGCGGCAAGTTCGGCGGCGGCGGTTACGCGGTCTCCGGCGGCCTGCACGGCGTGGGCATCTCCGTCGTCAACGCGCTCTCGACGCGCGTCGACATCGAAGTGCGCCGCCAGGGCTATTACTGGACGCAGACCTACGTGAACCAGCACCCCACCGCGCCGCTCAAGCAGGGCCGTGCGATGCGCGACGACGAGACGACCGGCACCTCGGTCACGTTCTGGCCCGACCCGAAGATCTTCGAGACCACGATCTACGACTTCGAGACGCTGCGCAGCCGCTTCCAGCAGATGGCGTTCCTGAACAAGGGCCTCAAGATCACGCTCACCGACATGCGCGAAACCGAGGTGCAGGGCGACGAGGTGACCGGCGACGGCGACAACGCCGCCGAGGAGCTGCACCAGACCGTCACGTACCAGTACGCGAACGGCATCAAGGACTACGTGGACTACATGGTCAAGCTGCGCAAGGCCACGCCGATCGAGCCCGATGTGATCGACATCGAGTCGGAGGACCTGCAGATCGGCATCTCCGCCGAAATCGCCATGCAGTGGACCACCGCGTACTCCGAGTCCGTGCACACCTTCGCGAACACGATCTCCACGACCGAAGGTGGCACGCACGAAGAGGGCTTCCGCGCGGCGCTCACGAGCATGGTGAACCGCTACGCGCGCGACAAGAACATCCTCAAAGAGAAGGACGACAACCTGTCTGGCGACGACGTGCGCGAAGGCCTGACCGCGGTCATCTCGGTGAAGCTGACGAACCCGCAGTTCGAAGGCCAGACGAAGACGAAGCTCGGCAACTCCGAGGCGAAGACCTTCGTGCAGCGCGTGATGAACGAGAAGCTCGGCGACTGGTTCGATGCGCACCCCACCGAGGCCAAGAACATCATCCAGAAGGCCATCGAGGCCTCGCGCGCGCGCATTGCCGCCAAGAAGGCGCGCGAGAACACGCGCCGCAAGTCAATCTTCGAATCCGCCGGCATGCCCGACAAGCTCAAGGACTGCCAGTCGAACGACCCGAGCGAGTGCGAGCTGTTCATCGTCGAGGGCGATTCAGCAGGCGGCTCGGCCATTCAGGGCCGCAACCCGATCACGCAGGCGATCCTGCCGTTGCGCGGCAAGATCCTCAACACCGAGCGCGCGAGCCTCGACCGCATGATGAAGTCGGACACGATCGAGTCGCTCATCACCGCGATCGGCGGCGGCTACGGCGAGGACTTCGACATCGACAAGGTGCGCTACCACAAGGTCATCATCATGGCCGACGCCGACGTGGACGGCGCGCACATCGCCACGCTGAACCTGACGCTGTTCTTCCGCTACATGCGCCCCATGATCAACGCGGGGTACGTGTATGTGGCCATGCCGCCGCTGTACCGCCTCAAGTGGACCAAGGGCCCGCACGACTTCGTGTACACCGACGCCGAGCGCGACCGCGTGCTCGCCGAAGGCAAGGCAAATGGCCGCACGCTGCCGAAGGGCGAAGGCATCCAGCGTTACAAGGGTCTGGGCGAGATGAGCTACCAGGAACTGTGGGAGACCACGATGGACCCGGCCAACCGCGTGCTCAAGCAGGTGCACATCGAAGACGCACTGCAGGCCGACGAGACGTTCTCGATGCTCATGGGCGACGAGGTGGAGCCCCGCCGCCTATTCATCCAGCGCAACGCGCACAACGCCCGCTGGATCGACGCCTGACGCGCGGTTTTTGGAATGTGAACGGAACACTAGGTTAAGGACTTCAATTGGCAGACGAACCCACCAACACCGGCGCGGACGGCGCCGACGACGAGAACGCGCTGCACGCCGGCGCACTCGAACCGCTCAGCCCGCAAGAAGCGGACAACACCGACTACGGCCTGCTCAAGGGCAACCGCGTGCAGCCTGTCGACCTGCAGGAAGAGATGCGCCAATCGTATCTTTCGTACGCGCTTTCCGTGATTGTGGAACGCGCGCTGCCCGACGTGCGCGACGGCATGAAGCCGGTGCACCGCCGCGTGGTCTATGCGATGTACGACGGCGGCTACCGCCCCGACCGCGGCTACAACAAGTGCTCGCGCGTCGTGGGCGACGTGATGGGCAAGTATCACCCGCACGGCGATTCCGCGATCTACGACACCTTGGTGCGCATGGCGCAGGATTGGTCGATGCGCTACCTGCTCGTGGACGGCCAGGGCAACTTCGGCTCCCCCGGCGACGACCCGGCCGCCGCCATGCGTTACACCGAATGCCGCATGGCCCCGCTCGCGATGGAACTCGTGCGCGACATCGACAAAGACACCGTCGATTTTGTGCCGAACTACGACGGCAAGACGCAGGAGCCCACCGTGCTGCCCGCGCGCTTCCCGAACCTGCTCGTCAACGGGTCGTCCGGCATCGCGGTCGGCATGGCCACGAACATCCCGCCGCACAACATGCGTGAAGTTGCCGACGGCGTGCATTGGGCGCTCGACCACCCCGAAGCCACGCGCGAGGAACTGCTTGACGCACTGATCGAGCGCATCAAGGGCCCTGACTTCCCCACCGGCGCCACGATCCTCGGCCACAAGGGCATCGAGCAGGCGTACCGCACGGGTCGTGGCCTCATCACGATGCGCGCGGTCGTCAACACTGAAGAGATCAAGGGGCGCATGTGCCTCGTGGTCACGGAACTGCCGTACCAGGTGAATCCGGACCGCCTCGTCGTCTCGATCCGCGAGGCTGTGCGCGACGGCAAGATCCAGGGCATCGCCGACATGCGCGACGAGACGTCGGGCCGCACCGGCCAGCGCCTCGTGCTCGTGCTGAAGCGCGACGCCGTGCCGAAGGTCGTGCTCAACAACCTGTACAAGCATTCGCAACTGCAGCAGACATTCGGCGCGAACATGCTCGCACTCGTCGACGGCGTGCCACGCACGCTGAGCCTCGACGCGTTCATCCGCCACTGGGTCAGCCACCAGCTCGACGTGATCGCGCGCCGCACCGCGTACCTCAAGCGCGAGGCCGAAGAACGCGACCACATCCTGCAGGGCTACCTCAAGGCGCTCGACATGATCGACGAGGTGATTCACCTCATCCGCAGCTCGCGCACAGTGGAAGTCGCGCGCACGGGCCTCATGGACCTGCTCACGGTGGACGAGATCCAGGCCGACGCGATCCTGGCGATGCAGCTGCGCCGTCTGGCCGCGCTCGAACGTCAGAAGATTCTCGACGAACACGACGAGCTCATGCGCAGGATCACCGACTACGCCGACATCCTGGCCCGCCCGGAACGCCAGCGCAAGATCGTGGGCGACGAGCTCGACGAGATCGTGGCCAAGTACGGCGACGACCGCCGCACGCGCATCCTGCCGTTCTCCGGCGAGATGAACGTGGAGGACCTGATCGCCGAGGAGAACGTGGTGGTCACAGTCACGCACGCCGGGTTCATCAAGCGCACCAAGGCCGACGAATACCGCGCACAGCACCGCGGCGGCAAAGGCATCAAGGGCGCCAAGCTGCGCGACGACGATGTGGTGGACCACTTCTTCCTGACGAGCACGCACAACTGGCTGCTCTTCTTCACCAACAAGGGCCGCGTGTACCGCTGCAAGGCGTACGAGCTGCCCGAGGGCTCGCGCGATTCGAAGGGCCAGCATGTGGCGAACCTGCTGCAGTTCGCGCCCGACGAGACGATTCAGGCCGTGCTGGCGATCCCGAACTACGAGGTGGCGAAGTACCTCGTGCTCGCCACGCGTTCCGGCAAGGTCAAGAAGACGCGCCTGAGCGAATACGATTCGCCGCGCCAGGGCGGCCTGATCGCCGTGCGCCTCATGACCGACGAGAACGGCGAGACGACCGACGAGCTGATCGGCGCCAACCTGTGCAACGCGGAGGACGACATCATCCTCGTTTCCAAGCATGGCATGAGCCTCAAGTTCCGTGCAGACGACGACCAGCTGCGCCCGATGGGCCGCCAGACCGCCGGCGTGCAGGGCATGAAGTTCCGCGACGGCGACGAACTGCTGGCGATGGACGTGGTGTGGGGCGACAGCAACAAGGACCTGTTCGTGGTCACGAACGAAGGCTTCGCCAAGCGCACCGCGCTGAGCGAATACCGCCTGCAGGGCCGCAACGGCTTCGGCGTCAAGGCCGTGCAGCTCGTGGAAGGCCGTGGATTCCTTGTGGGCGCCCTTGTGGTCTCCGAAGAGGACCAGGTGATGGCAATCATGACGTCCGGCAAGGTCATCCGCGCCAATGTGAACGAGGTCAAGCGCACCGGCCGCACCACGCAGGGCGTGACTTTCGCGAAGCCCGAGAAGAACGACGAGATCATCTCGATCGCGCGCAACGCCGAAGCGGAAGACGAAGCCGAAGGCGAGACGACGACGACCGAGTCCTCCGGCTCGGCCAGTTCGATCCAGCCGGCGCAGGGCGAGCCCGTGTTCGAAGTGAGCACTGAGGAGCCGAGCGGCATGCCGCTCGTCACAGAGAATTCCGAAGCGATCGAACGCACCGAGGAAAGCGGTGGCGAGGCGTCTGACGAGGCCTGAGCGGCCGCGCCACAACGTCCCCGAACGTTGGTACCCTCGACTGTGAGCCAGACCATTTCAAGGAGCAGCACATGAGCGACAATAGCGGCGGCACTCCCGGCAATACGCTGGAAAACACGACCCGTTCCATGGTGGGCGGGGCCGGCGGCCACGATGCGCATGGACCGCGCGTGGCGCGTTCCGCGTCGAACCAGCCTCTGATTGCAGACAAGGACCGCCCGGACGAAAACAAGCCCGTGCGCCCCAAGCAGCGCGGCAAGAAGCCGCATGCCCGCCGCATGAACCTTTCGCTCACGCGCGTGGACGCATGGTCGGTGGCCAAGGTCACGTTCATGCTCGCCGTGGCGGGCGCCCTCATCCAGATCATCGCGGTGGCCCTGCTGTGGTCGCTGCTCAAGGTGGTGGGTGTCTTCGACCAGGTGACGCAGATCGTCTCGTCGGCCGGCCTTGACGCCGGTGGCGTGAATCTGGCGAACGTCTTCTCGCTGCCCACCATCCTCAGTGGCGTCACGATCTTCTCGATCGCGGAGATCGTGCTGATCACCATCCTCGTCACGATCTTCGCGCTCCTCTACAACGTGGTCAGCGCCCTCGTCGGCGGCGTGCACATCACGCTCGGCGACGACTGATTCGTTCCATCCAGAAAAAAGCGCGGGTCTCCCCCGCGCTTTTTCATATCTGAACCGCCCATATCTCCATATCTGAACCACCAGCGGTCATCCATCCTGCTACGGGTAGTGCTTCCTCAGATCTCCTGATTATATAATCCGCCATTTTCCAGCGATTCTACTTGGGGGTTATGCAAAAAAGCACTACCCGTAGCACGAAGGGCACACGTGTGGTCCACGCTCCCCTTTGCTCAGACCGGAACCGGGCACGGCCGCTACACTGGGCTTTGTGCTTCGTTATTTGGGATTATTCAGCGATTCGTTCACGCTCGCAATCATTCTGTGGCCGTTCGCGTCCGCGGTGCTCACGTTGCCGATTCTGGCCATGCTGTACCACAAGGACCACCGCCTGCGCCTCGCCGCCGGACTGTCCGCATATCTGGCGGTGCTGTACGCACTCGGTCTGGTGGCGTTCACGCTGTACCCGATGCCGGACGATCCCGTGCGGTTCTGCGCGACGCACCATCTGCTGCCCCAGCTCGATTTGCTCAAGTTCATCCAGGACGCGCAGACGGGCCTGTACGGCGTGCTGCAGCTCGTGATGAACGTCGTGTTCTTTATGCCGATGGGGTTCATGCTGTGCCGCTGGGCCGGCTGGCGGTTCTGGGTTGCACTGCCGTTTTCGTTCGGCTGCTCGGTGTTCATCGAGACGTCGCAGCTCACCGGCTTCTGGGGCCTCTATCCGTGCGCCTATCGGCAGTTCGACGTGGATGACATGCTCACGAATACACTTGGCGCGGTGATCGGCTTCGGCATCGCCAAACTGATCGGGCTCGTCTGGCCGAAGAAGCAGGTCGAGACGGGCGGTGTGGTCACCCGGCCCGGATTCGTGCACCGCGCCGTCGCGCTCATCATCGACGTGATCCTCATGCAGATCTGTGTGTTCACGATCTCCATCGCGTTCATGTATGCGTTCTACAAGCTCGCGCTGCCACTCAACAACGGCCGCTTCACCATCGGCGCGTTCGAGGTCGGCACCGAACTCGTGGAGTGGGTGCCGCGCCTGCTGGCCGTGTGCGCGTTCGCCGTGTTCGAAGTGTGGGTCCCCTGGCGCCATCGCGGCCAGACACTCGGCTGCCAATATACGCAGATGACCGTGGAGGCCGCGCCGCGCGTGGGCACATACCGCGTGGCGTTCTACGTGACGCGCACCGCGGTGCTGGGTACGTGGTACCTGCTGCTTGTGGACGGCGCGAACCAGCCGTTCTGGTGGTTCACGCTTGCACTGCTGGTCTTCTGGCTCGTCGCGAAGCGCATGCCGTGGGACATGATCCCCGCGTCGGCCGCTAGCGTATCGCCAGAACGGTCATGAACAGGGCGATGACATGGCACACGTACCCGCCGATCGTGCCCAAATGGAACAGTTCATGGAACCCGAACCACTTGGGCACCGGGTTCGGCTTGCGTAGCGCGAAACAGACTGCGCCGGCGATGTAGCACGCGCCGCCCGCGATCACGAGAATCGTGGGGACCGGGCCGATGTATGGCGATTTCCAGAACAGGTGGATGATCGTGATCGGCGCGAGCCCCAGCACAATGTAGACGATCGTGAACAGCCAGTCCAAACCCACTGGGTAGACGAGATGCACGAGCGTGCCCACAATCGCCGTGATCCACACAATGCCGATGTATGTCCAGCACACTGGCCAGTTGTCGAGCGCGAACAGGAACGGCGTGCACGTGCCGGCGATCACGAGAAAGATGTTCGAATAGTCGATGCGGCACAGCACCTCGTCCATAAGCCGTGGGAAATGCCCATGGCCCAAGTGCAGGGCGGCGCTCACGCCGAACAGCAGCATGATCGTGGCGCCGTAGACACTCACACCCGCCTTCATCCAGCCGGATGGGGCGAGCACAATCAGCAGCACCGACGTGGCCACGGAGAAGGGGAAGGCGATGAGGTGCAGCCAGCCGCGCAGTTTCGGCTTCTCGCGCAGCATCTTGCGCATCGCGCGGCTCTCCTTGACCTGCTCCGTGCGCGCCTTTTGCTCACGTAGCTTCTTCGCCGTCACCACTTTCTGCGGTTTGCGCGCGCGCGTGACTGCTCCGGCTATGTGCGTTTTGTGGGCATGGGGCCCCCTCGAATACACCTTTGCCATATGTCCAGCATAGGAACGCGTGAGACCGGTGCGGCGGCGTTTATCCATAAGAAAAGCGCGCCCCGGTTGGGAGCGCGCTGTTCACGTATGGCGATTCGCCGCGGGTCAGAAGATGCCCTGCGCCACCATCGCGTCGGCCACCTTGACGAAGCCGGCCACGTTGGCGCCGAACATCAGGTCGCCTTCATGGTCGTATTCCTTGGCGGCGGCGAGCGACTCAGCCACGATGTTCTTCATGATGCCCTTGAGCTCCTCGTCCACCTTCTCGAAGGTCCAGCTCAGGCGGTAGGAGTTCTGGCTCATCTCCAGGCCGGAGACCGCCACACCGCCCGCGTTCGCGGCCTTGGCCGGGCCGTAGAGCAGGTTGTTCTTCTGGTAGATCTCGATGGCCTGCGGGGTGGACGGCATGTTCGCGCCCTCGCACACCACGGTGCAGCCGTTGTCGACGAGCGCCTGGGCGGACTGTTCGTCGATCTCGTTCTGCGTGGCGCACGGCAGCGCGATGTCGCACTTGACGGTCCACACGCCGCTGCAGCCTTCATGGTACTCGGCGCCTTCCACGCGCTCGGCGTACTCGCTGATGCGGCCGCGGTGGCCGAGCTTGATGTCCTTGACCACGTCGAGGTCGATGCCGTTCGGATCATAGACATAGCCGTTGGAATCGGAGCAGGTCACGACCTTGGCGCCCAGTTCCGTGGCCTTTTCGATCGCGAAGATCGCCACGTTGCCAGAGCCGGAAACCACCACGGTCTTGCCTTCGAAGGAGTCGTCGCGCAACACGCGCAACGCTTCCTGTGTGTAGTAGCACAGGCCGTAGCCGGTGGCCTCGGTGCGGGCGAGCGAGCCGCCGAACTGCAGGCCCTTGCCGGTGAGCACGCCGGTGAACTCGTTGCGCAGGCGCTTGTACTGGCCGAAGAGGTAGCCGATCTCGCGGCCGCCCACATTGATATCGCCCGCCGGCACGTCGGTGAACTGGCCGATGTGGCGCTGCAACTCGGTCATGAACGCCTGGCAGAAGCGCATCACTTCGGCGTCGGAACGGCCCTTCGGGTTGAAGTCGGAGCCGCCCTTGCCACCGCCCATCGGCAGGCCGGTGAGCGAGTTCTTCAGGATCTGCTCGAAGCCCAGGAACTTGATCACGCTTTCGGTGACGGTGGGGTGGAAGCGCAGGCCGCCCTTGTACGGGCCGATCGCGGAATTGAACTGCACGCGGTAGCCGCGGTTCACCTGCACGTCGCCGTTGTCGTCGACCCAAGCCACGCGGAACTTGACCAGACGCTCAGGCTCCACGAAACGCTGCAGCACGCCGGCCGCCTCGTATTCCGGGTGTTTTGCGAACACCGGTTCGATGCTTTCGAACACTTCCTGCACTGCCTGCAGGAACTCGGTCTGGTCCGGGTCGCGTTCTTCGACCTTCGCGTACACGCGCTTCACATACTCATCGGTGAGCATTGTTCCTCTTTCTGGTTTCTGGTGTGTGGACAAAACAGCATTATTCTAAAGACAGCGAAAACACCCGCACAAGCACATACTCATTTTGTGGATGGTCTTTTCGCCAACGCTGTCATCGCGCTGTCCGACTGGCCTCGTCAGATGTCTTTGCGCGCGCTGTGCATGCGGTGGAATGGGATGTAGACAGCCCATGCGAGCGGCATCGTGACGAGCAAGGCCGGGTAGAACCAACCGATCGGCAGCCCGCCGTACAGGAAGCCGCCGATGAGCGGCCCCAGGAACATGCCCAGGTCGATGCCCGCGTAATACGTGGTGTTCGCCATGCCACTGCGCGCCTTGCCCGCGATCACGACCGCCTTCGCCTGCGTGATGGAGCTCATCATGCCGTATGCGCCCACCGTCGCGATGCCCGCGAACACGATGAACCAGTTGTTCGCCATCGCGGCGAGCGAACCGAGCATGAGCACCTGGCACACCGTTCCCGTGATCATGAAGAACAGGAAGCTCTTCGTATCGAACCAATTGCGCAGGAGGATGCGCGAGACGAGCAGCGTGAGTGCATAGCACGGGAAGAACAGCGAGACGATCACGTGCGCGTGCTTCGCCGCCGCGTATTCGACGATGAACGCCTGGTTCGCGAAGTACGGGATCGCGAACAGCATGAAAATCAGCGCGAGCGGAATGACCTTCGGTTCGAAAAGCGAGTCGAGGTGGAGGCGGTGCCTGCCGCCGCCTGCATGCGCGCCCAGGCGCTCGCGCACTGGCACGCCGCCGTCCTTGATCAGCAGGACGCAGACGATGATGCACGCGGCGAGCCCAGCGGCGATGAGGAACGTGTGCCGGTAGCCGATCGCGCGCGAGGCGCGGATGCCGAGGTCGGGGCCGACCGCCTGCGCGAGGGCGTTCATCGTGCCGTAAAGTCCCATGCCCGCGCCCATGCGCGAAATCGGCAGCAGCATCGACAGCCACGTGGACATGCACACCGAGATGCACGCGAAGCCGATGCCGTTGAGGATGCGTGCGCACAGCAGCCAGCCGGTGTTCGGCACGAAGTAATACCACAGGTTCGCAATGAGGAAGAGCGATGCGCCGAGGATCGCGAGCCGCCGTTTGCTCGTGCGGTCCGAAAGATTGCCCGCGATCGGGCGGCACACGAGCGAGCTGAGCGAGAGCGCGCCGGCGATGAAGCCCATAATCGCGCCGTTCGCGCCGAGCGATTGCGAGAATCCCGCGATGATCGGTGTGCCCATCATGCTGCTCGTCATGTAGAAGAACGTGCCCGCCATGATGAGCGCGATGTCGCGCGTGATGAGCCGGTCATGAGAGCGTCTGGACCCGTCGCCTTCCGATGAATCCTTCGGTGTGATCGCGTCACGGGTCATCGGTTGCACGGCGGTTTCCTTCCTGATTTCGGGCATAGGGGGTTGGCGCGCTTGGCGGCCGCGACCATTGTATGACCGGCCCCATTGCGAACGATGATGCGCTGATGCCGTGAGCGAACGTGCGCACGTGGGCGATTGTTGCGCGCGTTGCGGAATGCGGGCCGGAAAAACGCGCGTTTGGTCATTGGCATGCGTTCAGTGCGCTTACTATGGCAACTACGCGTTCGTTGACTAGCCGTGTTGTTCGCCGCAACAGGAACAGGACAGCGGGCGGCAATGCAACACCCGTCGGAAACATCGAAAAGGAGTCGGAACATGTTGGACGGATTCAAGAAATTCATTGCACGCGGCAATATGGTGGACATGGCAGTCGGCGTTGTCATGGGCGCGGCGGTCACTGGCATTGTCAACGCACTCGTCGACAGCATCATTAACCCGCTCATTGCGGCGATTTTCGGCAAGCCGGACCTGAGCAAGACATGGAACTGGACGATCACGAACTGGGCAGGGGAGAACTCGGTCATCTCCTTTGGCTCCCTGCTCAACGCGCTGCTCAACTTCCTCATCATCGCGATCGCCGTTTATTTCTGCATCGTCGTGCCGATTAACAAACTGCGCGACATGAGCGAAAAGGCGATGGCCAAGATCAAGAAGGGCGGCGACGAGGATGTCGCGGCGTCCCAGCCTGATCTGAGCCCGGAAGAGCAGACGGTCATCTTGCTACAGGACATCCGCAATTCGCTTGCCGCCCAGCAAGCGGCTGCAGCGGCACCGGAAACTTCCGCCGCTCCAACTGCGACCGTGACGGTGGAAAGCAAGTGAGCATGGCAGCGCTTGTCAAGTGAAGCTCATCGGTGCAGTGCAGGGCGTCCGAGAAACCGGGCGCCTTTTTGTGTGCCTGCAGGTCGGTCTTCGGATGGATTCCAGGGGCATTCTGGCTGGGAAGGAGCATTTTCCAGGCGCATGACGACTATGAAGCACGCAATCAAGCCACTGACAGGTGGGTAATACTCGAGGCCAGGCAGGAAAAAGCTCCCTCCCAGCCGATATACATATCAATTCAAAGGAGAATACGCGATGCAGACGGATACAACCCCTAACGAAGTGGTGAAAGAGTTCTTCATAGCGGGGTATCTCGACCATGATTATGACCGCGTGATGGAGCTTGTGGCGGAGGATTATGTGGACCATAGCCCGGCTGGCGCGCGCAGCAACGCGGATGCGGTGAATATCCTGCGGATTGTGAAGGATATGTTCGTCGACTTGCAGCTTGTGTTCGAAGATGTGTTCTCAGCAGGGGAGTTGGTCGCTACGCGCATCCAATACAAGGGATATCAAGCCGGTGAGTGCTGCGGCGTTGCCCCTACAGGACGTTGGGTCGCGTTCAATGCGCTCGAGAACTTCCGTGTGGTGGACGGCAAGATTGGGCATATAGGAACTAAAGTTATTGATTTAGACTCCGGTTTGCCTTTGTGGCAGTAAGCGTGTCGCCCTGTTGCGGATGGCGGTGTCCATCTGCTTGCGTGGTTTCGTGTGCAATGTGTGTCATGAGG
>SKEZ01000208.1_pt1 | contig 44952 bp, 31 predicted proteins | sample 4843881 | NCBI WGS metagenome assembly SKEZ01 (sample SAMN11008796, study PRJNA524170) | human gut metagenome | isolation source: fecal sample from pouch patient p1, p46 | place: Israel: Tel-Aviv | reverse complement strand
CCCCCCCCCCCCCCTCTCGCATGGTACGGTATGGCCGCAATGCGGTCAGCCGTGGAAATAGCGGCTCCACCAGGAAGGCGACACCAGCGTGGCGAACTCCTTACGGTAGGCGGATTGGTACTTGCGCCACTGCAGCGCAAGGCGCCCGTACAGGGCGAACGCCTTGACGAGTTCGATGGTCTCCTTGAAGGGGCGTCTCCGCAGCAGGATGCCGGTGCCGCGCTCGCGGTTCACGAAGACGGCGGAATCCATGTGCCCCATGACTCTCCAGTGCTCCTGGGCATTGGACGCCACCTCGTCCAGCCCGTCGAACCCGTTGGCGGCCACGTCATGGGTCTGCGTGGCGCCGCTTGCCGCGTCGTCCACAGCCCAATACGCCTTCATCGGCTCGACGTATCCGTCGATGACCGTCGCCGCGTCGCGCCGGGGCGGCGTGATCTGATGAAGCATCGCGCCCTTGGCCGCCCGGGACTGGTCCGCCTGCGCGCGGCTATGCACGCGCAGTGTGTTCGGCAGATCCTCCAGCGGCTGCATATGCGTATCGGGTTCCTCGTCGCGTGTGGCCCGGATCTGCGGCAGACGGGTCTCGAGGATGTCGCCGATGTGCTCGGCGCCCTGCAGCACGTCCCGCACCGCCATCTGGTGCAGCCTGACCGCCGAATAGCGCATCTTGACCGCGGCGGAGGCGGAGGCGCGCGTCATCTCGGCGAACAGGCCGCCACCCCAGGGCCTATTCGAATACAACAGCCCCATGATGAGCTTGTTGCGCACGTGGTAATACGCCTGCCAGTCGAGAATGTCGTCCTTATCCATCCACGACTGGTGCCACAGGCACACGCCCGGCACCGTGACGGTACGGTACCCGGCCCGCTTGGCCCGCACGCCATACTCCACGTCGTCGTTCTTGATGAAGAACGGGAATGCCAGGCCGATGTTGCGGATGGTCTCCACCGGTATCAGGCACATCCACCAAGCGTTATAGTCGGCGTCCGCGCGCCGGTGCAGGTAGGTGCTGTCGATGAACGGGCGCGCGGCCAGATCGTCGAATTTCGGCGTGCCCGGAGCCGTCTGCCAGAACACGCGCTGGTCGTTGAAGGTCTCCGCCAGGGCGCATAGCCGGGTCGGCTCGCTGAGGAACAGCATATTGCCGCCGACCAGCGTCGGCGTGAGGCAGTGATTGGCGAAGGCGATCGCACGCGAAATCGATTCGGGCTCCAGCACGGTGTCGTCATCGAGCAGCAGCGCGTAGCCGCTGTCCCCACGGCGTTCCACCTCGTGCATGCCGCGGGCGAACCCGCCGGATCCGCCGACATTGCCCTGCCGGATGATGTGCAGGCGCCCGCCCAGCGCTTGGTCCGCCTGCTCGAATCCGGCCTCGTCCCGGACCAGCTTGGTCCCCTGGTCCACGACGTACACCGCGTCGATCAGGTTCAGGTCGGCGGCGTGCGCCAGCAGATCGAACTGGCGGATGCACCATTCGGGCTTGTTCATCGTCGTGATGGCCAGGGAGGCGGTCATATCGCGCTTGGGGGATGCGGTCGCGCACCATGCGGCGTCGGCGATCTCCGCCGGCCCGCTGCCGGCCCGTACCTCGAACCACAGCCAGCCGCCGGACTTCATGCCGGTTATGTCAACCGGCACCGTGATGGACTTGGGCCGCGCTGTATCGTCATTGGCGATTTCGGCGATGACGCTTGCCCTGGCATGGCTGTCCGAGCGCTTGACGGTGATGACGGCGTCGCCCGTGACGCGCAGACGCAGTTCCACATCCTCGACATTGGTCCATTGCGCCCAATAGGCGGCGGGAAAGGCGTTGTAATAGCATGCGGTGGACAGCGTGCTCCCGGCCGGCACCGATATGGTGCGGCGGCCGGTCACCCAGCCGTATGGGCCCGTACCTTCTCCGGCTTCGGCGTCGTTACCCGGTTCCACGGCGTACACCGGCATCGCGCGGCGGGCGAAGGCCTTGTCGGGCGCACAGTCCCCAAACGGGAACACCACTCGCCATAATTCGTGCGATCCATGCGCTTCTCGTGGGTCCGGTGCGGCGCCGGCGCCGTCAGTCTTCGACATCATCGAATCGCTCCTCGAATGGATCGTATTGGGTGACGATCTCCACGCCCCGTTCGCCGCGTGCCGGCGCGATGCGGATATGATCGTGGTTCAGCAGGGCGTAGGCGTCGCCCCGCTGGTTGCGGATCACGAAGGTGCAGGCGTTGTCGCCGGTGGCCACGGCCACCAGATCGGTGAACATGGGGTCCGTGGGGCTTGGCGTGCGCAACGACGTGAACAGCTTGAACTCGCCGCTGTTGAACAGATTGAGCGGCACCTCGAACTGTACGGTGTGGTGGCCGTGCTCCTTCATCTTGAAGACCTTGGCGCCCGTGTCGTAGGTGATGCCGCCTCGGCGGATGTCGTTCATGGAAATCGCCAGATAGAAGTCGCCGGGTTCGTCGTACTGGTATTCCACCGCGAAGCGGAAGGTATCGTCGCTGGTGAGCATCGGTTCGGATACCGCATAGGTGCGCAGCAGCGGGCAACGCTCGTTCAGCCCCTCCGGGTACACGCCCTTGGCGGCCGCCTCCTTGGCCTTCTTTCCGTTCTCCTGCTTCTCCGCCTCGAGATTGGCGAGCGTGTACTGGTCTGCGACGCTCTCCTTGTCGCCGATCGCCGCCACTTCGCCGTCCTTGATCATCATGGCGCGGGTGCAGTATTTCTTGACCGATCCCATGTCGTGCGTCACCAGGATGACCGTCTTGGTCGGGTCCTTGCTGATCTCGCGGAAGAAGTTGTCACATTTGCGCTGGAACGCCTCGTCGCCCACGGCCAGGACCTCGTCGAGGACCAGGATATCGCCCTGCGCCTTGATGGCGACGGAAAACGCCAGACGCACCTGCATGCCGGACGAGTAGTTCTTCAGCTTCTGGTCCATGAAGTCCTCAAGCTCGGCGAATTCGACGATATCGTCGTACATCGCGTCCACTTCCTCATGGGTGAAGCCCAGCAGGCAGCCGTTGAGATAGACGTTCTCGCGGCCGGTCAGCTCCGGGTTGAACCCGACGCCGAGTTCGATGAACGGCACCAGCTTGCCCTTGACGTCGATGCTGCCGGAATTCGGGTAGTAGATCTGCGAGATGATTTTCAGCAGCGTCGACTTGCCGCCGCCGTTACGGCCCACGATGCCGAAGAACTCGCCCTGGTGCACCTCGAAGGAGATGTCCTTGAGCACATCCTGCCGGCGGTAGCCCTTGATGCCCTTGGTCCAGTTGATGAACGCCTGCTTGAGCCCCGTGGCCTGTTCGGTCGGCAGCCTGAAGTATTTGCCGACATGGTCGGCCTTCAGCACGACCGGTGCGTCAAGATACGCCGATTCCGATGTTTCCGCGATGACCCGCGGATCCTGGGTCGCGTTGCTCATCACATCACCTCCGCGAATTTCTTGCTGTTGCGGCGGAAGACATAGACTCCGACGACGATGAGAATGACGGTGAGCGCCAAGGGGATCACCTGGACCCACCACTGACTGAACTGGTTCCATACGGTGGGCTGCGATTCCGGCGCGATGAAGTTGTGGCGGATGTCCTGGATGGTCTGGGCGATCGGGTTCAGCAGCTCCAAACGGGCGACCGAGGCGTAGAAGCCGCCCTTATCGGTCACGTAGCTCAATGGGTAGATGATCGGCATCGCGTAGAACAGTATCTGCTGCAGCACTTCCCAGATATGCGCGATATCGCGGAAATAGGCGTACATCGTGCTGAAGATCAGCGCCAGGGCCAAGGCCAGCACCCACAGCTGGAGCACGTTCAACGGCAGCAGCAAAACGCGCCAGGTGAAATGCACATGATTGAACAACGCGAAAATCAGCACCACGATATAGTTGATGCCCAGGCTGATCATGGATCCGACGGTGGCCGATACGACGACGATGTAGTTGGGGAAGTGGATCTTGCGCAGCAGATCACCGCGATCCACGATGGAACGCAGGCCTATGGAGATGGCCTCCGACACGAAATTCCACGAGCAGATACCCGTCAGCAGCACCACGGGGTAGGTCGGAGTGCCGTCGGACATGCGCAGGAACTTGGCGAATACCATGTACATCACCGCAAACAGCATCAGCGGTTTGAGCACCGACCATGCCACGCCCAGAAACGACCCTTGGTACCGCAGCTTGAAGTCGGTCTTCACCAAACCGCGCAGGACGATCAGCGCATAGCGATTCCTGTCCTGAATTCGTTTTATCACTGTCTTCACAACGTTCCATCCTATCAGAGGGGCGACTTTGCGCGGCGGATCCTGTTGACATAACATCCACATATGCTCCAGTGCTTGGAATGTCTCCTGCACTATACTGAAACGTATGTCAAAAAAATATGTCCCTTCTCCGAGCATCGCCATTCTGCTGCCGTGCTATAACGAAGAGATCACCATCGGCAAAGTGGTGCGCGATTTTCGCAGCACTTTGCCGAACGCAACAATATACGTTTACGATAATAATTCCACTGACCGTACTGCGCAGATAGCAGCATCAGAAGGCGCTATAGTGCGCAAAGAACCTCGGCAAGGTAAGGGGAACGTGGTACGCGCCATGTTCGAAGATATTGATGCCGATGTATACGTTATGGCCGATGGCGACGACACTTACCCCGCTGACGCCGCTCCGAGCATGGTTGCTAAAGTGCTCGAAGGTTACGATATGGTTATCGGCGATCGCCTGAGTTCAACTTATTTTCAGGAGAACAAACGTCCCTTTCATAATTTCGGCAACCGCTTGGTCCGAGATTCGATCAACAGACTGTTCAACGCTCACGTCACCGATATCATGACTGGATACCGTGCATTCAGCTTTACATTTGCTAAGACCTATCCAGTGTTGTCACATGGTTTCGAAATTGAAACCGAAATGACCATACATTCGCTTAACAATAACCTTCGTCTATATGAAATGCCCATCCAATATAGAGACCGCCCCAAAGGTTCCGTTTCCAAACTCAACACGGTTGGAGACGGTATCAAGGTCATGGCCACTATATTCCGCATGATTCGCGAGTATAAGCCACTACCCTTTTTCGGAGGTCTCGGTACAGCTATCGCTTTTATTGGTATAGCACTTTGCAGCATAGTGACATTCGAATTCGCCAGAACTGGTATTGTGGTGCACTTCCCCACGCTGATCGGAGCTGTCATGCTCGTCATTGCTGGGCTACTACTCGTTGTTGCCGGCATTATATTGGATGTGATGGCGAAAAATGATCGTAAATCTTTTATTTTATCCGCCAACCAAATTAGTTATATCAAGCGGCATAATAACTAGAATCTAGTACTTACATGGAAGAGGAGCTACTTCACCCTTCCTCTTCCATGTAAATTATATTTTGGAGCACTATCTAATTAAATAAACAAAAACCAAGATTCTGTCTTCCACCATATTTCATGAATAATTGACGCTCCTATAAATTGTTTAAAGTACAGCATAATAATAGCCAATATTACAAAGCCGCATACAATGCTGAGCACGGTCATTGACAATGCATTAAATTCAGTCAGATGTAAGCCTCCACGTTGACGATCTAAAGCAAAACTCCCTTTTCTTCCCGTGTCGATAGAAAATAGAGCCAATACCAACGCAAAGCCCAGAGCCCACCCAAAATCAAGCATATAACGTAAGTCATAACCGACGATATGCGCATCAAAAGCAAACACAACAACAGCGTACATGAGAAATGCAACGCAGACGCCAAACAGCTTACACCGCTTCAATGCTTTCCCCCAAAGGCGAGGGAAGAGAAGAACAAATGCAAAAGGAGCCAGAAAGAAAAAGAAACCGCCATAACTTGGTTGCATTGGAATCCACAAGGGCATGGGCGACTGCGTATGCCCCATGAAAGGAAATACCGTAGAAATATTAGACGGTTGGAAAAAATAAAGAAATATCAATGGAAGCATAAGTGTAAGCGGCAATTGATGATGCGTCATATCGTAGCCAGTGAGATTGTAGTTGGCACCAAAATCGATGAGACTGCCAAATCTTACGTAGTTATATATCCCAAATGGAAGGAATCCACAGATGAACGGAAGAAGAACCGATGCCCATGTGCCAATTTCCCGGAGCAATCCCGCACGGCTGCGCACTCCTTCATTCCATAAATCGATCAATTCATTCCAGAAGAGCGGGAAAGCCACCAACAGGGCAAGCACGAATTGCGGGCGACAACCTATAATCATTGCCGCAGAAAAGGATCCGCATGCAAGCCATATTTTATTCAAGCTGTTAAGTTTTGCTTCAATCCAACAAGCATAAGCTAATTCAACGAACAATAAGGCGGAAGTTTGCGGTATCTGATAAAAAAGACCGACTTGGATATTATGCGCAACTCCAGATGCCAAAAATGAGCAAATAATAGCAAGAGTAACTACACCAGTGCTAAGCGTCCGGCGACGGCCAAAAACTCTGCCTAACTGCACGCACAACAGGATATTAGCCAGAAATGCCATAATCCCTAAAAATATAACAGCATGTGATGCCGATAGATAATGTCCTGTTAACAGTTGATACGGAACGAACAACAGAACTGTCGGCAAAACACCGAAATAGCTATAATATCTACCATCTTTAAAGGCGGTATCAAATAATATGGGAAGATCACTGTGTTGTGACAGAGCAATCCGAGACGCGGCATCATACGGATTGTCCATCGCAGCCAGACCGGGATCAACCGGAATATCCAAATATACATGCCCATGAATAAGCGCATCGGCCATATGCGCATACTGATCAGCGTCAAAATATGAGCCATTAGTCATTCGGTTTAAGCCACCAGGCGCATTTAGACCACCAGACTCATACCAGAACCATATCAGCGCAATACAGCCAACTAAAGCAAAATAAATAACCGGCAGAACGCTTCTCAAAGACCTGACCGAGAAAGGTACAGTGTATAGCACTGAATGAGGCCGAATTGCAAGAAAAACTGTCAGTACTATTATCTCAAAAAATACGCGAACTATATCAATACGAAACGGTACATGCGGATTGATGGTTATATCACTAAGTGGTATAATGTCGCCTTTATTCACTTTAAAATTAAAACGTACTTGCTTGCTTAAGCCAGATACATGAAGATACCTAGAATCGTCAACATGAGTAGAATATCCCGCGTCAGCAGTTGCCTCATACCAACCGCCGTCGCCGGCCTTCTTTGTTGACATTGTCCATTTCACTTGGTCAACATTTTCATCTCCCACCGATGGGTTTATATACACATAATCGATTACATCAGTACTCTTGATATCCAACCATGCAGACTGCTGGTCTGTTACTATCGCGCTATGCTCATCTTTTTTTTCAAGTCCCGATCCCAGTGAGGCGATAACCGCCGGTTTGGGTGAGCTGTTGAGAGTCTGCCAAAAAGGGAGATTAAAGAGGAAACCCTCGAGAAGCATCAATGCGACGATCCCCCATATGACCGGCCAGTACCATGTTCTCAACATGGACGAGGCAGGCGAAAGTTGATGAAATGTATATCTAAGACGTCGCATCATCCCAAAGTTATTTTTCGCCACAGCCATACACCAATTCCAAATTCTTCGTGCCGTTCTTCATCATGACATCCAAGTGTAGTGCACCTTTCCCATGCGTCCTAGACTGCTAAGGTAATAACTACAAAATACGGCTTACGCTTAGCAGTGTGCATAGTATTGTAACTGGCGCTTACGGCGTACCGCAACATACGGCGCATTGTACACAAGAACGGTAGAAGGGTCCGATTATGCCAGCACGAATCAGATACTTCGACATCGCCAAAGGCATCGCCATTCTGTGCGTCGTGCTGGGGCACAGCATTCTCATCGCCAATACCGCGATACCCCAGTCGCCGCTCGCGCAGACGCTGTACCATCTGTGCTTCACGTTCCACATGCCGCTGTTCTTCATCGTATCGGGGTATTTCATGCACCCCGAGCGCCCGTTCCGATGGCGCAAGGAAAGCCGCGAGCTGCTGGCCACCTACGGGCTCACTGCGGCGGCGATCGTCATCGTCAACGCCGCGCTGGCCTTCGTGCTGCGCACCGGCACAAGGGCCTCGTTCGCCGGATGGGCCGCCGCGGCGTACTACGGCGCCGGGGACATGACCGGCAACTATCTGTGGCCGGTGCCGTTCCGCATCGGTGCGCTGTGGTTCCTGCTCGGCCTGTTCTGGGCGCATCTCATCGTGCACTTCGCTGCGAAGACCCCCTATCCGTCCCTGGTGATCCTGGCGTCGTTCGTCATCGGATATCTTTCCGCGCGTATCTTCTGGTTCCCGCTCAGCGTGCAATCCGGCATGACCGCCGCGGCATTCGTATATCTGGGCGTGCTGGCGCGGCGGTATGATCTGCTCAACGTCATCCGCACGCGGGCATGGATCTGGGCCGTCGCGGCGCTTGTCTGGGTCATCGCCATATGGCAGTTCGCCGGATTCAGCATGGCGATGAACCAGTACGGGCCATCATGGTGGCATGTCGCGATCTCCGTGTGCGGCGCGGTCGCCGGGACCCTGTGCGTGCTCGGCATCTCGATGCTCATCGACCGGTTCGCGGAACCGCTTGCCCGGCTGTTCCAACGGTTCGGCAAGGTCAGCCTGGCCATTCTCTGCGTGCATCTTCTGGAGGACGACACCACCCCATGGGGCTCGCTGCTGCCGCACCCCGGCCCTCATCCCGGCGGCGTCGAGGCATCCATGTGGATCATCATCTTCGTGGTCCGGCTCGCCGTCGACATCCTGCTGGCATGGGGATTGTTCCACATTCCGCATGTCAATGCGCTGTTCTTCCCCTATCTGGAGAAGCGTGCGGACAAGAGCGCGCCGGTGCCACCCGTCACCGAATAACGCCAACTGCTTGGCGACGTTCACGTCGCTGACCGTACAGACGGCTGCGCCCTTTCTTGCCGTCCAATACGGAAATGACCGATACAGGCACGTTATCCCGTTTCCCTGACACGTTCGCAATAGTGCCTTTATCCGCGCAACAGCCATTCTGACGTGTCGATGAGGCAGTCAGCTTATTCCTGTATTGGGCCCATGCCGGCCTCGGCCGGAGTCTGGTTGCCGAAGGCGCGGTGCGGCAGCGCCCGCCACGCGGCGACGAACACCTCGTGCAGCTTCGCGCGGGCGGGCGGTATATCCAGAATGTGCGCGTTGGCCATCGTGTCGAACAGCTCTTCAAACAGATCGTCCGCCGACTGACGGATCGGCGAGCGCCAGATCGCCACCGCCATATCCTCCCACGTCACCAATACGTCAGTCAGCATCCGCGCGGCGAGATACTGGTCGCGGATCGTGTCCGCCCGATCAGCCATCGCTTCCAGACGCTCGCGCTCGGCGCCGGTCGCCGCCGCGATCTTACTGGCCGTGAACGGCATGCGGTAGTACTGCTTGAGCGTGCGGTCGTCGGTGATGTCGTCGAGCTGCTCGCACAGCAGCGCCTCGAAATCCCACATATTCGCCAGCTCGTCGCGCCACCGGTCGAAAACCGACCGCGTCAGCTGGCGCCAGCCGTCATCGACGGCGATCGGCAGGCTCAGCGCCGGCTCCGTCGGCATCATCCACTGGCCATTCACCTTCGCGATGCGCATGCCCAACAGGCCGACGTTGGATCCGGTCGGCGCCAGGAATGCGCTCAGCCGTTCATCCGTCAGCGTGTACAGCGTACCGTTCTGCACGTCCTCCACGGTCACCCGGCGCTTGTCCGGCACCACGCCGCGCACCCAGAACAAGGACACGAGCTGCGAGGCTGCGACCTGCCGGTACCGTTCCACCAATGCCGGATCCGCACCCTCGGGAGGGTTGGCCACAAAGAATTCGATCGGCGTCAGGCCGTTCACGGCATCATCGAATGCCTCCTTCGGAGCGGAATCATCGTCAAGGGGCAGCGGATCGCCCTCGCCCCACGATTCGGACCGTTCCGGAGTCCACGAGAAGGCGATCCATTCCTCGCCGGCATACACATAGGCGTCCGACTCCATATCGACACGGCTTTCCGGGTCATCCGCGCCGACCGCCATATCGAAGGACTCATACGCGGGCATCAGCGCGCCGATCCCCCGCATCTCGCTGTAGTGATTGAGGATCGCCCCGCACCGCACCGGCCAGCGATCGTCGTTGCCGGGATGAGCGGCGCCGGCCGCATCATCGGGATTCCCCGCGCCGTCCTTGCCATCCGCACCGGAGTCGGCCGGCATCTGAGGCTCGTGCCACCATTGCACCGGATTCTTCAGATACTCCGGATGGTCCTTATTCGAATAGGCGATGCTTCCCCTGCCATAGTCATCGACGGAATCGTCGACATAGCCATCATCATCCGACGCGGCGCCTTCAAAGCCGTTCCTCTTGGCACCGGGACGACCCGCGTTCCGGTCGATCGGCTCGTCGTCATACAGCCGTTCTTCGTCGAACAACCCGTCATGGGCATCGCCCGGGTCAACCTCGATCGGGGCCTTGCCGTGCAGCGACTGGTGCGGCAGCAGATTCCACGCCCTCATGAACAGATTGACCAGCCGCTGCATGTCAGGCATGTCCATCGGCATCGCCCTGCCCGCGGTCCCATCCGCGCCAGCCGCGACCCCGAACGGGGAGTCCATTCCCGTCCCTTTCGGCATCACCATGCTCAGGATATCCAGTACGTTGGTGGCGGCGTTGCGGCCCCCATCGTCCCCGTCCGGACGGGGATCCCCGGCATCCTCGCCTTCATGATCGATCAGCGAGCGCAGGCCATCCCACGAATACGGCAGCTCATACCGTTCCCGCAGATCCTCGTATTCCCGTCGCATATGGTCGAGTTCCTCGGCCCGCTCGTCAGGGCTCATCCCGCGGTACGACCGCATGATCTCATACGGGGACGGTCCTTCATCGTCCCCTGCGGCTCCCTGCGCGGCGGCATCGTCCGCGGTGGCGAATCCCATCTCGATCGACACATAGTCCGCGAACGTCATCGGATTGTCGTTATGCAGGTCGCGCATCATCGCTTTCATCCGCTCGGTCGGTTTGACCGGTCGGAGCCCGATCGGGTTGCCCGGGAAATACCACTGCCCGCGTATGCACGCCACGCGGACGGGCAGCAAGCCGCCCTCGCTGCCGTCCAGGGATTGGCTGGCCAGATGATCGTTGATCCGGTACCGCTCGCCGGTGGCGACATCCTCCAGGGTCACCGTGTGGCCGGCGGCGCTGGCGCCGATCACCCAGAACGAGCCGGTGAACTGCGAGCGCGCGGCGTCGGTGAGATCCTTGCACTTCTTGCCGCTCAGCGATTTGCCCTGCAGGGTCAGATACCGATCCAGCGAGGTCTGTCCGTTGGGAAAACGGTGATCGAAGATGAACCACTCCATCGCGAACGATCCCAACAGCTCGTGGTCCTCGTCGGTCAGCGGCCGGCCATCGTAGCCGATCTCCTCGTTGAATTCGTCCAAGGCCTCTTCGACCGCCGACCGGTGTACACGCCAGAAATAGTCGAATACCACCGAATATCCCATGAACGGCTTGCCGGACGGCTCACCGGCCGCATTGTCCTGTGCCATATCCATATCCCCTCCATATCCGTCTCAGAGTCCGCGGAGCGTCATCGCATCTCGCGCATCCACTGCACCTCCCAGCGTACAGGCTGGATGTGCCGGCCGAGCCCCGACACGGCCGTTCTTTCCCCATGATCATCAGTCAAAACCGCCCGCAGCCGGCCGGTACCCGCCCTCGCCGACCCGGTCCGGGGCTAGGCCGCGGTTACGCCTCGCATAGCGCGCGGTACTTCGGCCGCAGCCGCATAGGCATACGCGCGTGCATGCTTCTGGCCACACTGCGCGACAGATCCAGCCGCGATGCGTCATCGCGCAGATCGTCGCTCGTCACGGTGATGACCCGCCACCCCATGTCCTGCAGGTGACGGCGCTTCGTCTGATCGAAGCGGTACTGCGCCCTGGATGTGCGATGGTGATCACCTTGGTATTCCAGCGCGACCTTGTGTTCCGGGTAGGCCAGGTCGATGCGCAGATCATGGTCCAGAAGCCTGTCATACACGGCATGGTTCACTTCCGGGAACGGCAGACCGTGCTGCAGCAGCGCCAGCCGCAGCCGCGTCTCCCACGACGAATCGACGCCCTCGGCCATGAACCGCAGGGCGCGCCGGCACTTGGCCTTCCCGCGGAAGCGCAGCTCCGTAAGCAGAAAGTCGCCGAAATCCGACCGGTTGCAGCGGTATATCCCCCGGTCGCCACGCATGATCGAATCCCCGAGCACCACCAGCTCGCCCAGACTGAGCGTATCGGACATCTGCGCCCATGCCGTCAACGGCGACGCGCATTCGAGGCCGGTGCCGCCAATGGCCACGGTGTCCAGAGGGCCTCGCCACACATGGTATTTCACGCCCTTGCGCCGATGCGTCTCGTTGCGGGACGGCACCACGACATGAGCCTCGTCCATGCCGAAGCGCCGCTGCATCGGCAGTTCGATGCCCATCAACGCCAACGCGGTGACATGGCTGAACACCAACGGCGACGCCGAACCCGCCCGTATCCATTCGCATCGCATGACCATGCGCCGCGCGACTTCGTTCAGCGCGGTCTCGCTGATATTATGCGGCCGGCCGCCACCGGGATAGAAGGATCCGGCGTGGGCCCCTGCGTCATCGTGCCGCCGGCCGGCTCCGCGTTCCACCGCGGCATCACGCTCCCGGGGATAATCGACGTTATCGCGTTGGACGTTATCGCGTTGGACGTTCATGATCCACCTCCGTGTCCGCATGCGTGCCGCTCATGGGCACACCATACGGCGGCGCGGAATCCGGCGAAAGCTCCTCGTACAGAAATGTGGATAAGTGGAAAGGTCGGGATAACTCGCCCATATCCCCACACCGGCCATCATCAGGAGGGCTCTTGGTAGCCTACCCTCGAGTTGTCGGTGCGAGGCTCAGTATCACAACCGGTTGCACACCATGTTTTTATCGTTCCAATGCCCTGTTTTCGATGGAGTCTCCGCACCCACGCACCGACAACTCGCATCCGGGGCGCAATCAGGGGCCCTGCGCACGGGCCGTTAGTGTTCTGTCTCACAAATGGTTGAGTGGTTGGTCCTTCCGCTGGATGGATAGCCCTGTGAGCCATCCATAGCGGTGCACGAAGTGTACCTCGCATGTGATGTGGCGCCGGAGGGTGGTCGAATGCTTGATGATGCAGTGGCTTTCGGTCACCCCCAGTTGGCTTCGCCGACAGCCCCCGCCAGCGGGGGCATGCCACTTCATTATGTACGAAACAAATCGCCAGCGCCCCATGTCATGAATTCGCTGATGAATTCCAGCTCCCCTCATAGAGGGGAGCACATGCGAATCGGTTTTATTCAGACGTTCGCGGTAACGCTCCCCTCAGACCGCTTCGCGGCCAGCTCCCCTCATAGAGGGGAGCCAAAAACATAGCGCTCGGAGCCGCTACAGCGAGGCGAGCTTCTTGAAATCGACGGGGCATTCGATCTGGCCCTTCAACTTGTCCAAGGAGTCCAGCGCGCCGCCGGAGCCCCCGGAACCGGAGGTATTCGTCGAATTCTTGTCCTCGGACGTGGAGCCTTGCGCGCCGGCATTGGCATCCGTCGAACCGTTGCCGTCAGTGCCGTTGCCGTCAGTGCCGTTGCCGTCAGTGCCGGTTCCGTCGATGCCGTCGCTTCCGGTCTCCCCGGCGGAGCCGGTGCCGATCAGCGCGTCCTCGGCCGCATCCGGCACGTTGCCTCCGCACTCGTCGATCACTTCGCCGGTGCCGGTGTACGTGCCGGTCTGGGAAATGATCGGCGTGGTGGCGACGCTCAGGTTGCTGGTGGCCTTTTCCGAGGCCCTCACGGTGTAGGCGATCGTGGTCGTGGACTCCGGGGCCAAGCCATCGGCGGAATTGAGCACCACGAACTGGTGATCGGCGACGATGCCGTTCGTATCGTACGACGCGTTGTCATAGGCGATGGAGGTGATTTCGCCGCCGGCCGGCGCCATCAGTATCGTGGTCAGCCACATCGACCCCGATCCCGAGCTTCCCGTGACGAAGGTCGGCAGCTCCTTGGCCTGCTGCTTGGTCATCGTGTTGTGCAGCGTCACCACGACCGTGTACTCGTCGCCAAGATCCTGCTCCGCGATGCCGCCGAGCACCGTCGACATGGCCGGCGCTTGCAGGCTGTCGTCCAAATACGTCTGGTTCCCCGCGAAGGTGTCGCCGCAGGTCTTGGTGATCTTCACCTTCATGTCCAGGTACCAGTCCAGCTTGCTGGCGGTCATCTCGTTCAGGTACACGCCGCTGACCGGCGTGGCCTCGTCGCCGGGCAGCAGGCCGGCGACGTTGGCGTCCAATATGCGCGTCTGCACCAGAGCGGCCAGCTCCTCGTCCTGCTGCATCCACAGCTTGAAATGGCTGTCCGCCGAAGAATCGCGGATCGCCTTGAGCACGCCGGACAGCGACGATCCATCCATGCCGGAGAACACGCTGGTCATGATCTCCTTGGACGCATTGTTGGTGTACGCGTTCTGTTCCTCGAAATCGGGATGCTGGGAGTACAGCTCGTCCAGGAAGAACTTGACCGTGTTCGTGCCGTCCAGCACCTTGCCGTCGGACAGCTTCACGGAACCGGTCGCCCCGATGAGCGACTGCAGGAACACCGGGTCCAGGGCCAGCACGCCGGAGACGTCCGCGTTCTCATGGCCTTCCTGCGATTTCCACAGATTGGCCAGCGTGATCGCGGCCCTGCGGAAATTCGGGTTCATCGTGGTGGTCTGCGGGTACTTCCAGATCCACTCGCCGAATACCTCGGCCTCCTGCACGTTCTCGTCGTCGAACGGCTGATCGGCGTACTTCAGGTTGGTCGTCGCCGTGAAATCGCCGATCGTCACCTTGCCGTGATCGGCCGTGATCGCGGCGATGTTGCCGACCATGCCGCCGCCCGAACGCAGCTCCGCCGGGTTGTAGATCACCGCGAGATAGGTGCGCGCGCCGTTCTCGCCGAGCAGCTGGGGAATGAGATTGACCAGCTCGTCGTACTCGTCAAGCAGGGTGTCCACCGATGCCAGACCGGACTTGCCGGCATTGAGCAGCTTGGAGGTCACGCCGAGCGTCGGCTGCTGCAAGATGTTCAGCTTGGCGGTTTCCGTCTTGATGTCGGCGCGGGCCTGCTTCACGATCTTCGGCATCGCGGTCAGCGCGCTCAGATCCACGGTCTTGTCCTGCATGGAGAAGCCGGAGAGGCTCCCGGCCAGATTCGCCGCATCCGTGAAGGGGCCGTCGACCAGATTGCCGACCGAGTCGAGCATGGCGCGGGCCGCATCGATATCGGCGCCGTACGCGGTATGGTCGCGGAAGAAGGTCCATTGCGGCCGGTTCAGTTCGTCGCGCAGCCCGCGCGTGGACGACACCAGCTCCTTGGCCGCCGACGAGATGTCCTTGTCCCCGCCGCAGCCCAGCGCCGTATTGGCCAGGTTCTCGCTCGCGTCGACCAGACGGCTTACGTTGCTGAGCATCACCAGGGCGGAGATGCCGTAGATACCGACCACCGACAGCGCCGCCCCGGCCAGCAGCGACAGCACGAACAGCGCCACGCGCTTGGGCGTCACGGCTTCCGACAGATTGCCGTGCCCCGTGCGGGTAATATGCTTAGGCGCGATCGGACGCATACGTTACCTCATCTTTTGACTCACCGGAGTTGCGGTACAACCTTTGATAGTAGCGCGCCGGTCTTACGACGCCCATGCCCGATACGGGGAATTAGCCCATATTTCACGAAACCTGCGATAGTACCGGCGCCGCCCGGCAAATGCTCCCAGCTCCCTCTCAGACTTCTTGAAGGGGTATAACAGTATTGCGCAAGAAAAAATACACATAGCGCGGCCATAGTGTTGCCACGGGATGCTTTCGCTGTGAGCAGCCTCGCTGGTGGCATCCCGGCCAACGCTGAAATACACGGTCGTACGTCCCGCGATGGGGTGCTGCGGCCGACAGAGAACTGGAGAAGTGCTGTATGTTCGTTCTCAAGAACGCTTGGGCGCAGCTTATCCGCCACAAGTGGCGGACATTGCTCACGCTGATCGTCACCACGGTCGTCGCTTTCGGATCGTTGTTCGGCCTGTCGATCGGGCAGGCGAACACCACCGCAACCACCACCGACCGGGATGCGCTGGCTCCGGGCGCCGTCGTGCGCATGACCGCCGCGCAGCAGGCCAAGCGCGATGGCGCCGATCCGGATTGGACCAAGAACTACCTGTCCACCAACGACTACAACGACTACTACGCCGTGGTGACGGGCGCCTCGATCACGCTGTCCAACGTGAACGCCTCGATGTCCATCCCAGTGCGCCAGACCAGCGGCTCGGTCCAGGCCATCGCGGGCACCGATGACCAGGATGCGGACAAGGCCGGCGGCGAATTCACGCTCAAGGCGTTCACGTCGGTGCAGACCGCGCGCGACAACGATCTCGGATCGTACACCGTGGTCAAGGGCAAGCACCTGAGCTATTCGGGCAACGCCCCGAAGGGCGCCCTGATCTCCCAGGCACTGGCCGACAAGAACAACCTCAAGGTCGGCGACGAGATCACCGTGGCCAGCCCGACCGACGCCTCGAAGACGCAGAAGCTCACCGTGCGCGGCATCTACCAGTACAACGACGAGGCCGCCGCAGGCCAGGGCTCGGACGCCAAGCTCGCCAAGGACAACCGCGACAATGCGATCTACGTCGCCTACAACACGCTGTATACCACCGGCCTGACCAACGAAAAGGGCAGCGGCTGGGAGGTCCCCGACCTGAGCTACGTCTTCGAGTTCTCGAGCATGAAGGACTACAACACCTTCAAGACCAAGGCCGCCAAGAAGATCGCCAAGGGCTATGAGATCTCGTCCCCGACGATCACCAAGTACGAGAAGAAGATCGCGCCGCTGACCGAGTTCAACGCCACGATGCGGACCGTGACCGTCGCACTGCTCGCCGGAGGCGGCGTGCTGCTGCTCCTGTTCGTGCTGCTTGGCGTCGCCCGCCGCTCCGGCGAGATCGGCACGGCGCTGGTGTGCGGCGTGACGCGCGGCCTGATCGGATGGCAGTTCATGCTGGAGGTGTTCATCCCCACGCTGGTCGGCCTGGCGATCGGTCTGCTGGCCGGCGGTCTGTCGGCCAAGCCGCTGGGTGCGGCGCTGGCCGGAGGCTATGCGACGCCGGTGACCGGCGCGATGGTCTGGCATGTGGCATGGATCGGACTGGTCTCCATACTGGTGCTGGCGGTCATCGCCGCGCTGCGCACCGCATGCTTCGGCACCGGCACGCTGTTCAAGGCGCGTGAGAACGATCGGAACACGGAGGCGACGGCATGAGCGAGCACGATATGGACAAGGACATGAAGATGACCGATAACGAACCGCTGGAAACCGCAGCCGGCACGGTTGACGCAGTCGCTGACGGCGCGGAGGACGCCGCAGGGGCGACCGCCGACGTGGCCGCCACCGATGCCGCTGACGAGGTCCGGTTCAGCATCGTGTTCGACGATGACGACGACGAGGCTCCCGCCGCAACGGAGGTGGACGCCGCCGATGGTGCGGACGCCGCCGATGACGCCGGGGCGCAGACCGCGTCGGCGGCCGCCGACGAGCCCGCGGAACCGGCCGCGGCCCCGGAGAGCGTATCCGACGAGGCGGCAGCGGCCAACGCGGCGCGTGTGAACGAAACCTTGGCGCTGAACGCCAAGGCCGCCGCCAAGACCGCGCAGCCCGCCGTGGAAAGCGCAGCAGCCGAGCCGGCCGCGATGCGGCTGTCGGCCCGCCTGGACAAGGAACTCAACCGCACCGAGGACAAGGTCCTGCTCCGTTCGTACCCGACGCTCGCGTTCAAGAAGGTGACGCTCACCGATCCCAAGACCAGGCACAACACGCTCGACCGTGTGGATGCCTCGTTCTACGCCGGCCACACCTACACGATCCGCGTGGAGAGCGACGACGAGCGCGTGGCCCTGCTCAGCGTGATGACCGGCATGATGCGGCCCACGGACGGCGCGGTGATGAACAAGAGCCTGAACGTGCTGGAGATCGAGCCGGGCGAGCTGCGCGCGCACCGTCTCGGCATCATTCCGCAGCGCTACGCCCTGCGCGACGATCTGAGCGCCGAGAAGAACGTGCTCTATGCGATGGACGCCTCCGGGCGCACCTTCCTCAAGCCCAAGCCCGTGATCGCCCGCGAGCTGCTGCATTACGTCCATTTCGACACCGAAACGCCGAACGCGCCGGTCGGCAAGCTGCCCGTGGTGCAGCAGCGGCTGGTGGCCATCGCGCGCGCGATGGCGTGCGAGGCGGAGGTCGTCATCGCCGACGAGCCAACCGGCGGCTTGGACATGGACGACAGCGTCACCGTGATGCGCACGCTGCTGTCGCTCACCCACGCCGACCCCAAGCGCTGCGTGATCCTCATCACCGGCGACGACGAGGTGGCCGAAGTCGCCGAAAGCGTCCTCGACCTGCGGAGCTAGCTGACACCGGACGCTTATTCCCGGGTTGTACACGGAAAATGGGCCCTACGCGTGTAAAACCCGGGAATTTCACCTGACGACTACCGGGTTTTACACGCGTAGGGCCCATTTTCCGTGTAAAACCCGGGAGCAGCCCCACTCCAGCTCCCCTCCCCGAGGGGAGCCAGACATGTGGTTGCCTCAGTCCGCCCCACGCCGGCTCAGATCATCCGCATGTGGTAGCGCTCGGCGAGCGCGGCGATGTCGGGGCGGCCGTACCGTTCCACCAGTTCCAGCCAGCGCCGGCGGTTCTCCTCGCCGAATCGGGCCGCGCGGGCGGTATAGGCGTCCACGGAGACGAATTTCGGCGGCACCGATTTGCTGTGGTACTTGTCGGCCACCATCACGGTCTCCTGCTCCAGGGTCACCGGCACGTAGTCGGCCGGAGGCAACGGCAGGCCCTGCGCCTCCACCTGCGCCCGGGTGAGCCCGACGCCGGTGTGGTTGCGCGCGAATTCCGCCACGGACTCGTCGATGCCCTCGTCCAGCAGGTACTCGTAGCCGAGCAGGCCGTGCAGAATGTATCGTTTGCCGCTGAATTTCAGCGGTTCCCCGTCCGAGCCATCATGCTTGAGCACCCGATAGGTGCCGATGTCGTGCAGCAGCCCGCCGATCATCGCCATATGCTCGTCGAGCAGCCGCGGGGGCACGGTGCCGCCGACCACGCCGCCGCTGTCTTCCGCATCCCCCGGCTGGCAGCGCCTGGTGAACAGTGCGTTCTGCCGCCGCACCAGCTGGCATGCGATCGTGGCCACGATCACGCAGTGCGTATGGATCAGCTCGTACGCCGCCTCGGACGGCGCTATCTTCCTGTGCAGTTCGTCGATCTGCTCCAATGACGGAATAATCCCACTCATACCGCCATTGTAGGCATCCGCATGCGGGGAACCGGACAGGGAGCCCGGTCAGATGGAGCACACGCGGAACTCGCCGGTGCGGTTGGACGCGATGATCATCTCGTCGTTATGCAGCTCGCGCCAGCCATCGGCCTCATCCTGGGGGAACCCGGAGCTGGCGACCACGACGCCGGCACGCTGCCCGTCCTCGTCGCGCAGCGACCGGTAGCGCAGCACGCGGTAGTCGTGCGCCTTCTCGCCCTTGCCGTACTCGTCGTAGATCTCGACGATGCGCGGGCTGGTCTTCTCGCGGCCGGCCGCGCACAGCGCGATGAGCTGGTCCTCGCTCTGGATCATGCAGTTGTAGCTGGACTTCGGGTAGGCCTGGCGCAGCTGGCGCACGGCCTGAGCCACGGCCTCGTCGAGCGCGAAGCCGAACGCGATGTACTCCAGGATCACCGAAAAGAAGATCGCGGAATCGGAACGCCCGCCGGTGGAAAGGAACGCGCCCTGATTGACCGGGTACGAACGGTTGCGCACGATGTTCACGCCGTTGTCGTCGGAGATGTCGCCGTTGTGGATGAAGCTCAGGCCGTTCGCGAAGAACGGCTGCTGGTTCTCCATGATCAGCGGCAGGTTCGAGCTGGCCAGTCGTAGATGCCACAGGGCGCCGCGCGCGGGGTCGGAGGCGAAATCGCCGAACAGCGGGTCGAAGCGTGCCGCGACCGTGCTCTTGTACAGTTTTACGCCGGTTTCCGGTGCGGGCGCGCCCCCGTCACGGGAGTACGGCCGCTCGCTCGGCTTGGACAGCAACGCAGTTCCCCAACCGTCGTTGTGGATCTCGCTGAGCTCCAGAAACTCGCGTGTCGCAGATTCGCCGAGAATGGCCTGCAGGCTCGTATTGGCCCCGGCCGCTGCGTATCCCAGTAATCTGCACATGGTTGATTACTGTACCGGACACGCAGCGCGACTGGCGGGCCGGGATATACAAAATCCTTATAGCGCCCGTTCAGGACTGCCGCTTATCGGATCTGCCCGGCTTGGAGACCTTTCCGGATACGGCCGATCCGTCGGATTTGCCGGCGCCCGGCTGCCCCGGTTTGCCGGATTTGCCGGCGGCCGCCTTGCCCGGTTTGCCGGACCTGCCGGCGCCGTTCGGATCATCCGCGACCCGCTGCATTACGACGGTCGTCTCGCCGTCGGCCGGCAGCCGCTTGGCGGTGCCGGACCTGCCGGCGGGCAGGCCGGGCGCGACGGCCGGATCGGCCCTGTCGATGCGGATCGAATCGTCGTTCTCGTCGGGGCGGCCGGATTCCGCCATGCGCAGGTCGTTGATCGGCCGGCGCAGCGTGACGCGCTTGAGTCTCGGCGGGCGGCGCGTGGTGATGAACAGCGGCTGCACCTCGACCACCGGATTGTACGGCGCCAGACCGAACCACTTGACCGGGGAACCGGCGACGTGGCGGATCGTGTACTTGCTGCGCAGCGCGATGGCGCCGCCGGTGGTCACCTTCGACTCGGGCATGAGGTCCTTGTGGATCAGCACGTAGCGGATCGTGCCGATATCCGGGTCGGCGTCCACCTTCGGGTAGATCGACTTCTGCGCGGGCAGCTCGCCCGACTCGCTCAGATCGTGCATGATCTGGTGCAGGTACGCCGGGATGGACTGCGACACCTTGAATCCGAGTCTGATGCGCACGCGGAACAGGTAGCTCGTGCCGAAATCCTCCACCGAATACTCGCGGGTGAACGGGTCGTCGGTGGTCTGCACCGACACGGCCCACCAGGCGCGGGCGCGCTTGGGGTGGTCGGCGAAGATCGAGAAGAAGATGTCGGTGTCGAGACGGCGCATTTCCGCGTCGGACGTCATGTACACCAGATTGTCGGCGAAATAGGGCACGCGGAAGTCGCCGTGCAGGCGGTCGAGCGCGGGCAGGAAGTCCGCGGGCTTCATGTGCCGGCGCTGCGAGCGTTCGATTTTCGTGCCCTCGTTCCACGTGTACATCACGTACAGGATGGCCAGCGTGAGCAGCATGGTGAACCAGCCGCCGTGCAGGAACTTCGCCATGGACGCCACGAAGAACATGATCTGGATGGCGAGGAACAAGATGGTGAATACGATCGCGCCAAAGCGGTGTCCGTGGTGCCAGATGTGCACGGCGAGCAACACGGTCGTGGTGATCATCGTGATGGTCAGCGCCAGGCCGTACGCGGCGGAGATGTGCTCGGAATCCTTGAACAGCGCGAGCACGGCGAGGGTCGCGACGCACAGCACGCCGTTGACGACGGGGATGTACAGCTGGCCGCGCGTGCGGGCCGGGTAGCGCACCTGCAGATGCGGCATCCAGTTGAGGCGCGTGGCCTCGGACACCATCGTGAACGCGCCGGTGATCAGCGCCTGCGAGGCGATCACGCCGGCCGTGACCGACAGGATGACGGCCACGTAGCGCACGTTCGGCGTCATCATCTGGAAGAACGGGTTGAGGCTCTGCACGTCGGCGAGCGCCGGATCGTTCTGGTGCTTGAGCATCCACGCGCCCTGGCCGAAGTAGCACAGCACGAGCGCCACCTTGATGAACGGCCATGTGAAGTAGATGTTGCCGCGCCCGACGTGGCCCATATCGGAGTACAGGGCCTCGGCGCCGGTTGTCGACAGGAACACGGTGCCCATAAGCGCCACGCCGGCGGCGTTGTGCGGGCTGAACAGGAACCGGATGCCGTACACGGGGTTGAGCGCCTCGAACACGGTCCAGTCGTTCGACAGGTTGACCAGGCCGACGACGGCGAGGAAGGTGAACCACACCAGCACCACCGAACCGAACACCTTGCCGATGCTCTCGGTGCCGCGCGACTGCACGGCGAACAGCAGCACGATGATCACCACGGTGATCATCAGCGTCATGTTGGGGTTGGTCTTGAACAGCTGCTCCAGCGGGGGCAGCGAGCGCAGGCCTTCGACTGCGGAGCTGATCGACACCGCCGGCGTGAGCACCGAGTCGGCGAGGAACGCCGCGCCGCCGAGCATGGCCGGTATGGCCAGCCAGGCGCCGTACCGCCGGATCAGCGAATACAGGGCGAAGATGCCGCCTTCGCCGTTGTTGTCGATGCGCATGGCGATCAGCACGTACTTGACGGTGGTGATCAGCGTGATCGACCAGAATACCAGCGAGAGCATGCCGAGCACGGCTTCGCGGTCGGCGTTGGCGAGGCCGCCCTGCCCGGCGAGAAAGGTCTGCGCGGTGTACAGGGGCGAGGTGCCGATGTCGCCATACACGACGCCGAGCGCCACGATGGACATGCCCAATGTGATCTTGTCTGGGCCGGACTGGAGCTTGGTCCACCAGCGCCCGATCGGTCCCTTAGATGCCGTCTTGGCGAGCTTTTCCGCTTCCTTCTGCTCCGCCATGCGGCGTTTGTTCAGTTCGTCTCGTTCCTCTTTGGTCAGTGTTCTGCGGGAAACCTTCGGCGCGTTCGTAAACGTGTCGGCTTTCAACAGAGTTTCGTCTGGCTTGCTGGCCATAGCGTACCTCCATCGGCGGGGAGTCTCCCCGCTCGTGCACACAGCCATCGAAGAAGCCCGCCGGGATTCGACGGGCTTTTTCATAACTCAAGCGGTCAGTATAAGCACGTTTATCATTTTTTGCCAACTTTTCACGTACACGCGGTACACGCGCATGGACAGTACCCGACGGAATGTCTATATGCATCACGCATACCCCCGATGCACGCCGCGATGGCCGGCGAAGGTCCAGCCGGCGCCCCGTGACGCTCCCTCGACTGCGCCCGTCGCGTACCCCCGTCGGTCAGACCCCGTAGACCGTGCGCGTGACACGCCGGGTGGCGCGGGCGACCTCGGCGACCGGCAGATCGAAGACGTCGGCGAGCGCGGTGAGCGTGTAGGGGATCATGTACGGCGCATTGGTGCGCCCGCGGTAGGGCATCGGCGTCAGGTAGGGGGCGTCGGTCTCCACCATGATGTGGTCGAGCCCGACGATGCGTGCCGACTCGCGGATGCCGTCGTTGCCCTTGTAGCTCACCGTGCCGGAAAAGCTTAGGTACCAGCCGTGCTCCCGCGCGACCTCGGCCATGGCCGCGTCGCCCGAATAGCTGTGGAATACGGTGCGCTCGGGGCTGCCGTCGGCGAGCAGCGTGTCGATGACCTCGGCGTGCGCGTCGCGGTCGTGGATCTGCATGGGCAGGTTCAGTTCCTTGGCGAGCGCGATATGCTCGCGGAACGCCTCGCGCTGGATGCCCTTGGCCGCGTCCCCCGTGCGGAACAGGTCCATGCCGGTCTCGCCGATGGCCACGACCTGCTTGGGGTAGCGGCGCGCGAGCCGGGCCACCTCGGCCATGGCGTCGTCGAAGCTGGTGTCGTGGTACGGCTGGTATTTGACCGGCAGCCCATCCGGCCCCGGCACGGCGCGATGCCCGTGGCGCACGGCCTCGTTGGGATGGATGGCGATGGCCGCGTGCACCTGCCCCGGGTGCTCCCGTGCCATGTCGATGGCGGTCATGAGGTTCGGCAGTTCGCAGCCGGAATCGATGATGCCGCTCACGCCGACCGCTGCCGCCTGCGCGAGCAGTTCGTCGACGCTGTAGACGGGCACGTCGGGTTGGCCCTTGATGGCGGCCTCGTGGCTCATGGCGCGGGAAAACGGCACGACGGAGGCCACATGCGTGTGATTGTCGATGACCTGCGCGTCCGCCGGCAACGGTTCGGGTGCCGGCGGCCAGCTGCGGTCGCGATGGTGCTTGCTCATGCACCCCAGTCTATCGTCGCATACGCAACGCCGCCCGGTCCCCTAAAGGGCCGGGCGGCGCAATGCGAGTGAGATCTGGCTCCCCTCTATGAGGGGAGCCAGAATATCGTCAGAAGTTCAGCGGGCGGATGTAGGAGCCGGTCTGCGGGCGAACAGGCTCGAGTGTGCCGTCGGCGTTGTGGTTGAGCGGCGCGAACACGGTCTCGCGGTGGCATCCGTCGCCGCCGGACCAGCGCCCGGCCGGGTTGTAGGCGAAGCGGTGGTAGGCGATGATCCATTCGTCGGTGCCGGGGATGTTGACGATGTTGTGGTGCCCGGTGCCGTACAGCTTGTGCGCCGGATCCTGCTCGACCAGGGTGCGGGGCTCGCTCCACGGGCCGTGCAGGGAGTCGCTCATCGCGTACTTGACGCAGTACTCGGGGTCGCGGGCGTCGTTCTCCGACCAGCTCGCGTAGTAGATGCCGTTGCGCTTGTGGATCCAGATCGCCTCGCGGAAGTCGCCCGGCACCCAGCTGAACGCCTCCTGCTCGTCGAACGAGAGGCAGTCGTCGCTGAACGGCGCGACCCATGCACGCTGGTTGCCCCACAGGAAGTAGCGCGTGCCATCATCCTCCACATACACGCCGGGATCGATCGTGTGGCAATCGAAGGTGCCCTTGCGCACGATCGGCTCGGCTTCGGGCACGAACGGGCCGTACGGCGTATCGGCTACGGCCGCGCCGATCTGGGAGCCGGCCACGAAGTAGAACACATACCTGCCGTCGGCGCGGCGCACGATCGTCGGAGCCCACGCGCCATCGGAGCCGTCCCACCACGGCACGTCGCGCAGATCGAGCGCCGGATAACGCTTCCACGACGCCAGATCGTCGGAGACGTACACGCTGAACGCGGTGGTGCCCCACTCATCCACGCCATCGTCGGTGCAGTACAGGAAGTAGTGCCCGTCGAAGATCGCGAGGTTGGGATCGGCGCAATAGCGGTGCAGCGGATTGGTGGCGAGCGCCGTGTCGTTGACGCGGTGCGGCAGCTGCTCGCGCGGCACGGCGCGCACGATCGGTTTGGTAAGAACAGCAGTCATATTGCATGCAACTTTCGTATGGTGTTCCCGTGTCGGTGGGTTGGGGGAAGGAGGGCCCTGCCGCCGGCACGGGGACATTGTGGGATCGGCGCCGGCGGACGGGCCCGTCCCGCCGGCGCGGGACGGGTCAGCCCTTGACGGAGCCGGCGACCAGGCCGGACACGATCCACTTCTGGCAGAAGATGAAGAACACGAACACGGGCAGCAGGGCCAGGACCGTGATGGTCATGAAGCTCGGCCAATCGGTCGAGAACTGACCGACCGCGTTGTACACCTGCAGCACGATCGTCCTCAGCTCCGAGCTGGAGAGGAACACGTTCGCGTTCATGAAGTCGTTCCACGTGCCCATCGTCTGGAACACGACCACCGTCGTCAGGATCGGCCGGATCAACGGCATCACGATCGACCAGAAGATGCGCAACGGGCCCGCGCCGTCGATGCGCGCCGCCTCGATCAGCTCGAACGGCAGGCTCTTCATGTACCCCACGATCAGGAAGTAGCAGAACACCGCGCCGCCCAGGTAGATGATCGTCAGACCCGCCAGCGTGTTCACCAAATGCGCCTGCGCCTCCATGCGGTACAGGGGGATCAGCGTGGTCTGCGCCGGCACCACGAACGCGACCATCAGGATCATGCCCACCAGGGCCGTGAACCTCGACTTGCGCAAGATCATGCCGTACGCGGCCAAAGCGCCCACGCCGACCTGGATCACCACGCCGAAGAACGTCACGACCAGCGTGTTCCACAGGGAACGCACGATCGGGACCGTCGCGAACGCCTTCGTGTAGTTCGCCAGCGTCCACTCCTTGGGCAGGCCCAGGGGATTCGACGCCATGTCCGGGATCGTCTTGAACGTGTTGATCACGATGTACCACAACGGCACCGCGCACACCAGCGCGACCAGGATCATCACCACGCTCGTGACGAGCGAACCGATCCGCTTGCGCGTCGTGAACGTCATACCGCTCCCCTTCGGGGAGGAAACCGCCTTGCTTGCCATGATTTACTCGAACCTCCTCGAGATCAAACCGGAGATGCCCATCTGCAGGAACACCACGATGCCCGTGGCGATGAAGAACAGGACCGCCAACGCCGAGCCGATGCCGTACTGCGACTGGCCGATGCCCTGCTGGATGATCGACTGCGTCACCGTGTACGTCGAATACCCCGGGCCGCCCTTGGTCATCGTGTACGGAAGGTCATACACCTTCAAACCACCGCTCATCAGCAGGAACGTCGAGGTCACGATGCCCGGCATCAGCTGCGGCAAAGTGATGTGCACGAACTGCTGCACCTTGCCGGCCCCGTCCACGGTCGCCTGCTCGTACAAGTCCGCCGGAATCGCCTGCAGGAACGCCAAATACAGGGTCGCGTGCCAACCGATCTGGGCCCAGATCGCGATGAAGATCACGCAGAACTTCGCCAGACTGTTGTTGCTCAGCCACGGCACCGGATCGATGCCGAACACGCCCAGCACGCTGTTGACCACACCGGTCTTCATCGGGCTGAAAATGTACTTCCACACCATGCCCATGATCGCCAGCGACGGCACCGAGAAGAAGAAGAACAGGCTGCGCACGAAATCACGGCCGACGAACTTGCGGTTCAACACCACCGCCAACGGGATCGCGACCACCGTCACGCCCACCATCACCACGATCGCGTACAGGATCGTGAAACCCAAACCCTGCAGGGTCGAGGGATCCGAGAACACCTTCCGGTAATTGCTCAGACCCACCCAGTTCAGATCCATGCTGTACCCGTTGAAATCCGTGAACGAGAAATACGCCGTCTGCACCAACGGAACCAGGAACAACACCACGAACACCGCCAGAATCGGCAGCAAAAACCAGAACGAGGTCAAATCCTCACGCAAGCCACGCGCACGACGACGCCTGCGATACACACTCTCATCCAACGGCGGCAAACCCCTCACCGCCGACCGAGTCGTTGCACCCATATGCCACCCTCCTTTATTCCTATGACCTATGAATTAATTAACTGAAAATATTGAATTCAAGATATGAAAAACGGGCGGCAAAGACACCGCCCGTCTTTGCGTCAGAAAACCCTTTGGGCACTGACTACGCCAAACTGCACACGGCTCGAACGCTACTGCGCGTCGGCCATCTTTGCGTCAAGGTTCTTGGCATACTGGTCAGGCGTGATCGCACCCTGCACCAGCTGCTGGTTTTGTGCCTTCAACTCACTCTTCAGCACATCGGGCTTGGAGTAATAGTTGGTGTGAAGGTAATATTTGCCGGTCTTGATATTCTGCTCGAAAACCTGCTTGTATTGGTCCATGACCGTTCCGTCATACCCTTGAACGGTGACGGCGTCGCCGGCCTTGTTGTGTGCATCGAGAGCCCATTTGCTGGACATAAAGGTCAGGAACTTCTCGGCTGCCTTGAGCTTGTCACCGGACAGCTTGGAGTAGATCGCCCATGCCGGGGATGCAGATCCCTGCACCCACTGGTCGTATTCATCACCGAGTTTCGGCATTGGCGCAAAGCCCCAGTTCATGCCGGACTGTTCATATGTGGAGAACGCCCATGCGCCGTCGACGATCATCGCGACCTGCCCATTGGTGAACTGCGTACGCATATCATCACCGTTGATTCCGACCACATCACGGGTCACACCGCCCTCGTCGAACAGTCGCGCATACGCTTTGACCGCTTGCAACTCGTCGCTACCTGGCGTCTGGGGGTTCTCGTCGACCAACGTATTCGGGTCGGTACCCTTTTTTGCCAGAATAGATCCTTGGAACGCATCGATGAAACGGCTCGGCTCGTCGGCGTCTGGTTCCAGCAGCGGTTCGATACCGGCATCCTTGAGTTTCTTGCACAACTTAAGGAAGTCGTCCCAATTCGCCGGCGGCTCGTCATAGCCGACCTTCTTGAGCAGATCCTTGTTATAGGAAACGCCGGACGCCCACGAGATGATGGACATGCCGTAGGTCTTGCCATCCTTGCCGACAAAGTCCTTGTTGGCTTGGGAGATGTTCTTCATGAACGGCTCGTCACTCAGATCCTTGACATAGCCGTTCTTGATCAGATCCTCACGATTCTCCGAGGTGATGATGAACACGTCGGGAGCCTGGTTGCCGACCAGGCGGGTCTGCAGAGTCGACAAATACTCGCTGGTGGGCGGAGCATAGCCGAAGTCGATTTTGATGTCCGGGTTTTCCTTCTCGAACTCGTCGATATACGGCTTGGACGTCTGCTCGTTGTCCCAGCTCAGATATGTGAGCTTGACCTTGCCTGCATCCGCCGATCCAGCACCACACGCGGCCAGCGGAACCAGCATCGCCCCCGCCGAGACCAGCGCCAACGCCCTCTTGCTCCATGCACTCAATGACATCACAACTCTCCTTTGTTCAAATGACGTTGCGTCATGTTGTGTGTCGGAAGCACTACATTGTCTTCCTCGCAAGATCCATCAGTTCATTTTTTAAACCGATTTAATTCTTGTGGTTACTTTTATATCACTACTCCAAAATCGTGTCAACTCGCGCAATAACTTTTTTCTGGTGATTTAATATCTCCATACAACCACGAATTAAATAAACAAATAGCGTTATCGCCGCGTCAGACCGCTGCCCCAATACGATACGGAAGCCTCCGAACCGGTACCATTCAACGGCTGCGATTACTCGATTCACGCACTACAACCTCATATCCCACAGTGACATGCTTGGGCATGACCGGCGCGCCATATCGACCCTCCTCGATGCGTTCGCACAGTATTTCCACGGACTTGGACGCGATTTCGTCGATATTCACCGCAATGGTGCTCAACGAGGGCATACTGTACCGGCCTTCCCTCACCCCATCGAATCCGACGACGGCCACATCCCGCGGAATGCGCAGCCCACGCTCCTGCATGGCCCGCATTGCGCCGAACGCCACGGCATCGGTCATGCAGAACACACCATCAAACGGAAACTCCCCTCGATCAATCCGATCGGCGGTCTCCTCATAGGCGTCATCGGTATCCCAATCGTTCAGTCGCACCGCATGCGACTCGTCAAACTCGCAATCATGCCGTTCGAACGAACGGTAGACGCCAATCAAACGGCGATCGCCCACGCGCATCGATTTGCGCGCTTGCTCGAACGGCATGAAATCCGCTCCAATGACACCGATATTGCGACAACCCATATCAAACAGATGAGTGACGGCGGCTTCCGCACCGTCCTCGCATGGCGTAAACACCGAATCGAACGGCCCCTGATATGACTGATCGTCGAGCAGCACCACCGGCTTGCCCTTGCTCAGCTCCATAATTTCAGCGTCGCTCAAACCGCCGGCGCTCAGAATAACACCATCGCAAAACTGGTTCGCCACCTTTTCGAGGATGTTCTTCTCATTGCCGGCCTTGCCATACGAGATCTGCTGTACTACGGCCTGCACGCCGGCACGAAGCGCCGCAGACGATATACCGGCGAGTAGCTGCGCATAGAACGGACGATCCACCTGGTACACGGCCGCCTCGATAACACCCGTGCGCCCCGAGCGCAGGCTCTTCGCCGTGGCATTGACCGAGTAATTCATCCGATTGGCGACTTCGATGATATGTTGCGCGGTTTCCTGTTTAATTCTCGGGTCACCCCGCAACGCGAATGATACGGACGCAGGAGAGACTCCGGCTTCCTTCGCCACGTCGCGCATCGTCACCACCACGGCGTTCCTCCTTTATTTTCAACGGTTTGACACCTATTAATCATCATCCACTTGACGCAGACATTTGCCACGTGCATAATGGTAATCAAGATTAAATCGTTTTAAAACATGCTGGTCACGACGTGGAGATCAGCAATTCCCTCAAAGGAGCTCCTTATGGCTACGCAACTACCGCATCCCGCATCGTCCCAAGCCTTCACCATCAGCGCCAACGGGCGGTTCTGCTTCGGCGGAGATTGGAATCCCGAGCAATGGGACGAGTCCACTTGGGAGGGCGACATCATCAAGCTGGAGCATGCCGGCATCAACGAAGCGACGATCAATGTCTTTTCCTGGGCATTGATCCAGCCCAGCGAAGAACGCTATGACTTCTCGATGCTGGACCGTATCGTCGCGCTGCTCGATAAGCACGACTTCGGCTTCATTATGGCCACCTCGACCGGCGCGCTACCGGCATGGATCCCCGCCAAGTACCCGGACACCACCCGTACCGATTATGAAGGCCGCCACCATGCTTTTGGCATGCGTCACAACGCTTGTCCGAACTCTCCGAATTTCCAGCGACTGTCCACCGCGCTGGCCGGCAAACTCTCCGAACGCTATGGGAACGACGATCACCTCGTGGCGTGGCACATCTCCAATGAGTACGGAGGCGAATGCTACTGCGAACGCTGCGCCACAGCATTCCGCACATGGCTGAAGCACAAATACGGGTCACTCGACGCCCTCAACCGCGCATGGAACACGAATTTCTGGAGCCACACCTACACCGATTTCGAACAGATCCTGCCGCCCAATACGCTCACCGACGGCATCGACAACCGCCGCGCCACGCTGTCCGGATGCAACATCGACTACAAGAGGTTCCAATCCGATTCCCTGCTCGCCAACTACACCGGAGAGCGTGACGCCATCCGCGAGCATGACGCCAAACACCCCATTACCACCAACCTGATGGATATCTTCGAGGGGCTCGACTACTTCAAGTGGGGCGAACAGATGGATGTGATCAGCTGGGACGACTATCCTTTTATCAACACCACCCCATCCGACAACGGATTCAAGCATGATCTGATGCGTGGCGTGGGCGGCGGCAAGCCATTCATGCTCATGGAATCGACGCCCAGCCAGACCAACTGGCATGCATACAACGTGCTCAAAGAGCCGGGCAAGATGCGTCTGCAAAGCTATCAGGCCATCGCACACGGCGCGGATACCGTCCAGTACTTCCAGCTCAAGCAGTCCGCCGGCGGATTCGAAAAATACCATGGCGCGGTCATTACGCACGAAGGCCGCGAAGATGAGCGCGTGTTCCGCGAGGTAAGCGCACTCGGAGCCGAATTGAACGCGCACGGCCACGATTTCCTCGGCGGATTGATCGACGCTCCAGTGGCCATGATGTTCGACTGGGACTCGTACTGGTCTCTGGAGAATGTCTCTTTGCTACCCGAATCGTTCACATACCGCAATCAGGTGTTGCGCTGGTACGCGCCGTTCCATCGCCGCAATCTTGCGGTGGATGTGGTGCCGGAGAGCATCTCCGCCGAACGGCTGAATCAGTACAAAGTGCTGGTCGCACCCGCACTGATTATGGTCAAGCCGGGTGTCGCAGAGCTGATCGAACAGTACGTGCAGGCTGGAGGCGTGTTCCTGACCACGATCATGTCCGGCATGCATGACGAAAACGACAATGTGATTCTGGGAGGATACCCGGGAGCGTTCCGCAATGTATGCGGCATGCGCGTCGAGGAACTCGACATGTACCCCGAAAACAAGAAGGTACAAGCCGTATTCGACTCCGGAACATCGGATGTATCGGTTACCGGCGGTGTCATCAAACTGGACGACGGCGCACGACCGCTGGCTACTTACACCGGCGACGTATTCTATCGAGGCACTCCGGCTGCCACAGTCAACGACTACGGATCAGGTGCGGCGTACTTCGCCGGTGCGGTCATGGATAAGGCAGGAACCGACATGATCGTCGACAACGTGGCGCGACGCGCGGGACTGCATGCGATCGCATCCCCGGATTCCGTGGAAGTGATCACGCGATCCTACCCGGAACGTCATCAGAAACTGACGTTCATTCTCAACCACTCTGGCGCCGCGGTGACGTACCCGAACGCTCCATTCGACGGGGATCGGTCACTGCTTGACGGCACGACATTGTCCAAGAACCTGACGCTGGATCCATATGGTGTAATCATCGCAGTTCACGATACCGATCGATAGTCTGTGCCCGGTAGTCTGCGTCCGGTCAAATCTCGTTTGCCCGGACGCAGACCTCGCGTTCGGCGCTGCCGCGCGGCTCGATATGGTAGCCGACGGTGACGCTGCGGGCCGGCAACGAGCCATCCGCAGCCGCACCGCCTCTGCTGGCAGCACCCGCCGATTCGATGCGCGATACCAGCAGATCGAGGCAGGTGGTGGCCACTTCGTTCACGTCGACCATGACGCTGGACAGTCCGGGATTGGTGTATTGACCGTCCTCGACCCCGTCGAAGCCCATGATCGCCACGTCCTCGGGCACGCGCACGCCGGCGTCAGTCAACGCTTTCAACGCGCCGATGGCAATGGGATCGGTCAGACAGAACACCGTGTCGAAATCACGGCGCTCCCGCAGGATGCACGCCATCGCCTCGTAGCCGGATTTCCGGTTCCACCCGCACAGATAGATGTCCTGCTCCTGGTAGGGCAGGTCGTGTTCCGCCAGCGCCTCATAGGCCCCGCGCAGCCGCATCGGCCCGCTCCCCGAGGCCGTCATCAGTTCATCGACGGGGCAATACGGCGTACCCAGCACCAGCACACGATGCCGAGACTGGTCCCTCTCCAACGAGTGCGCCGCTTCCCTGGAAGGCACGGTCCCCGCCGGAGCGACGACCGGCTGGGCGAGCAGATGCTCCATGGCCGCCTTCGCGCCGGTCACGCACGGCGTGAACACGCAGTCCACGCGCCGCTCCAAGCCGAAGCCGTCGAAGGCCACCAACGGGTGGGATCCCGCGAATTGCAGCACCTGCGCCGAATCGCTGCTCGGCCAGCACAGGATCGTGCCGTCGCAGATCTGCGCGCTGGCGCTGCCCATCATGGCCCGCTCGTAATCCGTGGAGGACCGGGTCTGCTGGGCGATGGTCTGATAGCCGCGCCGATACGCCTGATCCGACAGCGCCGCGGTCAGCGCGGCCGGAAAGATCAGATCGAAATCGACCACGGATAGGCCGATGATATGCGTGCGCCCCGAGCTGAGCTGCCGGGCCGCCAGATTCGGCTGATACCCGAGCTCGGCCGCGGCTTTGAGCACGCGCTTCGCGGTCTCCGGCTTGACGACCGACTTGCCCCGCAGCGCGTTCGACGCGGTCATGCGGGACACCCGCGCCTTCGCGGCGACATCATCCAACGTAACCATAACCAGCGTCCCGTCTCATGTCGATCGATCATTTCCTGTCATAGTGCTTCACCATTATCCACCATCGCACCGGGTCGGTCCTTCCGTCGCCCGGTTACGAAACGACCCACGCCGGCGCCCCTCCCAGAGGGGAGCCAACTGGCGATTAGGCATCCAGGCATCACCGGACCGCTAGATCAGGCCCTGAAGGCCGTGGTCCTTGCCGTTGCGGGCGAAGGCAGGCACCACGTCGAGCGGAGCTTCGACGGTGACGGTCTGGCCGCCGGCGTACACGGCGCCGTCGTGCAGGTTCGTCCACGTCGTCGCCTCGCCGCCCGGCAGGTAGACCTCACGCGAACGCGCGCCGAGCTCGGTGACGGGCGCTACCAAGATGTCCGGCCCGAACAGGTACTCGTCGGCGATATCCGCGACCGCCTCCTCGCCGGGGAATTCGTAGAACAGGCCGCGCACCAGCGGCTGGCCGCTCTCGTGCGCTTCGGCGAACAGCTCGCGCGTGTACGGGCGCATCGTCTCGCGCAGCGTGATGTACTTGACCATCGTGCGCTCGACTTCCGGACCGAAGCTCCACGGCTCGTTGTTGTCGCCGGTGTGCACGTGCGTGATCCTGTTGCCGCGCTGGTCGAGCACCTGATGGTTGTTCGGCCCACGATCGCCGTGGTTGCGCATCACGGGCAGGAAGGTGGAGAACTGGCACCAGCGCACGAACAGCTCCTTGAACGCGTCGGTGGTGACGTCGGAGCCGGCGAATCCGCCCATGTCGGTGGTGAACCACGGGATGCCGGCCGCGCCCATGTGGATCGCGCAGGTGATCTGCGCCTTCAGGTCGTCGAAGGTGGAGTGCACGTCGCCGGACCAGACCAGCGCGCCGTACCGCTGGGCCCCGGCCCACGCCGCGCGCGAGAGGTTGACCGCGTTGTTCTCGCGGCCGATGGACAGCTGCCCGTCGTAGAAGGTCTGGTTGTACTTCTGCGGGTACAGGTTGCCCACCTTGCCGACGGGACCGGCGTGGAACAGGTAGTGCGCGTAGTCGTAGTCGCCGCCCCATTCTGGCTCGGCCTCGTCGAGCCAGAACGCGTCGACGCCGAGATCGGTGTAGTTCTTCCTGATCTTCTCCCACAGCCACTGGCGGGCCTCGGGGTTGGTGGCGTCGAAGAACTGGCTGTCGCGAGGCCACCACATGCCCACGTCCTTGCCGGTGCGGGTCTTGGCGAGGAAGTTGCGCCGGCGCATCTCGTTATAGTTCTCCGATTCGAGGTCGATCTGCGGCCAGATCGACACCATGAGCTTGATGCCCATCCGGTGCAGCTCGTCGGTCATGGCCTTGACGTCGGGCCAGAATTCCTCGTCGAAGCGGAAATCGCCCATCAGCGGCCAGTGGAAGAAGTCGATGACGATCAGGTCGATCGGGATGTTGCGCTCCTTGAACCCGCGGGCCACCTCGAGCAGCTGCTCCTGGTTCCAGTAGCGCAGCTTGCACTGCCAGAATCCGAGACCCCATTCGGGCATGACCGGCGCGTGCCCGGTGGCGTCCGCGTACTGCGCCTCGATCCGGGCCGGGGTGTCTCCGGCGGTGATCCAGTAGTCGATCTGGTCGCAGAAGTCGGCGTGCCATTCGGTGCGGTTCTGCGCGAAGGTGACGCGGCCGACCGACGGATTGTGCCACAGGAAGCCGTAGCCGGCCGAGGAGACGACGAACGGCACCGAGCACTGCGAGTTGCGGTGGGCCAGCTCGAGCGTGGACCCCTTGAGGTCGAGCACGTTCTGCTGATACTCACCCATGCCGTACAGATGCTCGCCCGCGGGCGGCTCGAAGGAGGCGACCGGCGACTCCGCACCGGACTCCAGCGGATGGTGGGCCCGCGCACGCAGACGCAGGGCGCCGCCGTCGGACGCCTCGCGCAGCAGCACCTTGCCGGTTCGGGTGTTTTCGAAGGTCAGCCGCAGCTGGTCCTTCTGCCAACCGAACAGGTCGAGGCGCACGGTGATCTCGCCGTTGACCAGCACGGCCCCGGTGGCATTGACCGTGACGCTCGGCGCGGGAGCCCCGGCCGCCGGCGGCAGCAGCGCCCAATCCGTGTCGAGCGGGCGCTGCATCAGCCGCGAGCGCACGCGCACGCTGTTGGCGCCCCATGCGTCGACGCGCAGGTACTCGCCGTCGCAGGTCCATTCGATCGCGGTGGCGGCCGAGGCATCGCCGGCGGCGTCCCCGCCGACCACGCGAAACACCTGCGCGGCGATGTTGCTGGTATCGAGGGTCTTCCCGGCGCTTTCGACGCTGACGTCGGCGGCGGCCGTCGTGGTTTCGGTGGTCATTCATGCTCCCTTGTCATGGTTACTTCACAACTATGTTATAGCGCTAAAATTATAGCGCTAAATATGATGCGGCGCAAGCGCTGACACGCTCATGGGAAAAACACTTGGCATCCTGCGTCATTAATTCGTTAACAATGTCTGGCTCCCCTCTCTGAGGGGAGCCAGAATCAACAAACGAATCAACGACGTGGGATGCTAGCGCATCGCCTCAACCCATCGCCGCGAGCAGCGCTTCCCGTTCGGCGGCGGTGATGGGCATCACGGTACCGTGCCGAGGTTTGCCGCCGTCCGCATTCACCGGGATGCCGGCGCGCAGCCTATCGCCGACCGGAACCCAGCCATGCGGATCGTCGAGATCGTGCGTGGCGAAGCCGATGTAATGGCCCGGACCGTCGTGGTACCGCGGCTGGTCGATGAACAGATACCAGCGATAGCCGTTGACGTCGCCCGGATTCGCACGGAAGATGCAAGGTCCCTCGCCGCGAGTGAACAGCCGCGGTTTGCCGTGTTCATCATGCTCACCGTTCGGCAGGCCGACGCCGATCGATTCGCCGATCAGCCGCCACCCGTCAGCCTCGCCGCAGCCAACAGCCCCGCCGGCGGACGAGGCATCGCGCGCCGGTGCCAGCTCGCCCGGCAGCACGCCGACGACCGGGTCCATCACCTTGCGCGCGCGTTCCTCGCGCACGGTCATCAGCCGTTCATCCTTGACGAACCGGTACCACCAATCGCCGTCGCGGACCATCGTGGCGTCGATCAGCCCGAAGCCGTCATGCCCGTCGCCGCGGCGCACATCCATCCAGATCCGAGGCTCCGAGAATGCGCGGAAATCCTTGGTGGTGGCGATCATCATGCGCCCGTACGTCGGGTGCGTGCGCAGCGCGGCGTCGGCGGCTTCGGCGCCGCGGAACAGATTCGACGACCAATACACCGCGTATTCGCCGAGTTCGGGCACCCAATGGGCCTCCGGGGCCCACGCGTTGCCGGCGTCCGGCCCGGCGACCAGAACATGGCGCTGCTCGCCCCAATGCACCAGATCATCCGATTCCCAGATTTCCAAGTATCGGGAACCGGCATACTGCGCCCGCCGGAAATCGCCGTGCAGGTCGGCGACGCAGAGATCGGTGGCGAGCACGACGAACCGTTCGCCGTCATGCGAGCGCATGATGAACGGATCGCGCAGACCGCGCGTGCCGTACGACGACGACAGCACCGGCCGGCCGCCGTTCAGCGCCCGCCAGTGCAGCGCGTCGTTGCCGCAGGACACGGCCAGGCTGATCCGCTCGCCGCCGCCGGTATCCCCGGTGAAATATGCCCAGACATATGCCGTATATGCGTTCCCCGCCATGATCCTCTCCCTCGGATCCCACCGAAATGCGCCGGTCCACGGCCGGTCGCTCACCCTATCGTGCCGTCGGCCGCTTTCAGGCGCTCGTATTCGGCGCGCGACAGCGACAGCACGCCGCCATGCTTGGTGTGCGGAGCCATGAAGAAATCATCGGAACGCAGATAGTCGAATCCCCCGTCCGGGTTGACGGTGACCATGGGCCGGTATCCGATCGAGGGAATCACGTCGACGTACAGATACACGCGGTCGTCGCTGTGCGAGGCGAACAGGGCCGGGCCTTCCACGCCGCCGGGGTTGCCGCTCTCGGTCCACTCGGCGCCAATGTCGCGCTGCACCGGCGTCCACAGCACCCCGGGCTCCCACCAGCGGCTCACATCGGTGCGGTCCAGCCAGATGTTGGGATCGGGGCCGTTGTTCTTCGTGGCGCGATAGGTGCGGATGGTGCCGTCCGGCAGCGCGCGCTGCAGCATCGTGGTGTCGATGGTCGGCGCGCCGGCATCGATGAACACGCCGCCGTACGCATAGGTCGCATCGGTGAAATCAGAGGTCGCGCCCCACAGCACGCGGTCATAGACGCGCCCGTCGAGATGCTCCGGATCGTCGTCGGCGAACAGTTTGCTGGACCAGTACAGCACGAAGGCGCCGCGCCCGCCCTCGTGACCTTCCGGATAGTAATCCGGCACCCACAGGGCCTCCGGAGCCCATGCCATGCCGAGCTGGGCATGCGTGCCGTCCTGGCGCGCGGATACGTCCAGCGTGTGGGGCTCGCTCCAGTGCACCAGATCGTCGGAATGCCAGATGATCAGGTTCGTGCTGCCGTGGTGGGACCAAGTTTCCCAATTTTGGCGGGACTGGTCCGCATCCGGGTCGAACACGCGCAGATCGGTGGCGATCACGTAGACGCGGCCGGTCTCCGGATTGCGGGTCAGATAAGGGTCGCGCACGCCGGTGGTGCCCAGCGGAGAGGTCAGGATCGGCTTGCCGCCGTTGAGCGGATTCCAACGCTCCGGATTGTCGCCGTCGGACAGATCCAGATAGATGCGTTCCGCATAGCCGTCCGGATCCTCGATAAAGTGCACCAGCAGGTAGCCGTACGGATCAGCCGGCGGCTGAGGCTGCGGAAGATGGGAAATCGACATGGAATGAATTCCTTTCGGAAAAAGCCGGAACCGGCCACGCATCGGGAATCAGGAAGGAGAACAACGCTCCCCGCATGCGTATGCCGACTCCGGCAAGTATACCGCCGCAAGGCGAGAGACGCCGCAACGGATCGCCCGTTGCGCCTTGCGAGCTTTGCTGAATGCTCAGCCCTTTACGGCTCCGATCATTACCCCCTTGTTGAAGTACTTCTGCAGGAAGGGGTAGAGGACCAGCAGGGGCAGGGTAGAGACGATGATCACGCCGTATTTGATCTGATCGGCGAGTTGCTGCTGCACCGCGATGGAGGCGCCTCCGGTTCCGGCACCGCCGGCCTGGGTCTGGTTGGAGATCAGGATGTTCTGCAGCACGAGCTGCAACGGCTGCTTGGAGGCGTCGCGCACGTAGATAAGGCCGGTCATGTAGTCGTTCCAGTGCTGCACGAAATAGTACAGGCCGATCACGGCGATGATCGCGGCGGACAGCGGCAGCACCACCTTCATGAAGTAGCCGCCGTAGCTCAGCCCGTCGATCTGCGCGGCGTCATGCAGCTCCTCGGGGATCGAGGTCTCGAAGAACGAACGCGCGATGATCAGGTTGAACACGTTCACGGCGCACGGGATGATGAACACCCACATGGTGTTGAGCAGGTGCAGCTGCTTGTACAGCAGGTAGTTCGGAATGATGCCGCCCGCGAAGAACATCGTGAAGGTGAAGAAGAACATCAGCACGCGGCGGGGCTTGAATTCGCGGCGCGACAGCGCGAAGGCGGTCGGCATGGTGACCACCATGTTCAGCGCGGTGCCGAGCACGGTGTACACGATGGTGTTCCAGTAGCCGAGCCAGATGCGCGTATCCGCGAAGATCTTGAGATATCCGCCGATCTGGAATCCCAACGGCACGGCGAACACCTTGCCGGTGGACACCAGCGTCTGGTCGGAGAACGACGCGATGATGATGAACCACAGCGGGTAGATGATGGCGAATACGATCACCACCACCAGCAGGCCGATGACGATGTCGACGACCCAATCGCCGACGGACTGCTGCTTAAACCGGCGATGCTTGTTGAACGGAACGTCTCCGCCGCTGAGGCGGGGGGCGACGGATCCCTGTGCGATTGATGCGCTCATGGAAACCCTCCCTTAGAAGATGCTGGTGTCGGACGCCTTCTTGGAGATCATGTTCGCCATGATCAGGAAGAAGAAGTTGATGACGGTGTTGAACAGGGATATGGCCGTGGCGTAGGAGATCTGGTTGCCGGCGATGCCCATCTTGTACACGTATGTGGAGATGACCTGAGAGACCGGCAGATTCATGGCGTTCTGCATCAGATAGATCTTTTCGAAGCCCACGTTGAGCACATTGCCCATATTCATGATCAGCAGGATGGACATGGTGGGAAGGATGGCGGGGATGTCGACGTACCGGATGAGCTGAAGCCTGCCGGCGCCGTCCATCTTCGCGGCCTCATACAGCGAGGTGTCCACGGAGGAGAGCGCGGCGAGATAGATGATGGAGTTCCACCCCATGTGCTGCCAGACCTCGGTGATCCAGTAGATCGGCGTGAACGCCGCGGTGCTTTCCAGAATGTTCGCGCCGCCGAAGAACTGCCCGAGCAGACCGGTCTTCGGAGCCAGGAAGATGTTGATCATGGCCACGATCACCACCGTGGAGATGAAGTGCGGCATGTAGGTGATGGTCTGCACGAACCCCTTGATCTTCTTGGAACCAAGCTGGTTGATGAGCAGCGCCAGGATGATCGGGGCGATGAATCCCATGACCAGCGTCCACAACGAGATACGGACCGTATTGGTCAGGATCTGGGCGAAGATCGGGGACTTGAAGAACTGGTTGAAGTATTTCAGACCTGCGAATCGGCCACCGGTCAGTCCCTTGGTAGGGTCATAGTCGCGGAACGCGATCTGCAGCGCGTACATCGGGATGTAGGAGAAGATGAACACGAAGATGACCGAAGGCAACACCATGACCCACAGTTGCCAATACAGCCGAAAATGGCGCGCAAGGCGCTTGTACCACGGCATATGCCGCAACACCTGCTGATTGTCGATCACCTCTCCGGTCCGCGCCTGAACCGGAGTCGCTGCAACTGCACTTGACACTGTACTTTCCTGACTTTGTAGGGGAATGCCCGGCTACGGGCCGCCCGGCGAGGCATCGATGACGAGAACGACGCCTCGCCCGGGCGGCCGACGGAGCGGGGAGGGTTACTTGACGGCCTTGTCGTAGGCCTTCTGCCACATTTCCACGTTCTGCTTCATGCCGTAATCATCAATGGTCTTGACGTAGTTGTCCCACTGTTCGTCAATGCCACCGTTGAGCAGCCACTTGGAGATGATCGGGATGGCGTAGTTCCAGATCTGCGCGTTGTTGTTGGAGAAGGTGTTGGAGTCCTCCGTGTTCAGGCGCACGTAGACCGGCATCATGTCCTTGGTCTGGTCGTAGTGCGAGTACTGCTCGGCGTATACCTTGTCCACCAGCTGCACGGAGTCGGAGTCCTGCGCGTTCTTGATGGTCACGTCGTTCGGCACCCAGCCGGCGAGACGGTCGTTGATGGCCGGGGACTTGCCGTTGTTGGTCTCGGTGTAGTACTTGTCGGAGACGGTGTAGGTCTTGTCGTCGTCCTTGGTGACGTAGTCCGGGATGGAGCCGTACATCTGCTGGATGGCGTAGTCCTGCGAGTACAGGGTGTTGATGATCTTCAGCGCGGCGGTCTTGGTGGCCTCCGGCAGATCCTTCTTCATGGACATGTGATAGTCCTCGTACTCGTTGTAGTCGCCGGAACCATCCCATACGGTCTCATCCTGGGAGACGCCCGGGGCAGCCGGCACCGGGATGGCCTCGTATTCCTTGTACAGCTTGGAATCCAGCGCGCCGAAGGCGGTGCCGTCCCAGCCGAAGATCACGCCGGTCAGCGCGGTCTCGCCGTCGGACTGCAGCTCGGCCTGGTACTTGGAAAAGTCCTTGGTCAGGGCGTCCTTGGGAATCAGCCCCTTGCCGAACAGCTCGTTGTAGTACTTCACCACTTCCTTGAACTGGTCGGAAGTGGCCCAGTTGTAGACCTTGCCGTCCTTCACGGCGATGCCGTTGGCGGACGGGCCGGCGTTGAACTGAGTGACCACGCCCGTGCCGTTGATGAGCAGGAACATGTTCCACCAGCCGCCGAGGGCGTCGGTGCCGAGGGCACGCACGTTCATCGGGATCTCATCGGCCTTGCCGTTGCCGTTCGGATCCTGGGTCTTGAAGGCCTCGAGCACGTTGGTCAGCTCGTCCCAGGTGGTCGGAGCCTTCAGGCCCAGCTTGTCCAGCCAGGTCTTGTTGATGAGCATGTGCTGGCCGGACGCGTGGAACGCCTGACCGCGCGAGGACGGCAGCGCGTTGATCTGGCCGTCGATCTCCACCATCTTCTTGGCGATGGGCTGCTCCTCGAAGAACGCCTTGACGTTCGGCAGCGAGTCCATATCGTCGGCGAGGTTCTCGAACAACGGGTACTGCGTGGCGTCTTCCGGGTGATAGGCGCGAATGGACAGATCGGCCACGTCGCCGCCGGTCAGGGAGGCGTTCTTCTGCTGGGCCCAGGCGGTGTCGAGCACGGTCTGCCATTCGATCTTGCAGTCGCACTTGGCTTCCAGGCTCTGCGCCCACTTCTGCTTGGAGACCTCGACCTGGGTGGATGCCTGCTGCACCATAACGGTGACGACGGGCTTGCCGCCCTCCATCTTCGCCTCGCTGCCGCCGCCGCATCCGGCGAGCGCCATGGACAGCGCGCTGATTCCGGCGACCGCGGCCACGGCCTTCTTCGTTACACTCCGATGTGCCATCATTGTCCTTTCTTGAGTGCGTTAGGACATCACCAGCGCCACCGCCATGGCGGCCATTCGCGCCAGCGCCCGCCTGCGGCCACTTACGGCCAAGCCTGCGCCGGCTCACCTCATCGTGCGACGATCTGCGATGATTACGGTGATTATCGCTAACTTTTTATCACGCTACAATTTTATAGCACCGGAGCCACCACACCGTCAAACCCGTCGCGTGTGTCGCGCTACAATTACTGAAATATCAACGTTATTGGCCATTGGCAAACAGTCGACAACAGGCGAATTGCCAAAAGTTATCGATAACTATACATTGGACTCAAAGAGCATATGGCATCTCTCGTCACGCCAAGGAGGAACGATGCACGGGAAAACCGCCACCCTGAGGGATATCGCCGACGAAGTCGGGCTGACGACCATGACCGTATCGAAGGCGCTGCGCAACCAACCCGGCGTCAAGGCCTCCACCCGGGCGCGGATCGTGGCCGCCGCCGAGCGGCTGAACTATCGGGGGAACCTATCGGCCAGCATGCTCAAATCAGGCCGCAGCGGAATCGTCCGCATCATCGTGAACGAATACAACCTGCCTTTCTACTCGCAGCTTATCGACGCCCTGTCCGCGGAGGTGCTGCGCAACGGCATGACGCCATTCCTGCAGGAGACCCGCTACTCCGTGCAGTACGCGCAGGAGGCCATGCGCAACCCTATGTTCGACGGCAGCATGTTCGACGGCAGCATCATCCAAGCCAACGGACTGTCCGACAGCTCGTTGAGGGAGATCCAAGCCAACGGCCCGACGGTGCTGCTCGATTCCTGTCTCACCGCGCCAACCATCAGCACCGTGAACTGGCCGAACGAGGAGGGCGTACGCGCCGCAGTCCAGCATCTCATCGATCGGGGCTGCAGCAATATCGGAATCGTCACCACCAGCCCGTATCTCACGGCACGCGAGCTCATGGCGGACCACGACACCAACAGCGCCATCCGTCTGCGCGGCGCTCGAGCTGCTTTGGTGAACAACAACCTGCCGTATGACCCGGCGCATGTCATTACGATCCAAGGGCTCGCCGAACCTCAGGCGCGTGAGCTCGCCCATCGACTTGCCGACGGCCATGCCGCATTCGACGGATACGCATGCATGAACGATTCGGCGGCGCTCGGCCTGATCCGCGGCTTTGCGGATCAAGGCGTCCGCGTGCCCCAGGATGCGCGGGTCATCGGGTTCGACGGCATTCGCACCGGCGAATTCTCCGTGCCGTCGCTCAGCACCATCGCCGTGGACCTCGACCAGCTCGCGCAGCTCGCCGTCGCCCAGATCCTGCGCCAGATCAGCGATCCGGACAACAACCGCTACCCGACCGTGACCACGGTTGGCTACCAGCTCATCGAGCGGGAATCGACGCGATAACCGGGCGGCATGGCAGACGGTCCAACACCCGCAACGCCTCCCGCAACGGCTTGAGAATGCCGGTGTATGCCCGCGTCAGCCGTCAGCCGCGACTCCGTTCCGCGCTGCCCCGGAACACCAGACGGTAATCCAACGTGCGGGTGCGGGGCGTGATATCGGCGGCCGATCTGGTCCGGTGCTCCTTTTCCGGAGCCTGTCTGCGCGGCACCGCGTCGATGCGCTCGATAAGCAGATCGAGACACGTCGATGCGATCTGCGCGACGTCGATGTCCACGCTGGACAGCCCGGGGCTGGTATACCGGCCGTCCCGCACGCCGTCGAAGCCCATGATGGCCACATCCCGGGGGACGCCCACGCCATGGTCCAGCAGAGCCTTCAACGCGCCGATGGCGATCATGTCCGTCAGGCAGAACACCAGATCGAAATCGCGCCGCTCGTCAAGGATTCGGGACATCGTCTCGTATCCGCTCTCACGGGTCCACCCACTCAGCACCACATTCGCCGGGTCATACGGCAGCCCATGGTCGCGCAACGCCTCATACGCACCGCGCAAACGCAGCGAAGGACTGTCCGATGCGTGCAGCAACTCTTCGGGGCTGCGGTAGACCGCCCCCAGAATCAGCATCCGATGCCCCGCCGCAGGCGCCGGCTGCTCGATGAGATGTTCCGCCGCCGATTTGGCCCCGGCAAGGAACGGCGTGAACACGCAGTCCACCCGTCCCTCGAAACCGAAGCCGTCCAACAGCACCAGAGGATGGGTCCTGCCGTATTCCGCTATGGACTCGGCTTGTTCGCTCGGCCAGCACATGATGGTGCCGTCGCAAATCTGCGCGCTGGCGTTGCCCAGCATCGCGCGTTCGTAATCCGGCGAGAGTCTGGTCTGCTGGGCGATGAGCTGATATCCGCGCCGGTACGCCTCGTCGGATATCTCCGCGGTCAGCTCGGCCGGGAACACCATATCCAAGTCGGCCACCGACAGCCCGATCACCCCGGTCTTTCCGGAGCTCAGCTGCCGTGCCGCCAGACTGGGGTGATAACCAAGCTCGTCGGCCGCCCGCCGCACGCGTTCGGCGGTGGCAGGGCGGACGATCGGCTTGCCCCGCATCGCATTCGACGCGGTCATACGAGACACGCCCGCGCGAGCCGCTACATCATCCAGAGTGACCATCCGTACCCCACCTCATACGCATCCGTTGTTCGCCGATATTCCAACACACCATTATCCAGCATCAGCGCGCGCCGCACGCGCTTCGGGGCACGACGACGGACACGACGACGCGATGACGGCCAGGGGCAAGGCTCCGGGCCAGTTTCAGCCCCGGTGCCGCAGGTGCAGCCGACCGGTCCGATGGCCCGTCCGGATCGGCCCACGGCTCGCATCGGGCGGGCCGGCCATCAACCGCCACCGTCAATGCGCGCGGGGAATCCTTGCCCCGAGCCGCCGCATCGCCATAACCTTCGGGAAACGCTCCGCTTCCGGCACCGCCCGGCAACGACACGACATCCCATTGCGGCACGGCGACGACGGCCCGAGTGCGCGACGGCACCGTCACGTCGATCTCCATACGATACTCGACGCAGCGGTACGCCACCTCGATATTCCCGGCCGGGGTCGG
>SKEZ01000286.1_pt1 | contig 45173 bp, 77 predicted proteins | sample 4843881 | NCBI WGS metagenome assembly SKEZ01 (sample SAMN11008796, study PRJNA524170) | human gut metagenome | isolation source: fecal sample from pouch patient p1, p46 | place: Israel: Tel-Aviv | reverse complement strand
CTGAAAGGTGGCTTCCAGCCGAACCACGCCGATGACGATTTTGATATGGAGGCACCTGAATAATGGCTACTATCCGTTATGGCACCATCATTGGTGGCCCAGCTCGCAAGAACGACCCGCAGATTCGTGAAGGCATCATGAAGGTCGAGTTGAAGCCGGGAGCACTGGTTGACTTCGACACTACTGATGACAAAATCATCGCGCACGCTACCGCTGGCGGTCAGGGTTTCCCTTACGTGCTTCAGCACAACTACATCGGTGGTGGTGATGTCTCTGAAGCAGTTCCGGCTAATGCCACTGGCATGGCTGTGCAATGCGAATTTGGTGTCACCTATCATGCGCTGGTTGCTGCATCTTCCGCGCTGAAGAAAGGTACTCCGCTGGCAAGTAATGGTACTGGTGCGCTGAAAGTTGCTGGCAATGGGGACAACATCCTGTTCTATTCTTATGAAACTTACACCGTTGCCTCTGATGGCGATGAGCTGGTTGCAGTTCGTCGCGCTGGCAATGCTTCCATGCCTGCTGGAGCTTAATAATGGAAAAGATTATTTTTACCAAAGACTTGGTAGCCAACTCCGCAGTAGTGGCTGACCAGTGGAAACATCTCACCATCGACCGCAAGGTGTTCTGCAATGCAGAGGCTGAACTGGCTAAAACCTATGGTGTTAACGCCACCGCACTGGTAACAAAAGATTACTGGCGCGACGTGGACAACGTGACCACACGCGTTTTCCGTAACGAAGCTGGTCAGGACATGATGGCTGACCTGATGGGTATCGCGGCAAACATTAACATCGGCAAGACTGTGGCAATCAGCCGCATCGCTTCCGATGCTGGTAAGGTTGTCCGCACTCTGTCTGGTCAGGAGCCGGAAGACTTGGACAAAACTCGCTACGATTACACTGGCGATGTGATTCCAATCTTCAAGACTGGCTACAGCCGCGAATGGCGAGAACTGCTGGGTATGCAGTCTGAAGGTTTTGACCCACTGCTGGACGATCAGGCCAACGTTACCTTTAACCTGCGTTCCGACATGGCGCAATATCTGCTGACTGGTGACCAGACTCTGAACGTGAATGGCGTTTACACTGGCTACGGCATCACCAACCACCCGAACACCGTGCAGCTCAACCTGAGTGCCTCCGGCACTGGTGCGCTGAACATTGACCTGCAAACCGCAACGCCAGACGAAATCGTGAAATTCTTCAATCAGGATTTCCAGGCTATTCTGGATGCGCAGAACGTATTTGAGCAAGTGACTCTGTGGGTTTCCCCGGCAGTACGTCGCAGCTTCATGCGTCCGTATTCTAATGCAGCAGGCTTCAAAGGCGGCACTGTTGAGCAGTACATCACGCAGTTCGGCAATGGTCGCATCGGCAAGATTGGCACCAACTTCCTGCTGACTGGTAACCATTTTGTTGGCTATGTTCGCAACGACATGTACATCCGTCCGCGTGTTGCTCAGCCAGTTTCCACCTACGCAGCAGCCCGTGCAAACCCGCACGATAACTTTAACTTTATGGTATGGTCTGCTTTTGGCCTCCAGGTGCGCAAGGATTTCTCCGGCAAGTCCAAAGTGTTCAACGGTTACGGTACGCAAACTCCGCAGTAATAAAAAGGGGCGAAAGCCCCTTTGTGAATTTGAGGTGAATAATGGCTAAATACGAAGTCATCGCACGCGGAATCTTTGTAAAAGAGAAAGGCAAGATTCGTGAATTGCAGCTTGGTGAGGTGATTACCGAACCAGACGAGCATCTGCTACCAAAACTGCGCGTTATGCCAGAACTGGAAAAGTCTTTCGAAGTCGCAACCCCGCAAGAAAAGACGACAAAGAAAAAGAAAGCAGAGTAAATAAAACCCGCATAATGCGGGTTTTTATTGCTACAGACGCGCAGGCATAACAACAATCTTCGCAGTCTCGCCAGATGGCGCACTAAGGCAGCAAACTGCGGCATTTGTGTTTCCATTAAGCTCAAACTTAACGCAGCTGAATTTAGGGTTAAACAGCTTTGCTGCTTTCTCAATATCAACAAGGTAGCCAGCATTAAAGCCAACTTCCTCTGCTGCTTTCGTTTCCTTTGGTATCACGCGGTCAATATCAGGGAATCTTCCATCAATCTCTTCGCAGATACCAGCGCCAACCATTGCGCCAGCTTCATCATGATACGTTGCAATTTTAGACTTGGTATCAATGATGGCGTACTCATAACGTTTTGTTGGAGATTTACCAATCTTGATAATCACATTTTCTGTCAGCTTATTGTCATGACTGCAGCCAATGAATGCGCGATGACCGTCAGTTGATGCTACGCGACCATCAGCCATGAAGCAGATGCCGTTCAGGTAATATCGCACATCGTTGCGCGCCTGAAAGATTAATGCTGACTCAAGTAATAGTTTGTTGATTTTTAGTTTCATCACTTCACTTTAATCATGTGTTGCTTTGCAACCTTCAGGCATTCTTCAAAAATGCCACCCTTCTTTGCGCTCTGATTGCGCTTGTAATACTGAATCGCCGCATCAATTGCCATCTGGTCGATGTCAGGCAGCTTGGTGCGAAGTTGTTTTTCGATGAATTGTTCGGGGGTCATAACATCTTCTCCATCTTCTCGTACTTCTTAAAACACTGTTTGCATATTGCATCAGGTTTCCATGCCGATATATCTTCTCTTTCTCCACCAAACATCCATTTCCCACATTCACTGATAATTTTCCCATCGCGGAAATAGTGAACTTTCTTAGCCAGTAATGGGCCTCCCCATCCTGCAATTAATTTATCATCATGTTCATTCATCACATCTTCTCAAGAATTGCCATAACCTCGTGAATATCAGCGACAGGAATCTGGATAAATTCCTCATCCTCTGCCACCACATGACCAGCAGGAAGAATCACATGGTCTGCTGGCTTCAGTAACTCAATCAGGCGGTCTACTGGCTTAATCTTTTTCGACTTCAGAACTTTGGCTGTTACCTTGTCTTTGCCTTGTGCCTTGGCTTCTTCGACTGCCTCGTCGATAACTTTAACCGCATCATCGCCATGCTCGCGCGTTACTGCTACGGCGTTGGCATAGCTGATTTGTCCTGCACTGATGCGCGCTTTTACTTCGGCCGGAACATCACCCAGCGACAGGTGCATTTGCACGTCAGATACTGAGCGACCTACCTTCTTCGCGATTTCTTCATTCGTCCAGCCAAAGCCTTTCAGTCGCGTATAAGCCTTTGCGCGCTCAAACGGGTCAAGTTGCTTGCCCTGACTGGATGACACCATGAAGGCTATTTTATCCGCCTCGTCGCCAGTGAAGTCCTTGCACTCAATACGAACGATTGGTGCGCCACGCTCAATGGCACGCAATGCGCCGAGATAGCGATGCTGACCATCAAGAATGCGGATTCCCTTCTCATCTGGAATAACTGTTAATGCTGGTAGCGGCTGACCTGATTCCCAGCACTGCGCGAAATACTCCACGTGCTGCTCATCTGCTTCACGGATGTTGTATCCCGGTTCCAGATAGATTTGCTCCACTGGCACGAGATAGGTTTTGTTAACAGCGATGCCGTTGCGAGTTTCTTTGTCTGAATAGATTTTGCTTAGTGTTTTCATTGTTTCTTTCCTAGTGCTTTCTTGATAGATTCTTCAGCCAACAGCAATTCTTCTGGGTATTGCTCATTCCAGTTTTGTTTGTATGCCTTGCTAAGCATTTTTTGCAGAGCTTCAAGCAACTCAGGTGCCGCCGCCATTAAATTAAAATCATGCTCAACACTGCCATCAATCTCCCAATGCATCCCGTTGTATTTGGCACCCTTACTAGAGAAGGCGATGTTTCTGTCATCGTCATAGTGACAACCCGGCGTGTCATCAGCTCTACAAGACGGGTAAACCGCTGCGCAACCACCGCGAATATCTGCAACCCACGGACCTGGCGTGCCTTTAAATTCTTTCATCTCCATCACCTCTAACATTTATTGTTGTTTCTACGTCACTAACTATAAACGCCACATCAATCTACGTCAACAGGAATATGCTAAAATCATGCTAATCAAACAACAGGAGATTTAAACATGGGTTCAACAAACGGTCCGTCTCGCTCACGCGCTACTGGCAATACAAAAACTGGTGGCAAAGCTGGTGCGGTGAAGCCAAACGGCTCTACGCGTTCACCATCGCGCGGTAAGAAATAATGTTCGGCGCAGATATTGCCATCATGATCATGTATGTGCTGGGTTTCGCCTGCACTGGCATGGTTGCGTTTCTGGTGTTCATTCCGGCAATGGTGATGTCTGTGTATCTTGGATGGGTGCTTGTTGATTCTTTTCCCGCCGAATATCTGCATTACCTTGCGCAGTCTATGGTCTGGCTATTTCCGGCTATTGCACTTCGCAAAAGTACAAAGATGGCGCTCTGCGTGCTGACGATGAGCCTTTACGAATGGCTGGTAGCGATAGAGTCATTCGTATGGGAATTTATCACGCCTGTAGAAACGCCGCTTCATGCGCAGTACGCATTTATTATTATCGGCATCCATCTATTCATCCTTTCCATCACTTTTAAATGGGGCGGCGAAATTGGACATTATTCTTGGCGTGGTTGCCATCGTTTTTTCGCTGATTCAAATCTATAAGTGCTGGAAACATATTATCAGCGAGACTCGCAATGAACGAAACACTAAGACAGGCCGCAGAGCAAGTTATAAGCGGGACGACGGGGCAGGTGATTGACAAGGCTGGATATGCCTCTATTGGTACTGGCATTGGCCTGAAAGTTGCAGAGCAAACACCTGTCACGCAGTCTTATTTTGAGGCTATGATTCCACACAGCCTGACGGAGTGGGCGGCAGTGGCGTCAATCCTCGGCGCTCTGTCTCTGGTAATAAAAAACCTGTTTGAGATGTGGTGGAAAGTCCGGGAGTCAAAAAGAAATGACAGTACCAACACCTGAAGAACTTGTCAGTCAGATGGCATCGCGCGGGATGACTATCACCACAACAGATGCGTCTGGCATTCTGTGTCTTGTGGCGTCAATCAGTGAATGCCTTGAGCTGAACTACCCAAATGATGAATGCCGACAAAATGCGATCATGCTGTGGGCTTCCATCCTGATTAGCGCAAATACCGCAGGTCGCTACGTTACCAGTCAGAGCGCACCGTCTGGAGCATCACAATCATTCGCCTATGGCAGCAAGCCGTGGGTGGCGCTGTACAATCAGATGAAGCTACTGGATACAGCTGGATGCACTGGCGATTTGGTGGAAGACCCTGACGGCGGTGGTAAGCCGTGGTTTGCGGTTGTGCGTGGGAGTAAGTGCAAATGACTTCGCTGGCTAACTGGAGCTATACGCAACCATGCACCATCTGGCACAAAAGCGGAACTGACAAGTACGGCAAGCCGACTTTTGATGCGCCAGTGAGCATCATGTGCGATTATGGCTTTAACGATGATGTATCGACTGACGCGAAAGGCAATGAGATTGTGCAGAAGAATACTTTCTGGACAGAATACACTGGCGCTAGGGTTGGTGATTACATCATGATTGGCGCGACAACAGAAGCTGACCCGCTGGCGGCTGGTGCAAACCAGATTCTGAATGTGATTAATTATGGCAACACTTTCCAAAGAAATGAACCTCCCGATTTCGCACTGGTGACATGATGCCAGCGAAATTAAGAGGTGTCCGTCAGGCTGTAGAAAGAACATCGCAGATTGTGGATGAGATAATCGCCACGAAAGCTGTGCGCGCTCTGAAATCGGCGACATACATCATCCGCACCGAATCAGCCACGTTGACGCCGATTGATACATCGACTCTGATTAACAGTCAGTTTGACACGGTGGAAGTTAGCGGAACGCGCATCACTGGCAAAATTGGCTACTCTGCAAAATATGCGCTGTACGTTCACAATGCCAGTGGCAAACTTGCAGGTAAGCCGCGCAGCAATGGTAACGGCACGTATTGGAGTCCGGGAGGAGAGGCACAATTCCTGACCAAAGCAGCGCAACGCACAAAAGACCTGGTTGACGGCGTGATTAAGAAGGAGATGAAACTGTGAATATGCTTGAACTGGTTGATGCATATCTTCAGGATGCCGGATTGTATGATGGCTGGACTTCGCAGTTGCAGTTCTGGAATGATACCGGAGATGGTGATGATCAATTCATTGTTCTGCAAACCAATGGTGGCACGCAGGTGATGGACTCCCTCGGCGGGGATTTCTATTTCTCGTTGTATATTGTCGGCAAACATGGACAGTATAACGTGGCGGATGTTGATGCGAAGGCCAATGAGATTATCGAATACATCAAAACTCACCCGATTGATTCATGCGTCAACTATATCCAGTTGCAAGCGCCACTCGGCAGGCCAATGCTGACGGAAGAAAAACGTCCTGTGCATGAGTTGCTTTTGCGGGTTGTGAAATAAATAAAGCCGCACTTGGCGGCTTTTAATATGGTGGACACGGACGGATTTGAACCTTCAATCAGCCGATTATGAGTCGGTTGCTTTAACCAATTAAGCTACGCGTCCATGAGTGCTGGTTTAAGCATTGCCAGCGTGCTGTCTTAACATCCAGCCCCGTAACCCATACATACCCCTACATATGATTGCGATAATGCTGAATGTTAAGTGCTGTGGCGTTTCGCGATTAACTGAAACTGGCATAACAATGGATGCAAACCTATCCAAATAATCAAGATGGCATTACCACAACGGAAAGAGCACTGCGCGGCACCTTTCACCAAATCCGCGAGGTCTACGGGTTCAATGCTCTTACCTGTTGTGTGCCACGTTTCGTGTGGCTTACAGCAACGACATTACCGGATTATTCGTTGCACCATTGAGGGATTTACTAAGGCAACATGCCCGTTGTTACCCACGAATGAAAGCTCTATCTTTCGAACAGACTTTGCGCGCAAGAACGACGATAAATCATAAAGCTCTCATTGGTGGGTGCCCATTATTGACCACAGCGGGCCACTGCGCCGAATTTGTTTACAAGGAGTCGGAAGACCTTGCTGACTTACAGGCTATTACGCCGCCATCAGGACAACATCATCGTTTGCATTTATCTTTGTGGTCAGTTTCTAAAAAGTCCGCAAAGTCGCTCACGAAAACTATCTGAAATACAATCTACACCACAAAATAATCACTGTCAACACCTGTGATATAATCACCACGTTAGCAGCTAACACAATTCGGAGATCGAAATGGCTATTTGTGCAAATGATAAAGGCGTTCTGGTCGGTCGCATGACACGACTGTTCCTGGCTGAAGGATGCGGTGACACAGTTCCGGAGGTCGGAGACTGGAAGTATTTAGGCTCAACCACAAGTAAAGGCGTTGACTACTCGCCGCAGACTACCACGTCGGAGGCAGATACCGCTGGCGGCTTTGTTTCCACTCTCGTTACCAGCTCTGATATGACCATCAGCGCAGAGGTTGAAATCCGCAAGAATGACCCGAGCGATGAGTTTGGCTTCCATCGTCTGGTTGAGATTTACGCCACCGAACTGAAAGCTCGTCGCCAGCCTTCCTTGTGGGTTCGTCAGGTGACTGGTGCTACTATCGTTACCGCGTACTGCAACATCACCAGTATCAGTTACGAGGGTGGCACGAACGACATCGTTACTGGCAGCCTTGAGTTTAAGGTTTACGATTCTGATAGTGTCACCGTCGAAAGTCTTGAGCCTCTGCAGTTCACCACCGACCTAAACTCAACTGGCGCGACTGGCAGTCCGTTAACTGTTGCTGTTGAAGGTGGCGTTGCTCCTTACACTTATGTATGGCGCAAAGATGGCGTAGTTGTTGGTGGTAAATCAGGAGCAACACTGTCAAGCCCTACAGCTGGTGTGTATACCGTAACAGTAACGGATTCGTCTACTGACCCGGAAATCATTATCAGCACGGCGCGCACCGTATCCTGATAAAGAAAAAGCCCCGAAAGGGGCTTTGTTTTATTCTGCTGGTGGTTCAGGTAGTGGCATCCAGTGTGTAAAAACATCCATGCTTAGTTCGTTGTAGTCTGCCCTGAAATCACACCAAGTTCTACCATCCCACTCGTACACATTGTTCTGTACCGCGCCACCAATACTGCTGACAACTAAAACTGGCTTTCCTTCTTCAGGCATCCGCTCACTGCACTTAATCCACTGACTCATATCACCTTATCCTCATCAAAAATCACACCAATCACGCGGAGTAAGTCTTTCGCCATGCGTTCAGCTTCTTCGTAGTCGTAACCCGCATCAACAAACAGTTCGGTGTAGAAAATCAGGTCAGCTTTTGTTTGTTCGTTCATTTTTTATCGTCACTCTTAACTAATGCCCAAACAAGCGCAGCAACCCAGCCAATAAAACTCCATCCAACGAGAATATTCAGTACGCAGATTGCAGTCGTGTTTACGTGCTTGCGTTGCAGAGCCACAAAAGATGGCAGAAGGTACACAAATATCACCAAACAAACAAAAAACAGCAAAATAACAACGTCCATAACACACCTCAATTGTTAGCAACTTGTTGATATTACATGCCATTCTTTTCGCACAAAGCAACGGCCACATCACGCAACTGCTCTTTGGTCATATCCTTGCGTGCATAAACCATTTCTACGATAGCAAGGCCGATTATTTCTGCTGATTCGTTGTTTTTTGCAGAACCTTTTACCACCACTTCCGCAAGATTCTTGCTGATACCGTTATCGCGAACTTCAGCAGTGCTCATGGTGATTTCTCCGATGTTTTTGCAAACCTCAGATGTTGCGACAGCAGAGAAAGAAGAAGCCAGCAGAACAGATGCAACCAACATTTTAATTTTCATAACTCACCTCATTTATTCATCACTCGTTTCGATGACTTGAATCTACATCACCACCTCGCAGGTGTCAACATCACCGAGATGATATAATCAACATCAGTCTCGTTCATGTGTAAATCTCACAAGAAAGCCATTATCAAAATAATGATAAACGCTATAAATAAAAGAATTCCTTCATCATTGTTCTGAGTGGGTATTTCACCATAACAATAAACCCACGAACCAATGCCTACGCCATCATTACGAAGGCTATCAGGCATGGCTACGTGAGGTAGACTTCCAGTCCACCTCCATGCCACGCCATCAACATCAATGACCACCTGACATGGCGATGATATCTTGCACCCTTCAATGAAGTATCCGGCCTTTTCCCATTTTCGGTTTTCAATTTTCATACACAAAACCCTAAATCACCTTATGTTTTCAATCTACATCAGTCCTGCACTCCCTGTCAATGATATAATCAACATCAGTCAAATTCAGGATGCAAAACATGAGCAATCGCACGCCACTAACAGAAATCGGGGAGATGCGCATCTCGCTTTCTGACAGGAGTTTTTTCTTCAAGCCATCATTCCGCGCCATGAATGAAATTGGCACACCAAAAGAAATCGTTGAGGTATACGCTAAGCTCAATGGCATTGATTATGTTGCGCCATTGCAGCACGTCGAATACCTACCATTTGGCGCGCAGATGCAGGTTATGAAGACAATCAGCAAGCCTTCGTATGGTCGCCATGTGCTGAGTGCGGCCTATATTGTCATGCAGTCATGCTGTGAAGATGATATTTCTGTGCTGATTGGTGGGTGGAAGCCAACACCACGCGGCGTGCGATACGTTCCCGGCATTATGCCAGTGAGTGACATTATTATTATTGCGCGCAATCTGATGCAGCACGGCATCATCGGAAAATCTCCACTCAAAGTGCCTGAGCGTCTGGAAGAACAGAGCAAGAAAACCACAAACGAGTTTCATGCATCGCAATACATCATCTCAGCACGCACGCATTTCGACATGACGCGTGATGAGGCTGAAAACCTGTCCATGACAGAGTTTCAGATGATGATTAAGAATAAATATCCAGAGCCGAAAGGACTGACAAAAGAAGAACGCGCAGCAGAGTACGATCAGGCTAAAGCAGACCGCGAGCGCATGAAGGCACTGGCTGAACGCAAAGCGAAAAAAGCGAGGAATACATAATGGCTGAAGAAGTCGGCGGAATTGTCTATGAAGTCGGGATGGATGTTAAAGGTCTGAAAGCTGGCGCGACAACAGCCAATAAGACTTTAGATGACCTTGAATCATCAACCAACAAAACCACAAGCGCGCTTGGCAAGCTGGATAAAACCGCCAGAAATGCTGGCAGTGGGATGAAGAATGCTGGCGGCGCAGCTTCAGGGCTAAAAACCAGCATGTCGATGCTGGCTGGCGCAATATCCGTGTCACTGATTATCGAATGGGGCAAGCGATTCCTTGAGGTTGCCGATAACATGACTCAGCTTCAGGCAAGGATTGCTCGCCTGTCAACTGACGCAAAAACCGCGAACGAAACATTCAGTTCACTGGCAAATATTGCATCAACCACTGGCGCAAGCCTCAGCGACACCACGAAGCTGTGGGAAACACTGACGTCATCACTGAAAGAGGCTGGCGCGACAAATGCGCAGGTTCTGAACCTTACCGATACCCTGCAAAAAATAGGTCGAATCGGAGGGTCATCAACAGAAGAAATGGCGAACGCCCTGCGTCAGTTCGGTCAGTCAATTGCTTCTGGTACAATCCGCGCCGAAGAATTTAACTCAATCCTTGAGCAGATGCCTGAACTTGCACGCCAGATAGCGGCGGGTCTTGGCATTTCAATGGGTGAACTTCGCGCCAGAATGCTCGATGGCAAGCTGACGGCAGAAGATGCACTGAATGCCATTCAGGACAGGACAAGCGTGGTCAATGCTGAGTTTGAAAAGCTTCCTCGCACAATGGATCAGGCTGTTGGTTCTCTTGAAGTTTCATTCTCCAAACTTGTGGTTGCCGTTAACGATGCCACTGGTGCATCAAAAACAGCAGTAGAGATTATCGACCAGCTGGCAAAATACATTGATTTCCTCGGCGACAAATCAACCAGCACAAGCGATAAGATTTTATCTCTCGCCACTGTCATTTCTAAGCTAAACCCGGGTGCATGGGCGCAGATGGGAGTCGATGCGCTTTTTGGTGATGATGATATTGAGAAGCAAAAACAATATAACGATCAGGTCGAGCGATTCGTCAAGGCATCAGCAGAAGGTTACGAGCAGACAAAGAAACAGGCTGAAGCAACAAAACATCTGAATATTGCACAGGCACCAACCAAAGACAAAAAAGGCAAAGGAAAGGGCAAAAGCGCAGAAGAGAGACAAGCTGAGTCAGTGGCTGAAAAGCTGGAGAAATTACGCCAGCAAACCATGCTCAATGCCACATCTACAAGCGAACTATCCCGCGAGCAAGCCATCCTCAACGCGCAGCAATCGCTTGGCAAATCCGCCACTCAGGAGCAGATAAAACTGGCTGGCCAGTACGCTGCGAAGATTTGGGACCAGAAGAATGCACTGAAGGAACAGGCGACTGCGGAGAAGAAAAGAATAGATGCCGTAAAAGGATACAGCGCACTAAAATCGCAAACCTCACCAATGTTTGCTGTAGAAACATCCTATCAGAAGGATATGGCTGATTTGGATGCTTATGCCAAAGCGTACCCGCAAAAGATGGCAGAGATACAGCAAACCAGAGCTACAATTGAAGAGCAGTACAGACAGCAAAGAATTGAAGCAATGTGGCAGGAATGGAGTCAGCAAAGCGCAGCCACACAAGCGGCGGCTGCTGCGTTTGATGCTTTTGGGCAGACTGCTGGAAATGCGCTTACTGGCATCCTTACTGGTTCAATGTCTGTATCAGAGGCTCTACGCTCAATTGGTTCAAATATTCTGTCCAGTGTTATCAATGCGTTTGTGCAAATGGGTATAGATTGGGCCAAATCAGCTATCATGGGTGCAGCAGGAATGAGCGCAGCTTCTGCTGCGACGATAGCTCAGGCTGCGGCAATATCAGCGGCGATGGCTCCAGCAGCAGCAATGACATCTCTTGCAACCGCTGGCGCAAACTCAGCCCCTGCTATGGCAGGAATTGGGGCAACGGTTGGCCTCGCAAAGACAATGTCTATTGCTGGCGCGCTGAAAAATGGTGGGCCAGCGCAGGAAGGCTCAATGTACCGAGTCGGAGAGAATAACCTCCCTGAGATATTCCAGGCATCAAACGGTCATCAGTACATGATACCGGGCGATAGTGGTCGTGTTATCAGCAACAAAGACATTACCGGAGGTGGTAGTGGCGTTGTGGTTTATAATAACGTCATCAATAACAGCTCAGCGCAGGTTAGCAGCAGCGCCAGAGATAACGGTGATGGCAGCGTAACAATTGAGACTATCGTTAGTGATATTGAGAACAATGGCGCGATAGGGCAGGCTATTTCAAGAAATTACTCAACAAACCGGAGAGCAACAGAATAATGGCTATCATCAAATACCCTGACTGGCTTCCACTCGCACAACGCGCCAGTAAAAACATGACACAGCAAACCCCGTTCCGCAGTGACCAGCCTGCGGTCGGGGTGCCGATTTTCCAGAAACTGACAACTGACATTGCATCGACATGGAGCCTGACATGGAAGTTTACGCTGGCAGAGGAGCGCGCATTTATCCAGTGGTTGCGTAGTCCGAGTTACCTCAACAAAGCAAACAACTGGTTCACCATGATGATTGACCTCGGCGGCAGCGGATTGCAGGAGCAGACACTGCACTTTACCGATTATCCTGTGCAAACCAGTATTGATGGAGGAGTAGTTACGTGGACTGGAAACGTCATCGCCAAAAAACTCAATAACACGATGGATGAGTTCGACGATGTTCTGGTCGAGCTGGATTACAGATGGTATAGCTGGCTGGATGAAGTTGTTAACCGTGAACTACCGCAAGTCTATATGACGCCGATATTGCACATGCCGATTAACATGCTGTCATCTACGCTTGATAGTCGCATTGTTTATGATGGACCACAGATTTATTACATCAACCGCAATGGTAATCTTGTGCAGTCCGCTATCAATGAATGGCCTCTCACGTTTATTGATGGTAGTGCTGTTGGGCGCGAGCCTCCTGAGATTGCAAGTTTGAATTTGCTAAAAATGTCTGAGAACTTAACCGATCAATCATGGAGTAAGACGAGAATTACAGTCAATTACGGGGATGCAATATCCCCCACAGGAGAGCTTTCATCATCTGATATTATCCCGACGATTACAGATGGCTCGCATCACGTTCTGCAACTCCTGAATCCTGATGTGTCTGCCACTTATACATATTCTGTTTTTGTGAAAGCAAACGGATACAATAATGCTCTTGTTCAGGTCGGAGTATTTGCTAGTCAGGTGGCAAGCAATCCTGTTTATGTAGACCTTTCCAGTGGAAAAATAACATCCGCTAATGACTATTCAAGATGCGGAATAATGTCAATTGGCAATGGATGGTACAGGGTGTGGTCAAGAATAACCACCAGAAGTTCTGTATTAACTATAAACGGGTCAGTTTGGTTAACAGATGAAAATGGTAACACTTCATTTACTGGTGACGGCGTTAGTTCCATATCAGTTTTTGGCGCTCAAATGGAGAAGTCTACCAATTCATCATCTTATATTAAAACAGAAGAAAATTTAACTACACGACCATCAGCATCCGCAAAAGTAGCAATGAATGGCGCAACAAGCATCGACATTACCTATTCAGACGGATCCGTGGTAAACGTTCAGGCGGTTGGAGATTACGCTACCATCCCCCAAGCAGATTCTGCGTGGGGCAGCAAATACATCACAACAATAAAATTCAACGTCTGACAGTAAGGAACGCAGATGCCATCATTACGCGATTACAAAGCAAAACGCCCTAACTGGGCGTTATTCGACACGATAACGTTTTATCATTCTTCCTTTGGTTATGTGCGGCTTGTGGCTAACGTACTGGATGAGATGGTGCTTGGTGGTGAAACTTATCTGCCAGTGCGCATGGACATCACGCAGTCTCAGCAGTCGAACACACCTGCGATTAACGCAACCGTAAAGTTTGCACGTCTGGCTAATGACTTCAAGCAATATCTGAAGTTGTGGACTGGTTCAGGTCGTATTGAGCCAATTACCGCGCTGTATCAGCGATTTGAAGAAACTGACACCAATACACCATTAAAGCCTTATCGCCTGTATGTCAGCGACGTGGCTATGGATGGTTCTGATGTTACCGTTACGCTGTCAATCAAAAACCCAATAAAGGGAAATGTGGCAAAACTTTATGATATCGCTCAATTCCCCGGGCTGCGTAATGTCTGATGAAGAATTCGTGCAGTTAATGTTTGGCAAACCTTACAAAGACAGGTGTTGTCATATTGACGCTGTAGATTGCTGGGGGCTGGTGGTGCTTTATTACCGCCTGTGTCGTGGCGTTAATATTCATCATGACGACGGCTATGATAATGGCGGCTCTTTTGTTACCTGCTTCGATAGTGAGGTGACATTCTGGCAGGATACGCAGTCGCCATCATCAGGCGATGTTGTCGTGGCATATCGCGGCAGCGTCCCTGTGCACATCGCCATGATATGGGGTCGTGATAGAATACTTCATGCGCGAGAAAAAACAGCGGTCAGGTTTGACCGGCTGCGAACACTCGAAAAAATATCAACAAAGTTAAGGTTTCTCACCTATGCCAGTAATTCATGTTCAGAAGATGCCGGGAACGCCGAAAGAAACAGGGGTTGTTCCTGCGGGAACTAACCTGTGGAAATGGCTAAATAAAACAAATCTTCCTGCCAGTATTTCAATTGCGATAAATGGCAGAGTGCTTGGTGAAGATGATGAGCTTTCTTTCTGCCTGCGAGATGGTGACGTGGTCAACGTTTACTGTCAGCCATCTGGCGCAATCGGCGACCTTATCGGCGCAATCCTGAAGCCGGTAACGAAAATATTCTCTTTTCTTACACCGAAAGTATCAACGCCAAAAACTGACACCAGTTCAAAAACATCACCGAATACCAGGCTGAAGTCGCAAACCAATATTGCTCGTAACGGCGAGGCGCGACCTGATAACTTCGGACAAATTCGCGCATTCCCTGACTTGCTTCAGGAATCATTATTCGAATACATCAACAATATTAAATATGTCACCGAGTTCATGAACTTTGGCCTCGGCAAGTATGATGTGTCATCCGTGCGTTACTCGGAATCAAACCTCGGTTCACTGGCTGGCGCGAGTTACACCATTTATCAGCCTGGAGAGGTTATTCCGGTTGTGTATGAACCTTACGCATTTGATGATGTTGACGGTCAGGAACTGTATGGACCAAACGAACTGGATACTGACCCACCGCCAGTGGTTATTGAAACTGCAACAACAAACACGGTTACAGAAACTGAGTTCGCTGGTGGTCAGATTGCAGTCAAGATACCGAAAAATTCGGCATTTGATTACTTCGTTGACCTAACGATGCCTCATGATGTGGCGTTCAAACTAAACATCACTTACGCGCAGGGTGGTGGGGCATCTGTCACAGAAAACGTCACTTTATCGGGTAGACTCGTGTCGGCAACTGAGACTGATGATGGAGGATTACCACCAGTAAAACACTGGTACACATTTATTATTAATAATATTAACTACTCAGGCGCGCCAATATCATCACTGAATGGCGTAACGATTAATAACACCTATTTCAATCTGACAGATAACCAGCCTATTGTTTCCGGTCCGTACTTTTCACCGATTGATGGTGATCAGCTTTGGGTGCACCTGCAACACCAGACCAATGACGGTAATGATTTCAGTGTATTCATTGAGTGGTGGAAGATTGATGACGATAACGTTCAGATTCCCGGAACATATCAGTCGATGAATTATTATCAGGACGTGGACAGAAACGACACGTTCTACTATACGATCAAGTTAACACCGTCTGCTGGCACTGGTCGCTATGCTATTCAGATGCGACGGACAAACAACAGTTCCGACACATCAATTCTTCAGCTTGAGGAAATACACTCAATCGTCACGCGCACCAATGTTTCGTATCCAGATGACACAGTGGTTAAGGTTATCGTACGCGCCACAGAAAACGCAACAGGCAGCCGAGACAGGAAATATAATGCATTAATTACGCGCCACACCATCGGATACAACCGAGACACTGGCGCGGTGCGCTACACACTTGCACCATCACGCAGCTTTGCTGATGCTGTTTTGCATAACTGGCTGATTACCGCCGGAAATCCAGAAAACACGATCGACATCGTGAAGCTGTATGAGATTGCTGACAGTTTGCCTGATGAGCGATTAGGTTATTTCGATTACACGTTTGACGATGAGGATAAGAGCATCGGCGAGCGCTTGCAGACCATCTGCGATGCGGCTCGTGTCACTGCATTCTGGGATGATGGCGTCATGAGCTTTTCGCGTGATGAAAAACGAGAATATCCAGCAACCGTATTCAATACCAGGAACACGCAGAGCGACGGCTACAAGCTGAGTTATGACATCAGCCTCCCTGGTACTTACGATGGCGTTAACGTCGAATATCGCGACCCAACAACGAATAAGCAGGCCAACGTTTACTATCGCATTACCGATAGCGGAATTGTCGAAGGTGAGCCAACGAAAGCCAAGAAATTCGACATGCTTTATGTTCGCAATCGTTATCAGGCTGTTGATAGGGCAATCCTTGAGTGTCGCAGGCTGATATATTCTCGCCGCAGCATGGAGGTTAAAGCGCTGGCAGATGGCGAATGGGTTAACGTGGGCGATTGCATCCAAGTCGTCGATATGTATGATGACGTGCAACAGACTGGCGTTATTGAAGCGCGTAACGGGAACGTATTCACAACCAGCGAGCAGCTAACGGCTGATGATAATCTTTATGTTGTGATTACCAGTTCGGATGGCAGCGTGTCAGACAGACTGCCAGCAACAGTAACTGGTTTGCATGCATTCACCTGCAACCTGCCATCTGATTTTCAGCTAAACATATGGGATGGAACTAATGTTCAAAGTGAATCCCGTTACGTGCTGAGCACAGAGAAAGAACTGGACACCACTCTTTGGGTTGTCAGCCAGAAGAATCCTGGCAGTGACGGCACAACAACGCTGACTATGAGTGAGTACAGTGACGACATGTACGAATATGTCATCTCGTCATCGTGATACAATATACATCAAATTCACAAAGGAGCATTTATTATAATGGCTACCACACCAACTAACAAACCAATCCCGTCTGAAGACCCTCGCGACCTGAAATTTAATGCTGGGAAGATTGACGAGGTAGTGACATCTGACGCGCACTACTACACCGATCGCTTTGGTGTGCGCCGATGGACAATTGCGGGATTCCAATACGCCGCAGAAGAAGCCATTCGCAACTATGGCTATATAACAATGGACAGTTTATACACCGCAGAAGAAGCCATTCGCAACTATGGCTATATAACAATGGACAGTTTTGAAGATGGTGCCACACTGACGATACCTAATCAGGTTTTGCGTCATGAAGCTACTGGCGAATATTACCGTTGGGATGGCGAGTTTCCTAAAACGGTTCCTGCCAACTCATCTCCAGCATCAACTGGTGGTGTTGGTCTGGGTAAGTGGGTTAGTGTTGGTGTTGCTTCTTTAAGGTCAGATATGGACAAACCTACAGGCGCAGGTTTGTCAGGATTCGATAAATCAGTTGATTACGCAGATGATACGGTTGGTGGTACGCTAAAAAATGTTATATTCGTCAATCCTGATATGTATACAACATTACAGGATGCGATTGATTATGCCGCATCTTTAACCGGGCTAGAGCACTCCCCAAGTACTGCTGCTGGTCATCCAGACTGGATACAACCAAATACTGTATGCAAAGTCGTAAGATTGAATGGGAAGAAATACCCTATCAATACGACACTGCACATTCATGGAGATGTTAGTATCGATGCTGGATTCGGTGGGGTATATCTCACGGATGACTTTATAGCGGATTCTTCTGGGTATGCTGTTAAATGCGATAAAGGAACAGGTAATCAATACGCTGGGCACATTAGCAATCTTTTAATTGATGCCCGTGCAAAAACTGTTAATGGATTTAAAATATCTGATGGTTATGCTAACAAGTTAGATGGCATTTACGTAGCCAACATTGATGGGCATGGCATCCATATTGCTGGCGGTATGGGTGTGCACCTATTAAAGTTTTATGCTGTTGGTGTATTAAAACCAACTAATCCGCTCAGCACAGCCCACATTGTTGAAGGTAGCGATCATCAGGTTAGTATGGGTGAAGGTCGTTATTTCCGATTTGGCACCTGGGTTCGCGGTGGTGGCAATAACAGAATTGATAAAGTACACAACTGGGGAAGGTATGATGATACAGTCACCGACCAGAACTCAAGAATGAAATGCTGCTTTGTTGTACAGAACTCAATAAACAATTCCTTCAATCAGTGCTTTGCTGATTCACCGTCAAAATGGGATTATACGAAAGCAAATTTAGATGCTGTAGATGGTTATATCAACGGTGGGATTGGCTTTTTTATTGATGGTGGAGCCACCGGTAATACGTTCTCTCAATGCCAGACTTTTGTGAATATGAATGCATTCAATGACGCAGGGCTATCTTCATATACGGCATCATTAATGCCATTCGCTGTTGGTAGTATCAACTGTTCATTCATTGAGTGTGAAAACTCAAACTCACCAGCATGGGTAGCAAGATTGATAAATCATATTTACTCTATAGATCAGTCATTTACCAATATACTTGCAGCCAAGAACTTTGTCGGCATAGAGTATGATACTATTTGCAATAGTACAATTTTCAGGAAAAATGTTGGTGTTCCTGTATTAGTAAGAACTTCAAAGTTTGAAACACCAACAGAAAGTTATGCACCTAACTTTTCAGACGCGTCTTACATCTCAGCTACAGTTACAGGAGATGTAACAATAACCCCTGCGCTATTAACAAACATACTAACTGGTTATGTTGAGGTTCTTTTATCTATTTACTCATCAGTATCTAAAACAATAACATTTGGTGCAAATGTTAAGTTAGCAAGCAATACTCCATCTTTGACATCATCTGGAACGCAAGTTTTTAGGCTATCAACAACTGATGGAGGAGCAACCTGGTTTTGTAAGTTCGAGAGTGCTTACTCGTAAAACTAACCCCGCTTCTGCGGGGTTAGTTTTTAGAAGTGGTTGATGTTATCAGAAGGGTATTGAATCGTCGAAGTCCATAGGAGGCTCATTACCTCCTTGTTGGTTTTGTTGTTTTTGTTGCTGCTGTTGCGGATTTGTTCCCCATCCACCCTGAGGTTGCTGTCCTGATTGCTGGCGAGGTTGTTGCTGACCAGAATCATCACGTTTACCGCCAAGCATCTGCATAACGCCGCCCATCTGTGGAATGACAATCTCAGTGGTATATCGGTCCACTCCGTTGCTGTCAGTCCATTTGCGAGTGCGAAGCTGTCCTTCGATATAAACCTGCGAACCTTTGCGAAGGTATTCTCCTGCAACTTCAGCCAGTTTCCCAAAGATGACAACGCGATGCCACTCTGTTTGCTCTTTCTTCTCTCCCGTCTGCTTATCTTTCCACTGCTCTGATGTTGCAACGGAAAGGTTGGCAATTGCAGAGCCTGATGCTGAATACTTAACTTCATGGTCGTTACCGAGAGTGCCAACAATAATTACTTTATTTACGCCGCGTGCCATTTATTAAAATCCTTCAATTGGAGTTGGTTTATGTTCGGTTGTTTCTTCCTGCGGTTCTGGCTGTTGTGGTTGCGGTTTAGCCAGTTTTGCAGGGTTGAAATTATCCTGAGGAGTGATTACCACAGGGGATAATTGCTCATCATTGATGAAAGACTCAATGCGATCATATTCAGCAGCAGAAGCAGCGAGAGAAGGCCAGATTGCACGAATCTTATCTTTCAGGTTATCAGGTATTGATTTTGCTTCTTCCTTCAAGCCTTCCATGCCTTTTGCAGCGGAAAGCTGAAGTCGTGAGCGCCATGACTCAAACTCTTCGTCAACTTTAACGCCAGAGTCCACCCATTTGATGAGTCCGCGACCATGTGCCTCGCCAATGTATCCATGACGAACACTTTCACGACCAGACTCAAAGAAGATTGGGCGCAGTTCTTCTGGTAATTTGGTGAACTCCTGAATTTTACCTCCATCGTGCATCATCATGCTTACTGTCATTTCAAACATGAAATCCTTTTCGCATACTGGTTGTAGTCCAAGAGATACAGGCTCTTTAGGGTTTGCGAAATCAGTTTTCTGGCGAGCGCGAAGGCATACAATGATATGCATATTGCTCTGAAGCATGGCATTCATGAATTTCTTATGCTCAGCCTTGGCGCGTTTCCAGTCAGCCATTTTTTTACCATTAAGCAATGGCTTTTCAGCAATCTCCGTGCAACTGCCTTCCCCTTCCCATTCGTGTGAACCTGAATCAATAACAAGAACCTTAACTCCAGCAGCCTGAAACTCTTCAATGGCCTGACGGTAACGAGCAGGGCTGAATGGTGCGTACATGTCAGCGTGCAGGAATTTGCCATCAAGGATGTTTGAGTACAGGCGACCGCGACCATTTTCAGTATCAAGGAATCCAATTTCTTCTGGTGAATCAACCATCCCACGAGCCAGCTTGAGTGCGCTATATGTTTTTCCGCTGCCTGACTGGCCTGAAATACCGATGACCACACGAGAACCTGAACGCTCTGCTGGTTTAATATTGAGAATACCCATTTGCATCACCTCACTAATTATAAATTAAATTGTTTTTTGAACCATTCCGGCGTTTCCATTTCGATGACTGGATTGCCCATTGAATAACCCGGCCATGAATTGGCTTTTTTGCACGCCTTGTAAATTTCCATTGCACCATGCAACTGAATTCTACCAATGTGCAATTGCTCTTCCGTTAATCGAATTAACGCAGGAATAAACGGAGCTTTCTTTTCCTGCACAAGAAGATTTACAGAGCGTGGCGGGTGACCGTATGCCGCAACAAACATGTCGTGCTGCATCGCCATCTTCATGAAGTAGCCGAGTCTCGCTGCATGGCGGAAAAACTCATCAGGCTTAGCACTTACTGCTGTCTTGTAGTCAATGATGTCACCACCTTTTGTCAGGCAATCAAAACGAACCTTTGCTTTTTCTCCGTTAAGTTCACCGAGTATTGATACTTCAGCATAAGCACCAGCAAGAAGGCTACTGTAATAGCTATTTGCGTGGATTACAGCACGCATTTGCTGAATGGCGTCATAATCACCACCTTCCAGCATTTGCTTTCCAGATGCAGCTTTTTCAGCTTCTTCACGGATAACATCGTAAATCTTCACAGGCTCGCCAGTCGCCTGAATGATTTTGATTACCTCAGCTTTCGACTTCCCTGAAAGCCCTTTTATGCCACGCTCTTTCGCCCATGAGTTCATATCGGCGGTAGTTACCAGCACCGTTGGTTTCCCATCTTTGTCTTTTGGAAAATCGTCTACAACCGGCATGCGCGCATATTCAGCATCAAAACGCTCAGGTTCAAGCAGAGCTGTATGGCTGCCAGTTCCGAAGATAAGAGCCTTTGACTGTTCATCTTCTTCATCTTTGTAGCGCCATGCAGCTGGGCAGCGGTCATAAATGTTCCACAGGCCAGAGCCGTTTATGTGCTCGGTGTCGGCGTGGTAATCCTCATTGCTGAGTTCATTATTGAAGTAGACTTTCATTTAATCACCACTGTATTCACGTAACGCTTCGACAATTTTCATTGCATCATCAAGCAATGAATAACCATCACTAACAACATAACCACCATCATCAAGTTCGTTTAACTTAACAATAAGATTGCGTAGCATTTCGCATTGCCAATCCGCATCAAAACTATCAGGAATCTCAATATCCATCTTCATCACCTCACTTGTCATTGTCTAATTGAATCTACATCAACCTACGTCATTCATCAAGTCCAAAATAGAATAAAGTCGCTTTTTTTAATTCATCAAGTCCGTAAGCGATAGCAGCATAATGACCAAGTCTGCACATCTCAGTTAACACAGCCGATTGTTCCTTGCTCACTCTGCTTTTGCTTTTATCTCGGCGCTTTGCCTCAATCATTCCGCAACTGTGATTCGCACCCGGAGTCATTATCACATTGTCTCCTATCCCAGTCTTAACCCCCATCTTCTGGCGCTTCAGCACAAACTGAACTCGGCTTGATGTTCCTGTTTCATTCGGTACGTGAAACCAGAGCACGTCGGGGAATTGGCTTTGCATCCATAATCCATAACCCATCTGCTCAGTTTCTTCTTTCGGACACTCACCACGATAACCGCTATCAAATACCCATATACCGCTATCAAGCTGCTTCACTTTGCTCTCCTGCAAAATCTTTTCTGTGGATTATGTCTCGGCCTTTATCGTTGATACGATGCGTGATGCGTTTTGGCGCTTTAATCAATCCAGCATAAATCATGAACTGCTTGGCGTTCTGGCATTTCAGGATTTTTCCAGCCATTGACTTATCATCAAGGTGAGGAAAGACTGCCTTTGCCTTGAACATGTTTTTCATGTGAGTTGCGCCGCCATAAGGGTAGAAAACTTCGTTAGCCCAGCCTTCTTTGCCATCACAACGATTAATCCAGTAGCGATACAAAATACCTTCTCCATCCTTCGTTAACTGGACTTTGAAATCCATAACATCAGCCCACTCATTATCCGTATACGCACGCTCATTCAGTGCCGCATTCGGGTCGCGCAAAACATGATCGCAATGTCGGCAATAACGCGCCGTTGGGTCGTTTTTAGTACCGCATCCATCATCAAAAATACGGATTCCGTGCTTGTCAAAACCGCAACGTATGTAACTGAAAAACTCTTCGCATCTACCATCTGGCGACAATGCATCCTTGCCAATGCAGCGACGCGCATATGGGCTGTTCATTGTCCCGCACTTAGGACATGGAACCTGTTCACCACTGCGTTTCGAACGCTGCGCTTCAGCTTCTTCCAGAATTGGGTCTTCATACAGCTGACCAAGCTCAAACATCGTTCCTGAGAAATCAAGAACCAGATGGTCTTCTTTATGATACCCGGCATCAATTTGTTCTTTCTTCAGCAGGCGCATTCCTCGACCAAGAAGTTGGACAAGGAGAGTTAGCGACATTATTTTCCGTAATATGCAGCTCGTATCCCATAACGGTATATTTACTCCAGTGGTAAGGGCGGCTATCTGGAATGTGAATTTTTTGCGCCCGGTGTATGCATCTTTTAGTGCCTTTCTTCTGGCTTTTGACCCCATATCTTCTGTGACTATTGAATAACTTCCTTCAGGCAAATATTTTGCCGCCTCCTGACAATGCTTCTTACCAGCACATGTAATTAGCACTCCGTTCCTGTTTTTAGTCAATTCCATAACCTTAAGCATGATTTTCTGCGTCAACGTACCTTGCTCAAGAATTTCTTTCTGCATCTGCTTGAGCTGCTCGGCGGTAAAGTCCTGAGTACCATCAACATCTGAACCATGAAAATCTGAAAGGTCATAATGCAGACTATCAACATCATGAAGACCAAAAATTGTTGGCACAAGAAAACCGTTTTCAACCATGTATTTGGTGTCTATGTTGATAATCTCTTTCTTCCAGAAAGCGCCTTTTATTGATGTAGTTCCGCGAAACGGTGAGCCTGTATAACCTATTATTCTCAACTCATGGCCGTGCTTATCTTTGCACCTTTTCATTAGCTCATTAATTATCACTGCATACTGCGTATCACCATCATTAACAACATCAATGTCATTAACCATATGATTTTCATCGATCAGCAGGAATCTTGGGTAAAAGTCAGAAAGCGCACCTTTTGCAATAACATTCCCTGACTCATCCTTTTTATCAAACAAAGCATTTACAACAGTACCCTCAGAGCCACAGATTATTGGGTACGTAGAACTTTTCCTACCCAACGAAGCACTGAATAGCGAGTTTCTTACACCAAGAGACCATAGCTCAGAAGCATCTTGCTCCACTATTTCGCCCTGTCTTGATAAAATCATCCCTGAATATCCCATTTCCTGAAAACGCTTTGCTATCATGGCAATCATCAGTGACTTTCCGCTACCGACGCTTGCTGTTACATAGCTAGGGCCAACATAATGACGAATCACATCACCAGTTAACTTATATATCAACCACTGGTATGGTCTTGGCTCGATATCACCAGTATCCAAGCAGGATTTCAGCAAGTTAATGTCAATCTCTGAAATCATTTTGTCTATTTTGTGCATCACTTACTCCTTGAAAATTCCCCGTGAAGATCTCTCCTCCATCGCTCTATAGCTTGCGATGCGCTTAGAACATCATCAAAATTACCAACAAAAAATCTTTTCCCGTTTGCTCTTATTTGAGCAACAAAAACTTTCCTTTTTGAGTGCCAGTAAACACCTTTAACCCCTGTTTTATTGCTTTTGTATATCTTTAAATTCATTGAGTTTTGACGCCTTGTTGCAATCCTAAGGTTTGATATTCTATTATCTCCTTTTACGCAATTTATATGGTCTATTTCATCTTGTGGCCACTCACCATAAACATAAAGCCAAGCAAGCCTGTGCGCGGGATACATTTTCCCTTTGAGCCTTATTTGTATATAACCATCCTTGTCAACACATCCAGCGACGTCTCCAACGTTAGCTTTCCTTCCTGTTTTTATTGCCCTCCTAAATAACCCTGTTTCTTTATCGTAAATCAGTGCTCTTCTGAGATAATCTATATCAGGACTTTTCTTTCTTCTTGCTCTTCCTAAAACTTTTGAGTCTGCATCCTGAGCAGCAGAACTCAGCTCTTGATGTTCCATAGAATTCTCCCCCGCAGTTTTTGCACTTTTTCAGAGTGATAGCCATTTCTTATCCTCGATGTTAAACTCAGTTGCGTTTCATGTCAAGAACGCTTGCGCGTTTCATGCGAGTAAATTACAATGAATCTACATCATCGTCAACAGGAAGATTTTATGAAGTATGACTGGAAGGAAATAGAGCCTCTAATGAGAAATAACTGGCAGGCAGCCATCATGTCTATCGTCAATGTGGATAGCAGAGTTTTCAATGGCAAGCACCAGCCATGCCCGTCATGCCTTGGCAAAGACAGGTATCGCTTTGATGACAACTTCGAAACAAAAGGCGATGGCGGAGCAATATGCAATCAGTGCGGTTCCGGTAGCGGCATGAACTGGCTAATGAAACTCTCCGGAATGAGCTTTCCCGAAGCACTGGAGGCGCTAGGTGGATTCCTGAACATGCACCCACGTGAAAAGCTGGAGGCAATCAGGAAGGAGATGCCGAAGATAAATTACAACGATGACTTCATCACCGAGCAGGAAGTCGCCGCAATCATGGCCAAAACGACGCGTGTCGCGATGAATGAGTGGACGTTGATAAATGGTATTGGTTGCGACGTTAATGTCGCCAGAGGTAAATCTGGAGAGCTTATTGCGGTTGAGATGCTGCGCGCTGACACAATGAAGCCGTGCAATGTGGCATTCATTGGCATGGATGGTGATGCATTCAGAACGTTTTTCCGCGCAGGATACAACAAAGACTCAGCCATTAACGGCAAACTCACACGTGGCGCGATAAGCACAATCGGAGAAGACAACGGAAAGTTCATTTACCTGGTATCTGATTATGCCGACGCGTGGAAGTGCCATTACTTCACTGGCGCTCATGTCTGGTGTTGCTGGTCGCTGGGAAACATGTGGGAGGTTGTGCGTTCTGTTGGTGATGAGACGAAAGCACGGTTGCGCTGCATAGTTAATTATAAATTTGACGAACTTTGCGCTGCGGAGAATGCAGGACTTCCGGTGATGCTGCCTGATGATGCTGACACAATCAGGATGGCAAAGAGAATCAGGAGAAAAATTTATGACGCTGGCGAGTTGATAGAGAAAATGTCAGTAAGCAGATAAAAGAAACCCTCCAATCGGAGGGTTTTTGTTATTCCTTGAACTCTGGCGCTTCAGGCCAGAAGTGCTCAGGTAAGATTTTTAGTTCGTGTGTTTTGCTCATTTCAAACATCATCATAACACCAATATGCAACGCGAATTATTTCAACCAAATCATTTGATGATAAAAATTTATTACCATCATAAATTGCGTGAATTCTTTCACCATCAACAGTTAATGCCAAAACATTTCTTCCTATTTGCGGCCTCCACAGATAGCAATCAAACCATTCAACATCACACCAATCATCTTCTGGAATCATTTCAACCTCGGATTTATATGAACAGTGTTTCCGATAAATACGCAGTAACCATCCTCTTCCAGAGATGGCAATACGCTTGACCTGAGTCGGTCATAAATCTTAGGTATTCCTTTGAATGGCCTGACATTTTTAAGTGAATCATAAAGCCACTTCACCGTTACGTTTGTTTTCCCTTTCTGAGCGGCAGAGCGTAGCTTTTCTGCAACAACATCAAATTCAGAACGCTCACCAGCATATCCATTTGATTCAACAGCATCAGTGAACGTTTTTGTCAGTGCATCATAAACACTGATGGCGCGACTAATTTCATTTTCACCGATAATCTTTGAACGCTTTCCTCCATCGCACCAGTTTTCAGCAGCGTGAAATATTGCTGCCAGACGGATTATTTGCTTATCAGCTTTACCCATCGCGCCACGAAGAAGAACGTGGTCCCACTTACCACCGGGAAGGAAGTTTTTCTCCCACTGATTTCGTAACAGGCCGATCATTCTTGCTGAGTCATTGTGAAGCGTCAGTTTTGTTTTTTCTGCTGACACAACATTATGTATAAATCTTGCATATTCCGACCTCAAGCTGTCTGGCATTGGCTTGCTTACAGGGCAGTCATTAACCATGTCCCAGTGTTCGCGATAGCCAAGCATTGATTGCTCTCGCAACATCAGGAAACGTTCAGAAAGACCGTTACCCCTGTCGCCAGCGGCAAGAATGGCATCAATACTTTCATCCTGAGCAATCACACTTATATTTCCAAGCACGTAACCAGATGAAACGCCACGACCAACACGAGCAGAACCAATGAATCCTCCATCCCATCCCTTCAGGATGACTTCTGCGTTTGCCTTTCCACCTTCCTTTCCGTAAGAGAGGCCAAGACATGTGTTAAGAACGCTTGCCTCGTCACTTATCAGATTAAAAAATCCACCTTCATGAATGGCTTGATGCTGAACAGCCTCCGGCGTTGCGTCCGTCAGTGGATATGTAATTGTATAAAGCTCCTCCAACTTCTCTTTTTCGCGAGCAATATCATCGCCGATTAGTGCCTTTGCATTTTGGTTGCTTGCCTCTTTGTATGCCTTCATCAACTCTTCAATGCGAAGATTTATTTTTATGATCTGCTTTTCCATCTTTTTGGAAAGGTTGTCATATTCAATCTTCACCGGATTCATGTGCATTGAGTTGATGGCGGTTTTCCCTGCTGATGGAGGCTGAGAAGTAACCACGTAAAGAGAAACTGGAAGTTCTGAATGGTAATACTCAACGCTAAAGTTTCTCGTCATTGCGCTGGCAACGCACCCAAGTAAATGCATGAACGATGTATTTATTGGGAACTGAACGGCACGAGCTGCAGCGATTGCATAACGAGACAGCAAATCAGTCCGGTGCTCACTGGTGAGTTCTGTTTCTGAGTACGTTACATCACGCTCCTTGCCTTCCTTGATGTCAAGCCACATATTTGAGCTTGGTATCATGCCATGATGGAAGGCAACGCGAGCCGGAGATACTTTTAACTCCCTTGCTTCGTTGAATATATCTTGAGCTGTAATCATTTAAACCTCGTACTCTGTTTCAAATTTCTCATGAGGATTTTCTGATAACCATTCCTTGGCTCTCAAAACTGCAGCGTTTGCTTCCTCTGCCGTTTCAAACATGCCAAGCTCATATCTCTTCTTGAGTACCATCACTCTCGCTCTGAATTTTTTTGATGCCTTGTGGTAATCAACACCGTAGTACCCAGTGGTTGACTTTGATGATGCAACCCACCCAGCACCACGACCATGTTTGTTTAATTTGCGCTTTAATAATACACCGTGATTGCTCATTTCCGCTCCCCAATCAAGTATTTCCCCAAAATACTACCACCCACTCCCCAGCATTGCAACACAACTAAAATCTGCAAAAGGGGTAAATTGGGTTAACGTGGGGCAACCAACCTGCCCCACGAAAACTTCATCTAAGTATATGTAATATAATAAAATTATTATTATTTGGGTTAATGGGTAATATTATTATTCATATTATAGATAGTAATTAACATAATATTAACAAATTGATTATTTGAATATATTTATAAGGGGATGGGTATGAAATCTGCCCCTTTTTACCCACGAAAAATAAAAACATTCAAATCAATGATTTACGATGAAAAACGTGGGGCAACCAACCTGCCCCACGACCTGCCCCACGGGCAAAAAATTTACCCCACGAGCACGTTTTTAACGCGTTCCTGTTGACGTAGAATCGCAACTGATGTAGATTGAGTTCATCGGAACAACCGAGGGTGAAGAGATGAAACCTACCAAATATGCAATAGCTCTGTATTGCGAGGCAAAGGGTGACGCGCACAAATTCATTGATGCGATGATGAAAACTGGAAAGACCTTTGCATATGCAGAAAAACAATATTACGCATGTAAAAAACTTTCATATAACAGGTACGCATAATGAAAATCAAAGACCGTGAAGAATTTGAAGATGCACAAGCTATGACGCGCATTGCAGTTGACCGCACAAACAACAGCATTCCTGCAGAAGCATTCTGGAACGCAGCAATGCAGGCTTTAATCTCAGCGTATGGACTCAGCAAATGACAAGAGTTAAAGCCATCGAGGTAGAAGAGTCATGCCGTTATGTGACGGTTGGTAAAGAATATGATTGCCACGATTACTTACCTGAGCAAGGGATTGTATTTTTAACCGGAGATAGAGGGTACGAAGTCATTGGTAAGATTTCCAACGAAAAAGACGCACATGGCGTTAAATGGGAGTTGGTGAAGAAATGACAGGCGCAGCATTCGAACTTATCGCCAGTCTTGTTGTCGTGGCGTTCATCATTATCGCAGTGGCAGTTTCTAAATCAGGGTATAAGGAGTAACAAAATGAGTAGCTGGCATAACGAACACATCATGCAGTGGTATCGTCGCCGCATTAAGGCAATCATTAACTCTTGTGAGGTTTAACACATGGCAAAAACTATCTATCGCCGCGAAAATCTGGAACAAGAACTCGGTCACGTTGGCGCGCAGAACTTTATGAGCAAGCAGGCACGCAACGCAATGGAATCTATACGCGTAAATCGCGTTGTGCGTGTGTTTAATGGTGATTGTAAGCGTAGAGTAATGGATGAGCTGATTATCGTATTTTGACATCGATTCAGCAGGTTTATTTCTAATGGTGATGATATGGCAAAAGTGAAAACATACGAGTTCTGGTTTGTACAAAACAAAATGTACGAATCCAGAACAATCAAGCGAGCACACTGGTGGAATAAGTGGCTTTTGCTGTCGGGGTGTCTGGTGCTTGCAAAGTGCAAATTCAAAGCGGTTGACATCACCGATGATGATGCGCTGAAAATCGCAAAGATTGAGTTTGAAGAAGATGGTTATCACGAATAAATTATGGGGGTTATGGTATGAGTAAAGTTAAAACATACGCAGTAAACTGCAACGACGCGTGGCTTAATACAGATGGCGATGACATCTCTGGTTCATATGTTAAGTATGCAGATTACATGGCTCTTGCAGCAAAGCTCGATATCGCCGAGTTTGCGTGCGCGGCGCTGGTGGCTGAGAACGCGAGACTGAAATCTGCAATTCCTCAACTACGGGATATTGATGATGACAATGACAATATGGATGACGTATCTCTTGCTGAAGACTTCGGGTTCAATCATGCAATAGAACGGATGATGCGCCGTATTTCTGAAACCCCAGCCACCGACGCTTTCCTTGCTGAAATTGAACATAAAGCAATCAGAAAGTTCATTAACAGCATTGAACACATCCTGCGTGACAAGTTGTCACCTTATGACACCGAAGAGATGCTTGAGGCTATGCGTACTTTTCTGGAAGAACAGGGAGCCAAGCAATGAAAAGAGCATCGCCAGTTGAATTGAGGCAATCGCTTGAGATGGCTGATGCGCTTGCATCAGCAGGCATCAGGTTTGTGCCAGTTCCTGTCATTAATGATGCTGGATTTAACAGACTTGTTGATGAGTCAAGGAAGATTATTGATGGCATACTTACTGAAGTGGAGCACGAAACCACCAACCAGCAGTTCGAAAGCCTGGCTAAAAGTGAATAGCTACCCGCTCATATTAATTATCAGTGCGCTCTATGTGGCGCACGCTTTAGTTGAGATATGTTGATGAGCAACAGATATATTTACCATTACAACGCAGCAACAAAAGGTGGAGCGGCTTCAATGTCAGGTATTGCTCAGCTTAACTTCAGGATTAAATCACAAGAAGACCTTGAGGTGCTTAAGGGTTTAATTAATCGCGATGGATTCATAGTTTATGCAATCACATCACTCTCATATCTCGTACGGGAGAACGACGAATGACCAAACACCAACGACGCCGATACACTACTGGCGCTAAAATCTTCCTTGCTGTTTATGTGCTGGCACTGGTGGCAGCCATTGCAGGAGTTGTGCATTATGTTTAACGACATTAGCGACGCAATGCAGAACATGTGGGAACACTACTGGAACGGCATGAAGACATGTCACTACATGATGGTACAGATAGGCAATTACATTGAGGTTGTGCCTGACAATGGCGTGCATGATATTAAGTGCATGTGCTCAACGAGGGCTTATGCTAATGCAAACCACTAAGCAAAAAGTCTGGAATCTCGCAAAACAACACGAATTGGACGATTTTATCGCGAAGGTTGCAAAGACATTCCCGGATGCGCTTGAAATCGTTCATGTGCAGACGCGAAATGAAAACGCATGGTGCTATGCTGGCAAGCGCGATAACGATGGTGTACAATAAGCACATAACCAACATTGCTTCACTCATATCATCACCCAAACTTAACCCGCCTTGTGCGGGTTCTTTTTTATCTGTGTTAAACTAACGATATCGAAATACGAAAAGACGAAAACAGAATGGCTAATAAAAACCCTGTCATGAAATTTTCCTCTGAGTACCAGCCTGCTGGCAGAGGATTAAGCTACAGAAACAGGCTTATTGAGGCACTAAAGCGATGCGGGCTTGGCGAGGAGGAATTCCTTGATGCATTCATCAGGACGTCAATCAGGATGACGGAGGAAAACCCGACTCAGGGCGTGCAAATGCTGAAGGAAATATTCCTGCGTATCAGCCCGGTACAAAAGAGTATGGCACCTCCGGTTAATTTTAAATACCGCAAAGATGCCACGCCAGTTGAGCAGATAGAGGACGTCATTCAATCTGTTTCCAGTGGGGAACTCCCAATTGATGTTGCGTCTCAGGTTGTGTCTATGATTAAGGTTGGTCTTGACGTGAAAGAGTTAACCGAACTCGCCGCGCGACTTGAGCGACTGGAGAAATTACTGGAGCAGCAGAATGCGTGATTTCATTTACTTTGTTTGTGGATGTGTATGGATGCCAGTCTATGCAAATGCCGATACATTAATTAAACAAGCTGCCTGCTGGCTTGTGGTTTTGATCCTTGCTGTTTACTCAGTATTCAGAGGTCGTTAATGGCTCGTAAACGCCTCTCTGCACTAGCAATCGAAAAACTTGAAGCGCAGATTGATGACGCGATGACTGAGGTCGCAGAGTCTGCAATCTTTGGCATCTGCGATATGCAGAAGAACGTCATTAAGCGGTTAAGGATGACCGCCACTGGCGTTGATGACGTGACCAATGCAACCACTCATGCCGACCACCTGATTCCAGCAAAGCTGGAGCGCCTGCTTTATCCGAAGCCGTGGAAAGTCGTCTATGGTGGCCGAGGGTCGGCAAAGACTCGCACGGTATCGACAATCCTTACCGAGTCGGCAAGATTCAAGTCAGAGCGTATCGGGTGCTTCCGAGAAATTCAGCAGTCCATTGAAGACTCCAGCTATCAGGAACTGGTTGATGAGATTGATCGCAAGGGAGAATCAAAAGAGTATCGTTGCATTGATGGCAAGATTACTCACAAAAAGACGAAATCCAAGTTCAGATTCCGTGGCCTTTATCGAAACGTGACTGGCGTTAAGGGTTTTGCTGGCATAACGAAGGCATGGATTGAGGAGGCTGAAAACGTCAGTCAGGCATCGTGGGATATCCTTGAGCCTACTGTGCGTAACCCCGGCGCTGAAATATGGGTGACATTCAACCCCAACAAAGAAACTGACGCTACATGGACGAGATGGGTTGCCCCGTGGCATGACAAGATGGTCAACGGAATTTACGAGGATGATGAAATACTCATCATTGAGTGTAACTGGACTGATAACCCATGGATGACCGAAGAGCTAATCCGCTCAAAGGATAAGATGAAGCGCGTCGATTTCGACCGCTACATGTGGATATGGGAAGGGAAATTCAATAAGCGCAGCGACGAGCAGGTTTTTGGCGGCAAATGGCGCATTGATAACTTTGAGGTCAAACCTGATTGGCATGGCCCATATTTCGGGATGGACTTCGGTTTTTCCACGGATCCTACCGCAATGGTTGAAGTTTACATCGAAGAATTACCAGGTGGACGGCGCAACATTTATATTAATCGCGAATACGGAAAGGTGGGGCTTGAGATTACCGATACGCCAGCCGCGATGGAGCAATCATTCCCGATGGCTAAGCGCGCACGATGGTATGCAGACTGTGCGCGACCAGAAACCATCAGCCATATCAAGCGCTCTGGCTTTGATATTCATCCATGCACAAAATGGCCCGGCAGTGTTGAAGATGGCGTTACGTGGCTGCGCGGCTGTGACAGTATCATCATTCACGAACGATGCAAGGAAATGCAGAATGAAGCGGCAATGTACAGCTACAAAGTCGATAAGCTAACCGGGAATGTGTTGACTGATATTGTTGATGCATACAACCACTACTGGGATGCGGTTCGATATGCACTAAATGACCACATCGTTCAGAGAGGTAGTGGAATGCTAATCCGGCGCAGGAGATAAAAATAAAGCCCTCATTCGAGGGCTTATGCTTATTCCGCTATTCCATAATCCGCAAGATTAACCCTTCCTTTGTAGTGTTTTGCGGTTTCTTTCATCTTCTCTACATCTATACCAACAATCACCTCGTGTGAGTGATTTCCATGGTGGCTTTTAAAGTGCTCTATTGCCTCTTCTCTTACTTTTTTGTTAACTCTTGGTCTTGTATGGCTCATGCTGGACACTCCGCTTCTTCCATAACTCCATTTCTGACATACATATCTATGTCGTCTTTTGTCATTCTCGTTTCATCGGTGTTGTCTTTGCCACGACAAACAAAAACCAGACCATTTGCTGGCGCAAACAGGTATGTGCTGCCAGTTATTTTTGATTTGTATGCTTCAAACATCTCATCACCTCACATAAGAATTTCCGGTTTAGTTAAATCTACATCACCACCATTTCTACGTCAATATTTATTATTGCTGTTGATAAATCCGCATCACCACACTTGACCAATCTACACCGAGCGCATAGTATAATCTACATCAGGCTTATCGGAGATATCACTATGCGTAGCTATGCAGGATTTACACAGGAGGAAAAAGAGCAGGTTTATTCACTGGCACGGGCTGGTGTGCCTGATGAGGTGATTTGCCGTCGATATGACATCGACGAGGATTTCCTGCTGCGCGTTCTGGATGATGTTTTCGTTAACCTGCAAGAGAAACGCGGGTACAAGGGCATCTGCTGCAAGAATGATTTTTTGAGATGGTGATTATGGGTGGTCGAGGAAGCTGTAGAAGGAAGAGGTCTTTAAGGTGTAGCAGGTGCTATAACGAAAACATCAGTAACTACATTTTAGGGCTTGGTGGTATTGTTTGGGAAAACGTCGATGCTGTAAAGAGGGTTGGAAATTATTACTTTTGCAGATGCCGAAATTGCGGCCATGAGTATAAAACAAACAGTTTAGCGGCGCGCAGGGACTACAGGTTTAACAGCAATGACAAATTCGAAAAGGTGGAGTGATGGCACTATTCTGGTCGTTCTGGATTCCACTGAACTTTATGTTCTGGTGGGCTATGGCTGCCGGAGTGAATGAACCAAGATGGATTCACTTTATAGTTGGTTCATTTTTCGCTGTGGTAGCTGGTGTTGTTCCATGCTTGCTTTATCAATGTTTTAAATAGAGGTGTGATTATGGTTTATAAATATAAAAATCCATGTGATGATGGGTTCATAAGAATACCAGTCACGCGGAGGCAGCATAACAAAATGCTACCAAGGAGAAAGCAGAGGTTTGGCGCAAAGATTGAATATTACTGGCATCCAGAGAAAAACATTCTCGAGGCTCAGTATTTCTGTTCAGTCTGGTGGAAAGTAATTCTGATTTTGGTCATGTTCATTCCCGCCATATTCATGCAGGGATTGCCTGAAACCATCCGCGAAACCGGTAACCTGATACATGAAAGGGAGCGGGGTAAGTTCGGAGCAGATAGATTTTTCCTTAACCGTCAGAAGACTAGCGATGGAGAGTTAGAGGATTTCATATCCAAGTCATCAGGCAAATCAAAATAAGGCACTATCCCCATGCTATAATCCCTCCATCGTGAGGGATTTTTATTGGTGACATATGTCAAAAATCGACGCTTTAAACGCCTATATACGCGACCGCGTGGCGAACAATAACCGGGCAATCCAGCAGCAAAGGCTTTGCGCTGGCGGGAAGAATCTTGACCAGAAGCACGATCGTCTCTGGCAGGAATGCGGCTACCCGCAGGAAATCACCGCAGAGATGTTCCGCTATGCCTATGAGCGACATCCAGCCGCCGCCGCTGGCATTAACCGCATTATTAATAAATGCTGGCAGAAGTACCCAGAAGTGGTTGAAGATGGCGAGGATGACAAGAACTCAACGCCGTGGGAACTGTCCATCAACGACATGATGAAGCGCGCATACCCATTTATCAAAGAGGCTGACAAGCGCAACGCCATCAACCGCTATTCCGCCGTTATCCTGCAAATCCGTGACGGAAAGCAGTGGAATGAGCCTGTAGACATCACCAAAACACGCCGCATTAAAGATAAATCCATCGTTCGCTTTATTCCTGTATGGGAAGAGCAACTCCGCGTCAGCGCGTGGAATAACGACGAAACCAGCGAAGACTACGGTATGCCTGAGATGTACGAATACCAGGAAAGCGCCGTGGGGGACTTCGACAGCGATGGCAAGCCTGAACGTTCCGTGCAGATTCATCCTGATCGCATCATCATTCTGGCTGAGGGTAGCTTTGACGGTAGCATGTTTAGTGGCATTCCGATGCTTCGCGCTGGCTACAACAGCCTTATCGATATGGCTAAGGTTTCTGGCAGTTCTGCGGAAGGTTTCCTGAAGAATGCAAGCCGTCAACTGGCGGTTAACTACACGAAGGATAATGTAACGCCAGCAAGCCTTGCACAGTCGATGGGTGTCGATATTGAAGAACTAACCGACATGATGAATGAGAATATTGAGGCGCTGAACTCAGGCATCGACGCCGCTATGTTCACAATGGGCGCGGATGCGAAGGTTCTTGCTGTAACGCCAGCCGACCCGAAACCTACATGGGAAGTGGCTGCCAACCAGTTCGCTGCATCAATGGCACTTCCGTTCACCGTCATTTTTGGACAACAGACCGGACGCCTTGCGAGCGATGAAGACAAGATGCAGGAGGCGATGACCGCCAAGCAGCGCCGTGAAACGTGGGTTGATTATGTCATCTCAATGTTCGTTGAGCGCATGATTCAGTTCGGCATTGTCGATAAAGCACCAGCAAATGGATACAAGGTTAAGTGGGATGACCTTCTTGCCCCATCAGAACTGGATAAAGCCGAGTTGCTGGCTAAGCTCGCCGCTGCGAATAAATCCTTCTTTGACGCTGGTCAATCTGCGTTGCTGACCGTCGATGAGGCTCGCGGCATGGTTGGTATGGAGCCGATTGAACTCGACGAAAGCTATCGCGAAGACACACCTCCGGAAGATGAAAATGAAGATACTCCGGTTTAACGCCAGACTTCCACAGCCGCGCATATCGCAGAGTCTGACAGACCCGTTAGGTGCTGCGGCTCGCCTGTCAAAGATGGACAAGGTGATAACGCGCAAATATAAACAACTCAGGACTCGTGCGCTTGAGTTGTTTCGCACTATTCCGCACAGTCAGACTAACGCGGAATCAAGCGGCCTGTATTTCTACGATTTCAGTAGTGCGCGCGCCACCACGTTCATAGATGAATTGCAGGCGCTGATTGACGAGATTCTGCTGGAAGGTGATGATTTCGGTCACGGCAGGATGTGGGCCAATGTGTTCATTGGTGATGCGTATCAGGCTGGGACACAAAAGGCTAACTCAGAACTGTCAAGCCTGTCTCCGGTTTATGCCGAGCAAAGACCGATTGCCGCGATACTCTACAGTGAGCCTTACCTGAATAGGCTGCAACTGGCATATACGTCAGGGTACAGCGACTGGCGCGGATTGAGTGATTATTCCCGTCAGCAACTGGCATCCGTCATTATGGAAGGCATTGCCCGTGGCGCTAATCCTCGTGATGTTGAGGCCGATATTGTTAAGCGTGTCGATGTGTCTCACAGCTACGCGAAACAGATAGCGCAAACGGAAATAACCGGAACGCTTCGTCAGGCAAACAGGCGGGAGGTTATTGAAGCACGCGAAGAGTTGGGTATTGAAACGGTGATGCTGTGGCAGTCTGCACTGATGCGCACGACTCGCCAGACGCACGCGGCGAGACACGGGCGGTTTTACACGCCAGAAGAGATTGACACGTTCTATAGCGAGAATGGGAATAGATATAATTGCCATTGCGCACAAACTCCGGCATTGTTAATGGATGGCAAGCCGGTCATTCTTGAATCGTCGCAGGAAAGGCTAGACAAGCAGCGCGAAGCATGGCAGTCAGCAAACAAAAAGCCCTCGAAGTGAGGGCTTTGATTTATCTTATCAACATGCACAGAACAAATATTATTATCGCATAGCACAATATCTCTACGACGCTGAATATTGTTTTAATCACCGCCACGTCTCACTTTTAAATTGGTATCCTCCTGTGCATTCTTGGCATGGAAACTCAGTCCTTCCATCACCATATGGATCAACCATTCCAGTGCCATTACATTTAGGGCAAATTCGCGCATCACCATCAATAACAGCTTGATGAATCTTTGCTGCAGACTGGTCAGTAAACACATTGCCGTCAGAGGTTTTCCAGTGTGTTATAGCAATATTTATTTTCTCAGGAAACATAATTAACCCTCCAGTTTCACGCCGGGAATCTTGCCTGCTGCGATGGCGTCGTAAATTTTCTTTGCGTGATAATAATCATTTGGTGTGTCAGGGATAAATTCAGGCATATACCAATCAATAGCCTCAGCCGCAGCATCTCGCTTCCTTTCCGCTTCAGTGCGTAGTGGCTTTATGCGCCCTGAGTTAGCCTGAATGGAGAAGTATTTGCGGGCAGGAACGTTGCGCATTACAACGGCCTTTCCATCAAAATCATAACCAACAACAATGCAATGAATTACACCCTCATCAACATGGCACTCACACTCACACCCAACTGGCGGTAGGCCTTCGCCGTTCCATGCTGGCCTTTGCAAAGCCGATAACGCTGATTCGTATTCTTTAGCTGTAACTATGCACCCATACAATGTATCGCCAAGGAAACCAATACCAGAAAAAACCATTTCTTCCTTTGATGTTATTGAATTATTTCCTGTGCCAACTTGTCTGTGGGAAAAAACAATAGTTAAGCAGTGGCGATCATATTGTGTTAGATGACAGTATTCCGCACCATCAGGCCAACCACCACGCTTAGGCAATTCTTGAACTAACAGGTCGATAAGTTTCATTTTGTTTCTCCTAACGCCTTATTAACCGCCGCACGCGCATTATCCAGAGCGCGACGCTTGCTTGATGTTGTCCAGACTTTACCATCCACAGAATCGTAGCATTCAATTACTTGTTGTATGGCAATAACTAACTCGTTAATAAGCATGTCGCGATATGCTAACTCAGCAGCAATAGATGATTTAGAATGCAGTGATTCAGAAGTCATGGCGCTAACATGCTGGGAATAAAAGCCACCAGATTCATCAAGTTCCACTATATCTCGCTCTGAATACTGATTATTATTGTCAGTCATTTGATATACTCCACAATCTCGCATTCACGCATCTGCACCAGACCAAATGGCGCAACCACCTTGCCGCACGGACGGATTTTGATTTGCTCGAGGTTGAACACTCCGCAGCGTCCGTTTTCTTTGAATTTGACCATTACCATGATTTCTTCCTCGCTCTACATTTGATGTAGATACTATGCACCACCACTCAATCTACGTCAATAGTCATTGTGATAGAATTAATCATTATTTGAACAGGAGGCAGAATGAAACTATCGCAACGCGGCAAAGAGACGCTTGGAGTCACAGATGCCGTGGATATATCGCCTTACATCACCACCGAGACAACACAGAATCAGTTTGATGCACTAACAAGTCTCGCCGCCGACATCGGCATTGATACTTTCCGAAAATCAACGCTTCTGAAAAAACACAATCTCCGCTGCTTCTCATGTGTCGTTGCGCATTTCATCGTGTGGGGCGAGAAGACTGGCGACAAAGCAAAACGCAAAGCTGAAAAAGAGGTTTACTGGTATGGCTATTAGCAAAAACATGAAGGCATTTCTGGATATGCTGGCGTACAGCGAGGGCACGGATAACGGACGACAGAAAACTAACAATCATGGCTATGATGTGATTGTTGGTGGCTCACTGTTTACCGACTATTCCGACCACCCGCGCAAGCTGATTAGCCTGCCAAAGCTGGGCATCAAATCCACTGCCGCCGGGCGCTATCAGGTGCTGGCTAAGTTTTATGATGCATACAAAAAGCAACTGCGCCTGCCTGACTTCTCTCCTGCATCGCAGGATGCTATCGCAATGCAGCTAATTCGTGAATGCAAAGCCACTGCCGACATCGAGGCTGGTCGCATTCCCGATGCCATCCATAAATGCCGCTCCCGCTGGGCTTCATTGCCGGGTGCTGGTTATGGTCAGCATGAGCAGAAACTGGATAAGCTGATTCAGGTATACAAAGAGGCTGGCGGAGCTGTGGCATGAAAAAGCTAAGCAACTGGCTGCTCGGCGCGTGGATTTCATTCTGTTCACTGCTGCAGCTATGGCCTGATGCAATGATGCATGTATGGGTAATGATGCCGGACGACCTGAAAGCAGCGCTACCGCCAATTGTGGTCAAAGGTGTGAGCTATTCCATCATGCTGGTTGGTATTCTCGGCAAAATGCATGGCATGAAGAAGGAGAATCGGAGGCTGCGCAATGATGTCGATTCTCGCTAAATACTGGCGAACACTGGCAATTATTATAATTGTTGCTGCTGGCGCGCTTTGGGCAGCCAGTAAAGTATCCAGTTATGGTGAACAGCAATATGCCGCTGGATATGCAAAAGCCATCGCAGAACAGAAGGCCGCAGATGAACAAGAGGAGCAACGACGCAATGCAGAACTGCAAAAGATTCAGGCCGACGCACAGCAAAGGATTGACGCTGCGCGCAATGATGCTGTCAATGCTGCTGCTAAGTCTGGCAGGTTGCAGCAACAACTCGCAAATATCCGCAAGCAGCTCGTCGGATATTCCACCTCTGAGTCCATTGGCAACCCAGCCGCAGATACCGGAGTTTTGCTTGCCCAGCTGCTCTCAGAGTCTGTCGAGAGAAATCGACAGCTGGCAGATTATGCTGACAAGGCAAGAGAAGCAGGATTGACCTGCCAGAAGCAATACGAATCACTGGCAAGGAGACAAAAATAAATGTTCAAATCCGACCTTATCGTCAAGCTGAACGAAAACTCAACGTGGACGCTGATTGAGCCGCTAATCTATGAGTTTCGACATCAGGAAATAAAAGTGCCAGCAGGATTTCGCACTGATTTCGCCAGCGTTCCGCGATTTCCTTACCTGTTTGCTTTTATTGGTGATGTGGGGCAGAAAGCGGCAGCCGTTCATGATTATTTGTATGCCACCCATTCAGACAGGCATTTCGCTGATGATTGCTTCAGGCAGGCGCTGAAGGATAGTGGAGTGTCATCGTTGAGGGCAGGCGTTATGTGGATTGGCGTCAGAATGTTCGGCTGGATAAAGTTTAAGGGATGAAAAAAGCCCCGCAATGGGGCTTGTGTTTAATTGGCTTGCTCTGAGTTTTCTCTCTGCTCCCACATCTGCTTCAGCTGAAAATAAGCATACGCCTCATCACCATCTTTCGCATTGCGTTCCATTTGCTCACACCATGCAGATGGTTTTGATGGCTCACTCTGCTGGCAATGTTGTTGGCTCATCAACAGATTCCTCAATCGCGGTCTCAACGATGCGCACCAGAGAACACTCAAGATTAGGTGCGTTGTAATTACCAGCCAAAAATAGCACGCTACCAGTGCTAATCAGCACCTGCTTTGCGTTTGCCTGTGACAGATTCTGTACGATGAATTGCGCTGTTTCTGTGCCGATTTTTAGCACTGCGCTGCCGTCGCTGTTCAGTGATACCAGTTGTGCTGATGTGTCAGCAATATTGGTGTAGTTCGCGTTTCGTTGCGCGATTGTGATATCGCAGAATGCCATTATTTAATCTCTCCATTCAGTTCATTAACAATTAACGTTGCATAGCCAGCAATATCCTTCCAGCTATCGTCATAAGTCGGGTCGCCATTCAGAATACGCCCAATCTTGTGCTGAATCATGTCGAGTGCCTCGCGTTGGCTTGGCGTCAGATTGTGCCACCCATCCACCCCGCGCATCACATCTTTTAGCTCCTGCATGATTTCAGTGCCATCTTTGAATTTACCGTATCGACTGCCGCGTTCGGTGATGAGTTGCTCTGTTGCGTCAGCTTCAGGCGCACCAATGCACTCATTGAGGTCTTGTTCATCACTTACCGGCATACGAATAGCAATTACGATATCTCCAGCGCCTTCGATGTCGCTGATTCTTCCTGCGTAATAGCAACTTAGATAGTGAATCATACCGGTTCGTCCTGACTTAACCACAAGGACAGCCGTGTTATGGCCGTTAAAATCCTTCTCGCAACCTTTCAGGTATTTCCAATTACTCATCACTTTCTCCACTTAATCATCTCGCGTCGCGGCATTGTGACGCGGTTGTATTCATCAACATTAAAATTAGCCCGAATCAAATCATACATATCATCCTTTGGCATATCAGCCAGCGCCACATAGCAACGGGCAAAGTAGCGAACATCACGGAGTGTCAGCGGCTGCCGCTTCTCCACAATGCTGGTGATAATGTCCATCGGCTCACGTCGTGGTCTTGGCATATTTACTACTCCTTTCGGAAATTATTGTTGACCAATCTACATCATTTAGTCAATACTTATTGACGTAGATTGTACCACAACGGAAAAGGTGATGTGGAAATGCGATACAAAGAAATAGCAGCGAGATATCAGAAAGAGGTTCGCGAGGTTATGGAAGTCCTTAACGTTCGCGAGGATACCATTAAGTATGTGGAAACTGCCATGTGCTCACTGGCGCTTGAGGCGGAGGTTGCAGGTCGTGAAAAGGCTGACGAACTTATATCTGCGGTGGTTTATAGTTCAACCAGTAACAGTTGAAGATGAAGGTTATCTGCGCGTTGAGCACGTTGTTATCAAATTCTACGGGAGAAATTATAAATGGCGCATGACGAACTGTACGAGCAATCGCTAATCCGGCGACTGAATGAAGTTGAGCGCACTCGCAAATGGCTTGAATGCGAATTGCGAGAAGTGCGCAACCGCCTACAGCGCAAGCGTAGCCAGCAAAAAGACGTTATCGACTGGTCTGGCGATATGCCTAAATTTAATAACTTAGGGGAATGGTTAAAATGAGCGTACCACATATGCCGATGATGAACGAGCAAGGACTCTTGAACTGCCCATTCTGTGGTTGTGATGAAGTTGGTATCGCTATTGATGAGGACGGGTGGGAATACATAGAGTGCGGAGATTGCTATTGTCGTACAGACGCATTCCATAACAGGGAATTAATGACTAAGTCATGGAACACCCGCAACGGACACCTCTACACCGCCGAAGACTTCAATCAGGCAGCAGAGGAGCGTGATTATGGACTATAAATCGCAAATCATGCGCGTGATTGTCAATCACCCCGGCGCAACGCGCGCATATATTGAGAGGCACTGTGGAGGAAAGCATTCAAGCACCACGACGCATCGTTTGCATGAGATGCTTGCGCTTGGCTTCATTCGCCGCGAGAAGTCCGTGATTCGTGGTAACAAGTGGCAGTATAAATATTTCATCTCTGATGATGCGGTTGGTATTGATGATGCGATTAAGTGTCACCTGATTAATAACGCTGGCGCAGAGGTGAAAGAAATCAGCGCAGCCACTGCTATTGATTATCGCATCGTGAAAAGCCGCATCCGCATTATGTTTCATAACGGAGATGTGACACGAAGCTATGACCACCACAAGAAGCTGTGGCGTTACTCATGGAGGGAGCAGGAAGTAAACGTGAGCAATCTGTTTAATTCACTTCTTCGCAACGTAAGAGGTAGTCATGGGAAAATCAAAGCGCAAGAAGCAAGAGTATGAGCCATTACCGCCATGCGAAATGTCAGGAATGCCGCAGCAGGAGGATGTGATTCTCACCGACGCTGAGTGGCGCAAAGTAGCAAGAGTGCAAATCATGTTCCGCAAACTTGCTGAGGACGTACTAAATGAAATGGGCTATTAAGCATAAATCTGGCAGAACCTTATTTGTGACGTCAGATGAGTTTATTGCCGATAACCGTAGAAAGATGGGATGGATAGTAGAGGAAGTGAAGATGACGAGTAGAGAGCAGTTTGAACAGTGGCTATATCAGCAGAGAGTTAGGGGGATTACTTTCAGCACTATTGACAAGTTTGATGTTGATGGAGAGGTTTATTATAAATCTCCAGGCATTCAGGGTCAGTGGAATGCATGGCAGGCATCGCGAGCAGCAATTGAGATTGAATTGCCAGAACCGTGCTCTCCAGGTGATTTCTGTATTGACATACCAGCACAAGCACACCATGAAGTTATTGAAGCAATCGAAAACGCAGGCTTAAAGGTGAAAAAATGATTATCCAGCTAAACGACATTATGAAGGCAGACATCATTCAGCTTGAAGATTATGATGTGCAACTGGCGTTTGAAATTGAAACTGTTGAGCGTCAATTGCAATATGCCGATAAAAAGAATGATCGCGTCTGGCATGAGAAAGCACTTAAGGCACGCGACCACATGAAGCGCACGCGAGCACTCATAAAAACCAGACTGGATAAGCTGTATTTTGGCGAGGAAAGGATGATCCACGGGGCAATCTTGGCGCAAATCCGCAAGGAAATGCCGATTGGCAAGTTCATGTCATACGTGCACCGGGCGAAACGGGAGGCTGGTTTATGAGCGAACCAAAATTTCCAGAATTGCCAGTGGAGGTTCAGGTTGCATTGATTAATGCAGCAAGCGCAATGGCGACAAAGAAGATTGAGGCAATAGGCAGTGATTACAACAGGAGCATAGACTGGTTTCAGAGGGAGTATCAAAAAATCTGCGACGCACTCTACAAAGAAAACAGGGGTAGACCATGATTCCATTGCTGTGGATATTATCAGCCTACGCATTCGCGAGGGTATTTGAGGCTGACACTCTGTACCAGATGATTTGCTATGGCGCTCTGTTTTGTCTTTCAGGTGCCGCGCTCGCATTCATGGATGATGTGATTTCAGACTAACACCGTATATCTTTTGTTCATCATGGGCTGCTATCCTTTAATCAGGAGGTGGCCCATGAACATAATCCCTATTACTTACTTTCTCACGCTCTACGCACTCACTGACTCGCCATTATTTGCACTGGCTACCGCCTCATGGTGCTATATCTCCCTGTGTTATAATTCGACCACAAACTAACCGTGGAGAGTTAACCATGATTGTCAAGATTGGCGATAAGTGGGTGGTCAAGTCAAAAGACGGCTCACAGCAATTTGGCGAATACGACACAGAAGAAGCCGCCAAAAAACGCCTCGCAGAAGTGGAAGCGTTTAAGCACATGAATAATAAATTGCAGGTTAACGTCCTGACGACCATCAATTCCGCAAGCAATATCAGTGAGCAAATCATTGATGGCGACCCGCACTACGTGATTAAAAACGTCGTGCCAGTGGTTGACGATGTTGTGATGAACAATGGCCTGTATCCGGGAGAGGAAATTCGCAAGAGCTATCACGGCCTTGATGGCAAGCCTGCACCATACAATCACCCGATGATTGATGGAAAATATGTCTCCGCAAGCATGACCCGCGCCGCTAACCAGTTCAGTGTTGGTGCATGGATTGAAAACTCTTCCCATGACGGCAGCAAAGCGCTGGTAGACCTGAAGGTAAACAAAGTTATCGCCGAACGCTCAGAAAAAGGTCAGGAGTTACTTGGTCGCATTGAGGCACTGATGAACTCCGCTGATGATGCTGAGCCAATCCATGTATCCACTGGCTTATTGCTCAACCGCGAGGCTGCGGAAGGCACAAGCAAAGGCAAAAAATACACATGGATTGCGCGCAACATGGAATGGGACCATCTCGCCATCCTGCCACCGGGAGTGCCGGGAGCTGGAACGCCAGAAGATGGTGTGGGAATCTTTGCCACCAATGGCGAGCAAATCGAACGCATCACTGTAAACCTTGAGGATTCAACCGTGCCGGACGAAAGCGCCAACAAGATTAATTATAAATCGTGGCTACATAAAGCCATCAACTACATCACCAACAAATCAGACTTGTCGTTTGAGAATATAAGCGAGCAGATTCGCCAGATTCTGAAAGCTGAAGTCGGTGAAGATGTATGGCCTTACATTGTGGCTGTATACAACGATCGCGTCGGATTTGAAATCAAAGGCCAGATTTTCCAGCAGTTCTACATCGTTGAAGATGATGTGGTAAAATTGGTCGGTGAGCGGGTCAAGGCTGTTTATAAGACTGAACTTGAGCCGGTAAAATCAACTGAAGGGGAAATCTCAATGACGAACGAGGAATTACAGGCGG
>SKEZ01000283.1_pt1 | contig 45703 bp, 32 predicted proteins | sample 4843881 | NCBI WGS metagenome assembly SKEZ01 (sample SAMN11008796, study PRJNA524170) | human gut metagenome | isolation source: fecal sample from pouch patient p1, p46 | place: Israel: Tel-Aviv | reverse complement strand
CCGGAAGCTAAGGCCTGGCACGGCGATGGTACTGCACTCGACAGGGTGTGGGAGAGTAGCACACCGCCGCATCACACTTACACAAGGACCCCCGGTCGAGCAACACGCCACCGGGGGTCCTTCGCATATCAACAACAAAAGCCACACGACCACCCACAACAGCTTTATAATCGTTTACCATCATGTACTACTTCACGCCAAAGCGTTGCGCCGCAACCAACAAGATCATGTATCACGACAAGATGCAGGCGCAGCATGCCGCCGATCAGAGTCTGATCGAGCGCGGCGCGGAGTTATGGGTATACCGTTGCGAGCATTGCGGCACCTGGCATTTGACGCATCGGGATCCGCGTGCCAGCTATCGGTCGGTTCCTTTGAACCAGCAGCTTAAGCCGCATTCGCGCAAAAAAGGCTATAAGCCAAGACGACGCTAATATCCCGCATCGTTAATTCCTTTAGTAATTCTGGCTCCCCTCTTGGAGGGGAGCTGGCCGCGAAGCGGCCTGAGGGAGCATTATCGCGAACGCCTGAGTCAAGCCGATTCACATGCGTTCCCCCCAGTCGGCTGCGCCGCCAGCCCCCGACATTACATGCGACGTGCGCTTCGCGCACTGCCATGGGCAATCCTGTGATTGCCCATCCAGCGGGGTACGAGCCGCTTCTTCGTCCATTTCGGCAGGTCAATGAGGACACGACGAAAGGTGGGGAAGCCGGTCAGCGGTCCAGACGGAATCCCTGCTTGGCGGCCTTCTGGGCGACGGCGCGATTCAGCACGCCCTGATCGGTGGCGACGGCGCGAATCTGATCGCTGAAGGCATCAACGGGGCGGTCGGTGTTGCGCAGATCGTAGTATTGGTGTACTTCGGCGTCGAACTGCGGCAGCGCGGCGAGCGTGGCCTCATCATCGGACGGATAGGTGTTCTCGAAGAACTGCATCGAACGGGGCATGCGCGGCTTCAACGCCGGCTGCTGGTCGGGTTTGCCGATCGCCAGACCCAAGACGGGATACGTGTATTCCGGCAGGTTCATCATGCCGATCAACGCGTCCACATCGTTCAGCAGCGAACCGAGAATCACGCAGCCCAATCCCAACGAATACGCCGCCGTCTCCATGGCATGCAGGGCCAGCACGGCATCGTTCTGCGCCTGCGTGAACCGGTAGCTCGCGTCCAGCGTGATTTCGCCTGCGGGAGCCCCTTTGGCCTTCGCGATGGCGGCGTTGCGGTGCTCGTCAAGGATGAACACATACAGCAGCGGGGCCTCGGCGATGTACGGCTGCTTGGCGATAGCCGCAAGCCGGGCCTTGGGATCGGGATCGGTGATGCGTACGGCGGACCAGTCATTGAGATACTGGCTGGATGCGGCATGCTGAGCAACCGTTTCCAGTGTGGCGATGGTGTCATCGTCGATCGGTTCGTCGGCGAACTTGCGGATCGACCTGCGATTGAGCAGGGTTTCAATAGTGCTATTGGTAACCATGCGGCCATTGTCGCAGGAAATCACGCCGATGCCAATGTTTCCGCTCACAGTAAACGGATTCCGCGAAGAGGTTAGCGCGCGGCGCGCTTGCGGTGGCGGCGCGCGACGAAGGCCTTCGACCCCCGGTCGGACAGCATCGACACCGATGCGGTGAACGCCGCCGACAGCGCGGCGAACAGCACGCTCATCAGCAGCCCCTGCTGAGCTTCATCCTCCTCCGACAGCTTGGCTCCGGTACCCTTGTTCCACAGCAGTTGGAATACCTTCCCGGCCACGAAGCCGGCGATCGACGGCAAAGCGAACTTCAGCAGCTTGTCCCCCATGGAATCAGGATCATTGAGGCGTTCGTTGCGCATGTCATCCACCTTTGCATTTACCCGGTCGAGCTGCGCGATGATGCGGTCGGCTGTCGACTCATCCTGAAATTCGGTCATACACACCATTATTTGGCATGGTCGCGACGCGGAAGTGAGTAGAGTTGGGTACATGAGCGAAACGAACAGCGGCAGTGCCGCCGCACTGGGGCGGCTGGTCCTGCTCCGGCATGGGCAAACGGCATGGAGCGAGTCGGGGCAGCATACCGGCCGGACCAACATTCCGCTGACGGAGGTTGGCGAGCAACAGGCGCGCGACGCCGGGGACCGCATCCGCAGCTTGTTCCCGCAGCCGTTCGACGCGGAATGCGTATTCGCCAGCCCGTTGAAGCGCGCACAGCAGACGGCGTCCCTGGCGGGGTTCGGGCCACGGACCATGCCGGCGCTGGCGGAATGGGATTATGGCCGCGCTGAAGGGCGCACCCGACAGACGGTCGCGCAGATGAACGGCGGCAGCTGGGATGTGTGGCGCGACGGCCCTGGAGTGCTCAGCTCGGCGATGGAAGGCGAGTGGGTCGATACCTTGCCGTCCGGCGAGCGGGTGACCGTGCACAACGGCCCGGGAGAGTCCCTCGCTGACGTGTACGAGCGCGTTCAGCAGGCCATCGACCAGGCGGTGCCGCTGCTTGAGGACGGCCGCAACGTGCTGTTCGTGGCCCATGCGCATGTGCTGCGTATCCTGACGACCCGCTGGCTCGGCGTCGATCCGCATATGGCGAAGCTGCTGCGGCTCGACACCGCGCATTATTCGGTACTGTCCGTGTACAAGGGCGATCGCGTGATCGAACGCTGGAACTGCTGACGGCGGTGCGGGAGGGCCTGCGGCGCCAGGGCCATCCGTTTTTCGCCAGCATCGCTATTGTGGTGATCAGTTGGTTCGATTGCACACAAGAACGGAGAGCGTATGACCGGCAACTCATCGGAGCGGAGCGGTGCGCGCCGATTGAAGGTCGCGGAGATCGCGCAATTGGCCGGGACCTCGCCTGCCACCGTATCGAAGGTCATCAATGGGTACGGCAGCGTATCGGATGCGACGCGGCAGCGCATCGAACAGGTGCTGTCGTCGGTCAACTATTCGAAAAAACCGGTCAAGCATGTCACCTCGCGCAATATCGCACTGCTTATCGACCGGATGGACCACCCTTGGGTCACACCGATGCTCAGCGGTGCCATGCGGTATGCGGACCGCAATGGGCTGAACCTGATCATCGTTTCGCGAACCGATGACGACGGGGCGTTGTCGCCGTATTACCTGCAGTCCCTGCGGCGCGCGAAACCGTTGGCCGTGGTGGTGAACACGGCGGACCTTCTCGATAAGGAGCGGGAGTTGTTCGCCAGCATCCATGCGGGATACGCGATTATCGACCTGCGTGGCAACGTCGCATCCGAAGGCTTGGAAGTGCGGCTCGATAATTGGGCCGGCGGGCTTGAGGTCGGCAGGCATCTTATTGGCCTGGGGCACCGCAGGATCGCCATTATCACCGGACCGGACGATATGATGTGCTTCCGGGCGCGGCTCGACGGCTGCAAGGCCGCGATGAGCGAGGCCTCCATTCCATTGGACCCGTCGTTGATATGTCCCGGCGACGAATGGAGCGAGCTGGCCCGGCGCCAGACCCTGCGCCTGTTGGCGATGGAGAATCCGCCGACCGCGATTTTCGCCACATGCGACACCCAGGTGGTCGGGGTCTATGATGCCGCCCACCAGATGGGGGTCGATATTCCCGGAGAGGTATCCGTGGTGGGTTTCGACGACAACGAGTATCTGTGGCATGCGGCCACGCCGTTGACGACGGTTCGGCAGCCTTATGCCGATATGACGGAGCGGGCGTTCCGGCTTGTCCTTGAATCGGAGGATGACGATCCCGATCGGAAAGTGCTCATTCCTCCGAAATTGATCGTGCGCGACAGTACCGGCCCTGTGCGCGTGCGCTGATATTCCGCACGGTCCGTAGAAGTTGAGTTGTCGGTGCACGCATACGCGGCAACGGGCTGATGTAACGATATATCACGGTATTCGGAGCGTCTGAAACCGGTTGTTATATGAGAGCCGACACCGACAACTCGAGTATTCCGCGCAGCGGCGGCGGACGCCGAGCGGCGCCGTGCCGAGCCCGGCGAGAAGCCGGTGCGCCAGACATACCAATGGCACCGTTTTGTGTCGAAACGGTTTGACATCAGAATGAAAAAGGAATATTCTATGTAATTAAGAAAATTCTTTAATCAGCGCAGTGTGGCGAGGTGATGTGATGGCGCATCGCCGTCGGTTCGCCGCATCGTAGCGGGAAGGAATGCGCCATGCGGACATCCGATTGGTTTTGGGGAGGCACGGAGGCCGATCCCGGCTCTCCGACGCCACTGGGTGCGGTGGAGGTGCCGATTCGCCGGGAATTCCCTCGTTCCCCGGAAGTCCCCGAAGGATGCATGGTGATCGACGACCTCAATGAGGACGATTTTCTCTACCCGGTCATGATCCACCGGGAAACCTACGTGACCAGAACCGTTGACGAGGCATATGGCGGCGGTGCCGTGGACCTTCCCATGTGGATATTCAGCCCGAGAACCGATGACATGCCGGTCCGCAGGCGGGTTTCGGCATGGCCGGTCGTGGTGTTCGTCCGTGGTTCCGGATTCGGCCCGCAGACCGTGTTGGACTACCTGAACTACTATGTGCGCATCGCGGAGCGTGGATACGTGGTGGCGGCATTGCAGTACCGCTCCAGCGACATCGCCCCGTTTCCCGCGCAGATGCAGGATTGCAAGACGGCGATACGGTATGTGCGCAAGCACGCGGAACGCTTGCGGGTAGACGCCGACCGGGTGGCGCTGTGGGGTGATTCCTCAGGCGGGACCACGGTGCTGCAGGCCGGATTCACCGCGGATTCCGGTCCGGATACCGACGACTATCGCGAGTACAGCGCCGCGGTATCCTGCATCATCGACTGGTACGGCGTCACCGACATGACCGCGATGAACTACTATCCGACCATCATGGACAACAACAGCCCCGACGGCGCCATCGGCAGGGAACTGGGAGGCGTGCGATCGCTTGAGCACCCCGACCTGGCTGCGGCGGCGTCGCCGATCACCATGCTGTCCGTGCAGTCCGATGTTCCGCCGACGCTGATCATGCACGGCGGGAGGGATTCGGATGTGCCGTTCAATCAGAGCTGCCGGCTGTACCGGCGCATGAAGGAGCTCGGCAAGGAGGTCTCGTTCATCAAACTCAATGATGGCACGCACGGGTACTACGGGTTCCGTACCAACCGCGCGATGGACATCGTCGACATGTATCTGCAGTCGCATCTATGAGCCCGTCAAGGGCATCGCTGATGCGGTTGCGGCACGCACACCGCACGGATGACGCGGATGGGCCGGCAAAACGGCGCTTCCGCGTCGGGGAAGACGGCGAAGTCGCCGGCATTCCCGTAAACGCCTCCTATGAGGCGCCCCAAGGATAAGGAGATCACCATGAACAAGAGGGCAATCATCGCTGCCGGCACCGCGGCCGCCATGATCGTCGGGCTGGGGGCCTGCGGCTCCTCCAACGGCGATTCGAGCGGCGACACCGCTCAGGGCAAGGTGTATTACCTGAATTCGAAGCCCGAAGTCGTCGACCAGTTCGACGAGCTCGCCAAGGCATTCACCGACGAGACGGGAATCAAGGTGGACGTGGTCACCGCCACGATGGCCGATTATGAGACCACGCTGACTTCGGAACTGGCCAAGAGCGAGCCCCCGACCACATGGACGATGAGCCCGAACGATCTGGCCAAGTACAAGAAGTACCTGACCCCGATGCAGGATACCGATGTCTACAAGAATCTGACCGATGCCGGCAAGGCCAGTGCGGTGCAGGATTCCGAGAACGTGTACGCGATCCCGTACGTGCAGGAATGGTACGGCATCATCTATAACAAGAAGATCGTCAAGGACTACTGCTCCAAGGACTATGCGGTCATCAAGTCCGCGGACGACATCAAGGATTGGCCCACGCTCAAGGCCGTGGCCGAAAGCATGATGGAACACAAGGACGATCTGGGCCTTGAAGGCGCGTTCACCACGCCAAGTGTGGAGAATTCCGACTACTACCGCTTCACCGCGCACATGATTCGCCCGGCCGAGTATTTCGAGTACAAGGACAACAACACCACGTTCATGCCGGAGATCACCTGGAAGTATCTCGACAACTACAAGGACCTCTATGATCTGCAGGTCAACACGTCGCCGGGCGACGCCAAGACCGACGCGACCTCGATGTCCTACGAGGACGTGACCGCGCAGTTCTCCCTTGGCGAGGTGGCGTTCTACCCGAACGGCGTGTGGGCGTATTCCCAGATCAAGGACAACAACGTGGCCGACGAGGATCTCGGCATGCTGCCGTACTACATGGGCATCCCCGGTGAAGAGGACTATGGCCCCGGCGTCATCATGGACAACCAATGGGTGGTGAACAAGAACGCCAGCAAGGCCGACCAGGAGGCGACGCTCAAATTCATCGAATGGGTGCAGACGAGCGACGAGGCCAAGCGCATCGTGGCCAAGGAGATGGGCTTCGCCATGCCGGCCACCACCTATGGCGACGATGCCCAGCCGGATAATCCGCTGGTCGACCAGGCGCTCGCCTACCAGAAGGAAGGCAAGAAGTACATTCGCAGCTTCGAGCTTCCCAGCCTCGCCTGGCAGAAGGATTTCGGCGGGGCGCTGCTGGAATACGTGCAGGGCACGAAGGACTGGGACAACGTCAGGAAGGTCATCACCGACGAGTGGAAATCCACTTGGGAGGCCAATGAGAAGGCGGCGCCCGGGTCGTTGCCCGCGCAGAAGGAATTCACGGAGTAGGCGCATCCGCGTATCCGCTCCATGATGACGATTCTTCGGACGACGGCCGGCTGACCGGCAAATCGTGCGGGCCTCCTCTTGCGTCCCTCTTTTCGGGGCCGCCGGAGGGGCCCGCCGTGCCGCATCCGCCGCACGAGAAAGGATGAACCGATGATCCCACGCGGAGGCAATGGCGACTGGTGGCGCCAGGCGGTGATGTACCAGCTGTATCCGCGCAGCTTTCGGGACGGTGACGGCGACGGGATCGGGGATTTCTCCGGTGCGATCCGCAGCCTGCCGTATCTCAGGCGTCTCGGCGTGGACGGCGTGTGGCTGAATCCCATCTTCCGCTCCGGGTTTGCGGACGGCGGCTACGACGTCATCGACTATCGTGATGTGGCCGAACAGTTCGGCACGCTCGGCCAGTTCCGCGAACTGGTCGACGCCGTGCACGATCAGGGCATGCGCATCATCATCGACATCGTGCCCAACCATACGTCCACCGAGCATCCGTGGTTCCGCAAGGCGCTCGCCGCCGGTCCGGGCTCGCCAGAACGCGCGTGCTACATCTTCCGTGATGGGCGTGGCGACCACGGTGAACTGCCGCCGACCGGCTGGCTGTCCAAGATGGGCGGATCGGCATGGCAGCGCGTGGATGACGGGCAATGGTATCTGCATATCTACGCCAGGGAACAGGCCGATCTGAACTGGGACAACCCCGGGGTACGCGCCGAATTCGAAGACGTGCTGCGTTTCTGGGGCGACTTGGGCGTCGACGGCTTCCGCGTCGACGTGGCCAACGGATTGGCCAAGCAGATCGACGGACGGTCCGATCTCGACGAGTGGACCGTGGACGATGACCGGTGCCCGGACGGCCGGCACCCCCTGTGGGACCGTGACGAGGTGCATGAGATCTACCGTGGCTGGCGGCGGGTGTTCGACTCGTATGACCCTCCGCTGTGCGCGGTGGCGGAGATCTCCATCGTGCCCGAGCATGAGCATCGGTATGCGTCGGACGATGAGCTCGGGCAGGTGTTCAACTTCGATCTGCAGCAGTCGTTGTGGAGCTATCGGGAGTACCGCGCCGCGATCGACGCCGAGCTGGCCTCGGCTCGGCGCTCGCGTTCGAGCGCCACATGGGTGCTCGGCAACCACGATACGCCTCGTGTGGCGTCGCGGTATGGTCTGGCGCAGGTGAAGTCGAGGGGGCTGTTCCAACTGGCGACGGACTGGCTGCTGAGGGACGGAACCTCGTATGCCGAGGACCGCGCGCTCGGTGCCCGGCGTGCGCGGGCCGCCGCATTGGTGGAGCTGGCTTTGCCGGGAACCGCCTACATTTACCAGGGCGATGAGCTTGGGCTGCCGGAAGTGGCCGATATTCCATGGGACCGGCTTGAGGACCCCACGGCGTTCGACACGGTGCGCCAGCAGAGCAAGAAGGGTCGCGACGGCTGCCGCGTGCCCCTGCCCTGGAATTCGGCCGATATGCCGGCTCCAGCCCCTTGGTCGGATCGATTCGGGGAAGGAGCCTCCTTCGGATTCTCGCCTGGCATGGCCGATGGCGGTCGGCCAGCCGCCGAGCCTCACCTGCCGCAGCCGCTATGGTTCGCCGACTACGCTGTGGACCGCCAGGCCGGGGACCCGCTGTCCATGCTGAACCTGTATCGTGACGCCATTCGTCTGCGCTCGCGGCTGTTCAACGCAGACTGTGCGGCAGCCGATCCGGTCGAGATCGAGTGGATGGACATTGACGGGCCAAGCGGCCACCCCGACGGCGCCGACGGGAATGAAGGGGGCGTTTTGGCGTTTTCCCGTCGAATCCCCGATAATGATATGAAAGCAGACGGGTGTCCGGAGAACGGCCGGCGCGTGGGCGGGCGCATCGCGTGCGTCACCAACTTTTGCGGGTCTCCGGTGCCGTTGCCGGCCGGTGACGTGCTGATCGCCTCCGGGCCGTTGCATGAGGGGGCTCTGCCGCCGGATACGACTGCATGGGTGGCATTGGCGCGCTGATGGGAAGATCGGCATGCCGGCCGTGGCATGTGCGGGCTCACGACGACGAAAGGGCTGGCAAGGTGGACCGGGATCAAGAGATTGAGCGGAACGGCATGGTCAAGGTCGGTCCGGTTGGTGCGAAATATCCGATCAGCGACAGGCTGTGGGGCGTGTTTTTCGAAGATCTGAATTATGCGGCGGATGGTGGTCTGGCCAGCGATCTGGTGCAGAACGGTGCCTTTGAGTACTCTCATCGGGATAATCCGCGGTGGAGCGCGTTCACGGCGTGGCGCAAGGATGTGCCGAAAGGATCGCATGGATCGTTCTGGATCGAGACCGAAGACTGCGTGGCGGAGGAGAATCCCCATCATGCCGTAGTGCAGGTCGAGCTCGGGCCGGTGTCGCTGGTCAATCGGGGGTTCGAGGGCATGCGGCTGCGGCCGGGGGAGCAGTATGAACTGTCGATGTGGATACGCTCATGCGATGGCGCGCCGCATCCGGTGGACATATCGCTGCTGGGCGATCCCCGCGACGACGATGCCGCGCCGTCCGGACCGGGCGCACGCTGCGAAGCCCTGCCGGGCGAATGGCGGCGGATCGAACTGCGCCTTACGGTCGATTCCGATGCGTCCAACGGTTCGCTGGCGCTGACCTTCACCGAGCCGGGCGTGGTCGCTGTGGACTTCATCTCGCTCGAGCCCTGCCGCACGTGGCGCGGACTCACACATTTCCGGGCCGATCTGGCCGAGGCGATCGCCGAGCTCAGGCCGCGGTTCGTCCGTTTCCCGGGCGGTTGCCTGGTGCATGGTCTCGGATTGGACAACATGTATCGCTGGAAGGACACCATCGGTCCGGTCGAGCACCGGCGCCACGACTTCAACCTGTGGGGGTACCACCAGTCGATGCGGCTGGGGTTCTACGAGTACCTCTGCTGGTGCGAGGCACTGGGCGCCGAACCGATCCCGGTACTGCCGGCCGGCGTCAGCTGTTCGGGCACGGACGGCGGCTCGATGGCGATGTCCCCGCGCCAGATGGGCGAGTACGTCCGGGACGTGCTGGATTTCGTCGATTTCTGCAATGGCGACGCTTCCACGGTTTGGGGCGCCAAGCGCATCGCGTGCGGGCACCCTGAGCCATTCGGGTTGACATACCTGGGGCTGGGCAACGAGGACGACATCACCGACGATTTCCGGGAACGGTTCAGCCAGCTGTTCCATGCGCTCGCCTATGCCCACCCGGAGATCACGGTCATCGGCACCGCGGGGCCGACGCTGGTCGGAGCCAACTTCGACGAAGCGTGGGATCTGGCCCGCGCCGAAGGCGTGGCGCTGCTTGACGAGCACTCCTATCTGGCGCCGGCCTGGTGGTTCCAGCATCTGGATTACTACGACGGTCTGGACCGGAACGGCCCGCACGCGTATCTCGGCGAATACGCCTCGCATGGCGCCACCATGCTCAACGCGCTGTCCGAGGCGGCGTTCATGGCCCATATGGAGGCCAACGGCGACGTGGTGGACATGGCATCCTATGCGCCGTTGCTGTGCCGCAACGGGCATGCCGGGTGGGATCCCGATCTGATCTATTTCGACGATGACCGTGCGTACCGCACCTACAGCTACTGGGTGCAGTGGATGTATGCGCATTCCGCCGCGGAGTCAGCTCGCCGGGTCGAGGTCGAGGGCCCTTGCGGGTACACGCGCGAACTGCCGGAATACACCGGTCTGTCGTTCGGGGGCGACCCTGCGGTGCGCCTGTCCGGCATCGCCGTGGAGCTGCCGGACGGATCGGCGTGCACCGTGCCGGATCTGTTCAAGGAATCCGGATCTCGCGCCGACACCGGACTGCATGTGACCGCCGATCGTTATACGATCCGGCTGCACGCGAGATATGAGAGCGAATCCGGCATGTTCTCCATCGACTTCGGCGCGCTCGACCAGCCCGATCGATACCGGCTGTGGATCGGCATGGCCGGCTTGGACTGCGCGCTCGGCGCGTTGCGCGACGGGTTCCCCTATGACTATGACCGCGTCAGTCTGGACCGCCGCGTGTCGTACGGCGATGAATGGGATATTTCCATCGAAGTGCATGACCGGGGGCGTTCCATTCGGGCAAGCGTGAACGGCACCGTGCTGGCCGGCTCCGATCCGGGCGAGGAGACGCGGCGGACGGTGACCGTGGCCGAAGGCAATGGTGTTGGGGGATTCGGGATGCGTTATGTGCGTGTGGTGAACGCCACGCCGGAAACGATGCATGCCGATCTGTCCAAGGTGCTGCCGCCCCATGGCCGCGCGTGGACAAACGGGTATGACGATCCGCATGCCCCCATGGGCACCGCTCTCGCGACAATGCTGCGCGCCGAACGGCCCGATGCCGGCCGTCCCGGCGAGGAGGCCCCGAGCCGCCCGGTGGAGCGGGAGATCGTGCTGCCGGCCGATGGTCTGCTCCGCTTCCCGGCGTGGTCCTTTACCATCCTCGGCGTGCCGATGGATATGTATGGGCCGGAAGGGGGCGAACGGCGGCAATCGGCCCCTGCAGGGGATGATGCCGAGTGGGATCGGATCAAACGGATCGCCGGCGATGATCCGGGCATAACCTTCGACGACGTCTGATTCTGGCCGCTGCTGTCCGATCGCGACACGCTGTCCGCACTTCGCTTTGACGGCATCAAACCGGTTCGATATACTGATATCGAACCGGTTCGGCGCGTGACTCGCCGCCGAGGCCGGTGGCTCCAACCTCGGCGCATAGTGCGATGCGCCGCTGCGCGGCTGCGGCTGCGGTTCCCCGATGAACCGCCTGCGGGGCTGGCGAGAAGAAGCAAGGGGCGGCTGTTGCGGCCGCGAAGGAAAGGTCATTCATGAATACGTTCTCCAAGGGCATAGCCGCCTTCGGCGCCGCGGCGCTGGTGATGGGACTCGCCGCATGCGGCTCCACCAACAGCGACGCCGGCCATGTCTACTTTCTGAACAACAAGCCCGAGGTCGTGGACCAGTGGAACGAGCTGGCCGACATGTACACCAAGGAGACCGGCGTCAAGGTCGACATCCAGTCCGCCACCTCCGGCAGCTACGAGTCCACGCTGTCCTCCGAGCTGGCGAAGAACAACGCGCCGACCATGTTCGGCATCGGCGGCTTCGACCAGTACGCCAAGTACAAGGACTATCTGGAGCCGCTGCAGGACTCCGAAGCGTACAAGCTGCTCAACGAGCAGGGCAAGCAGATGGCCCACAAGGACGGCGACGACGTGTACGGCCTGCCGTACGCCGCCGAGTGGTTCGGCATCATCGCCAACAAGAAGATCATCAACGACTATGCCAAGAAGGACTACGCGGTCATCGATTCCTTCGACGACATCAAGGATTTCGCCACGCTGAAGAAGGTCGCGGACAGTATCCAGCAGCACAAGGACGACCTCGATCTCGACGGCGCGTTCTCCACCCCGGGCCTCGACTCCTCCAACTACTACCGCTACGCCTCGCACATGACCCAGGTGCCGGTGGCCTACGAGTACATCGACGAGGGCGTGGACTTCGAGAAGGAGCTCAAGGGCACCTATCTTGACAACTACAAGGCCCTGTGGGATCTGGAGATGAAGGACAACCCGACCGAGAACACCATGCTCGGCTCGGTCAACTACGAGGATTCCACCGCCGAATTCGCCACCGGCCGCGTGGCGTTCTACCCGAACGGCGTGTGGGCCTACTCCCAGATCAAGGACAACGACGTGGCCGACGACGACCTGGCGATGCTGCCGTACTACATGGGCTTCCCGAACGAGAGCGAATACGCCGCGAACTCCATCTACGACATCTCCTGGTCCGTGAACAAGAACGCCTCCGACAAGGACAAGCAGGCCACGTTCGACTTCATCAAGTGGATGGTGAGCAACGACGACGCCAAGAAGATCCTCGCCAAGGACATGGGCTTCTCCGTGCCGTTCACCACCTTCGAGGACGAGTCCTTCCAGCCCGACAACCCGTTGACCAAGTCCGCACTCAAGCTCGAGTCCGACGGCCTGACCCCGATCCACGGCGCCTACATCCCCGGACAGGCGTGGGCCGATGGCGTGGCCAACGCGCTGCTTGAGTACGCGCAGGGCACCGGCGACTGGAACGGTGTCAAGAAGGCCTATCTTGACGACTGGACCAGCGCGTGGGACGATTACGAGTCGAACTTCGGCATGCTGCCGCCGGTGCACAAGTAAACCCGGCTGAGGGCTTCGACCGGAAATTCCGGGTCGGGAAAATGCCGGGCCGAAGTGCCGGGTCGAAGGCGCGGCGGGCTTGATGCCCGTCGCGCCTTCGACCGATTGCGTCACGAATGAAACCGCGTGGAGAAGGGAACAGGAATCATGATTGCGGATCTGGGAACGCTGGCCACGGTCAGGCGGGAACGCAGCCGGGCGATCAACGCCGAAAATCCCACCGGCGCGCCCGGCAGGGGAGGCATGGCGGCGAGCGAACTGGGCCCCTCCCGCAAGGGCAGCCCGTGCCTGCGCGACATCGCCAGCGGGCGGACCGTGACGTTGGCCGATGTGGCCGGGCCGGGATGCATCCGTCACATCTGGATCACCGTGGACGAGAAGACCACGGACGCCGACTGCTTCGTGCTGCGCGATCTGGTGCTGCGCTTCTACTGGGACGATGAGCCCGAGCCGAGCGTGGAATGCCCGCTCGGGGATTTCTTCTGCTGCGGATTCGGGCGTGCCTGCCTGGTTAACTCCGAACCGGTCGCCGTGGTGCCCAACCGCGGATTCAACATGTTCTTCCCGATGCCGTTCGCCCGCCGCGCGCGCATCACGCTGGAGAACCAGCACGCCAACGCGATCGGCGCGTTCTTCTACCAGATCGACTACAGCCTGTACGACGAGCCGCTCGCCGGGGACACTGCGTACTTCCACGCGCAGTGGCGGCGGCAGCGCCTCACCGAAAAGGGGTGCGACTATGTCGTGCTCGACGGCGTGCAGGGCGAGGGCCACTATGTCGGCACCTATCTGGCCCTGACCACGCTGGAGCGATACTGGTGGGGCGAGGGCGAATTCAAGTTCTACATCGACGGCGACGGCGAATACCCGACCATCTGCGGGACCGGCACCGAGGACTATTTCGGCGGGTCGTGGAGCTTCGCCAAGCAGGTGAACGGCAAAACCGTTGAACAGACCTACTGCACGCCGTATATGGGCTATCCGTATTACTCCTCCCATGACGAGCTAATCCACAACGACTACCACAACGACGACTGCCCGCCGATGCGCGGCTTCTACCGCTGGCACATCCCCGATCCGATCCGGTTCCGCTCCGGCCTGCGCGTCACCGTGCAGCAGATCGGCGTGGGGCATCGCGGGTTCTTCGAACGGCAGGACGACGTGGCGTCCGTGGCGTACTGGTACCAGCGCGAGCCGCACGCCGCGTTCCCTGCGCTCGCCGACCGCGAGTACCGCTGGCCGCGATAGGGCGGCGTGCGGAAAGGCCCCCGCGGAGCGCTCCTCGGGGGTCCTTTTTGCGTTCGGCGAACAGGGACACGCCGATTTCGGTGAGAAAAATGATAGTCGTTGCAACAAATTATTGCAACCGCTTGCAGTTAGGAAATGGCGGAAAATACCCATAATATTACTTACTTTTCTCAGTCGATGTGATCAAAAATTGGTCGTTTTGCACCCAGAATGATTGCCATCGTTTGCATTCTTGCAAAAAGCGGCGCATAATAAAGGTGTTGTCGGAAGCGAAGGCGCCTGACAGGTGCCATATCCCTCGGCGCAGTGCCGAGGCCGGCTGAAAGAGAAAGGTTCGAAGATGAATCGCACAGTAAAGACCGCAACGGCTTTGATCGCCGCAACCGCGATGTCGATCGGCGCGCTCGCCGCGTGTGGCAGCTCGTCCAACTCGTCGGGCGACGATAAGGGCAAGGTCTATTATCTGAACTTCAAGCCCGAAGCGGCCGACCAGTGGAAGGATCTGGCTCAGGCGTACACCGATGAGACCGGCGTGCAGGTGACCGTCGAAACCGCGGCTTCCGGCACCTATGAGCAGCAGCTCAAGAGCGAGATGGCCAAGTCCGAGGCCCCGACGCTGTTCCAGGTCAACGGCCCGGTCGGCTATGCCAACTGGAAGGAATACACCGCCGACCTCAAGGACACCGAGATCTACAAGCAGCTGCAGAACCCGGATGTGGCGCTCAAGGACGGCGACAAGGTCGTCGGCGTGCCGTACGTGATGGAAACCTACGGCCTGATCTACAACAAGGACATCCTGAACAAGTACTTCGGCCTGTCCGGCGCGAAGGCCAAGTCGGTGGAGGACATCAACTCCTTCGACAAGCTCAAGGCCGTGGCCGACGACATGCAGGCCCGCAAGGACGAGCTCGGCATCAAGGGCGCGTTCACCTCCGCCGGCTTCGACTCCAGCTCCGACTGGCGCTTCAAGACCCACCTGGCGAACCTGCCGCTCTACTACGAGTTCAAGGATGACAACGTCACCGAGCAGCCCGCCACGATCAAGGGCACGTACCTGCCGCAGTACAAGAACATCTTCGACCTGTACATCACCGATTCCACCACCGATCCGGGCCAGCTGAGCTCCAAGACCGGCGACGACGCGAACTCCGAGTTCGCGCTGGGCGAGGCCGCGTTCTACCAGAACGGCACCTGGGCGTGGACCGACCTGCAGAAGGCCGGCATGAGCGCCGACCAGGTGGGCATGATGCCGATCTACATCGGCGCTCCCGGCGAGGAGAACCAGGGCCTGGCCACCGGTTCCGAGAACTACTGGTGCGTCAACTCCAAGGCCTCCGAGGCCGATCAGAAGGCCACCGAGGAGTTCCTCAAGTGGGTCATCACCTCCGATACCGGCAAGAAGGCGCTGAGCACCGAGATGGGCTTCACCACGCCGTTCAAGACCTTCGATGACGTCAAGACCGACAACCCGCTGGTGGCCGACGCCGTCGCCGACCAGAAGTCCGGCAAGACCCAGGTCAGCTGGAACTTCACGATGATGCCGTCCGAGCAGTGGAAGAACGATTTGGGCTCCGCCCTGCTGGAGTACGCTCAGGGCACCGGCAGCTGGGATAAGGTCAAGTCCGCGTTCGTCGACGGCTGGGCCAAGGAGTACAAGGCCGCGCACGCCGAGTAACCGATCTTCCGATATCCCGCGGATGGCGCGGGCAACGTGAGGGGGATGGCGGAAGGGGGTTTCGAGCGTATCCGTTCGAAACCCCCTTCGTCGTATGTCGGGTCGTGTGCCGGTCGTGTGCCGGCCGGCCGAGGCTTCGGCTACCTGCGGTCCGCGTCCGTGCGCGGTTCCGTGGTGCTGGACCGTACGAGCAGCTGGGCCGGGAACATCTCGAAGGGATTGTCCGTGGCGCCGTTGCCGATCAGATCCAGCGTTTTGGCCGCGGCCGCCTTGGCCATGGCGATCGGGTCCTGCCGCACGGTGGTCAATCCCACGTCGTGCGCGTAGAAGCTGTCGTCGTAGCCGACGACCGACACGTCGTACGGCACGCGCAGTCTGTTGCGCGAGAGCTGGAACATCAGCGGGATGGCGATGCCGTCCTCCTGGCAAGCGATGGCCGTGGGCATCTGCGGCAGCGTAAGCAGCTCGGTCATCGCCCGGCCGATGCGGTCCTCGCCCTCCGCAATGACGATGGTGGTCAGTTCGACCCCGGCCTGCGCACAGGCCTGCGCGAACGATTCATATCGCTGCTGGACGCTGAAATGCAGCGTCACCGCCCGGTCGGTGCGGATGTAGGCGATATGGCGGTGGCCGAGTCCGATCAGATGCCGGGCCAGCAGCTTGGACCCCTGGTCGTCGTCGATGTTCACCGCGGCGGTGAATCCGCTGGTCGGCAGCACGCAGTTGATGCCGATGATCGGCACGTCGGTCTTGGCCAGCTGGCTGATCTCCTCGGTGTCCACGTCGAACGAGGCGACGATCACGGCGTCGGCGTTGCGGCGGATGGGCAGCATGTCGAAGAACTCCCGTCGTTCCTCGATGCTGGAGATCTGGAAGATCGACAGATCGTAGCCGTTCGCGTGGAAGACCTGGTTGAGCCCTTCGATGATGGAGGCGCTGAACCACAGCCGGATGTGGTCGCTCATCAGCAGCGCGACGCGCAGGGCGCGCCCGGATTTGAGCACCATGGCGGAACGGGAGATGGAGAAGTTCATGTCATCGGCTATGCGCAGGACCTTGGTCCGTGTGGCTTTTGACACCAGTTCCGGGCGCGTGAACGCGCGGGACACCGTGGAAACGGATACGCCGGCCTGTTCCGCCACGTCCTTGATGCTGAATCCCATGAGGGCTCCTTCATGTCACAGGTGATTGCGATTTGAGAATAACACGAGACAACGTTTTCATCGGTGATACTATATCGAGGAAAACTAGTTTTCTTATCGTTTCTGCCGATTATTCATAGATGAAGAGCGGCGGATGATCTTAAGAAAGGGGGAGTCGACGCGCATAAAATGACAACGTTTGACTCCAAGTCAAACGAGTAGTATGGTAATCTTAAACCGGTTCGACTTGATACCTTCGGGTGTTAAGGAGGGCGGAGACATCCGAAACTCGAATCCACTCTCACGCAGTAGTGCAGGGTGAACTCAAGGAGGAGAAAGTAGGCATGGCATGATTTCTATGGCTGGGAAGGCGGTTCGTAGGTGGTGGGCGTTGTTTGCGTTGCCTACGTTTGCTGCTTTTGTGATTGGTTTTGTGGTGCCGTTCGTGATGGGCGTGTATCTGAGTTTTTGTCGTTTTAGCACGGTGACGGATGCGCGTTTCGTGGGTGTGTCGAATTATGCGGATGCGGTGTCGGATCCGGAGTTCTGGCATGCGTTGGTGTATACGGTGTTGTTCACGGTGGTGACGACGGTGGTGGTGAACGTGTTGGCGTTCGCGGTGGCGTATATGCTCACGAAGCGGTTTAGGGGCACGAACGTGTTTCGTTCGGTGTTCTTCATGCCGAATCTGATCGGTGGCATCATTCTGGGTTATATCTGGTTGTTGCTGCTCAATGGCGTGCTGGCGCATTGGGGTCGTTCGATCACGTATTCGGGCGTGTATGGTTTCTGGGGCATGGTGTTGTTGTATTGCTGGCAGCAGATCGGCTATATGATGATCATCTATATTTCGGGGTTGCAGGCGTTGCCGGGTGATGTGCTGGAGGCGGCGGCGGTCGATGGCGCGTCGAGCCGTCAGACGTTGTTTAGGGTGACGATCCCGTTGATGATGCCCTCGATCACGGTGTGCTCGTTCTTGACGGTGACGGGCGGGTTCAAGATGTTCGATCAGAACCTGGCGTTGACGAACGGCGCGCCGTCGAACAGTTCGGAGTTGCTGGCGTTGAATATCTACCGCACGTTCTACGGGCGCGCGGGTTTCGAGGGAGTGGGCCAGGCGAAGGCCGTGGTGTTCTTCCTGATCGTCGCGGTGATCGCGGTGATCCAGAATCGTCTGACGACTAGCAGGGAGGTGTCGGCATGAGCGAGAAGGTCAAGCGTCCGGGGTTGTGGACGGCGTTGTTCGCGGTGGTGTCGCTGGCTTGGGTGTTCCCCATCGTGTTGGTGGTGGTCAATTCGTTCAAGCAGAAGGCGTATATCAGCCGTGACGCGTTCTCGATCCCGACGGGCAAGGCGTTCGTGGGGTTGGAGAACTACACGCGTGGCGTCAAGCGGACGAATCTGGTGGAGTCGTTCGGTTGGACGGTCGTGGTGACGGTCGGCGCGGTGGGGTTGATCCTGTTGTGCACGTCGATGTGCGCGTGGTGGATCGTGCGCGTGAACAATCGTTGGGCGAAGGCGTTGTATCTGCTGTTCCTGTTCAACATGATCGTGCCGTTCCAGATGGTGATGTTCACGCTTTCGAAGATCGCGGACATGCTGGGGTTGAACACGCCGTGGGGTTTGTGGATCGTGTACCTTGGTTTCGGCGCGGGTTTGGCGGTGTTCATCTTCACGGGCGTGGTCAAGGGCATTCCCCAGGAGTTGGAGGAGTCGGCGATGATCGACGGGGCGAGCGTGCCGCGCATCTTCTTCCAGATCGTGTTGCCGATCATGCGTCCCTCGGTGATTTCGGTGGCGATCCTGCAGGCGATGTGGATCTGGAACGACTTCCTGCTGCCGTATCTGACCCTGGACATGCGCCGGTTCAAGACCATGTCGATCGCGATCCAGTATCTCAAGGGCGGGTATGGTTCGGTGGACATGGGCGCGATGATGGGCTGTCTGGTGCTGGCCATCATCCCGATCATCGTGTTCTACCTGGCGTGCCAGAAGTACATCATCAAGGGCGTCATGGCAGGAGCCGTCAAAGGCTGATGTTGCTCTGAACCTGATTCCAAGGGCTCTCGTCGATTCCGGCGAGAGCCCTTTTGTTATGTCTCGGTCCATGCCGGCATGCTACGCGACTATGTCGGCATTTGCGAGACGTGTATCCGTGGTGGTTTTGCTGGCATGTGGTCTGTTGAGTATGAGCTGCAGGCCATATGCCAGCGGTGTGATGCGTGTAGGTTTTGCTGGCTACAGTCTGGCTCGGGGCGAACGGAGGCTGTATGTCAGTAAAGATGGGCGGGTGTGTGGGATGCGGACACGACAAAGGGGCTGTCTCCGGATGGAGACAGCCCCTGTTGATATGGCTCAAGCCGGGCGATTACTCGCTCAGGAGGATCCAGGCGGTGGTGTCCTGCGGCAGCTGGCCGTCAGAAAGATCGCCGGAGGCCAGCACGACCTCGCCGGCCGGCAGATCCACGGGACCGTCGCCGAAGTTGGTGTAGCTGGCGAAAGTGCGTCCATCCGTGCTCGGGCGCGTGTACGCGATCACCTCGTGCCCGGCGTTCGCCGGAGCGCACGCGGTGTCGCCGGTCGGGGTGAGCAGCGCGGCGCGCGCGGCGAGGCACTCACGGTACAGGCTGAGCATCGAGCCGGCGTCGGCTTCCTCGACGTCCACGGCGAAATCCTTGTACCACAGCGGCTGAGGCAGGTGCGGGTCGTCGCTGGCCGTTCCGTCGGCCTTGGATGCGGGGGAGAAGCCGAACGAGGCGCCGGTGCCGAACCCGCCGTTCCAATCGGCCGGCGCCGGCGTATCGGACGAATCCCACGGCAGCGGCACACGGCAGCCGTCGCGGCCCTTTTCGATGAAGCGTTCGCGGGTGAAGAAGGGCGTCGGGTCCTCGAGGCGGTCCCACGGGATGTCGGCCACCTCGAACAGGCCCAATTCCTCGCCCTGGTAGATGTACGCCGAGCCGGGCAGGCCGAGCTCCATCAGGATCGCGGCGCGGGCGCGCTTGGCGCCGAGCTCGCGGTCCTCATAGTAGCTTTGCCCGTCGCGCAGCAGCCAATCCTTGGCGAGCTGATGGTGATCGTGCGAGGGGACCTGGGGCAGGCCGTAGCGGGAGGCGTGGCGGGGCACGTCGTGGTTGCTCATCACCCATGTGGTGGTGGATCCGTTGGTCTCGGCCGCGGACTCGAGGCCCTCGGTGATCGCGGCGCGCATCGCGTCCACATCCCAGTTGGCCTTGGCGAACTCGAAGTTGAACACCTGCCCGAGCTCGTCCTCCGAGGCGTACAGGTGCTGGTGCTCGGGAACGACCCAGGCCTCGCCGACGGCGAAGCGCGGCGGATCGTACTCGTTGAACACCTCGCGCCACTCGCGGTAGATGTCGTGCACCTCCTGGCGGTCCCACAGCGGGCTCGTGAAGTCGTGGCACAGGCCGTGCTGCACGGCCAGCGGATCCATGTCGGCCAGCGGCACGCTTTCCAGATCCTTGGCCAGACCGTGCGCCACGTCGATGCGGAATCCATCGGTGCCGTGATCGGACCAGAATCGCAGCGTCTTCTTGAACTCCTCGTGGATGTCCGGGTTGTTCCAGTTGACGTCGGGCTGTTCCTTGGTGAAGATATGCAGGTACCACTGGCCGTCGTCCACGCGCTGCCAGGCGGGGCCTCCGAACAGGGAGATCCAGTCGTTGGGCGGCAGCTCGCCGTGCTCGCCGCGGCCCTCGCGGAAGATGTAGCGGTCGCGTTCGGCCGAGCCGCGGCCGGCGGCCAGCGCCTCGAGGAACAGCTCGTGCTTGTCGGCGGTGTGGTTCGGCACGATGTCGACGATGACCTTGATGCCGGCTCCGTGCGCGGCCTTCACCATCGCGTCGAAGTCGTCCATGGTGCCCAGCCGCGGGTCGACGTTGCGGTAGTCGATCACGTCGTAGCCGCCGTCGGCCAGATCGGAGGGGTAGAACGGGCTTAGCCAGATGGCGTCGATGCCCAGGTCCTTCAGATACGGCATCTTTTCGGTGACGCCGGCGATGTCTCCCAATCCGTCGCCGTTGGCGTCCTTGAAGCTGCGCGGGTAGATCTGGTAAACGACCGCCTGCTTCCACCAGTCGTCAAGTTCGTTGTTTGCGGTCATGATTCCCTTCCTTGTTCGAGTTGTCTCCGGGGCGGCCGCGGTATGGGACGGCCGCCCCGGCAGCGATATGTACGTTCGTACATATCATAAATCGCCGTCCGGCGTCTCGCATCCCCGACACCCAAAAAAGGAGGATGCAAGATATCCGGGCGGCGTCGATGGGTTCCGATGATACCGAAACCCATCAAGCTATCGTCGGGGCTCGCCCGTACGGGGCGAGCCGATTGCGGTCATGCGGCCGTCACTTGGCGTCGAAGGCGGTGGCTTCCGGCAGCATGCCGAGCACCTTCTCGTTGTTGGCCCAGTCGGTCTTCCAGCCCTCGGTGAAGGCCTTCTCGAAGCCGGACCAATCGGCGCCACCCTGCGCGTAGCTGATCAGCGCGCTGGTCAGGTGCCACTGGGCGCTCGGCAGCGGGAAGCTGGTGACGGACTGCTTGCCGTCCTCGGAGTAGGAGCGCGCGATCTTGGTGAGCGGGTTCTCGGGCTGGTCGTCGTCGCCGAAGGTGGTGAACGGCACGGAGAAGCCCATCTCCTTGGACAGCGCCTGCTTGCCCTCGTCGGAGGAGACCATCCACTTGATGAAGTCGAGCGTGGCCTGCTTGTCCTTCTCGGAGGCGTTCTTGTTCACCGCCCACGAGGCGTCGTACACGCCGGCCGGGCCGTAGTCCTCCTCGCCGTCGATGCCCATCCAGTAGGGCAGCATGCCCAGGTCCTCGTCGGCCACGTTGTTGTCCTTGATCTGGGTGTAGGCCCACACGCCGTTCGGGTAGAACGCCACGTCGCCCAGCGCAAACTCGGAGGTGACGTCGTCGTAGGTCTTCGAGCTGACCATCGACTTCTCGCTCGGGCTGTTGCTCAGCTCGAGGTCGAACAGGTCCTTGTAGTTGGAGAGATAGGTGCCCTTGAGATCGGTGGTGAACGTGGTGTTCAGGTCGCGGTACTCGTAGAACAGCGGCATGCGCGTCATGTGCGCGGCGAAGCGGTAGGAGTCGGAAGAGTCGAGCCCCGGCGTGGCGAACGCGGCCTGGATGCCGAGGTCGTCCTTATGCTTCTGGATGTCCTCGGCGACCTTCTTCAGGGTAGCGTAGTCCGTGATGTCGGCGTCGGATCCGATGACGGCGTAGTCCTTGGAGCAGTAATCCTTGATGATCTTCTTGTTGTAGATGATGCCGTACCATTCGGCCGCGTACGGCAGCGTGTAGGAGTCGTCGCCGACCTTGTGCGAGTTGGATTTGCCCTCGTCGTTGAGCAGGCCGTAGACCTCGGTGTCCTGCAGCGGCTCGAGGTACTGCTGGTACTTGGCGAATTCGTCGTATCCGGCGATCGTGAACATGGTCGGGGCCTCGGACTTGGCCAGCTCGGAGGTCAGCGTGGATTCGTAGCTGCCGGACGACGCGGTCTGGACGTCGACCTGCACGCCGGTCTCGGCGGTGTAGTCGTCGGCGAGCTGCTGGAGCTGATCGACGACCTCGGCCTTGCTGTTGAGGAAGTACACGTGACCCTTGTCCGGGTCGGCGCTCGTGCTGCCGCAGCCGGCGGCCAGCCCGACGCCCATCGTGATGGCGATGCCGGCGGCGAGAACCTTGGTGATGTGCTTCATTGGTGGATTGTTCCTTCCGCGATATCCGGGACTTCGACGTCCCCTGTGAGTTGGGGGGTGGAGGGGGCGGCAGAGGGTGTTCTGTCGTCGTATCGCTTGTTGTTGATGACAACGATATCATCATTGGGGCGCCGAGGGGCGCCGGCGTGTCGCGAAACGGCGCCCGAAAGGAGGTTTTGCCGACATTCGAGTGGTCGGCGCCGTGTGTGGAAACAATACAGATATGAGAAAAGTGATGAATTGTCGTCGCTGTCTGATGTCGGCGACATGACTACGTTATCACGTTGTGGCATACCGGCATTAGTATGGATCTATAACCTATGACCTGTGGCCTCGAGGAGTGATATGGGCTTTCTATCCCCGGATTCCGCGTTCATGCGCGGACTGAGCAATGTCGCCGATGCCGTCTGGATCAACATCCTGATGCTGGTGACCAGCATCCCGTTGGTCACGATCGGGGCCGCCTTGGCGGCCGGGCACGATGCCGGAAGGAGGGCGGCCATCGGCGAGGGGCACGTCACCGCCAATTACTTCAAGGCGTTCCTGCAGAACTTTCCGAAGGCGACCGCCTTGTGGGTGGTGTTCGGCGGCGTCGGCGCGGGGCTGGCGTACTCGTGGATCGCGCTGCAGATCACGCCCCTGCTGATCCCCAAGTTCGGCCTGACGATCCTGTGGATCATCGGGTTCGAATGGGTGTGGGCGCTGCAGGCCCGGTTCGAGAATTCCGTCGGCGTCACCTTGGTCAATTCCTTCATCTTCGGCGTATCCCATATCGGGGCGACCGCGGTGCTGGTCGTGCTTGACGCGGTGTACATCGCGCTGCTGGTGGCCTCGTGGTTCTACATGCCGCAAGGCCTGTTCCTGCTGCTGGTGCTGGGCTACGGCACCATGGTGATGCTTCACGCGCCGATCCTCGAACGCGTATTCGCCAAATACATCGATCCCGCCGAGGAAGCGGGGGAGGGCGATGCCGCGGCCGGCGCCGCCGGTGCCGGCGATGCTGCGGCTGGTGCGGGGGTGGGTGCCGTGAGCGCCGGCGGCGGGCCGCGGCGGAACTGATGCGGCATGGGCAAGGTCACACTGCAGGATGTCGCCAAAGCGGCGGGCGTCTCGATAGCCACCGCCTCATGGGCGGTGAATGACAACAAGAACGTCAGGATCCCCGAAGCCACGCGGCGTAAGGTCCGCAAGGTCGCCGACCGGCTCGGGTATCATTCCAACGCGCTGGCGCGCGGGCTGGCGCGCGGGAGATCCGACCTGATTGGATTCGTCAGCGACGGCGTGGCGACCTCGCCGTTTGCCGGCCAGGTGATCCAGGGGGCGCAGGACGAGGCGTGGCGCAACGGCAAGATACTGCTCGTCGTGGATACCGACGGCAATCCGACGATCGAACGCAAGGCGTTCGCGTTCATGCTGGAGCACCAGGTGGAAGGGGTGATCTACTCCAGCTGGGTGCATCGGTCCATCGTCCCGCCCGCCGAGCTCGATCGGATAACCTCGGTGCTGGTCAACTGCTTCGATGAGCAGGGCCGGTTCCCCGCCGTGGTGCCCAATGAGCTGCAGGGTGGGCGCACCGCCACGCAGCTGCTGATCGATGCCGGTCACCGCCGTATCGCGTTCGTGAACGATCCCCCCATCTCCCCGGCGTCGGTCGGCCGACTGGCCGGGTATCGGCAGGCGCTCGAGGAATCCGGGATCGAGTATGATCCCCGGCTAGTGATCGCTGCCGGGGCCGACCAAGAGGGCGGGTACGGCGCTGCCGGGGCGGTGCTCGCCTCCGGTGCGACGGCGGTGTTCTGCTACAACGACCGTGCGTCGATGGGCCTGTACGACGCGCTGCGGGAGCGTGGCTTGCGCGTTCCCGACGACCTGTCGGTGGTCGGGTTCGACAACCAGGAGGTCATCTCCGCGCATCTGCACCCTGCGCTGACGACCGTTGGCCTGCCGCAGTACGATCTGGGCGTGCTCGGCGTGCGTGCGCTGCTCGCGCTGCAGGAACCGGGCGCGGACCGCGTGGGCGACGATGCGGCTGCCGGGATGCCCGACACCGTCGGGATGCCCGGTGTGGCCGAGCCGGCCGGTCCTCCATACGCGCCTCTGCTGGTGGCCTGCCCGACCGTGACGCGAGACTCCATCAAGCCCCGCTGAGCGGGGGCGGATTTCGGCGTCGGTGGCCCGCCCTGTGACGGGTCGCCGTTTGCGCCCCTTGTGCCGGGTGCGGGTCGGATCGGGGGTGCCCAACCGCGACACGCACTCTCCCGCAAGGGTTTCCGCATGTGCCTTGACATGGTGGCGAGGCATGCTATCATATTGCTTAATCGCTTAAATGCTTAAGCGTTTAAACGTAACAAGAACAATGGTAAGCCATGCAATGTGTGGCCAGTCGAAGTAGACTGCTTGGCCATGGCGTGGCATGCGATGAAAGGTCATCATGCACAAGCTGTACTATCAATTTCCCGGCACCTGGTTTGGCGACTGCATGCCGTTCGGCAAGGGCGATGAGTTCTTCCTGTACCACCAGCGCGACAACCGCAATCCCGAGCCGTTCGGCGAGCCGTTCGGGTGGGATCTGGCGACCACCACGGACTTCGTGCATTACAAGGACTGCGGCGTGGCGGTGCCTCGCGGCGGCGATGACGAGCAGGACCAGTTCATCTTCGCGGGGTCCGTCTTCGAGGGAGAAGGCCAGTACCACATCTTCTACACCGGCTACAACCGCGACTATCCGGAGCAGGGCAAGCCCGCGCAGGTGCTCATGCACGCGGTGAGCGACGACCTGTACCACTGGGAGAAAACCCAGGACGCCATCACCTTCACTCCCCAGGAGGGATACGATCCCGACGATTGGCGCGACCCGTGGGTGATCCGCGACGAGGAGCGCGGCCAGTACCTGCTGATCCTCGGCGCCCGCAAGATCGGCCCGAAGACCTGCCAGACCGGGCGCACCGTCAAATTCACCTCCACCGATCTGAAGAACTGGACGTTCGAGGGCGACTTCTGGGCTCCGGACCTCTACACGATGCACGAGATGCCCGACCTGTTCAAGATGGGCGACTGGTGGTACCACATCGTCACCGAGTACAGCGACAAGCACAAGATGGTCTATCGCATGGCCAAGAGCCTCGAGGGCCCTTGGATCGCGCCGGACGACGACGCCTTCGACGGCAGCGCCTACTATGCCGGCCGCACCTTCGAGCTGAACGGCAAGCGCATCCTCTTCGGATGGGTCGCCACCAAGGAGGACTGCGACGACGAGAAGAACTTCGAATGGGCCGGCACGTTCGTGCCGCACGAGGTCTACCAGCGCGAGGACGGCACGCTGGGGGTGCGCATCCCCGACACCGTATGGAGCGCGTTCAACGAGCGCGAGGCCGTGGCGTCCGACGCCATCATCGACGGGGTCGGCGCCCGGCGCAACGTGGTGCTGGCCGATCATTGCGGCGACCTGTATTCCTTCGAGGCGGACGTGACCTTCAGCGAAGGCACGCGGTCGTTCGGCCTGCGCGTGTACCGCGACGAGGATGCCGAGAGAAGCTACCAATTCATCTTCCCGGTCGCGGAGAACCGGTACGTATTCGAGGGCAGCCCGAACTTCCCGTGGTTCAACTGCATGAACATCGGCCTGGAACGCCCGATCGATCTCGTGCCCGGACGCCAATACCATATCCGGATGATCGTCGACGACACGATCGCCACGTTGTATGTGGATGGCGTGGCGCTCAATGCGCGCATGTACCAGCGTCCCGGCGACGCGCTGAGCATGTTCGTGACGGATGGCGAGCTCTCGATCCGCAACGCAACCATCGCCCGCGGCCTGCGTGAGGTGTGAGCCGCTCGGCACGGCTGCGGCCGAGCCGAATCGAAGTCGATGAAAACCGCCGCCAGCGTGCGAGGCCGGCGGCATGTCCCCATCCTGCACCGGAACGGACGATGATTGTGCGGTGCCGTCCGATCCGCCCATATTGCATGACAACGCTACAACAATGAAGTTATGGCATTCCACAGGAGGAAACCATGAAGAAGATTATCAAAACAATGGCTGCGGCGACGGCGATGGCTCTGTCCTTGAGCGCTCTTGCGGCGTGCGGCTCATCCGGCGCCGATGCGGACAAGGGCCACGTGTATTTCCTGAGCATGAAGGTCGAGCAGGCCGACCAGATCAGGGAGCTGGCCGACGATTTCACCGCCGAGACCGGCATCCAGGTGGACGTCGCCACGGCGTCGTCCGACACCTATGAGCAGACGCTGAAGAGCGAGCTGGCCAAGTCCGAGGCGCCCACGGTGTTCGACGTCGACAACAACGACTTCCTCAACTGGACCGACTACTATGCGGACATGTCCGATACCGGCATCTACAAGGATCTGCAGAACCAGGACTACGCGATGAAGAACGGCGACGAGATCGGCGCCGTGCCCTATGTGATGGAGCGCTATGGCGTCATCTACAACAAGGCGCTGCTCAACAAGTACTTCGACGCCGATTGGTCGAGCGTCAAGTCGGTGGACAAGATCGACAACTTCGATACGCTCAAGACGGTGGCCGATGAGATTCAGGCGCACAAGGACGATCTCGGCGTCAAGGGCGCGTTCACGTCGGCGGGCTTCGACACCAGCTCGATCAAGCGTTTCGGCGACCAGCTCGCCCACGTTCCGGTGTACTACGAGTACCGCGATCAGGGCGTGACCGAGCTGCCCGCCACCATCTCCGACACGTACATCCCGAACTTCAAGAAGATCTTCGACCTGTACATCACCGACTCCACAACGCCGGCAAGCCAGCTGTCCAGCGCCACCATGGACGACGCCAACTCCGAGTTCGCGCTTGGCGAGGCGGTGTTCCTGCAGAACGGCACCTGGGGCTATTCGCAGATCAAGGACCAGAACGTGCCGGATGAGGACATGGGCGTGCTGCCGATCTACATCGGCACCGAAGGCGAGGAGAAGGCCGGGCTGACCGTCAGCTTCCTGTACTTCGCGATGAACAAGAACGCCTCCGAGAAGGACCAGAAGGCCACGCGCGAATTCCTCGACTACATTCTCAACAACGATGACGCCCGCGAACTGGTCACCACCGAGATGGGCTTCGAGACGCCGTTCAAGTCCTATGCCGAGAACGGGTACAAGACCACCAACCCGATCCACCGCGCCAACGACGCCTACGCCGAAAAGGGCGACTACGACATCGTGATCTACCCGCTGCCGTCCTCGCAGTGGGTGATGACCCTCGGCAACGCGATGCTCGAGTACGCGCAGGGCACCGGCAGCTGGGACACGGTCAAATCCGCCTTCGTGGATGGCTGGGCCAGCGAGTACCAGACCACGCACTGACGCCTTGGCTCCACCGGTGTCCTCCCGACTTATACACGGTAGGACGCCGGTTTGCGTGTATAGCTCGGGAATAGCGGGGGCGTACTCCCGGGTTATACACGGGAAAAGGGGCTATGGCGTGTAAAACCCGGGAGCGCACTGGTGGCGCTCCCGGGTTTTACACGCTTGTGGGGTCGTCAGGCGCGCAGCAGCGGTTCGGCGATGGCCTGAATCACGGATTCGGGCATGTGCGAGTCGTCGAAGTCGTGGCGCGGGTGATCGTTGCTCGTGCTTTCCAGCGTGTGGAGCGCGTTGAGCGCGCCGGCGCCGTCGGCGCGGATCCGCGCGTTCGCCCGCTCCTTGGTCAGGTAGCGGATCTGCGCGTTGTAGAGCACGGTGAACGCGTCCTCGACCGCGGGATCCTCGGCGTAGGGCAGGCCGTGAGGAGCGGTGATGGTGATCTGATCGGAGACGGAGACATCCGCCACCGTGACCGACAGGCTCAGCGTGGACCGGTCATAGGCGATTTCGGCGTCGACCTCGGACCCGTTGACGCCGACGGTGACCTCGGCTGGCGCGACGCCGCGGAACGTGACCGTCCACGTGCGTGCGGCGGGCAGCGCCGCGATATTGCCGGACGCCGGCGCGACGGTGAACGTCGCTGGAGTCCCGGTCCAATCCAGCGACAGCGCGGTGGCGACCAGTGCCGACTTGTCAGGCTGGGCCTGATTCGTGCCGTCGTCCTCCTTGAGCGTGAACGTGCCGGATGCGCCGGGGAAGACCACGACATTCAGGTGCTCCGGGTTGCCGGTGGCGTTGACCGGGCCGTTCTCCTTGCCAAGCGGCTGGAGCGGCACGATGCCGCCGGCCTTGGCGAAGACGGGGATACCGTCCAGGCCGCGCCAGGCCTCGAGCTTGCGGCCGCCCTCGGCCGCGGATTCGTAGCGGCGGCCGGTGAAGAAGTCGAACCAGGTGCCCTGCGGCAGCCACACGTCGGCCTTGGCCAGCTGCACGTCGCGGTCGATCGGCGAGGTGATCGGCGTGACGACCAGCTCGGTGCCGAACCGGAACTCCTGCTCCATCTCGTAGGCGGTGGCGTTGTCCGGGCTCTGCCAGTACATCGGCTCGACCAGCGGGCGGCCTTCGGCGGCGGCCCGCCAGTTCATCGTGTACAGATAAGGCAGCATCTCGTGGCGCAGGCGCAGCGCGGCGGTCATCGCGTCGCGGGTCTCCGTATGGAAGTTCCACGGCTCCTTGCCGTTGAACGGCGAGTCGGTGGAGTGCAGGCGGTTGATCGGGCTGAACGCTCCCAGCTGGTACCAGCGCGCCTCCAGCTCCTCATCGCGGTAGCCGAACATGTGGCCGCCGATGTCGTGGCTCCACCAGCCGTAGCCGATGTTCGAGGCGGTGGCGGTGAAGTACGGCTGGAACCTGAGGGACTCCCACGTCACCACCGTGTCGCCGGAGAAGCCGACCGGGTAACGGTGTGAGCCGGGGCCGGCGTAACGGCTGAACGTGAGCGGCCAGCGGCCGCCGCGCCCGGAATCCAGATAGTGCATGTGATTGAGCATCCACAGCGGGTCCAGGCCCTTCTGCCGGGTCACACCGCCCTGTTGCCAGTCCAGCCACCAGAAGTCGACGCCCTCGTCCTCAAGCTGGTGGTGCAGGTCGAAATACGCCTCCATGAACTTCGGGCTGGTCAGGTCGAACTCGACCGGTTCGCCGCTGGCCGGATCGATGCCCATATGCTCGGCGGCCTTGGCGTAGCCGTCCTCGAACGCGCGGATGCCGTCGCGCGGGTGCACGTTGAGCGTGGTCTTGAGGCCATGGTCGCGCAGCGTGTGCAGGAAGCGCTCGGGATCGGGGAAGAAGTCGCGGTTCCAGGTATAGCCGGTCCAGCCCGAGCCGTACTTGGGGTCCACGTCGTCGACCAGATGCCAGTCCATGTCGATGACGGCCGTGGTGAACGGCAGCCCCTCATGCTCGAAGCGATCGATCAGCTCCAGGTACTCGGCCTCGGTGTAGCGGTGGTAGCGGCTCCACCAGTTGCCCATCGTGAACCGGGGCAGCAGCGGGGTCGGGCCGGTGAGGCGGTAGAAGTCCTGCACGGCCTCGATGTAGCGGTGGCCGTAGCCGAACACATACAGATCCTGCCCCTGATTGGCGCGAGGCACCACCCAGGTGCCGAACGGATTGGCCTCGCCCTTGACGGTATCGGCCTCGACGATCACGTTCGACGCGGAATCATCGATCACGGCCCAGCCATCGTGCGAGATGACGCCGAGCCCCAGCTCGGTCTCGCCGTCCACCTCGTCGAGCGTGCGCGCGGTGCCGCGCAGGTTGCCCCTCTGCGATTCGCCGTAATGCCAGGTGTTCATCTGCGAGTTCGCGATGCCCTTGACGACGACGCTCAGCCCCTCCTTGCTGAACGGCTCCATGTCGTAGGTCAGGCGCAGCGCCGGGGTGTCGACGATGAGCAGGCCGTCGCGCACGGTCTGCGTGAACTGCGGCGCGGCATTCCAGTCGCGGTTCACGACCATCTGCGTGGCATGGTCCTCGAATACGCCGTCGTCCTGCCATTCGAGGCGGATGAGGGATTCGGTGATCACGCCGATGCGCCAGCGGTCGCCTTGGATGACGGACCCCGGATTCATGCCGGGGTGCGTGTCCAGCTGGGGGAATTGGCTCATGGGAGCTCCTTTGCTTGGGGTTGCGGACATGGTTGGTTGCTGGACGGCGCGGATGGAAGGCCGTTCTCGCCGCCGGCGAATGGAGGGGCCGCTTGCGGCTAGGCCGCGATGGCGGTGGTGTCGCGCAGGATCAGTTGCGGGCGTATCGCCTCGAACTGCTGGTCCAGCGGCTTGTGGCTCATCAGATCGAGCGTCTTGCGCGCGGCGCTCGCGCCCAGATCGTACGGATTCTGCCGCAGCGTGGTCAGGCCGATCTTGGCGCAGAACGGGATGTCGTCGAAGCCGATCAGCGAGAGATCCTGCGGGATGCGGCGCCCGTATTGGGGGAGCCGGTACAGGACCGGCAGCGCGACCTCGTCGGTCTGGAAGCACACCGCGGTCGGCGCCGGCGACATCGTGGTCAGCTGGGCGATCACCATGTTGGTCGGGTCGTCGTGGCCAGTGAAGCGGATCTGCTCGGCCTGCACGTCGGGGTGGGCCGCACAGGCGTCGAGCAGCCCCCGCAGGCGCTCGTCGGCGCTGAAGCGCAGCTGCGACGAGTCGTCCGGCGCCCCGTACACGAAGGCGATGCGGCGGTGGCCGAGTGATACCAAGTGCTCCACGGCCATGTGCATGGCCTGCTTGTTGTCGATGCTGACCGACGCGTCGAACCCGTCGGTCGAGGGGATGTTGATGCCGACGATCGGCACGTTGATGTTCTTGAGGCGGCCGACCTCATCCGGGTCGATGTCGAAGGAGCACACGATGACCGCGTCCACGTTGCGCCGCACTGGCATGTCGGTGAAGAACTCGTGCCGGGTCTGCGCATTGGGCATGCCGTACAGCGACAGGTCGTACCCGGCCGGATGGAATACGGAATTGAGGCCCTCGTAAACGTTGGCATTGAACCATGTGCTGATGCGGTCCGAGTGCAGCAGGGCGATGCGGAAGGACTGCCCGGACTTGAGCGCGGCCGCCGACCGGGAGACCTGGAAGTCGAGTTTCTGCGCTGCGGCCATCACCCTGGTACGGGTTTCGGGCAATACGAGATCCGGCTTGGCGAAGGTGCGCGACACCGTCGACACCGAAACCCCCGCCTCGGCGGCCACCGCCTGAATGCTTGCTTTGGTCATGGCGTCCTCGCTCACGTTGAAGGTACAACAACGATCTGATAAGACAACGTTATCATACGCATGACGCCAACGCTACCGCAGCGGGTCCGTGACGCTGCCCGTTTGGGGCGCCGCCGCTTGCGAACGGCAACGCAGCCCGCAAGCGGCGCGGGGCGTTCAGCCTCGTCGCTCGCCGCGCATGCCCGCGGCGAGCGACAGCACGCGCGGGTTGGCGAAGACCTCGTCGGTGTGCACGATGGCTCCGGCCGCGTCGACCAGCGGAATGCGCCAGTTCGGATACTGGTCGGAGGTGCCCGGCTGGTTCACCGTGGCGTGCTGTCCGGTGCCGTCCACGATCGCGGCCTGGCGCAGCACGGACGGCGTGGCCGTCAGCATGGCGTGCATCGCCTCGACGATGCGCTGCTCATGCGCGGGCACATCCGCGGCCGCTTCGGCGTCCAGCCAGCCGCCCTCCACCAGCATGTCCAGCATGGCCTGCCGCTCGGCGGCGGCCGATTTTGCGAACTTCTCCACCGGTTCGGTGAGCAGGTGCAGCTTCTCGCGCAGCTGGACGTGCTCGAATTCCAGATAGCCCGCGGTCGGCGGCAGATCGTGCGTGGTCACCGAGGCCAGCGCCTGCCGGCGGTAGTCGCTCGGCGGCGCGTATGGGTCGCCGGCGTTCGGCGAATCGTCGACGCGGGCGAACCATGCGACGTCGGTGCCCAGCACGCCGTGCGCGGCCAGCACGCGGCGCACGTAATCGGGCACCGTGCCCAGATCCTCGCCGATCACCATGCCGTTCGCACGGGTCGCCTCGATGGACAGCACGGCGATCATCGCCTCGTGGTTGTACGTCACGTAGGCGCCGCCCTTCGCGCCCTTGCCCCGCGGGATCCACCACAGGCGGAACAGGCCGAGCACATGGTCGATGCGCACCGCGCCGGCGTGCGCGAACATCGAATGCACCATCTCGCGGTACACCCGGTAGCCGGTCCGTTCCAGATAGCGCGGGTTGAACGGCGGCTGGCCCCAGTCCTGCCCCTGCTGGTTGTAGAAGTCCGGCGGGCAGCCGACCGTCACGCTGCCGACGGCGAAGCGCTCGGGGCTCCACCACACGTCGGCGCCCAGTGCGTGCACGCCGACGGCCATGTCCTGCATCAGGCCCAGCGCCATGCCGGCGTCCTTCGCGGCCCGCTGTGCCGAGGACACCTGCTCGTCGGCGATCCACTGCAACCAGCGGTTGAACTCGAACAGATCGTGATGGTCGCGCACCAGACCGGCGACCTCGGGCGACGTGCGATCGGTGCGGCCGAACCACGAGTCCGGCTCCCACGGCGCGCCCCACACCTCGAAGGCCAGGCACCATGTGGCGAACGCGTCGAGATCCGGTCCGGCCTGCTCCTTGAACCGCGCGAACGCGGCCTCGCGTTCAGTGGAGCGCGGGTGGTCGAAGATGATGCGCAGCGCCTGGCGCTTGGCGGACCAGGCCTCGTTGATGTCCAGCGGATTCGGATCGTCGTTGCGGGGGGCCACGGCGGCGTGCAGCGCGGCGATGCGGGCGCGGTCGCCGTCGCTCAGCTCGCCGTATTCGGCGATGTCCTGGGGGCGGATGTACGTGACGTGGAGGAACCGGCGGGACTCGGGCAGGTAGGGGGAGGGCTCGAGCGGCGGGATCGGCGCGCCGGCGTGGATCGGGTTGATCAGCATGAAGTCGGCGCCGGATTCGGTGGCCGCATCGACCAGCAGCCGCCTGAGGTCGCCATAGTCGCCGACGCCCCACGAATCCTTGGACCGGATGGAATACATCTGCGCCATCCAGCCCCAGCGTGGGTGCTCCTCGACGGCGTCGGGCAGCGGGATGCGCCCGGGGGCGACCATCAGCGTGGCGGTGGCTTCGCGCTCGCCGGCGGCGACGCTGAGCGTGTGGTAGCCGATCGGCAGATCGGCGGGCAGCGAAAGGACCTGTTCCGTGGGGTTATCCCCGGGGCGGATGTCGCCCGGCGCGCCATGAAGCACGGTGCCGTCCTCCAAGGTGATGGCCGCGGAGGGCTTCTCGTCCCCGCCGCAGTGCAGGGTTACCGTGGCGGGCGCCCCCGCCGCGGCGACGATGGTCTGCTGGGACAGCAAACGTTTGCTGTTTTGCTCTTCGATATCGGCGATCGAGCGGTCGATCGCCTCGTCGCTCGACGCGTCGACCCCGAGCGCGCCGAGGACGTCGACCAGTACGTCGTCGTCGATCTCGACGTAGGTTCCGAGCTGGTCGATATACGACGTCGACACGCCGGCGGCTTTGGAGAGCCGAATCAGCGGGCGGGCGAGCCGCTCGGGGCTTTCGGTCCTTGCGGTGTTGGCGTCATTGGGTTTGGTTGATGCTTCGGGGGTGTGCTCGGATACTGTGTTGGCAATCTCGCTCATCGATGCTCTCCTTGACTGGATGTGGTGCGTCAGCGCGCCGGTGCATCTGTGCCCGTCGTGCTGCAACTTCGCGGCGCCAGTGTTTCGACGGTATTGGCAAACATATGTATTCTGAAGATACCGCGTATTGACATCGTTTGCAATACGACGGTGTTTTGCTGTGCGGATTGGTGCATGATGGCTGTGCCGTGACATCCCGATCCGCAAGACCGCGCCGTGCGGCCGATGCCTCATGGCATTCCGCCGGCGGCTGGAGCCGGGGCGTCACTGCAGCGTGGCGGCGATCAGGAGCATCGCGGGGTAGAGCGCGTAGAAGGCGACGCGCGCCCATGCCCGCGAATACCCCGGAACTCCGTTGCGGTAATGGAGTATGGCGGCGCCGAACGCGGGCGTGATGCAACACAGCGCTCCGATTGCGGCGGCGCCCAGCATCATCGTGTTCTCCCGCTTGGAACCGAGATGGAAGATGATCGCCGAAAGCAGGATCAGGACGCCAAGATTCATGATCTGCTGGCGTACCCCGATGCGGCCGACGACCATCCAGACCACGCCGGCGGCGGTGATGATCGCGACAACCAGCCGGCGCACGGCGGGCGGCCGGTCACGGAACTGGTCGATCAGCGCCAGCGCGGCCAGCGTGATCGCCAGCGCGAATACCGGGTTCTGCGAATGCCAGTCAACCGGCCGTCCCGAGGTCGACAGATCGTAGGGCGCTTCCGTGACGGCGGCGAGAGCGAGCAGCCGCAGGGCATAATGCCATGTGCTGCGTGTGCGGGCGTATCCCCATGTCAGCAGCCAGGCATAGATCGGCGCGGCTATCCATGAGACGGCCTCGCAGAGCACGGCGAGCGTCAGGGCGGGCATGCTCAGGCTTGCGAGGTCGATGGCGCCTCTGCCGGCTCCGGCCGGCAGCATCATCGCGCCGACCGGTTCGCATGCCAGCAGCGCCGCGCCGATCACCTTGAGATGGAAAACGGACAGTCCCCGGGTCTGCGTGTGCGCGTTCATGCGGCTCTCCTTGCCATAGGTTAGCTATAAGTGATATGGGCGGTGCGCGCCGGGTGGCGTGCACCGGATCATGCCTCGCGCCGTGCCCTCGTGCGGCGCCATATGGTGAAACTGAACGGGGGCAGTTCCAGCCGTCGGTCAGCGGCCTCGCCGGGGGTGAGGTCCTCGGAGCAGTAGACGCATGACCACGCATGCGGCGCGGTTCCCGCCACCTCGCCGTATGGAGCGGGTGTTGCCAGATCGGCGGTGCTCTGGTACTGCATGTTGCCGGTCGGATTGATCGCTATGCAGTCGCCTCCAACGCGGAACACGACGATCTCGTCGGTTCGCGGCACCACCATGCGCGCCCCGCCGAAGTAAGCCGGATCGGCGCGGCGCAGTTGGATCAGCGCCCGATAGTGATCGACCAGTGACGCGAACCGCCGTGTGCGCCGCCAATCCAATTGGTTCAGCGGCGCCGGGCTGTTGAACGAATCGGATACGCCATATTTGGTGCGGGCGAATTCCTCGCCGCCCAGCATGAACGGCGTGCCGGCCGAGGCGAACACGATGCCGGCGGCCAGGCGGTTCGCGCGCAGCAGATCGGCGGAGCCGGCGCCTTCTCCCGCGTAGTCGGCGTTGGCCGGCATGCGCCGCATCGCCGCGCACAGCTTGTCCCACAAGGTCAGGTCGTCGTGCGCGGATGCGTATTGCATCACCTGCGCCACGCCGGCCGTTTCATGGGGCGTGCCGCGCCAGGCGTCGGCTGCATGGCGGATATCGGGCGCATAATCGGCCGCCGCGCCGGTCAGATAGCCGGGCTCCCGTCGATGGAAGACATGGCCGCGCACCGCATCGCGCGTGGCATCGCAGAATGCGCCGATGCGGGGGTCCAGATACGGCATCCCGCGCTTGTCCGCCGCCATCGTGCCCGGCTCGAGTTCGGTCTTGCGCGCCGCCCATGGCTCGCCGTACATGAGTATCGATGCGCCGCCGGGCAACGCGTCGAGCGCCGCCCGGATTGCGTTCATCGTATCCACGTCGATCAGCCCCATCAGGTCGAACCGAAAGCCGTCGATATGGTATTCGGCCGCCCAATAGACCACCGAATCCACGATGTACTTGCGCATCATCGGATGCTCGGTGGCCACGTCGTTGGCGCAGGCCGATCCGTCGGAGAGCGTGCCGTCCGCGCGCCGGCGCAGCGCGTAGCCGGGGATCATGCGCTCGAACCAGTTGTCGTTGTCGAACATGTGGTTGTAGACCACGTCCATGATCACCTTGATGCCGGCGCGATGCAGCGATTGGACCATCCGCTTGCATTCCCGGATGCGCGTGGAGCCGTTGAACGGATCGGTGCTGTACGACCCTTCGGGCACGTTGTAGTTGAGCGGATCGTACCCCCAGTTGTAGGTGCGGCCCGGATCGCCGGGCGGGACGGATTCGTCCACCGAGCCGTAATCATAGAACGGCATGATCTGCACGGCGGTGACGCCGAGACGCTTGAGATACGCGAGGCAGGTCGGGTATTCCCCGGTTCCATCCACGCTGGTGGAGCCGTCGGTGAAGGCCAGGTAGGTGCCGCGGTGCGCCGCCGGGACGCCGCTGTGCGGATCGTTGCTGAAATCGCCGATATGCGTCTCCCAGATCACCAGTTCGCTGGCGGGAACGGCGGGGCGGCGGTCGGCCGGCCATCCGTCGGGATCGGTCAGTCGCAGGTCGACGACCATGCTGCGCCGGCCGTTCACGCCGGCCGCGCGGGCCCATGGATCGGCGGTTCGGGTGGCGGTGCCGTCCGGGAACCGCACCACATAGTCGTAGTAGGTGCCGTGGCCGACGCCGTCGCATCGTGCCAGCCATGTGCCGTTCGGGCCCGGCGCGAGCTCATGGACGCCGGTCGGGGCGTCGGCTCCGCCGGGCGCCTCGCCGGGGGAGCCGACGGCGAACAGTCGCAGCACGACGCCGCTGGCGGTGGGCGCCCACACGCGGAAGGTCGTACCGTTGCCGTCGGGGAAGGCGCCGAGATCGTCGCCGGCGTATATCGGATAGGCGGGGCACGGCATGGCCTGGCCTGCCGCCGGCGTCCAGCCGGATGATGCCGATGCGGGGGTTGGCTGCTCCATGGCGGTGTTCCTTCCGGGATGTTCGAGTCGTGTGCAATGTGTTGGTCGGGCGCCCCGGCCATATTGGGCAATGGCCCGGGGCGCTCTGGTTGGCGGACTCAGCCCTTGATGGCGCCGTTCATCGACTCCTGATAGAAGCGCTGCATCACGATGAACAGGATCGCGATCGGCACCGAGATGATTACGGCGGCGGCCGCGAAACGGGCGAACCACTCGTTGAGGTATTCGCGGCTGAGCATCTGGTACAGGCCCAGCGCCACCGTGTAGTTGTCCTGCGTGCGGGCGATCGCCTTGGCCATCACGAAGTCGAGCCACGGACCCAGAAACGACGTGAGCGCCTGGTAGACCAGCATCGGCTTGCATACGGGGATGATGACCTTGGTGAACACCTGCCAGCGGGTGCAGCCGTCGAGATAGGCCGCCTCGTCGAGCGACATGGGGATGGTGTCCATATACCCCTTCATCACGTAGAACCCTGCGCCGGAGCCAGCGGAATAGACGAGGATCAGCGCGACGGTGACGCCGGCGCCCTGCGTGAGCCCCAAGGACTTGAGGATGAAGTAGATCACCACCACCGACATGATGCCGGGGAACATGCCGAGCACAAGCACGATGTTCATGAACGACTTGCGGAAGCGGAAGCGCATGCGGCTCAGGCAGAACGCGACGCACAGCACGAAGAACACGCTGATCGCGCATACGACGATCGAGATGACCAGCGTGTGCATGAACATGCGCGGGAAGTTGAGCACATGGTTGTCGGTGAACAGCTTGACGTAGTTGTCGATCGTGTACTCGGCCGGGAAGAACGTCTCGTTGTACGGCCCGGGATTCTTGTTGAAGCTCTCCAGCAGCACCCAGGCGATCGGGATCACCCAGATGACGGATAGTGCGGCGAGAAGCAGGTGGCTGAGGATGTCGCCGGCGATGCGGCGCTTGCGCTGGTCATGCCACAATGGGTTGCCGCTTGGCGCGGTGCTTGCGGGTGCAGCGTCGTTCCTGACGGTGGTGCTGTTCATCGGAACCCTCCCTCGTTCTTGTAAGAAGCGCTGCTGCGGTAGGTGATCAGCGAGACTGCGGCCAGCGTGATGAAAGTGAAGATGCCGATGACGGCACCGAGATTGTAGTCGCCGCGATCCACGGTGAGCTTGTACAGCCAGGTGATGAGCAGGTCGGTCTTGCCGGCCGTGTCGCCGACCGGCGTCGGGCTGCCTCCGGACAGCAGGTAGATCACGTTGAAGTTGTTCACGTTCCCGGTGAATGTGGTGATCAGGTACGGGGTGAGCACGAACACCAGATACGGCATGGTGATGCGGGTGAACACCTGCCACCAGTTCGCGCCGTCGAGCCGGGCGGCCTCGTACTGGTCGGCCGGGATGTTCTGCAGGATGCCGGTGACCTGCATGATGGTAAACGGTATGCCGATCCACAGGTTCACGACGATCACGGTCACGCGCGCCCACGTCGTGTCGGTGAAGAACGGCAGCGGCGCGTCGATCCAGCCCCACGAGGCCAGCAGGCGGTTGATGGCGCCCTCCGGCTGGAGCATTTGGTTGATGACCAGCAGCGAAACGAACTGCGGGACCGCGATCGACAGCGAGAAGATGGCTCGCCAGAATCCCTTGAGCCGGGTGGTGCGGCGGTTGATGACCATCGCGAGGAACAGGCCGAGGAAGAAATTCAGGAACGTGGCGAAGAACGCCCACACGAGCGTCCACGTGAGCACTCCGGCGAACTGGGCGGTGTTGATCTCGCCGGTGTCGCTGAACAGCTGGGTGAAGTTCCTGAGCCCCACCCAGTCGAACAGCAGCACATGGTCGGAGTCGTAATCGGTGAATGCGATGCACATCATGATCAGCGTCGGCAACACGGTGAACGCGAGGATACCGAGCACCGGCAGCGACATGAACGAGATCTGGGCGTTGCGGTCGGTGATGTCGCGAAGATCGTCGCCGAAGCCGGGCGCCCCGCCGGTCTCGGCGACGAGCAGCTGCGCCTTGTAGGCGCTGCGTACGGCATATGACCAGAAGATGGCGAACAGCACGGTGATGAACACCGTGGCCACGCCGTACACCATGAGCAGCACGGAATTGTCGCCGGGGTCGTAGTGCCAGTATCCGTCGATCTTTTGCCGGGTCTGCGTGCGCGAGCCCAGCGTGGCGAGCGTCGTGAGCGAGGGAACTCCGGAGACGGCCATATAGGCGAGGTACGCGATTTCCACGGCGAGGAACAGCAGTCCTTTGGCGATCTGCCTGCGGGCCAGATTGCCGGCGCCGAGCACGAGGAACGACAATCGGGTGAATGCGTCGCCGCTGGATGCCGCGGCGCGCAGCGTGTAGCGCGAGGGCGTGATGCGGCCCGCCGGCCGGCGGCCCTTGCCGCGGCGCGTGGCGCGCGGCGAAACGGTGGTTTCCATGAAATGATCCTTCTTTCGGTGCCGGCTCTACAGGAGGTTTCTGTAGGAGGCCATCCATTGTTCGGTGAGCTTCGCCGCGTTGTCATGGGTGACTTCGTTGTTGTAGATGGAGTTGCCGAAGTTCTCGCACGGCGCCCAGAAGTTGCTCATCTCGGCGATGGACGGCTGCACGACGGAGGTGTCGGCGATCGTGTCCATCTGGGCCTGCGCCACGGCATCCTTCTCGATGTCGGGGTCGGACGCGAGCCCGGAATCGGAGGGGATCACCGATCGCATCTCGTAGTGCCTGCGCTGCGAGACGGTGCCGGACAGGAATGCGGCGAGCTGGTCGGCCGCCACCGGATGCCTGGTGTACGGGTTCCACCCGTACACGGTCGATCCGGCGAATGCCCGCATCTGCACCCGCCTGCCGTTCAGCGTGAATGAAGGCAGCTTGGCCACGCCCCAGTCGTCGCCGAGATTCGCGCGCACGGTGGCCGCATCCCAGTTGCCGGTGAAGACCACGTCGACGGCTCCGCTCTTGAGCCCGGCCAGGCCGGAGCCGTTCTTGTCATTGACGAAGTTCGGATTGTTGCGCAGATCGACCAGATAGTCGGTGACCTCGGCGCCGGTCTGGCCGCCGAACCGCACGCCCGAGGCCGCGTCGGTGCCGTCCTCGCCGAACAGCGTGCCGCCTGCGCCGATGTAGAAGGCGGGCAGATACCATGAGTTGGTCAGGGGGAACGACACCTTGCCCTTGGCGAGCATCGCGTCCAGCGAGGTGAGGTCCTGCGCGGTGAATCTGCTCTTGCGGTAGTACATGAACCAGGTGTTGCCGGCCAGGGGGACGCCGTACGCGTTGCCGTCCTTGCCGGTCACGGTCTGCAGCATCGTGGCGTTGCCTTCGGTCTGCCGCTTGAGCTGCGCCATGCTCGGATCGCTCACCTGCCCGATGGCGCCGGCGTCGAGCAGCGTGCCCAGCTGGTCGCTGGCGAACGTGTACACGTCGGCGGCGACGGTCGGGTCCTGCTTGGCGATGGCGGCCGCGTCGGCCGAGGCGACGACCTGATTCTTCCATGTGATCCGGTACTCGGGGTGATCCTGTTCGAACTGCCGTTCCATGGTCTGCAGCCACGAATTCTCGTTGAGCTGGTCCTCCTGGGAGGCCCAGACCACGAGCGTCATGCGCTCCTGATCTGAGTTCGGACCCGCGCTACCTGCGCCGCCCGCACCGCAGGCCGTGAGCAGGCCGGCGGACACGGCGCATGCCAATGCCGCGGCGATCCTCCGGTTCCATCGTGCAATCATCGTTGATTCCTTCCTTCCGGGGCCCGGTGGTGAGGGCCCCATGCGACTGCGCCGTCCGGGTTCGGCTTCGAAGAGCGGGCGTCGCGGTGACGGCATTCAGTGTACGCAGTTTTGCAAACGTACGCAAATTTTCTGCAAATAAGAATGTGGCGTCGGCGTTTTGTTTTCTAAAAGTATTTATTTTTGAATCTTGCACGTTGTTGACAGCGTTCGCACTCAGGTTGCCAACGTATGATGATGATATCCGTTCGAAAGAAGGTCGACGATGACTGGTGCCATCCGGCGCCCAGCATGGCTGGAACGCGCACGTTTCTATGAGATCTATCCGCAGAGCTTCGCCGACGCGAACGGCGACGGCATCGGCGACCTGCCTGGCATCATCCGGCATCTCGACTACATCGAGGACTTGGGATGCAACGCGCTGTGGATCAACCCCTGCTACGACTCGCCGTTCAAGGACGCGGGCTACGACGTGCGCGACTATACGCGCGTCGCCGAGCGGTACGGCGCCAACGACGATCTGGTCGCCCTGTTCGATGCGGCGCACCGACGCGGCATGCATGTGCTGCTCGATCTCGTCCCCGGCCATACCAGCGAGGAACACGCCTGGTTCCGCGCCGGCGCGCGGGCCGATCCGGCCGACCGGCACCTTCCCGGCACGGCGGAGGACTTTTCCGAGCGCTATATCTGGACCGACTGCTGGATTTCGGGAGGCGACGGCCTGCCGTTCGTCGGCGGCGAGGAGGAGCGGGACGGCACGTATATCCTCAACTTCTTCAAGTGCCAGCCGGCGCTCAACTACGGATTCGCGCATCCGAAGCACGCCTGGCAGAAACGTGCGCTCGGGCCCGAGGCGCTGGCGACCTGCGATGCGATGCTCGATGTGATGCGGTTCTGGCTCTCCCGAGGGGCGGACGGTTTCCGCGTGGACATGGCGGACAGCCTGGTCAAGCATGACGACGGCGGCAAACCGTACACCATCCGCACCTGGCAGTATATGTTCTCGAAAATCCGCCCGGAATTCCCCGAAGCGGCCTTCGTCTCCGAATGGGGGCGGCCGGGCGAATCGATGCAGGCCGGGTTCGACATGGACTTCTATCTCGACTGGCGATGGGACGGATGGCCGAACGGCTACAACATACTGCTGCGCAACACCGATACCCCGTTGGTTCGGGAAGGCGACGCCAGCTATTTCAACGCCGATTCGGAGACGTCGATCAAGGGCTTTCTCGATCAGTACCTGATGCAGCTGCGGGACACCGAACGCTTCGGCGGCTACTTCGACCTGATCACCGGCAACCACGATACGCTGCGCGTGGGCCAGCGCCTGACCGCGCGCGAACTCAAGGTGGCGTACGGCATGCTGCTGACCATGCCCGGCTGTCCGTTCCTCTACTACGGCGACGAGATCTGCATGCCCTACCGGCCGTTGCCCACCAAGGAGGGAGGATATGTGCGCACGGGCAGCCGTACGCCGATGCAGTGGGACGATACGCCGAACCGCGGGTTCTCCGCGGCGCCGGCCGGGCGCCTGTACCTGCCGGTGGGCGAGGATGGCGGAAGCCCCGACGTTGCCGGGGAGAAGAGGGATGCCGATTCGCTGTACCACTGGGTGCGTGCGGTGCTCGGCGTGCGTGCCGGGCGCCGTGCGCTCGATGCTGGCGGGCGCTTCGACGTGATCGCGGCGCCGGAGCACGGGCGGCTATTCGCCTATGAACGTGGGGCCAAGGGGCGTTCTGACGGTGCCGCCGCGTACGGCGACTCGGGCGTCGAAGTCGGTGACGCTGGTGCCGGGGCCGGCGGGCCTGCCGATGCAGGGGATAGGGTCATCGTCGCGATGAACCCCGGTCGGGGCGAGGAGTCGTTCGCTCTGCCGCAATGGGCGAGGCGTTCCGCTGCGGGTGCGGGGCCGGGCGTGCTGCTGAGCGTGGGCGACGTGCGTATCCGCGGTGATGCCGTGGCGCTCGGCCCGCAGAGTTTCGCCGTCATCGGCTGATCCGGGCGGCCGTGCCTGACCGCGCCTGGCCGTGCGCCGGGGCGGTTACCGGGGCTGGTGCACCGCGTCGGTGCCGCGCAATATGAGCTGTCCGGTGACGGTTTCGTGCGCAAGATCCAGCGGGCGGCCCGCGATGAGGTCCAGCGCCTTGCGCGCGGCGGCCTGCCCCATGGCCTCCGGGTCCTGCCGTATGGTGGTCAGGTTCACGTCATTGGCATAGGTGCTGTCGTCGAACCCGATGATCGAATAGTCCTTCGGCGTGTAGTGGCCGTAGCGCTGCAGCCGCATGATCAGGGGGATGGCGAGCATGTCCATCTGGCAGCATATCGCGTCCGGGAACCGGTCGAGGGCGATGAGCGCCGCCAGCGCCGCATCGATGAATCCGGGGCCGCGCTGCACGGTGAGCACCTGCCAGTCGAGATCGCGCTGGGGGGCGGACGCCTTGCAGGCGCGCACGAAGCCGCGGCCGCGCGCGTCGATGCTGGCGTTCATCGAGGTCTCCGAGGCGGAGCAGGCATAGACGATATGCCGGTGGCCGAGGCTGATCAGGTGCTGCGTGGCCCGGAACATGCCTTCCTCGTCGTCGATGCTGATCGAGGCGTCAAAGCCCTCGAAGGAGGGCGTGTTGATGCCGATGATCGGCACGTTGGCCCGGCCCAGCTGCTCCACCTCGTATGGATCGATCGCGAAGGACGCGACGAATACGGCGTCGACGTTGCGGCGGATCGGCAGTTCGGTGAAGAACGCGCGCCGCGTTTCCGCCGTGTCGATGTGCTGGAACAGGGAGATGTCGTAGCCGGCCGGGTGCATCACCGATTCGATGCCGGCCAGGGTCGCCGCATTGAACCAGCTGGTGATCCCCTCGTTCATGAGCAGCGCCACGCGGTACGTTTGCCCCATCTTGAGCGCGCCTGCGGAGCGGGAGATGTTGTAGTCGAGCTGATCCGCGGCTTGCAGCACCTTGCGCCGGGTCTTGTCGGAGACGAGCTCGGGGCGCGTGAAGGCGCGGGATACCGTGGAAATGGACACGCCGGCCGCCTTGGCCACGTCGTGGATGTCGGATTGCGCCATGCGATCTCCTTGATGTGTTGCCGCACCTTGCCGCACCGGTGCCGTCTGCGCGCGTTGCGTGGTGCGCGGGTTCGCTAGGGGGTGACCCGTTGCCTCCATCATACTGCAAACGTTCTCAGGTTGTTGCACGGTGTCTCCGGCGCCGGATGCGGCGGCTGTTCGCCATGCGCGTGTCGCGGTGGACCAAGGTGCGTGTCGCGGTGTTTTCGGCGGAAAACCGGACTATTTCTCGAACCGCTTTAATCGTTGAAAAATGAGTATGTATAAGTTTGCAAAAAGTATGTTATGCTATAGGTGTGCACATTCCGGAGTCGGAGCTGGAAGTGCCGGGTGTCCGAGGCTTCTCGCGCGGATGCCGGAGAAAAGGAAAGTTCATGCGACATGGGTGTCGCGCTGGAGAAAACAAGGAGTGAAGATGACGTCAGTGAGGAGAATCATCGCTTCCGCTTCGGTGCTTGCGCTGGGGCTTGGTGCGTTGGCCGGCTGCGGCAGCGACAACGCCGGCACCTCGGACAGCGAGGGCAAGGTCTACATGCTCAACAGCAAGCCGGAGGTGGTCGATCAGCTGCAGGAGCTGGCCGACGCCTACACCGACGAGACCGGCGTGCAGGTGGACGTGCAGACCGCTTCGTCGGGCACCTACGACACCACGCTGCTGTCCGAGCTGGCCAAGGACAACGCCCCGACCATGTTCAGCACGGCTGGGTACGCCACGTTCGCCCGCTACAAGAAGTACCTTGAGCCGATCCAGGACAGCGAGGTCTACGGTCTGCTCAACGACGACGCCAAGGCCAACTCGCAGAAGATCGGCGACGACTCCTACACGATCCCGTATGCGGTGGAGTACTACGGCATCATCTACAACAAGAAGATCGTCAACGAGTACGCGAAGAAGAGCTACGCGGTCATCAAGTCGGCCGACGACATCACCGGCTACGACGTGCTCAAGAAGGTCGTCGAGGACATGAACCAGCACAAGGACGATCTGGGCATCCAGGCGGCGTTCGCCACGCCGGGGCTCGAGTCGTCGGACACCTACCGGTTCGCGGCGCATATGACCCGCCCGCCGATCTTCTTCGAATACCGTGACAACAACACCACCTTCATGAAGGAGATCAAGGGCACGTATCTGGACAACTACAAGGACCTGTTCGATCTGGAGATGAACAACAGCCCGACCGAGCGCACCATGCTCGGGTCGAAGAACTACGAGGACTGCACGTCGGAGTTCGCGCTGGGCGATGTGGCGTTCTATCCGAACGGCGTGTGGGCGTACAGCCAGATCAAGGACAACGAGGTGGCCGACGAGGATCTGGGCATGCTGCCCTACTGGATGGGCGTCGACGGCGAGGAGGACTACGGCCCCTCCACCGTGTACGAGGCGACCTGGGGCATCAACAAGAACGCCAGCAAGGCCGACCAGCAGGCCTCGCTCGACTTCATCAAGTGGATGGTGACCTCCGACAAGGGCAAAGAGATCATGTCCAAGGACATGGGCTTCGCGGTGCCGTTCACCACCTTCGGCGACGACGACCAGCCCGACAACCCGCTGGTGAAGGCGGCCAAGAGCTGGGAGGACAAGGGCAAGAAGTACATGCGCAGCGTGGACGTGCCCGACCAGAACTGGCAGAACGGCATCGCCAACGCGCTGCTCGAGTA
>SKEZ01000272.1_pt1 | contig 48093 bp, 84 predicted proteins | sample 4843881 | NCBI WGS metagenome assembly SKEZ01 (sample SAMN11008796, study PRJNA524170) | human gut metagenome | isolation source: fecal sample from pouch patient p1, p46 | place: Israel: Tel-Aviv | reverse complement strand
TACATCGTTGAAGATGATGTGGTAAAATTGGTCGGTGAGCGGGTCAAGGCTGTTTATAAGACTGAACTTGAGCCGGTAAAATCAACTGAAGGGGAAATCTCAATGACGAACGAGGAATTACAGGCGGTACTCGCTGAAGCCCTCAAGCCGGTTCAGGAATCGTTGACAGCTGTCAACCAGAAGCTGACCGACATCGAAGCTGAAAATGTTAAGCTGAAAGAGCAATTGCAGGCGAATACCGAGCAGGAAGAAACCGCGATGCGTGCTGCTATCATCGCCGAACTGAAACTGCCGGAATCCGCTGTGAATGCACTGAAAGGCGAGGCACTGCGTGAAACCTATGCGCTGACCAGTAAACCTGCTGCGCTGAAAGGTGGCTTCCAGCCGAACCACGCCGATGACGATTTTGATATGGAGGCACCTGAATAATGGCTACTATCCGTTATGGCACCATCATTGGTGGCCCAGCTCGCAAGAACGACCCGCAGATTCGCGAAGGCATCATGAACGTCGCATTGCAACCGGGCGCACTGGTAACTTTTAATGATGACGACAAAATCATCGCGCACGCTACCGCTGGCGGTCATGGTTTCCCTTATGTGCTCCAGCACAACTATATCGGCGGCGGTGATGTATCTGAAGCAGTTCCGGCTAATGCTACTGGCATGGCTGTACAGTGCGAATTTGGCGTAACCTATCACGCACTTGTTGCTGCATCTTCCGCGCTGAAGAAAGGTACCCCGCTGTCCAGTAATGGCGCTGGTGCCCTGAAAATTGCAGTAGACGGTGAAAATATCCTGTTCTACTCCTATGAAACCTACACCGTTGCCTCTGACGGCGCTGAGCTGGTTGCAGTTCGTCGCGCTGGCAATGCTTCCATGCCTGCTGGAGCTTAATAATGGAAAAGATTATTTTTACCAAAGACTTGGTAGCCAACTCCGCAGTGGTGGCTGACCAGTGGAAACATCTCACCATCGACCGCAAGGTGTTCTGCAATGCAGAAGCTGAACTGGCGAAAACCTACGGCGTGAACGCTACCGCACTGGTAACGAAAGATTACTGGCGCGACGTGGACAACGTCACCACCCGTGTTTTCCGCAACGAAGCTGGTCAGGACATGATGGCTGACCTGATGGGCATCGCAGCAAACATCAACATCGGTAAGACTGTGGCAATCAGCCGCATCGCTTCCGATGCTGGCAAGGTTGTCCGCACCCTGTCTGGTCAGGAGCCGGAAGATTTGGATAAAACTCGCTACGATTACACTGGCGATGTGATCCCAATTTTCAAAACTGGCTACAGCCGCGAATGGCGCGAACTGCTGGGTATGCAGTCTGAAGGTTTTGACCCACTGCTGGACGATCAGGCTAACGTCACCTTTAACCTGCGTTCCGACATGGCGCAGTATCTGCTGACTGGCGACCAGACTCTTAACGTAAACGGCGTTTACACTGGTTACGGCATCACCAACCACCCGAACACCGTTCAGGTTAACCTGAATGCTTCCGGCGGCCTGAACATCGACCTGCAAACCGCAACTCCAGACGAAATCGTGAAATTCTTCAATCAGGATTTCCAGGCTATTCTGGATGCGCAGAACGTATTTGAGCAGGTGACATTGTGGGTTTCCCCGGCAGTGCGTCGCAGCTTCATGCGCCCGTATTCTGATGCAGCAGGTTTCAAAGGCGGCACCGTTGAGCAGTACATCACGCAGTTTGGCAATGGTCGCATCGGTAAGATTGGCACCAACTTCCTGCTGACTGGTAACCATTTCGTTGGTTACGTTCGCAACGACATGTACATCCGTCCGCGTGTTGCTCAGCCTGTTTCCACCTACGCAGCGGCCCGTGTCAACCCGCACGATAACTTCAACTTTATGGTGTGGTCAGCTTTTGGGCTTCAGGTGAGACGCGATTTTGCAGGGAAGTCAAAAGTGTTTAATGGCTACGGTACGCAAACTGCGGTGTAATAAAAAGGGGCGAAAGCCCCTTTATAACCATTAGAGGCCACCATGAGCAATAAAGACATTGAGCAGGAAATCCAAGATAAAGGATTGACAGCACCACGCATCACTCCACAGCACATTCAGTCTCTCATTGCTGGTGAGTATTATTTTACGGCAGCAGATGGCGTACAGCAGTCGATGCACAAGCAGGATGAGCTAACCAGACTCGTTGGTCCACACAGAGAAATTGAATTTCTTACCTTTTGTGTCTTGGTATTGAAAAATGGATTCACAGTCACAGGTGAAAGCGCATGCGCCAGCCCTGAAAATTTCGATGCTGAAATTGGTCGCAAGATTGCGCGTGAAAATGCGGTTAACAAAATTTGGATGCTGGAGGGATACCTACTCAAACAGCGTCTTTCGGAGGTGAATAATGGCTAAATACGAAGTCATCGCACGCGGAATCTTTGTTAAAGAGAAAGGCAAGATTCGTGAGTTGCAGCTTGGCGAGGTGATTACCGAACCAGACGAGCATCTGCTGCCAAAACTGCGCATCATGCCAGAGCTGGAAAAGTCTTTCGAAGTCGCAACCCCACAACAAAAGACGACAAAGAAAAAAAAAGCAGAGTAAACAAAACCCGCATTATGCGGGTTTTTTATTGCTACAGACGCATCGGCATAACAACAATCTTCGCAGTCTCGCCAGATGGCGCACTAAGACAGCAAACTGCGGCATTTGTGTTTCCATTCAGTTCAAACTTGACACCACAGAATTTAGGATTAAACAGCTTCGCCACTTTCTCAACATCAACAAGGTAGCCAGCGTTGAAGCCAATTTTCTCTGCTGCTTTCGTTTCCTTAGGTATCACGCGGTCAATGTCAGGGAATCGACCATCAATCTCTTCGCAGATACCAGCACCAACCATCGCGCCAGCTTCATCATGATACGTTGCAATTTTCGACTTAGTATCAATGATGGCGTACTCATAACGCTTTGTTGGAGATTTGCCAATCTTGATAATCACATTTTCTGTCAGCTTATTGTCATGACTACCGCCGATGAATGCGCGATGACCGTCAGTTGATGCGACGCTACCATCAGGCATGAAGCAAATACCATTCAGGTAGTAACGCACATCATTACGAGCCTGAAATATTAATGCTGACTCAAGTAATAGTTTGCTGATTTTTAGTTTCATCACTTCACCTTAATCATATGTTGTTTTGCAACTTTCAGGCATTCATCAAAAATGCCTCCCTTCTTTGCGCTCTGGTTTCGCTTGTAATACTGGATTGCCGCATCAATTGCCATCTGGTCGATATCTGGTAGCTTGACGCGAAGTTGTTTTTCTATGAATTGTTCAGCGTTCATTGTTCTCGCCTGCCATAAATTCAATGAATTGCTTTGTGCACTTCAGGCAAAGCCACTTGCATTCCCGAATGTTGATCCCTCCGCAGTCTTGGCCAACACTACCCTTGTATGCGACGGTAAGCTCTCCGCGCTCACCATTAATGTACTCATCAGGGGTTTTAGTCTCATACCCGCACCTATCGCACCTATCGCATTTATGGATTGTTATGGTTATTTTTGCCATCACATCTTCTCCAGAATTGCCATAACCTCGTGAATGTCAGCAACAGGAATATGGATAAACTCCTCATCCTCTGCCACCACATGACCGGCAGGCAGAATTACGTGGTCTGCTGGCTTCAATAACTCAATCAGGCGGTCTACTGGCTTAATCTTTTTTGACTTCAGCACCTTCGCCGTGACCTTATCCTTACCTTGTGCTTTAGCTTCTTCCACTGCCTCATCGATAACTTTAACCGCATCGTCGCCATGTTCGCGAGTTACCGCTACGGCATTTGCATAGCTGATTTGCCCGGCACTGATGCGTGCTTTTACTTCCGCTGGAACGTCACCTAATGACAGGTGCATTTGCACGTCAGATACTGAGCGACCTACCTTCTTGGCGATTTCTTCATTCGTCCATCCAAAGCCTTTCAGTCGCGTGTAAGCCTTTGCGCGTTCAAACGGGTCGAGCTGCTTACCCTGACTGGATGACACCATGAAGGCGATTTTGTCCGCCTCGTCACCAGTGAAATCCTTACACTCAATGCGAACGATTGGTGTACCTCGCTCTATGGCACGCAATGCGCCGAGATAGCGATGCTGACCATCAAGAATGCGGATTCCCTTCTCATCTGGAATAACTGTTAATGCCGGTAATGGCTGGCCTGATTCCCAGCACTGAGCGAAATATTCAACATGCTGCTCATCTGCTTCACGGATGTTGTATCCAGGCTCCAGATAGATTTGCTCCACTGGCACGAGATATGTTTTGTTAACAGCGATTCCGTTGCGCGTTTCTTTGTCTGAATAGATTTTGCTTAGTGTTTTCATTGTTTATTCCTCATCACCAGAATTAGAAATATCGTAAAACTGACCGTAGGTTATCCGCTTAAAGTTATCAGGTATCGTTACCTGTCCGTGGCCTTCATCTTTTGTATTTGGCACAGCAAAAATCAGGCAATCATCCTTTTGCGGGTGTTTACCGCCATAAGTAGACAGCATTGCAAACCAAATCCGCGACCTGATCGATCGCCAATGCCTGTGCGCGCGATGCCGTAATGATTAACGATGTAGTCTTTCCATTCTGGCAATAACTTTAATTTCTCGTTTGCCTCGCGCATCACTGCGTCCAGCTTTTTGTTGTATTCACGACCATCCTTTGTATTTCCCTTTCCGCGAGCAATAACCACGCGCTGACCATCCCAAAACTCTTCACGCTTTATTGTCACTTGGCACGGAAATTCAAACTGCTTACTCCACACAAAGCTCTCAAGTAAGCCACCACCGACCGCGCCCCAGCTACGTGTTGTAGTGAAAGCGATAGCGCCAACCTTTTTCATGGCATCGCCGAGAATTTCATTGCGGCGCTTTTGAATGTCATCATATGAGCTAATGACTTTCTTAACATCATCACCTTCAACCATGTAGTAATCATAATGTTTTGCATTGCTGCTCATTTTTATCACCTCTAACATTTATTGTTGTTTCTACGTCACTAACTATAAACACCTCATCAATCTACGTCAACAGGAATATGCTAAAATCATGCTAATCAAACAATAGGAGATTCAAGCATGGGTTCCACCAATTCGCCCTCTCGTTCACGCGCTACTGGCAACACCAAAACTGGCAGCAAAACTGGCGTAGTGAAGCCAAACGGTTCTACCCGCTCACCATCGCGCGGTAAAAAATAATGTTCGGCGCAGACATTGCCATCATGATCATGTATGTGCTGGGATTCGCCTGCACAGGCATGGTCGCGTTTCTGGTGTTCATTCCGGCAATGGTGATGTCTGTGTATCTTGGATGGGTGCTTGTTGATTCATTTCCAGTCGAATATCTGTATTACCTTGCGCAGTCTATGGTCTGGTTGTTTCCGTCTGTTGCACTGCGCAAAAGTACAAAGATGGCGCTCTGCGTGCTGACGATGAGCCTTTACGAATGGCTGGTTGCGATAGAGTCATTCGTATGGGAATTTATCACGCCTGTAGAAACGCCGCTTCATGCGCAGTACGCATTTATTATTATCGGCATCCATCTATTCATCCTTTCCATCACTTTTAAATGGGGCGGCGAAATTGGACATTATTCTTGGCGTGGTCGCCATCGTTTTTTCGCTGATTCAAATCTATAAGTGCTGGAAACATATCATCAGCGAGACACGCAATGAACGGAGCACTAAGACAAGTCGCAGAGCAGATTATAAGCGGGACGACAGGGCAGGTGATTGATAAGGCTGGATATGCTTCTATTGGAACCGGCATCGGCCTGAAAGTTGCAGAGCAAACACCTGTCACGCAATCTTATTTTGAGGCTATGATTCCACACAGCCTGACAGAGTGGGCGGCAGTAGCGTCAATCCTCGGCGCTCTGTCTCTGGTAATAAAGAATCTGTTTGAAATGTGGTGGAAAGTCCGGGAGTCAAAGAAAAATGGCAGCACCAACACCTGAAGAATTAGTAAGCCAGATGGCATCCCGTGGAATGACCATCACCACAACGGATGCGTCCGGTATTCTGTGCCTTGCGGCATCAATCAGTGAATGCCTTGATTTGAACTATCCTAACGATGAATGCCGACAAAATGCGATCATGCTGTGGGCTTCCATACTGATTAGCGCAAACACCGCAGGTCGCTACGTTACCAGTCAGAGCGCGCCTTCTGGCGCATCACAATCATTCGCTTACGGAAGCAAGCCGTGGGTGGCGCTGTACAATCAGATGAAGCTACTGGATACAGCCGGATGCACTGGGGATTTGGTGGAAGACCCCGACGGAAGCGGTAAGCCGTGGTTTGCGGTTGTTCGCGGGAGTAAGTGCAAATGACTTCGCTTGCTCGGTTTTCCTATACTCAGCCATGCACCATCTGGCACAAAAGCGGCACTGACAAGTACGGCAAGCCAACTTTTGATGCGCCAGTGAGCATCATGTGTGATTACGGCTTTAACGATGATGTATCGACTGACTCGAAAGGCAATGAGATTGTGCAGAAGAATACCTTCTGGACTGAGTATGTTGCCGCCAAGACTGGTGACTACATCATGATTGGCACGGTAACAGATGCCGACCCTCTGGCGGCTGGCGCAAACCAGATTCTGAATGTGATTAATTATGGCAACACTTTCCAAAGAAATGAGCCACCCGATTTCGCACTGGTGACATAATGCCAGCGAAATTAAGAGGTGTCCGGCAGGCCGTAGAGAGAACTTCGCAAATTGTGGATGAGATAATCGCCACGAAAGCTGTGCGCGCTCTGAAATCAGCGACATACATCATCCTCACCGAATCAGCCACGTTAACGCCGATTGATACATCAACTCTGATTAACAGCCAGTTTGATACCGTGGAAGTTAGCGTAACGCGAATCACTGGCAAGGTTGGTTACTCTGCAAAATATGCGCTGTACGTTCACAATGCCAGTGGCAAACTTGCAGGTAAGCCGCGCAGCAATGGTAACGGCACGTATTGGAGTCCGGGAGGGGAGCCACAATTCCTGACCAAAGCAGCGCAACGCACAAAAGACCTGGTTGATAGCGTGATTAAGAAGGAGATGAAACTGTGAATATGCTTGAACTGGTTGACGCATATCTTCAGGATGCCGGATTGTATGATGGCTGGACTTCGCAGTTGCAGTTCTGGAATGATACCGGAGATGGCAACGAGCAATTTATTGTTCTGCAATCCAATGGGGGAACGCAGGTGATGGATGGCCTCGGCGGTGACTTCTATTTCTCGTTGTATGTTGTTGGCAAACAAGGGCAATATAACGTTCAGGATGTTGACGCTAAAGCCAATGAGATTATCGAATACATCAAGACACATCCGATTGATTCATGCGTGAACTACATCCAGTTGCAGGCTCCTCTCGGTAGACCAATGCTGACGGAAGAAAAAAGACCTGTGCATGAGTTGCTTTTGCGGGTTGTGAAATAAATAAAGCCGCACGAAGCGGCTTTTAATGTGGTGGACGCGGACGGATTTGAACCTTCAATCAGCCGATTATGAGTCGGTTGCTTTAACCAATTAAGCTACGCGTCCATAAGTGCTGGTTTAAGCATTGCCAGCGTGCTTTCTTAATATCCAGCTCCGTAACCCATACATACCCCTACATATGATTGCGATAATGCTGGATATTAAGTGTTGTGGTTGCGGGATTCGAACCCGCATTGGACGTCTTTGCGTAATCGCACGCCAGCCTTACCAGTTTGGCGAAACCACAACGGCAAGAGCACTGCATGGTTTTACCATTACATCCGAAGATTTATCTGGTGTAGTCAATGCCCTTGCCTGTTGTGTGCCTGTTACGCGTCCGGCGTCTCTCGACCGCTAATTGTAATTGAAGGGTTGGCTGTAATTAAATGAAATCAGGGAGCCAATCTCTGTTAAATCCTAATCTACACCACAAAATAATCACTGTCAACACCTGTGATATAATCACCACGTTAGCAGCTAACACAATTCGGAGATCGAAATGGCTATTTGTGCAAATGATAAAGGCGTTCTGGTCGGTCGCATGACCAGACTGTTCCTTGCTGAGGGGTGTGGCGACGCAGTTCCGGATGCAGAAGACTGGAAGTATTTAGGTTCAACAACCAGTAAAGGAGTGGACTACTCGCCGCAGACCACTACGTCGGAAGCGGATACCGCTGGCGGTTTTGTTTCCACTCTCGTTACCACCTCTGATATGACCATCAGCGCAGAAGTGGAAATCCGCAAGAATGACCCGAGCGATGAATTTGGTTTCCATCGTCTGGTTGAGATTTACGCCACTGAACTGAAAGCGCGTCGCCAGCCTTCCTTGTGGGTGCGTCAGGTAACTGGTGCAACTATCGTTACCGCATACTGCAACATCACCAGCATCAGTTACGAAGGCGGCACTAACGACATCGTGACTGGCAGCCTTGAGTTCAAGGTTTATGATTCTGACAGCGTTACCGTAGAAAGCCTTGAACCTCTGGCATTCACTACAGACCTGCAATCAACTGGCAGCACCGGCAGCCCGTTAACTGTTGCTGTTGAAGGTGGCGTCGCACCATACACCTACGTCTGGCGCAAAGATGGTGTGGTTGTTGGTGGTGAGTCTGGCGCATCACTCGCAAGCCCTACCGCTGGCGTGTATACCGTAACGGTGACTGACTCGTCTACTGATCCTGAAATCATCATCAGCACGGCGTGCACCGTATCCTGATAAAGAAAAAGCCCCGAAAGGGGCTTTGTTTTATTCTTTTGGCGGCTCTGGTATAGGCATCCAATGAGTCACATTAACTTCATCATAATAGGATGATTTGTACGAATAAATCTCCCAGCTAACATGATCTCCATATCGGAGATAAAAACCTTCATGGACTTGTTTTAAATCATCGTAAACAATTACGTCCTCGCCTTCTTCCGGCATCCGCTCACTGCACTTAATCCATTGGCTCATATCACCTTATCCTCATCAAAAATCACACCAATCACACGAAGCAAGTCTTTCGCCATGCGTTCGGCTTCTTCGTAGTCGTAACCAGCGTCAACATACAATTCAGTGTAGAAAATCAGGTCTGCTTTTGTTTGCTCGTTCATTTCTTGTCGCCACTTTTAACCAATGCCCAAACCAGTGCTGCGACCCAGCCAATAAAACTCCATCCGACGAGAATATTAAGTACGCAGATTGCAGTCGTGTTTACGTGCTTGCGTTGCAGCGCCACAAAAGACGGCAGAAGGTACGCAAATATCACCAAACCAACAAAAAACAACAAAATAACAACATCCATAATTCACCTCGACTGTTAATAACTTGTTTATATTACATGCCATTCTTTTCGCACAAAGCAACAGCTACATCACGCAATTGCTCTTTGGTCATATCCTTGCGTGCATAAACCATTTCTACGATAGCAAGGCCGATTATTTCTGCCGATTCGTTGTTTTTTGCGGAACCTTTAACTACCACCTCGGCAAGATTCTTGCTGATACCGTTATCGCGAACATCAGCAGTGTTTAATGCGATGTCGCCAATGTTCTTACACATCTCTGATGTTGCTGCAGCGGAGAAAGAAGAAGCCAAAAGGACAGATGCGATCAACATTTTAATTTTCATAACTCACCTCATTCATCACTCGTTTCGATGACTTGAATCTACATCACTACCTCGCAGGTGTCAACACCACTGAGATGATATAATCAACATCAGTCAAATTCAGGATGCAAAACATGAGCAATCGCACGCCACTAACAGAAATCGGAGAGATGCGCATCTCGCTTTCCGACAGGAGTTTTTTCTTTAAACCATCATTTCGCGCCATGAATGAAATCGGTGCACCAAAAGAAATCGTCGAGGTATACGCTAAGCTCAATGGCATTGATTATGTTGCGCCATTGCAGCACGTAGAATACCTGCCATTTGGCGCTCAGATGCAGGTTATGAAAACCATCAGCAAACCAGTGTATGGTCGGCACGTGCTGAGCGCGGCCTATATTGTCATGCAGTCATGCTGTGAAGATGATATTTCTGTGCTGATTGGTGGATGGAAGCCAACACCGCGCGGCGTGCGATATGTGCCGGGCATCATGCCAGTTAGCGACATTATTATTATTGCGCGCAACCTGATGCAGCACGGCGTCATCGGCAAGTCACCACTCAAAGTACCTGAGCGTCTGGAAGAGCAGAGCAAGAAAACAACAAACGAGTTTCATGCGTCGCAATACATTATCTCAGCACGCACGCATTTCGACATGACGCGCGATGAGGCAGAAAACCTGTCCATGACAGAGTTTCAGATGATGATTAAGAATAAATATCCAGAGCCGAAAGGGTTAACGAAAGAAGAGCGCGCGGCAGAGTACGATCAGGCTAAAGCAGACCGTGAGCGCATGAAGGCACTAGCTGAACGCAAAGCGAAAAAAGCGAGGAATACATAATGGCTGAAGAAGTCGGCGGAATTGTCTACGAAGTCGGGATGGATGTTAAAGGCCTGAAAGCTGGCGCGACAACAGCCAATAAGACTTTAGATGACCTTGAATCATCAACCAACAAAACCACAAGCGCACTTGGCAAGCTGGATAAAAATGCCAGAAATGCTGGCAGCGGAATGAAGAATGCTGGCGGCGCAGCTTCATGGCTAAAAACCAGCATGTCTATGCTGGCTCGCGCAATATCCGTGTCATTGATTATCGAATGGGGCAAGCGATTCCTTGAGGTTGCCGATAACATGACACAGCTTCAAGCAAGGATTGCTCGCCTGTCAACTGATGCGAAAACCGCGAACGAAACATTCAGTTCACTGGCAAATATTGCCTCTACCACTGGCGCAAGCCTGAGTGATACCACGAAGCTGTGGGAAACATTGACATCTTCACTGAAAGAGGCTGGAGCAACAAATGCGCAGGTTCTTAACCTTACAGATACCCTGCAAAAAATAGGTCGAATCGGCGGGTCTTCAACCGAAGAAATGGCGAACGCATTACGTCAGTTCGGTCAGTCAATTGCATCTGGTACAATCCGCGCCGAAGAATTTAACTCTATCCTTGAACAGATGCCTGAACTTGCGCGCCAGATTGCGGCTGGGCTTGGCATTTCAATGGGTGAGCTTCGAGCCAGAATGCTTGACGGCAAACTGACGGCGGAAGATGCACTGAACGCCATTCAGGACAGAACAAGCGTCGTCAATGCTGAGTTTGAAAAACTTCCTCGCACAATGGATCAGGCCGTTGGCTCTCTTGAAGTTTCATTTTCAAAACTTGTGGTTGCAGTTAACGATGCAACCGGCGCATCAAGGACAGCAGTAGAGATTATCGACCAGCTGGCAAAATACATTGATTTTCTCGGTGACAAATCAACCAGCACAAGCGATAAGATTTTATCTCTCGCCACGGTTATCTCTAAGTTAAACCCCGGTGCATGGGCACAAATGGGAGTTGATGCGCTTTTCGGTGATGACGATATTGAGAAGCAGAAGCAATATAACGATCAGGTTGAGCGATTCGTTAAGGCATCAGCGGAAGGCTACGAACAGACAAAAAAACAGGCTGAAGCAACAAAACACCTGAAGATTGCACAAGCACCAACCAAAGACAAAAAAGGAAAAGGAAAGGGCAAAAGCGCCGAAGAAAGACAAGCTGAGTCAGTAGCTGAAAAGCTGGAGAAATTACGCCAGCAAACCATGCTCAATGCCACATCTACCAGCGAACTATCCCGCGAGCAAGCCATTCTCAACGCGCAGCAATCGCTTGGCAAAGCTGCAACTCAGGAGCAAATAAAACTGGCTGGCGAGTACGCTGCGAAGATTTGGGATCAGAAGAATGCACTGAAGGAACAGGCTGCTGCGGAGAAAGAAAAGCAGCGGGTAGAAAAATCATATCAGGGATTACGTGCCATTGCGTCACCAACGACTGGCATTGACAGCGAATACCAGCAACGCATGGCTGACCTTGACGCTTATGCTGCTGCGTACCCACAGAAAATTACAGAGATTGAACAGACTCGCGCGTCCATTGAAGCACAATACCGCCAGCAGAGAATGGATGCTATGTGGGCTGAATGGCAGCAACAAAGCCTCGGAGCGCAACTGTTTGGCACCGCGCTGGATTCTGCAATGAGCACGGCATCAAACAGCATCACCGGATTGCTGACAGGTACAATGAGCGTTCAGGATGCCATGCGCAGTCTCGGCTCTACAGTGCTTAACTCGCTGGTAAATAGCTTCGTCGAGATGGGCGTGCAGTGGGTGAAATCTGCGGTTATGGGGCAAACAGCACAGGTTGCGGCAACAGCCACCACCACAGCGGCGCAAACGGCAGGTCTGGCAACCACAACAGCAGCGTCGACGGCGGCGGCAGCCACCACTACGGCGGCATGGACCCCCGCTGCAATCGTTGCGTCAATCGGTTCATTCGGCGGTGCGGCTGCAATTGGTGTAGGTGCCGTCCTTGGGGCGCTGGCAATGGGTATCGCAGGCAAGCGTAAGAATGGTGGCCCTGTTAGTGCAGGGAGCATGTACGAAGTGGGCGAGGGAAATGCACCAGAAATATTCCAGGCGAGCACAGGAAGGCAATACATGATCCCTGGCAACTCAGGAAAGGTTATCAGCAATAAGGATATTTCCGGTGGAGGGGGCGGTGTTGTGGTCTATAATAATGTTTACAATAATTCAAGCAATGCTAGCGCAACAAGCAGAGCCACTGATAACGGTGATGGCTCGATAACTATTGAGACATTTATATCCGATATGAATGAAGGCGGCCCAATGAGCCAATCTATCTCAAGAAACTTTAATACTAACAGGAGAGCAACAGAGTAAAAAGAAGCCCCTCACGGGGCTTTGTTTTAAATCTTATCAGCGCATTTACGTACGACCCTGGGTATCGTTTCTTTCAGTTCATCCCATGAGTTGACCGCTTCCATATCCAGAAGTGTGACAAGAGACTTCTGGATATCACTGCGTAACTGGTTAGTTTTTGCATCCTGAGAGTCCCATGTGTCAAACCCAGTAACTTCACGGATATCTATCGACTCCTTGACTGACTTTGCCACCTGAATGAAATGCCCACTATGACCAATTCTACCCTCAGTGCGTTCAAGCATTCTGCTGACGGCAGCATTAAGTTCCACGAAACTTACCGCACCAATATTTCGCAACTCAACCTGTCTCTGCGTAATGAATCGGTCGATGACAAGGAAATGGAAATATGTGCTGTATTGCTCTGCTATATATACAGCCAGATGCAAGCAAGCAAAAGTGGAACCATTCCTGCCTCGCGTTGATTTTATTGCGCTATCGATACCAAGTTGCTTTTCGCACTCAGCCTTGAAATCCTTAAATGCATCAGTTGCCATTACCTGTCGTATTTCTCTTGTCCCCATCCCATTATCCAGTCTCCAGCGGTTCATCTGGTTAACAAGCTCATTAACGTTAATAAAATTTTCACGGTCGAAAGTGATCTCTCCGTACGGGAACTCTAATGTTTGCAGTTTCATGATTATTTCTCCTGTTTAATGTGACAATTAAATTCTACATTTAAATGTAGAATTTTTGCAAGCTATTTTAGATAGCAAAACATCATGGAACGAATGCATTTTAAACCAACTCATGATGGAGTGGTGAAACTTGCGCCGTGCTAAAATACATCAACAAAGCAAAGAGGATTCCACATGATAGTCAAATACCCTGACTGGCTGCCACTGGCACAACGAGCCAGTAAAAACCTGACACAGCAAACTCCGTTCCGCAGCGACCAACCCGCTGTTGGAGCGCCGATTTTCCAGAAGCTGACAACTGACATTGCGGCGACATGGAGTCTGACGTGGATTTTTACACTGGCGGAGGAGCGTGCATTTATCCAGTGGTTGCGTAGTCCGAGTTACCTCAACAAATGCAACAACTGGTTCACCATGATGATTGACCTCGGCGGTAGTGGATTGCAGGAGCAGACGCTGCACTTTACCGATTACCCTGTGCAAACCAGCATTGATGGTGGCGTGGTTACGTGGACTGGCAATGTCATCGCTAAGAAACTTAATAACACGATGGACGAGTTTGATGATGTTCTGGTTGAACTGGATTACAGATGGTATAGCTTCCTTGATGAAACTGTAAACAGAGAACTACCAGAACACAGTAATTAACAAAACCTGCTAAACTCACCAAAAATGACTTTGGCGGCGTTTACATATGCATTATGGGCTTGACTTGGAGACGAGAACAAGCCCAAATATTTCTGCTTTCCATCTATCTTTATACTTGCCTGCCATTTTCCACTTTGCTTATGAAAGCTAACGCCTTTGTATCCTGATGTGTTGTTTGCAGCCTTTATTCTATTCATTGCATTTTGAGATAGCGTGGCCTCTCTTAGATTGACAATTCTATTGTCACTCCTAATACCATTGATGTGATCTATTGCCTTCGATGGCATTTCGCCTTTGACATATAGCCACGCTAAATGACTTGCTTGATATCTAACTCCATTAATCATTATTGTGATGTGGTTGCTTTTATTTTTCCTTCCAGCTATATCTCCTTTTTTCACAGAAATTGATTTGTTAACAAGCCATTTAAAAACACCGCTATCAGCGTTGTATGATAGTAACGACTTAAGTTCTTTTTGCGTAAGCATACATGCCTCCAAAAAGGTAACGCCCTTGTCAGGTGGAACATGGTTGCAACAAACCATACTGACAAGGGCGTTAAATTCATTGTTGCTTGCGTGTCGTTTCGGGTTCCACGCCTACGTGACATTGGTAGTGTATTATATACACATCAATATTTCAAGACTTCTGCCGGAGTATCCATAATGCCATCATTACGCGATTACAAAGCAAAGCGCCCTAACTGGGCGTTATTCGACACGATAACGTTTTATCATTCTTCATTCGGCTATGTGCGGCTTGTGGCTAACGTTCTGGATGAAATGGTGCTTGGTGGCGAAACTTACCTGCCAGTTCGCATGGACATCACGCAGTCTCAGCAGTCGAATACGCCGGCCATTAACGCAACCGTCAAGTTTGCGCGTCTGGCTAATGACTTCAAGCAATACCTTAAATTGTGGACTGGTTCAGGTCGCATTGAGCCAATCACCGCACTATATCAGCGATTTGAAGAAACCGACACTAACACACCGCTGAAGCCGTATCGCCTGTACGTCAGCGATGTGGCTATGGATGGTTCCGATGTTACCGTGACGCTGTCAATCAAAAACCCAATCAAAGGAAACGTGGCAAAACTTTATGACATCGCTCAATTCCCCGGACTACGTAATGTCTGATGAAGAATTTGCGCAGTTAATGTTTGGCAAGCCGTACAAGGACAGATGTTGCCATGTTGATGCCGTTGATTGCTGGGGACTGGTAGTGCTTTATTACCGACTGTGCCGTGGCATTAACATCCATCATGACGACAGTTATGATAATGGTGGTTCGTTTGTCACCTGTTTCGATAGTGAAGTAACATTCTGGCATGATGCGCAATCACCAGTAACTGGCGATGTTGTCGTGGCATATCGCGGAAGCGTACCTGTGCACATCGCCATGATATGGGGCCGTGATAGAATACTTCATGCGCGAGAGAAAACGGCGGTCAGGTTTGACCGGCTGCGAACACTCGAAAAAATATCAACAAAGTTAAGGTTTCTCACCTATGCCAGTAATTCATGTTCAGAAGATGCCGGGCACGCCGAAAGAAACAGGGATTGTGCCAGCTGGTACTAACCTTTGGAAGTGGCTGAATAAATCAAACCTGCCAGCCAGCATTTCAATTGCGGTAAATGGCAGAGTGCTTGGTGAAGATGATGAGCTTTCATTCTGCCTGCGCGATGGCGACGTGGTCAACGTTTATTGCCAGCCATCAGGCGCAATTGGCGATCTTATCGGTGCGATACTGAAACCAGTAACGAAGATTTTCTCCTTCCTTACACCAAAAGTATCGACGCCAAAAACTGATACCAGCTCCAAAACATCACCTAACACCAGTCTGAAGGCACAGACAAACATTGCTCGCAACGGCGAGGCGCGACCTGATAATTTCGGGCAGATTCGTGCGTTTCCTGATTTGCTTCAGGAATCATTATTCGAATACATCAACAATATTAAATATGTCACCGAGTTCATGAATTTTGGCCTTGGTAAATATGATGTTTCTTCCGTGCGTTATTCAGAATCAAACCTTGGTTCACTGGCTGGCGCTAGTTACACCATTTATCAGCCTGGAGAAGTTATTCCGGTTGTTCTTGAACCTTACGCATTTGATGATGTTGATGGTCAGGAACTATACGGACCAAACGACACCAACTCTGTTGTCATTGAGTCAGCCACAACAACATCAGTGACCAGCACTGATTTTGCTGGCGGACAAATAGCTGTAAAAATACCAAAAAACTCCGCTTTCGATTACTTTGTTGATCTGGTTATGCCTCATGATGTGGTTTTCAAACTAAGCATCACTTACGCGCTTGGGGGCGGCACGCCGGTCACTGAAAACGTCACCTTGTCAGGTAGTCTTGTGTCAGCATCAGAAACAGATGATGGAAATATTCCACCTGTTGATTACTGGTACACATTTATAATTAATAATATTAACTACTCAGGAGCGCCGATATCATCTCTGAATGGCGTAACCATCAATAACACTTACTTCAACCTTACCGATAACCAACCTCTTGTTTCAGGTCCGTATTTCTCACCAATAGAAGGAGATCAGCTGTGGTTCCACTTTGTTGCTCAATTTGGTGAAGATCAGGGCGCTATTGTCAAGGCTGAATGGTGGGCTGTGGATGATGATAACGTGCAGATTGCAGGATCATACCAATCAACCACATATACCTTTGTGGCTGGCGGAGCAGACACTTATTATTACACGAGAAAAATAACGCCATCATATGGAAATGCAAGATACGCAGTCCAGTTTACAAGAACGAACAACAGTACACAGCAATCGATCATTCAGCTTGATGAAGTCCATTCAATAGTCACCCGTAACAATGTTTCGTATCCAGATGACACGGTAGTTAAAGTCATTGTCCGCGCCACCGAGAACGCCACAGGTAGCCGTGACAGGAAATATAATGCGTTAATTACGCGCCATACCATCGGATACAACCGTGATACTGGCACGGTCCGCTACACACTTGCGCCATCACGCAGCTTTGCTGATGCTGTTCTGCATAACTGGCTGATTACCGCTGGCAATCCAGAAAATACGATTGACATCGTGAAGCTGTATGAAATTGCCGATAGCCTGCCTGATGAGCGACTCGGGTATTTCGATTATACGTTTGACGATGAGGATAAGAGCATCGGTGAACGCCTGCAGACCATCTGCGATGCGGCGCGTGTCACCGCATTCTGGGATGATGGAGTGATGAGCTTCTCGCGTGATGAAAAGCGAGAATATCCTGCGACTGTATTCAACACCAGAAACACACAAAGCGATGGCTACAAACTGAGTTACGATATCAGCCTTCCCGGCACTTATGATGGCGTTAACGTCGAATATCGCGACCCAACAACGAATAAGCAGGCCAACGTTTACTATCGAATTACCGATAGCGGCATTGTCGAAGGCGAACCAACGAAAGCCAAGAAGTTCGATATGCTTTATGTTCGCAATCGTTATCAGGCTGTTGACCGTGCAATCCTTGAATGTCGTCGTTTGATTTATTCACGCCGTAGTATGGAAATTAAAGCGTTGGCGGACGGAGAATGGGTTAACGTAGGCGACATGATTCAGGTCGTCGACATGTATGATGACGTACAACAGACTGGCGTTATTGAAGCGCGTAACGGGAACGCATTCACAACCAGCGAGCAGCTAACGGCTGATGATAATCTTTATGTTGTGATTACCAGCTCGGATGGCAGTACATCAGACAGATTGCCAGCTACGGTTACTGGTTTGCATACATTCACCTGCAACCTGCCGTCTGATTTTCAGCTAAACATATGGGACGGCACTAATATTCAAAGTGAATCCCGTTACGTGCTGAGCACTGAGAAAGAGCTTGATACCACGTTATGGGTTGTCAGCCAGAAGAATCCTGGTAGTGATGGCACAACAACGCTGACCATGAGTGAATATAGCGACGACATGTACGAATATGCCATCCCGTCATCGTGATACAATATACATCAAATTCACAAAGGAGCATTTATTATAATGGCTACCACACCAACTAACAAACCAATTCCGTCTGAAGACCCGAGAGACCTGAAGTTTAATGCCGGGAAAATTGACGAGGTAGTGACATCTGAAGCGCATTACTATACCGACAGATTCGGAGTTCGCCGCTGGACAATTGCTGGTTTCCAATACACCGCAGAGGAGGCTATTCGTAATTATGGCTACATTACTATGGACAGCTTTGAAGATGGCGCGACACTGACACTACCTAATCAGGTGCTGCGTTATGAGGCGACTGGAGAATATTACCGTTGGGATGGCGAGCTTCCTAAAACGGTTCCTGTTGGTTCTACCCCATCATCAACTGGAGGTGTTGGCATCGGCGCGTGGATTAGTGTTGGTGATGCATCATTGAGAAGTAATCTTGCTGATAGTGACGGCTCCTCCCTTATCAAGTACGGATACGGAACATTAAAAGATTACCTTGATTCTTTGAGTAACAAATCTGGATTTAATGCTGTTGGTAGATTTCTTAATATTGCAGAACTAAGGGAGGCAACACCGTCAACAGAGGGGGAAATAGTTTTTGTGGCCTCCGCAGCAAGCGCTTCAGCAACAGAGAAGCACTACGGCGGTGGTTACTTCCAGTCTTTCGACAATAGCGCTTCGCCGATTGCTGATGATGGTGGGATAGTGATTGTTCCGGCCACTGGTACGCTGGCGTGGCAGAGGATTAACTTTACAGATGTAGAATTGGTTTTTTGGGGGGTAAAACCAGATACAGGATTAGACTTTTCTGCTCAAATACTGAAAGCCATGACTTATGTAAGAAATAAAAAATGTAAAATAAAATTCCCTATAGGGGTGGTTACTAGTAATGATGCCCTCCCTATCTGGAGTGAGTCCTCTATTGAAGGGCACGGGCGAACTGCAAGTAAATTTATAAAACTTACAAACAATGGGTGGAATGTGTCAGCGGGGGTTAGCATAGACGCCATTTGCGTATGTTTGCCGGATGTTTACGACCGATATGGCCATTCTATGGATACATTTTGTGTAAGGCCAAGAATTAGTGGAATTTCTCTTGAAAGAGTATCTACAACCTCAGTAAATAAGCCTGCATATGGTATATGGGGTTATAAATTGGCAGGAGCGAATTTCTCAGACATACTCGTTTTGGGTGCTAATATAGGTTTCTACGCAAATATTGCTTTTCTTATGATACAGGAACAAGTTTCATATTCAGGGGTCCCCGGCGCCTATGCGGGTGTGTATATATCAAATGCAGATTCTACAAATACAAGAATATTATCAGCAGGAACTACGTGTTACTTCAAGCAAGTTAGTGTTGGTGGTTATGGTTTTGGTTTTTATCTAGCAAAATTAAATAGCACTAGATTAGTGCAATGTGATACCGAGTCCCTTTCCAGGGCTACAGGAGAAACCGAGTGCGCCGCCTACTTATGGCTTAATCCTGAAAATTGCACTATGGACAATTGTTATACTGAAAATGTAGACGGGGCCATGATAAAAGTTAGAAACGCCAATGATATAAGCATTACTAATAACCTAGTTATCTCTGGAATGAACATTTCAGGGCCAAATCCCGGTGAATCATTCTCACAACCCACGCGTCTAATTACGATTGACTCAGTTAGCGCAGGGACTTTAAAAGTCACTTTTATCGGTGGAGATTTGAGATTTGCTACGCCGGGGTTTACAAATATGCTCCCAAGCCTTGCAAGTGGATCTAATTGCGAAGTGAAACTGCTAGGTTCCACTATTAACTCGTGGGACAAGGAGGGAGGAGCTACGGTCACGCAGTTGTAGTGAATGCTACATTTGTTGATACGGCCCCTTTTGGGGCCTTTTCTCTACTCTTCTGATAACTTCTCCAGTACAAACGCCAGTTGCGCATTAGCGGCATCTCTCTGCTGACGTAGTCGTAGAACCTCCTCTTCGAGTTCCTTGATACGTTTTTGCAATGCCGGAACCGGGGTAATGACGTTCACACTTTCTCACGGGGTTTTCGCAAATATCAGCAAGCGGCTTCTGTGCTCTTTGCGCGTGTCATACAATGACAAAATTATACCCACCAACGAAATACCACAGATACTACCATGCTTGTAGGTATTTTAACATTTATAGTAAGTTATAGTGCATTAACTTATTTTGATATGAAAAACCCCGCTTCTGCGGGGTTAGTTTTATCATCAAAACGGAATGTCGTCGAAGTCCATCGGAGGCTCATTACCTCCTTGTGGGCTTTGTTGTTTTGGTTGCTGCTGTTGCGGATTTGTTCCCCATCCACCTTGCGGTTTTTGTCCTGATTGCTGGCGTGGTTGTTGCTGACCAGAATCATCGCGTTTACCTCCAAGCATCTGCATAAAGCCGCCCATCTGTGGAATGACAATCTCAGTGGTGTATTTGTCCACGCCGTTGCTGTCATTCCACTTACGAGTGCGAAGCTGGCCTTCGAGATAAACCTGAGAACCTTTGCGAAGGTATTCTCCTGCAACTTCCGCAAGTTTCCCGAATATGACAACACGATGCCACTCGGTCTGTTCTTTCTTTTCTCCTGTTTGCTTGTCTTTCCACTGCTCAGATGTTGCAACAGAAAGGTTAGCAATTGCAGAGCCTGATGCTGAATATTTAACTTCAGGGTCATTTCCGAGAGTGCCGACAATAATTACTTTGTTTACGCCGCGTGCCATTTATTAAAATCCTTCAATTGGAGTTGGTTTGTGTTCGGTTTTTGTTTCTTCCTGCTGTTCTGGCTGCTGATGTTGAGGTTTTGCCAGTTTTGCAGGGTTGAAATTATCCTGCGGAGTTATTACCACAGGAGATAATTGCTCATCATTGATGAAAGACTCAATGCGATCGTATTCTGCAGCAGAAGCAGCCAGAGAAGGCCAGATTGCGCGAATCTTATCTTTCAGGTTATCAGGTATTGATTTTGCTTCTTCCTTCAGGCCTTCCATGCCTTTTGCTGCTGAAAGCTGAAGTCGTGAGCGCCATGATTCAAACTCTTCGTCAACTTTAACGCCAGAGTCCACCCATTTAATGAGTCCACGGCCATGCGCCTCTCCAATATATCCATGTCGAACGCTTTCACGGCCAGATTCAAAGAAAATTGGGCGAAGCTCTTCTGGTAATTTGGTGAACTCCTGAATTTTGCCTCCATCGTGCATCATCATGCTCACGGTCATCTCGAACATAAAATCTTTCTCGCACACTGGCTGCAAACCAAGTGATACAGGTTCCTTCGGGTTTGCGAAATCAGTTTTCTGTCGTGCGCGAAGGCAGACAATGATATGCATATTGCTTTGCAGCATAGCATTCATGAACTTCTTGTGTTCAGCTTTGGCGCGCTTCCAGTCGGCCATCTTTTTCCCGTTAAGCAGAGGCTTTTCAGCAATCTCAGTGCAACTGCCTTCCCCTTCCCATTCGTGCGAACCTGAATCAATAACAAGAACCTTAACTCCTGCAGCCTGAAACTCTTCAATGGCCTGACGGTAACGAGCAGGGCTGAATGGTGCATACATATCAGCGTGCAGGAATTTGCCATCAAGGATGTTTGAGTACAGGCGACCGCGACCGTTTTCGGTGTCAAGGAATCCAAGTTCTTCTGGTGAGTCAACCATCCCACGAGCTAGCTTAAGTGCGCTATATGTTTTGCCGCTACCAGACTGGCCTGAAATACCGATGACCACGCGAGAACCTGAACGCTCTGCTGGTTTAATATTGAGAATACCCATTTGCATCACCTCACTAATTATAAATTAAACTGTTTCTTGAACCACTCTGGAGTTTCCATTTCTATGACAGGATTACCCATTGAATAACCCGGCCACGAATTAGCTTTTTTGCACGCCTTGTAAATTTCCATTGCACCATGCAACTGAATTCGACCTATATGTAACTGTTCTTCAGTCAAACGAATCAAAGCAGGAATAAACGGAGATTTCTTTTCCTGAACTAAAAGGTTTACCGAACGCGGCGCATGACCATATGCCGCAACAAACATGTCGTGCTGCATCGCCATTTTCATAAAGTAGCCAAGTCGCGCAGCATGACGGAAAAACTCATCAGGCTTGGCGCTTACTGTTGTTTTGTAGTCGATAATGTCGCCACCTTTTGTCAGGCAGTCAAAACGAACCTTTGCTTTCTCTCCGTTAAATTCACCTAAAATTGATACTTCAGCATAAGCACCAGCAAGAAGGCTGCTGTAGTAGCTGTTTGCGTGTATTACAGCACGCATTTGCTGAATAGCGTCATAATCACTACCTTCCAGCATCTGCTTGCCTGCAGCAGCTTTTTCAGCCTCTTCACGGATAACATCGTAAATCTTCACTGGTTCGCCAGTCGCCTGAATGATTTTGATCACATCAGCTTTCGACTTCCCTGACAGTCCTTTAATGCCTCGCTCTTTTGCCCATGAGTTCATATCGGCAGTAGTCACCAGTACCGTTGGTTTTCCATCCTTGCCTTTTGGAAAATCATCTACAACAGGCATCCGTGCATATTCAGCATCGAAACGCTCTGGTTCAAGCAATGCAGTATGGCTTCCTGTTCCGAAGACAAGAGCTTTTGATTGCTCATCTTCTTCGTCTTTGTAGCGCCAAGCTGCGGGGCATCTGTCATACAGATTCCACAGACCAGAGCCGTTGATGTGCTCTGTTTCGGCGTGGTAATCCTCATTACTGAGTTCGTTGTTGAAGTACACTTTCATCACTCAAACTCCACAAAATCACCACCAACCATGCTTACCACAATAAAACCAGATTCATCTTCGTACACTCCACTACAAACATTTCCTGCATTATCATTAATGTGAAACTGCATTCCGTTAAACTCTGCATCATACAGTTCACCCTCTGTAAATCTGCCACTCGTTGAACTTGCACATAATAATTTCATCTTCATCACCTCTCTCGTTATTGTTAGTTGAATCTACATCAATCCACATCAAAAGGCAAGCCAAAATAGAAAAGCGTGGCTTTTTTTAGTTGTTCAGCACCGTATGCGATGGCTGCGAACTTGCCTTCTCTATGCGCTCTCTCAAGAAATTTACGTTGGTCTTTTGATACCTGAGATTTTGTTCTATCTTCTTTCTTAAGCTCAATTACTGCGCAAGAATGAGCAACACCATTGCTTAGTATAATTACATCGCTCACTCCGCTTTTTACGCCCATTTTTTTTCTCTTTATAACGAACTGCACACCGCTTTTTGTCCCGGTTTCATTTGGAACATGAAACCATATAACGTCAGGGAAGTGATAATCCATCCACAACCCATAAGTCATCTGTTCCGTTTCCTCTGAATTACACTCACCACGATAACCGCTATCAAACACCCATATACCGCTATCAAGCTGTTTCACCTTGCTCTCCTGTAAAATCTTTTCTGTGGATAATGTCGCGACCTTTATCATTAATTCGATGCGTGATGCGTTTTGGCGCTTTAATCAATCCAGCATACATCATGAACTGCTTGGCGTTCTGGCATTTCAGGATTTTCCCCGCCATTGACTTATCATCAAGGTGAGGAAAGACCGCCTTTGCCTTGAACATGTTTTTCATGTGAGTTGCGCCGCCATAAGGGTAGAAAACTTCATTAGCCCAGCCTTCTTTGCCATCACAACGATTAATCCAGTAGCGATACAAAATACCCTCTCCGTCCTTCGTTAGCTGCACCTTGAAATCCATAACATCAGCCCACTCATTATCGGTATAAGCACGCTCATTCAGTGCCGCGTTCGGGTCGCGCAAAACATGATCGCAATGTCGGCAATAACGCGCGGTTGGGTCGTTTTTAGTACCACATCCATCATCAAAAATACGGATTCCATGCTTGTCAAATCCACAGCGGATGTAGCTGAAAAACTCCTCGCAACGACCATCTGGCGACAATGCATCTTTGCCAATGCAGCGACGCGCATATGGGCTGTTCATTGTCCCGCATTTCGGACACGGAACCTGTTCACCACTGCGTTTTGAACGTTGCGCTTCAGCTTCTTCCAGAATCGGGTCTTCATACAGCTGACCAAGCTCAAACATCGTACCTGAGAAATCAAGAACCAGATGGTCTTCTTTATGATACCCGGCATCAATTTGCTCTTTCTTCAGCAGGCGCATACCGCGACCAAGCAACTGAACAAGAAGGGTGAGTGACATTATTTTTCGCAATATGCAGCTCGTATCCCATAACGGTATATTCACGCCAGTGGTAAGTGCGGCTATCTGGAATGTGAATTTTTTGCGACCGGTGTATGCATCCTTTAGAGCCTTCCTTCTGGCTTTTGACCCCATATCTTCTGTAACTATTGAATAACTTCCTTCAGGCAAATATTTTGCCGCCTCCTGACAATGCTTTTTACCAGCACATGTAATTAGCACTCCGTTCCTGTTTTTAGTCAATTCCATAACCTTAAGCATGATTTTCTGCGTCAACGTACCTTGCTCAAGAATTTCTTTTTGCATCTGCTTGAGCTGCTCGGCGGTAAAGTCCTGAGTGCCATCAACATCTGAACCATGAAAATCTGAAAGGTCATAATGCAGACTATCAACATCATGAAGACCAAAAATTGTTGGCACAAGAAAACCGTTTTCAACCATGTATTTGGTGTCTATGTTGATAATCTCCTTCTTCCAGAAAGCGCCTTTTATTGATGTAGTTCCGCGAAACGGTGAGCCTGTATAACCTATTATTCTCAACTCATGGCCGTGCTTATCTTTGCACCTTTTCATTAGCTCATTAATTATCACTGCATACTGCGTATCACCATTATTAACAACATCAATGTCATTAACCATATGATTTTCATCGATAAGCAGGAATCTTGGGCAAAAGTCAGAGAGCGCACCTTTTGCAATAACATTCCCTGACTCATCCTTTTTATCAAACAAAGCATTTACAACGGTACCCTCGGAGCCACAGATTATTGGGTACATAGAACTTTTCCTGCCCAACGAAGCACTGAATAGTGAGTTTCTAACACCAAGCGCCCATAGCTCTTCCGCATCTTGCTCCACTATTTCGCCCTGTCTTGATAAAATCATCCCTGAATATCCCATTTCCTGAAAACGCTTTGCTATCATGGCAATCATCAGTGACTTTCCGCTACCGACGCTTGCTGTTACATAGCTCGGGCCAACATAATGACGAATCACATCGCCAGTTAACTTATATATCAACCACTGATAGGGTCTTGGCTCAATATCACCAGTATCCAGAAAAGATTTCAGCAGATTAATATCAATCTCTGAAATCATCTTGTCTATTTTATGCGTCATAGCAACTAACCTTTGTTGATGTTTCTACGTCAGTTAGCTTATACTCAATCTACACCAACAATCAAGGGTCAATTTATGAGATACGACTGGAAGGACATTGAACCAAAAATGCTTGGAAATTGGCAGGCTGCCATCATGTCTATCGTCAATGTGGATAGCAGAGTTTTCAATGGCAAGCACCAGCCATGCCCGTCATGCTCAGGAAAAGACAGGTATCGCTTTGATGATAACTTCGAAACAAAAGGCGATGGCGGCGCAATATGCAATCAGTGTGGTTCAGGTAGCGGCATGAACTGGCTGATGAAACTCTCCGGCATGAACTTCCCCGAAGCACTGGAGGCGCTTGGTGGATTCCTGAATATGCACCCACGCGAAAAGCTGGAGGCAATCAGGAAGGAACTGCCGAAGATAAATCACAATGACGACTTCATCACAGAGCAGGAAGTCGCCGCAATCATGTCTAAAACGGCGCGTGTCGCGATGAATGAGTGGACTTTGATAAATGGTATTGGTTGCGACGTTAACGTCGTCAGAGGTAAATCTGGAGAGCTTATTGCGGTTGAGATGATGCGCACTGACACAATGAAGCCGTGCAACGTGGCATTCATTGGCGTGGATGGTGATGCATTCAGAACATTTTATAAAGCAGGGTACAATAAAGACTCAGCCATAAACGGCAAACTCACGCGTGGCGCGATAAGCACAATCGGAGAAGACAACGGGAAGTTCATTTATCTGGTGTCTGATTATGCCGATGCTTGGAAGTGCCATTACTTCACTGGCGCTCACGTCTGGTGCAGCTGGTCTCCGGAAAACATGTGGGAAGTGGTGCGTTCTGTTAGCGATGAGACTAAAGCACGGTTACGCTGCATAGTTAATTATAAATTTGACGAACTTTGCGCTGCGGAAAACGCAGGTCTTCCGGTGATGTTGCCTGACGATTCCGACACAATCAGGATGGCAAAGAGAATCAGAAGAAAGATTTATGACGCTGGCGAGTTGATAGAGACAATGTCAGTCAGTAGATAAAAGAAACCCTCCAATCGGAGGGTTTTTGTATAAATCACGCTAACAAAGCCCGAGCCTTCTCCTTTCCTCGAGAAGTGCATATTCTGGATTGCTGGTTTTCCTGTAGAGAGCATCCTTCAGTATCAAAATCTCTTTCGTTGTTGCCGCCACTCCTGAGACAACAGGCTCTCCGAACAAGTCAGAATCACTCAATGACTCAAGTTTCACCATGTCGTTAAAGTAATCGTCTTTTTTTGTCGCATGAAGCGCCATCAGATATGGTTTATTTCTCTTATTCTTCACCCAATACACACGGTTAACGCCATCAAGATAACCGCAACTCATTGAGCGAGACACAAACTCTCGTGAGAGGCCAAGTGCAAACTCGCCAATATCGACACCAGTTTGCTCAGCCATTCTTTTGCACTGCGCATTTTTGACAAAAAATTGCTCAAGTTGAAGTCTTGTGAAGGTGGCATTTTCTTCGCAGAATTTAAATATTGATGTTTTCATGTCCATCACCGAATGAGTTCAGGGTTAACATAAACATTACTGTCAACAACGCATACCATGTTCATGCTCTCGAGCTTTGGAAGCAATTGCTCTTTTATTTTTTTCGAAATTCCGCCTTGCGCCCTGAAAGGTTTAACTTTCCTTGCTTTTTCAAGCACCCTTGACATACTTACACGACCTTTAGACTGCCTTGCGAGTTCTATCGTTATTTCTGATAGTTTTTTTAGTTCAACTTCCTCACCAGCAGACCCGGATGATGTTGTAGCTGCAACGTATGATTCAATTAACTCGCCAAAAATAGCGAGTGCCTCTTCTGCTGTCTCAGCAGATATAACCTTTGATTTCTCTTCTCGACCGTCAGGTGAGAACCAATTGCGTATTACATGAAGCACTGAAGCAATCCTTACAACCTGCTTATCCATCTTCCCGATCATGCCCCTTAGCATTGAGTGACCATAAAGACCACCATCAGCCATGTGAGGTTCTGCTTGTTGCCTTGCTGAATAAATTGCCATTATTGCCTCCTGGTCAAGAGACAAAACAACCTTATCTTCAGTCATGATGTTGTGAATGAGCTTGTAATATTGAGACGTCAATTCCTTATCAATCGGTGTATACGCTGGCGTTCCATCCTCATTTATGAACACACGCTGACCAAGCATTGATTTTTCACGTAGCAGAAGGAATCGCTCACTAACACCATTAGACCTTTCGCCAACCTGCATAATTGAAAGAACGGTTTCATCCTGAGCTATAACATTTATGCACCCGTTGGCAACAAACGAAAGGTTGTTTGAGCCATTCGCTCGCGCTGAAGAAACATATTCCATATCCCATGCTTTAAGTACTGTCTCGCAGCTTGCTGTGGAATTTGCATTTGAATAAGTAAGACCAAGCAATGTGTTAACAGCAGTAGCCTCAGCAGAAATAACAGCGAATGACCCCTGAAGAGCGTTAAGTCTACTCAAACCTTCAGGTGTTGAGTCTGTCACCGGGAAGACAATATCACCGAGTTTTTCAATCTCGTTTTCCAGCTTTTCCTTGTCTTCGTACATGATAGCCAGTGCGGTTTTGTTTTGTTCTGCTTTTATCTCCCTCTCAATCTCGCGTAGCTTGGCTAATTTTCTTTTTCTCTCCTTTCTTCTTGCCTCATTAATTCTCTCATTCTCGCAAACAAGAGGAGCTGTAGAGTATTGGTTTACGGAACTCTTACCTGTTGATGGTGGTTGGCTAATGACAACATACAGTGATGTTGGTTGTTCGCTACCGTGATAATTAACAAAAAATCTACCAAGCATGGCTGCTGAAACGCTGCCCAAAAAATTCAAATATGCAGAAGAAGCTGGAAACTGTATTGATTTGGCAACATTTCTTGATAACTTACCAACAACATCAACATCGTTACCAATGCATACGTTTGTATATCCAGCATCATTATCATCAAAATCCTTCGGTGAATGCCAGTAGTGCTGTGACGCTCCATATCCATTTGCTTCTATTGCAACACTCAGTACAGACCGCTTGCTTTTTGCTGCCATCTCAACAATATCTTCTGGCATTAGCTTTTTCTCAAACACAGAGTGCTCCTTATTTGATGCGGGTAATTTTCAATTCGTCTTCGCGCAGGCGAGTGACAAACATTAGCGAGTGATCGTTTGCTGCTTTGTTCAGTGCAGCTCTGACACCTGCAACAGTCATGCTCCTTTCTGATATTTCACCTAACGTAATAACGCATTCACCACCAACATCTACGCAGCGAACTTTGTCCCATACAAATTTCATGCTTGAGCCTGCCCGGTAATCTTTCATGTCAAATCCTCATTCTGGAATCTGTATATTACTATATAGAAAACCATGACTCACTTCAACATTGCCGCGCGTAAACCACAAAGATAATGGATAGCACGAATTGCTAAAATTGACACTTCCTGTTTATGAGTTTCATGGTATATTTCACTCATCATCACGTAAGTAATTGAGCTTAAAAAGAAAAATCACAAATCCCGCCCAAAACGCCCTAAAAAATCGGACAAAACATTCCAGATAAAAATCAATAAGTTACAAATTCTCAGCCCATTCTAGCCCACAAAATGGGCGAAACATTTCTCATTAAATTCAATTAGTTAACTGATTTTCGCCCATTTTTGATTGGAGGGGGTATATATACATTGTGTAAGAGAGAAAAATAGTAGATATGAAATGAATGTATATATGGGGTATGGGCAAAATGGGCGAAAGGTATTATATGAGCGAAAACGAACATAGTTATCAAGCATGATATATAGATATAAGTAAGTATAAATAACTAACAATATTAATAACTTACATATATACTTACTTATATCTTATATGCACATATACAGCTCAAAAAATGAGCAAAATTTTCGCCCACAATTTAGGGCGAACATAGGGCGAAGGTGGGCAAATTGGGCGTAACGGAAAATCACTGCGACAACTTAAAATACCGTTGACGTAGAATCGCAACTGATGTAGATTGAACTCATCGAGACGAACGAGGGTGAAAGGATGAAAGAGGAAAGCACGTACAGTATCGACCAGATGAAATTGTTCAGCGATATATGCATGGCATTGTCACAACAGGTTCCAAGCCTGCCTGCTGATATGCGCTCAAATGCGATCATTGATGCGGCAAACATGATTTGCGAGGCTTATGCGATGAGTGAAGATGAATATAAGGCTTCGAAGAAATGACAGGCGCATCATTCGAGCTTATCGCCAGTCTGGTTATTGTGGCGTTCATTATCATCGCAGTGGCAGTTTCTATATCAGGGTATAAGGAGTGACAGAATGAGCAACTGGCATAACGAGCACATCATGCGATGGTATCGTCGCCGCATTAAGGCAATCATTAACTCTTACGAGGTGCAATAAATGGCAAAGACTATCTATCGTCGCGAGAAACTGGAACAAGAACTCGGTCACGTTGGCGCTCAGAACTTCATGAGCAAGCAGGCACGCAATGCAATGGAATCTATCCGCGTAAATCGCGTTGTGCGCGTGTTTAATGGTGAAGGCAAGCGAAGAGTAATGGATGAGCTGATTATCGTGTTTTGACATCGATTCAGCTCTATTATTTTAATGGTGATGATATGGCAAAAGTAAAAACATACGAGTTCTGGTTTGTGCAGAATAAAATGTATGCAAGCAAGACAATCAAGCGAGTGCGCTGGTGGAATAAGTGGTTAATCATGTCAGGTTGCATAGTGCTGGCAAGGTGCAAATTCAAAGCGATTGACATCACAGATGATGATGCGCTCAAAATCGCAAAGATTGAGTTTGAAGAAGATGGCTATTACGAAGAAATTATGGGGATTAAGGTATGAGTGAAGTTAAGCGTTATGACCTTGTTGGTGACATGGATGGAAATTGCAACCTTAACGAAGCCAGAATGGAACTTTCGGCTGATGGTATTTATGTAAGGCACCGTGACTATGCAGCACTAGAAGCTAAATGCGCGGCGTTGGCGGCGGAGAATGCAGCATTGCGATCTAATGCTGCGGAACTGGTACATGAAGCGTCAAAAATTTACTCGGCATATAACTCCACTATCACAGAGCCTGATGGGTATTTTATGGACATGCAGACATTGCATGAAATGCAGTGCATAGAAACCCCAGCCACCGATGCTTTCCTGGCTGAAGTGCGTGCGCAGGGGGTAGAGATGTTTGCTTACCATCTGTTGTGCCCAGACCTTGATGGCATTATCCGTGACTTTGCTGCCCAGCTTCGCAAAGGAGGCAACCAGTGAGCGAAATTAATTACCAGGCACTGCGTGAGGCGGCGGAACGTGCAATTCCAGCAATGGAACGCCTGTTAATGTTGCCAGCTGATGATGATTTGTTAAGTGAACAGGAACTTAAAGATTACGGTGTGGATATTGATGCGCTCAACGCCTTCAAATTTCTGGCCGGACCAGAAACCGTGCTGGCACTACTGGATGAACGGGAAAGGAACCAGCAATACATCAAACGCCGCGACCAGGAGAACGAGGATATTGCGCTAACGGTAGGGAAGCTGCGCGTTGAGCTTGAAGCAGCAAAATCAAAACTCAACGAGCAGCGTGAATATTACGAGGGAGTAATCGCGGATGGAAGTAAGCGCATAGCAGAACTGGAGTCTGCATTAAATCGCTATTATGAGTTACCTGACGTTTATGATATGGCGATAAAGCAATCCGAAAGCCTGGCTAAAAGTGAATAACTACCCGTTCATATTAATTATCAGTGCGCTCTATGTGGCGCACGCTTTAGTGGAGATGTATTGATGAGCAACATGTATATTTATCATTACCACGCCATAACAAAAGGTGGGGCGGCTTCAATGTCAGGGATTGCTCAGCTTAACTTCAGGATTAAATCACAAGAAGACCTTGAAGTGCTGAAGGGTTTAATTGATCGTGATGGATTCACAGTCCATGCAGTTACATCTCTTTCATATCTCGGACGGGAGAATGACGAATGACCAGACACCAAAGACGCCGCTACACCACTGGCGCTAAAATTTTCCTTGCTGTTTATGCGTTGGCGCTCGTAGCAGCTATCGCAGGAGTTGTGCATTATGTTTAACGACATTAGTGACGCAATGCAAAACATGTGGGAACGCTACTGGGATAGCATGAAGACCTGTCACTACATGATGGTACAGATAGGTAATTACATTGAGGTTGTTCCTGATACTGGTGTTCACGACATTAAGTGCATGTGCTCAACGAGGGATTATGCTAATGCAAACAACTAAACAAAAAGTCTGGCACCTAGCAAAGCAGCACGAACTGGACGATTTTATCGCGAATGTGGCAAAGACATTCCCCGATGCGCTTGAAGTCGTTCATGTGCAGACGCGAAATGAAAACGCATGGTGCTATGCTGGCAAGCGTGATAATGATGGTGTACAATAGACGCATAACCACCATTGCTTCACTCATATCATCACCCAACCTTTAACCCGCCTTGTGCGGGTTCTTTTTTATCTGTGTTAAACTAACAATATCGAAATACGAAAAGACGAAAAGAAATGGCTAATCCAAACCCTGTAATGAAATTTTCATCTGAATACCAGCCTGCTGGTAGAGGATTAAGCTACAGAAACAGGCTCATTGAAGCATTGAAGCGTTGCGGACTCGGCGAGGAGGAGTTTCTTGACGCGTTCATCAGGACTTCAATCAGGATGACCGAGGATAACCCGACTCAGGGTGTGCAAATGCTGAAGGAAATATTCCTGCGCATCAGCCCAGTGCAAAAAAGCATGGCACCTCCGGTTAATTTTAAATACCGCAAAGATGCCACGCCAGTCGAGCAGATAGAGGACGTCATTCAATCTGTCTCCAGTGGAGAGCTTCCAATTGATGTTGCGTCTCAGGTTGTGTCTATGATTAAGGTTGGTCTTGACGTGAAAGAGTTAACCGAACTCGCCGCGCGCCTTGAGCGGCTGGAGAAATTGCTGGAGCAGCAACAGTAACTGATTTATAATAATTAATGCGGCTAGGGGGCACCCGAAAAGCGACTCATCACCGCCTGCCGCATTCACTCCAATGATGCCCTGATGAGGAATCTATATATGCTTACGCAAGCAGAATTAAAACACATCCTTGATTACAATCCTGACACCGGAATTTTTACATGGAAAAACCCACACAAGCAGGGGAGGGCCAAACCCGGGAAGCCAGCAGGAACAATAAAATTATGCGGCCCCGTTGGTAGCAAACGACCGTATCACTATATTCATAGTGGAAGAAAGTGGTATAGATCGCACAGGCTGGCTTGGCTTTACATGACTGGTAGCTGGCCTGAAAAAGAAATAGACCACATAAACAACAATACGCTTGATAATCGTTTTGTTAATCTGCGAGAGGCTGACCATCAGCAAAATGGTTACAACAAAAAGCTACAGGCAAACAACACATCAGGGGTTAAGGGTGTGTATTGGGATAAATCAAGATGCAAGTGGATGGCAAGATTAAATATAAATGGCAGGATGGTTAACCTTGGCAGGTTCGCCAACATTGAAGATGCAGTCAAAAAGATAATGGAAGAAAGAGAGAAAAATCACGGGGAGTTTTGTAATCATGGCTAGAAAAAGACTCTCAAGTGTGGCAATCGAAAAACTTGAACAGGTAGTTGGCAACTCAACTGCAAAGCCTGAGTCTGCTGTGTTTGGCATTGTTGATAAACTTCTTGCTGATGGAACGCCTAATGTTATAAAGCGTCTGAAAATTACAGCAACAGGTGTCTCAGAAACAAACGAAGAGCCAACAATTCTGATACCAAAGCGAATGGAGCTGCTGCTTTATCCTCGCCGTTTCAAAGTGTTCTATGGAGGTAGGGGCAGCGGAAAGACGGCTAACGTTGTTTCTTACCTTATAGAAAAGGCAAGATTTCGCAACAGCCGCGTCGGATGTTTCCGTGAGATACAGAACTCAATCAAAGAATCAAGCTATGCCGAACTGGTTGATGAGATAAACAGAAAAGGCCACGCTCAGGAATATCGTTGCGTTGATGGTGAGATAACTCACCACACAACTAAATCAAAGTTTGTTTTTCGTGGCCTTTGGCGAAACATAACCGCAATCAAGGGCATGGCTGGCCTTACAGATGTATTCTGTGAAGAATCAGAAAACATCAGTCAGGTGTCATGGGATACGCTGATTCCAACAGTTCGCGCCGCTGGATCTGAAATTATTATTGTTTTTAACCCAAATAAAGAGACAGACCCGACGTGGACTAACTTTGTTGAGCCTTACATCGACAAGATGGTTGATGGCATATATCAGGATGATGACATCGTTGTTGTTAATGTTAACTACGTCCACAACCCGTGGTTCACGGAAGAACTTAAACAACACATGAACCAGATGAGGGCGGTGGATTATGATCGCTATCTGTGGGTGTATGAAGGGTTATTCAACAAGCGTTCCGAAGAGGCCGTGCTTGGCGGGAAATGGCAAACGCTGGACTTCGAGCCATCTCCAGAATGGGGAGGTCCATATTATGGCATTGACTTTGGTTTTTCTCAGGATGCAACCGCAGCAACAGAATCATATGTAGAAGATTTGGGAGATGGGCGCAGAAATCTATATATCTATCGTGACTTTGCAAAGGTTGGGCTTGAGATAACTGACACGCCGGAAGCGATGCGCTCAGCATTCCCAAATTCAGAGAAGTACAGATGGTATGGGGATTGCGCAAGGCCTGAAACAATAAGCCATATACGCCGATCTGGATTCGATATTCATCCGTGCGCAAAATGGCCGGGAAGCATTGAGGACGGTATTACGTGGCTGCGTGGGTGTGACAGGATTTACGTACACTCAAGATGCAAGCACGTCATTGAAGAGATGACAATGTACAGCTACAAGGTTGATAAGTTAACGGGGAAAATACTCCCTGACATAGTTGATAAATACAATCACGCGATTGACAGTTTACGCTATGGCCTTGGTGACCACATCGTCCAGCGCGGTAGCGGAATGCTAATCCGGCGCAGGCGATAAAAATAAAGCCCTCAGTCGAGGGCTTTTCTTATTCCGTTATTCCATAATCTGCGAGGTTAACTCTTCCCTTGTAATGCTTTGCGGTTTCTTTCATCTTCTCCACATCTATACCAACAATTACCTCGTGTGAGTGATTTCCATGATGACACTTAAAGCGCTCTATTGCCTCTTCTCTTACTTTCTTGTTAACTCTTGGTCTTGTATGGCTCATGCTGGATACTCCACTCTTTCCATAACTCCATTTCGTACATACATATCTATGTCGTCTTTTGTCATTCTCGTGTTATCGGCGTTGTCTTTGTCACGACAAATAAAAACCAGACCATTTTCTGGCGCAAACAGATATGTGCTGCCAGTTATTTTTGATTTGTATGCTTCAAACATCCCATCACCTCACGTAAGCATTTCCAACTGGGTTCAATCTACATCACCAACATATCTACGTCAACATTTATTATTGTTGTTGATAAATCTTCACCACCACACTTGACCAATCTACACCGAGCGCATAGTATATCTACATCAGGCTTATCGGAGATATCACTATGCGCAGCTATGCAGGATTCACGCAGGAGGAAAAAGAGCAAGTTTATTCACTGGCACGGGCTGGTGTGCCTGATGAGGTGATTTGCCGTCGGTATGACATCGACGAGGACTTCCTGCTGCGCGTCATTGATGATGTTTTCGTTAATCTGCAGGAGAAACGCGGGTATAAGGGTATCTGCTGCAAGAATGATTTTTTGAGAGGGTGATGTGATGATTATTGAAAAATCAAATGGTAATGGGGAACTTGAGATTTTTTCATACAATATGGCTGGCTATGATGATGATATCAAAATCTTTCAAGATGGCAGAGATGAACTTACTATAAGCAAACGTCAGGCGGTGGAGTTGATTGATATTTTGCGAGAGTTTGTTAATGGCGAGGAGATTGAGTGATGATGAATACCAAGCAAAGATACAGGATGGGATATTGCGATTGGCTGAAGGAGACTGTTAGTGATTTTCTTGATAAGAAAATGCTGGCAGACATGGTTTATGGCTTATTGTGCCTCCTGCTGCTTATCTCTTTCCCTGTTTCAATGCCGATGGTTGCTGCAATAAGAATGATAGTAACCAAGCGGAATATTAGAAAGCGGTATGGTCGCGATGAACTGATGAAGGATTGAGTGATGAGCGTTTATTTTATTCATGCTGAGGTGCTTGATGGTGGTGATGTTGTTACCAAGGTTTGCGCGACAGCCACAACATCTAACGCCAATGAAGCGTTCGATTGGTTTTTGGGTTGCGAATTGGTTGCAAAATACGAAATAAAAGGCTACGACGTTATCATTGATAAATTGGAAAAGGTGGAGTGATGGACAGTAAACATCTTCACGAGATGGCTGTTGAACTTAGAAAAAGGTTTGAGAGCATCTGGCTTGATAACCTTCATGAAATCAGTGATAAGCGATATCATATTTACGCAAAATGCAGAGGACTGGTGCTCGGTGATAGGATGGAAAATGCCGTGTTCCATCATGGAGATGACATAATGCACAGGCGAGCCTTCGACTATTGATACCATGCTATAATCCCATCCAATGTGATGGGATTTTTTTATTGGTGACATATGTCCAAAATTGATGCATTAAACGCCTACATTCGCGACCGCGTGGCGAATAATAACCGGGCTATTCAGCAGCAACGGTTTTGTGCTGGCGGGAAGAATCTTGACCAGAAGCATGATAGACTTTGGCAGGAGTGCGGCTACCCACAGGAAATCACCGCCGAGATGTTCCGTTATGCCTATGAGCGACATCCAGCTGCCGCCGCTGGTATTAACCGCATTATTAATAAATGCTGGCAGAAATATCCGGAAGTGGTAGAAGATGGCGAGGATGACAAGAACTCAACGTCGTGGGAGTTGTCCATCAATGACATGATGAAGCGCGCATACCCATTCATCAAAGAGGCTGACAAGCGCAACGCCATCAACCGCTATTCCGCCGTTATCCTGCAAATCCGCGATGGTAAGCAATGGAGTGAGCCGGTAGACATCACCAAAACACGCCGCATTAAAGATAAATCCATCGTCCGCTTTATTCCGGTATGGGAGGAGCAGCTCAAAGTCAGTGCGTGGAATAACGACGAAACCAGCGAAGACTACGGAATGCCTGAGATGTACGAATATCAGGAAAGCGCCGTGGAAGACTTCGACAGCGACGGCAAGCCTGAGCGTTCCGTGCAGATTCACCCTGACCGCATCATCATTCTGGCTGAGGGCAGCTTCGATGGCAGTATGTTCAGCGGCATCCCAATGCTGCGTGCTGGTTACAATAGCCTTATCGACATGGCTAAGGTTTCCGGTAGCTCAGCAGAAGGGTTCCTGAAGAATGCCAGTCGCCAACTGGCTGTTAACTACACGAAGGATAACGTAACGCCAGCAAGCCTTGCGCAGTCAATGGGTGTCGATATCGAAGAGCTAACCGACATCATGAATGAGAACATTGAGGCGCTAAACTCAGGTATCGACGCAGCTATGTTCACAATGGGCGCGGATGCAAAAGTTCTCGCTGTTACTCCAGCCGACCCGAAACCAACATGGGAGGTAGCCGCCAACCAGTTCGCTGCGTCAATGGCGCTTCCATTCACCGTCATTTTTGGGCAGCAAACCGGACGCCTTGCAAGTGACGAAGACAAGATGCAGGAGGCAATGACTGCCAAACAGCGCCGAGAAACATGGGTTGATTATGTCATTTCAATGTTCGTTGAGCGCATGATTCAGTTCGGCATCGTCGATAAAGCCCCGGCAAACGGCTACAAGGTTAAGTGGGATGACCTGCTGGCACCGTCAGAGCTGGATAAAGCGGAATTGCTGTCCAAGCTCGCCACTGCGAATAAGTTGTTCTTTGATGCTGGTCAGTCTGCGTTACTTACCGTCGATGAGGCTCGCGGCATGGTGGGTATGGAGCCGATTGAGCTTGAAGAAAGCTATCGCGAAGACACGCCGCCGGAAGACGAAAATGAAGATACTACGGTTTAATGCTCGCCTTCCCCAACCTCGCATATCGCAGAGTCTGACCGACCCGTTAGGCGCTGCGGCTCGCCTGTCAAAGATGGATAAGGTGATAATGCGCAAATACAGACAACTCAGGACTCGTGCGCTTGAGTTATTTCGCACTATTCCGAGCAGTCAGGCTAACGCAGAATCAAGCGGCCTGTATTTCTACGATTTCAGTAGTGCGCGTGCCGCCACATTCATGGATGAGTTGCAGGCGATGATTGACGAGATTCTGCTTGAAGGTGACGACTTTGGTCACGGTAAAATGTGGTCTAACGTGTTCATTGGGGATGCATATCAGGCCGGAACTCAGAAGGCTAACTCTGAGTTGTCAAGTCTGTCTCCGGTTTATGCAGAACAAAGGCCGATTGCTACGATACTCTACAGTGAGCCTTATCTGAATCGGCTCCAACTGGCCTATGCCGCTGGCTATTCCGACTGGCGCGGATTGAGTGATTACTCCCGCCAGCAACTGGCATCTGTCATCATGGAGGGCATTGCCCGTGGCGCCAATCCTCGCGATGTTGAAGCTGATATCGTCAAGCGTGTCGGTGTGTCTCACAGCTACGCGAAACAGATAGCGCAGACTGAAATCACCGGAACGCTACGGCAGGCAAACAGAAGGGAAGTCATTGAGGCGCGCGAAGAATTGGGTATTGAGACGGTAATGCTGTGGCAGTCAGCATTGATGCGCACAACCCGCCAGACGCACGCGGCGAGACATGGACGGTTTTACACGCCAGAGGAAATTGACACGTTCTATAGTGAGAATGGCAACAGATACAATTGCCACTGCGCACAAACACCAGCACTGTTAATGGATGGTAAGCCGGTCATTCTTGAGTCGTCGCAGGAAAGGCTTGATAAGCAGCGAGAGGCGTGGCAATCAACCAACAAAAAGCCCTCTAAGTGAGGGCTTGGTTTTATCTTATCAACATGCACAGAGTAAATATTATTATCGCATAGCACAATATCTCTACGACGCTGAATATGGTTTTAATCATCCAGTTTCACACCGGGAATTTTGCCTGCCGCTATGGCGTCGTAAATGATTTCGTATTCGCTATAAATCCAGTTATTACCCTCGTCAGCTGCTCTCTGCATTGCTTCTACTGCTGCATCACGCTTCATTTCTGCTTCTGTGCGGAGTGGGCGGAATTCATAACTTCCTTTACCAAGAGTGGCAGCCTCTTTCCCTGCCCAACCAAATGCAACGCCGCAATCAACACCAACGCAGCGGAATAAAAACCACTCAGCACTATCTGATTCTCTGTATTTAGCCTCACACTCACACCCAGCTGGCGGAAGACCTTCGCCGTTCCATGCTGGCTTTTGCGACAAGGCGAACACGGATTTGTATTGATTGCGAGTTACCATATTCTCAATGGACACATCTAATCCGGATGGTCTGCAATTATCCGCAATAATTCCAGTCCTAAACAGCAACTTAGCTGATGATCCGGTCCACGCATAAATCTCTCCATCTTGGTCTTGATGAATGCTGTCTACACCATCAGGCCATCCGCCACGCTTAGGTAATTCTTGAGCTAACAGGTCGATAAGTTTCATTTTGTTTCTCCATCAGAAAGTATTTCTTTATATTCACCCTCAACCTCGTACAGCTCACCCAGCTTAAATACCTCATACGAGTTTTGACCGCCTTCTCGCCATGCGTGAACCTCATTCAGTTTTTCAGCCACCGCATTAGCCTCCTGTTTAATTGGATAAACAGCAACGACATTTGATGAGACGCCGCATTCGATACAACCAACATTAAATACAAGCCACATAATTATTCCCCCAACGCCTTATTAACCGCCGCACGCGCATTATCCAGAGCACGACGCTTGCTTGATGTTGTCCAGACTTTTCCTGAGTTGTCGTCGTAGATTTCCAGTAGTCTCTGGAGTGAGGATAACAGGTCAGGAGATGCTGCAAGCAAAAAGCCATTAGCATCCGCAGTTGACTCATCAAGCCATGACGTGACGGTGCAAATGTGTCCATCTCTGTCGCCTTCATAAACATTAAATGTCTCATCAAAAAACCACGGACCTGGCGTACCTTTAAATTCTTCCATCACCAACCTCACTTAATATATTCAATGATTTCGCATTCCCGCATCTGCACCAGACCAAATGGTGCAACCACTTTTCCGCACGGACGGATTTTGATTTGCTCAAGATTGAATACTCCGCAGCGTCCGTTTTCTTTGAATTTGACCATTACCATAATTAATCACCGTAATGGAATGTTGAGCTTTTCGCTAAAACAACCTTGTTACCGCGAAAAACCTCATGATTTATGCCGTTATCATCAGTAATAAAATACATGCCATCACAATTGCGCTGCTTTAGTTCGTAGCTATTCCCGACGGAAAAATAATCGCAAGGGCCGCAGTTGACGCAAGTAACCAAGCCTTCATAGTAAATAGTCATCTTCATCACCTCACTCATCATCTGATGTAGATACTATGCATCATCACTCAATCTACGTCAACACCATTGTGATAGAATTAATCATCATTTGAACGGGAGGTATAATGAAACTATCGCAACGTGGCATGGAGACGTTTAGAGTCACCGATGCCGTGGATATATCGCCTTACATCACCACTGAGACAACACAGAATCAGTTTGATGCACTGACAAGTATCGCCACCGACATCGGCATTGATGCTTTCCGAAAATCAACGCTCCTGAAGAAACACAACCTTCGCTGCTTCTCATGTGTCGTTGCGCATTTCATCGTGTGGGGCGAGAAGACCGACAGCAAAGCAAAACGTAAAGCTGAAAAAGAGGTTTACTGGTATGGCTATTAGCAAAAACATGAAGGCTTTTCTTGACATGCTGGCGTACAGCGAGGGTACGGATAACGGGCGACAGAAAACCAATAATCATGGCTATGATGTGATTGTTGGCGGCTCACTGTTTACTGACTATTCCGATCACCCGCGCAAGCTGATTGGCCTGCCTAAGCTGGGCATCAAATCCACCGCAGCAGGGCGCTATCAGGTGCTGGCTAAATTTTATGATGCGTACAAAAAGCAATTACGTCTGCCGGACTTCTCCCCAGCATCACAGGACGCTATTGCAATGCAACTAATCCGTGAATGCAAAGCCACCGCTGATATTGAGGCCGGTCGCATTGTTGATGCTATCCATAAATGCCGCTCCCGCTGGGCCTCATTGCCGGGCGCTGGATATGGTCAGCATGAGCAGAAACTGGATAAGCTGATTCAGGTATACAGAGATGCTGGCGGAGCTGTGGCATGAAAAAGCTAAGCAACTGGTTCATTGGTGTCTGGCTTTCATTTTGCTCGTACCTTGAGCTGTGGCCTGACTCCATGACGCATGTATGGATGTTTATGCCAGATGACCTAAAATCCGAGATACCAGATTCGGTAGTCAAAGGGATAAGCTATTCTGTACTCGTGCTATCAATGTTCGGTAAGATGCATTCTATGAATAAGGCGAATAAGAGGTTAAAAGATGAAAGCAAGAATGCGTGAAATACATAAATTGATGAAGATGCGGGGTGGCTTTTACTTTGCATACCAGACCACCAAGGGATTGCACTTCATGACCAACTGCATAGCCCACCCTAACTTATGGCTGACTGGAGTTTCGAGAAATGGAAACAGTACTCAGTAGATACTGGCGACCGCTGGCAATTATTATAATTGTTGCTGCTGGAGCGCTGTGGGCGCGTAGCGAAATCATCAGCTATGGCGACCAGCGATACGCAGAAGGCAAAGCTCAAGCAATCGCAGAACAGAAAGCCGCAGATGAAAAAGAGGAGCAACGACGCAATGCAGAACTGCAAAAGATTCAGGCTGACGCACAGCAAAGGATTGATGCTGCGCGCAATGATGCTGTTAATGCTGCTGCTAAGTCTGGCAGGTTGCAGCAACAAATCACCAATATCCGCAAGCAGCTCGTCGGATATTCCACCGCTGAGTCCATTGGCAATCCAGCCGCAGAAACCGGAGTTTTGCTTTCAGACGTGCTCAGCAAATCTGTCGAAAGAAATCGACAGCTGGCAGATTATGCTGACATGGCAAGAGAAGCAGGATTAGCGTGTGAGGCGCAGTATAATTCGCTGCGCAATAAAAAAACCCCGTGATGGGGCTTTGTTTTACAGGTCATTAAGCCTGTCGACAATCTTGCTTCCGGCGCTCTCAAGGTCTTTATCTTCAAAGCCATCAGCCCACGCCTGCTTGATACACTCCATTACCTGATTAAGCTCACCTTCAGTGAACTCAACAACATACCTTTTCTCTTCCATTTTTATCTCACTCATACAGTGGTTTAACCTAATACCCAAACATAACTGCATTCTGATGCTCAACACTACCAGCAAACACCAGATAGCGACGACCACGATTATCCGTAACGATGTAGGCGGACGGCTCACTCTGCTGGCAATGTTGCTGGTTCATCAGCAGATTCCTCGGTCATAGCTTCAACGATGCGCACCAGCGAACACTCAAGATTCGGTGCATTGTAATTACCCGCCAGAAAAAGGACGCTACCAGTGCTGATTAACACCTGCTTTGCGTTTGCCTGAGACAGATTCTGCACGATGAATTGCGCAGTTTCCGTGCCGATTTTTAGCACTGCGCTGCCGTCGCTGTTCAGTGATACCAGCTGTGCCGATGTATCAGCAATATTGGTAAAGTTCGCGTTTCGTTGCGCGATGGTGATGTCTGTGAACATATTAGCCCCTTACGTTTAATTTGATTTTTCCATCCACGTCGCGTGATGCACACTCAACAGTGATTGTTAACTTGGTAATCTCTTCGGCGTCTACATCAAGAATCAAGCGGACGCAACCACCAACGATCCTACCATCCTGATCAACAACGCGAATTTTATCATCAACTCTTTCAACGTGGAGCCAAACTTTGTCTTCATCACACCCATTATTGAGAATTGACATTATTTAATCTCTCCATTCAGTTCATTAACAATTAGCGTTGCATAGCCAGCAATATCTTTCCAACTGTCATCATAGGTCGGGTCGCCATTCAGAATGCGCCCAATCTTGTGCTGAATCATGTCGAGCGCCTCGCGTTGACTTGGCGTCAGGTTGTGCCAGCCATCCACCTCGCGCATCACATCTTTCAGTTCCTGCATGATGGTTGCGCCGTCTTTGAATTTACCGTAGCGACCGCCGCGTTCAGTGATGAGTTGCTCTGTTGCGTCAGCTTCCGTCGCGCCAATGCAAACGCTGAGGTCTTGTTCGTTGGCGAACGGTTCTCGGTGGGCAATAACAATATCCCCACAACCTTCAATCACATCAGTGCGATTGGCATAATACTTGCTTAGATAGAAAATCTCACCAGTCCTTCCTGATTTAACTACAAGGTAAGCCGAGTTATGGCCAGCAAAATCATCCTCACAGCCTTTCAGATATTTCCATTTTTTCATTTCATCGTCACCCGATTATTTTCATCAACATTGAAGTTGGCGCGAATTAAATCATACATGTCATTTTTAGACATATCAGCCAGCGCCACATAGCAACGGGCAAAGTAGCGAACATCGCGGAGTGTCAGCGGCTGACGCTTCTCCACAATGCTGGTGATAATGTCCATCGGCTCGCGTCGTGGTCTTGGCATATTTACTACTCCTTCTCGAAAAACATCTTGACGTTTCTACATCACTTAGTCAATACTTATTGACGTAGATTGTACCACAACGGAAAAGGTGATGTGGAAATGAGATACAAAGAAATAGCAGCGAGATACCAGAAAGAGGTTCGCGAGGTTATGGAGATTCTTAACGTTCGCGAGGATACCATTAAGTATGTGGAAACTGCCATGTGTTCACTGGCGCTTGAATCGGAGGTTGCAGGTCGTGAAAAGGCTGACGAACTTATATCTGCGCTGGTTTATAGTTCAACCAGTAACGGTTGAGGATGAAGGTTACCTGTGTGTTGAGCACGTTGTCATCAAATTCTACGGGAGAAATTATAAATGGCGCATGACGAACTGTATGAGCAATCGCTAATCCAGCGACTAAATGAGGTTGAGCGCACTCGCGAATGGCTGGAATGCGAACTGCGTGAGGTGCGCAACCGACTACAACACAAGCGCAGTCAGCAGAAAGACGTTATCGACTGGTCAGGTGATACGCCTAAATTTAACAACTTGGGAGAATGGGTAAAATGAGCGCACCACATATGCCGATGATGAATGATGAGGGATTGCTGGGATGTCCTTTCTGCGGTAGCAGCGATGCTTACAATGACAAAAACATTCATGGCTATTACGTTGCCTGTTCGCAGTGTGGTTGCGGTACTGATGAATGGCTTCATCAAGCATCAGCAGTGAAATCATGGAATACCAGAAACGGACATCTATACAATGCAGAAGACTTCAATCAGGCAGCAGAGGAACGCGAACATGGACTATAAATCACAAATTATGCGCGTGATTATCAATCATCCAGGGACGACGCGCGCATATATTGAAAAGCATTGCGGAGGAAAGCATTCAAGCACAACAACGCATCGTTTGCATGAGATGCTTGCGCTTGGATTTATTCGCCGTGAGAAGTCAGTGATTCGTGGTGGCAAGTGGTAGTACAAATATTTCATCTCTGATGATGCTGCTGGCATTGATGATGCAATCAAGTGCCATTTGCTTGATAACGCTGGCGCAGAGGTGAAAGAAATCAGCGTCGCAACTGGCATTGATTACCGAATCGTGAAAAGCCGCATCCGCATCATGTTTCATAACGATGATGTGACGCGAAGCTATGACCACCACAAGAAGCTATGGCGTTACTCATGGAAAGAAAAGGAGGTAAGTGTAAGCAATCTGTTTAATTCACTTCTTCGCAACGTAAGAGGTCGTTATGGGGAAAGCCAAACGCAAGAAGCAGGCAGCAGAGTATGAGCCATTGCCGCCATGCGAAATGTCAGGAATGCCGCAGCATGAGGATGTGATTCTCACCGAGGCTGAGTGGCGCAAGGTGGCAAGGGTGCAAATCATGTTCCGCAAACTTGCTGAGGACGTACTAAATGAGATGGGCTATTAAGCATAAATCCGGCAGAACTCTGTTTTTGACATCAGACGAGTTTATTGCCAATAACCGTAGAGAGATGGGCTGGATAGTGGAGGAAGTGAAGATGACGAGTAGAGAGCAGTTTGAGAAGTGGTTTAGTGAGAATTTTGACAGGCCATATTATTCCGATGAGGAGAGAGATGAATTAGAGGTTTATACGTTTCTGGCGTGGCGAGCATCGCGCGCGGCGATTGAGATTCAAGCGTGCCCATACCCAAACAATCACGGACCACATGTTGATGACTATTATCTCGAGCAAATTAATAACGCAGGCTTAAAGGTGAAAAAATGATTATCCAGTTAAACGACATTATGAAAGCAGACATTATTCAGCTTGAAGATTATGACATGCAGCTGGCGTTTGAAATCGAAACCGTTGAGCGTCAACTGCAGTATGATGATAAGAAGAACGATCGCGTATGGCATGAGAAAGCACTTAAGGCGCGCGACCACATGAAGCGCACGCGAGCACTCATCAAAACGCGACTCGATAAGCTGTATTTTGGTGAGGAAAGGATGCTTCACGGGGCGATTCTGGCACAAATCCGCAAGGAAATGCCGATTGGTAAGTTTATGTCATACGTTCATCGCGCAAAACAGGAGGCTGGGTTGGTATGATGCGCATGTATCAGTGCTACAGGTGTGGTGAGTCAAAGGATTGGTATAGATTTAACCCTGGTCAAAAATATTGGACTAGAAAGTGTATTCGTTGCGAGAAATCACCAGTGGGGGCAATGCCGGTTAGAGAGGATTCATCTCACGTGTTTCATAGTCGCAAGATAATGAGGGTATGTAAATGATTCCATTGCTTTGGATATTATCAGCTTACGCATTCGCAAGGGTATTTGAGGCTGACACTCTGTACCAGATGATTTGCTATGGCGCTCTGTTCTGCCTTTCAGGTGCTGCTCTTGCATTTATGGATGATGTAATTTCAGACTAACACCGTATATCTTTTGTTCATCATGGGCTGCTATCATTTAATCAGGAGGTAGCCCATGAACATAATCCCTATCACTTACTTTCTCACGCTCTACGCACTCACTGATTCGCCATTATTTGCACTGGCTACCGCCTCATGGTGCTATATCTCCCTGTGTTATAATTCGACCACAAAAAAAGGTGTCAAATGACACCTTTTATTTTCTATTTACTCCACTCTATTCTCATTTGTCCGCTATCCCATATCCTGCTTACACCTTCAGATTCGTACCATTCGCTCTGAGTCATGCCATTAGGTGCCTTGTTCCACTTTTGCCTTGATTCCACATGGTTTCCGTTAACAATCGCGAATCCGGGTTTTATGCTTACAGCTTTAAAGCCAGCTAAGAGGTATGATTTACCGGTAAACAAATCAAGGTCTACATAGCTGAAACACTTATCAAAACCAACAACTGATGAGCAGTGTTTTAGCATCTTTGTTAACCCCCCACGAACATTGCATTTAGATGCGAATCTAACTAACTCAACAGAATCTTTCCTTACTGTAAATGACATAACGGATACCAGTTCACCGCCACAAAATAAACCGAAGTGCCTACTGGCATTCCTCCCTCCCATAACATGGTATCTATCAAGAAAAGCCCTTGATTCAGATGGTGATACATCTTTAATGGTGCACTTTCTTGCGTCAACCTTCCTACTCTCAGATGCCCCCATGGCATTAATTATTATTTCCTCTACTAATTCGCGCTTATCTCTCCATATATCACTTCTTATGCTTATCAATCTCATCCCAGATGCTTCAACCATCTCTCTTTTCATTTTGTGATACAGCCTATCTTTCCCAGCCCTCTCCGAGTGCCAGTATGTGCCGTTTACCTCTATGGCTAATGATTTGGCTTTTGAGACTATATCCAGTTCATATGGTGCTATCGTTGCTCTATCCCTGCTGATCACATGTGGGTCCAGTGACTTAACAAATGCAAGGATATCGGCTTCTATGTTTGACATCACTCTTGCGCACGATGGACACCCATTACCAGCCAGGTGATTTGCGGCACCTTGAGTAAACTCACCATGTGTAGGACATAAGATATTAATCTTGCCTCGAGAACCAGTAAAACCATCCGGGGAATACTCATACTTATCACCATGGACGTATTTCGCATCATCAACAAAATTGCTAAACTTTTTTAACTTGGCTTTTCTCGATCTCTCATCTCCACACCTTGGGCATCCATTGCCCCTCTTCAGATGAATGTAGGCCAATTGCTCAAACCACCCATGAATCGGGCATCCGATTGTTATCTTTGCCCTTGAAAACGCTTCAAAAAAAACCTTGCTATAGTCATATTTCCCGTCATGAATAGCGGAGGCCATTGCTTTAAAGTCATCGACAGAAATAACACCCCTTTGGCACTTTGCACACCCCTGACCATGAAGGTGTTTGGATGGCTTTTGCCAGAATTCCCCATGCTTTTTGCATACTATTTTCATTGGTGAGTGGCAGCCATGGAAGGTGTGAAAATCATACTCATACGTCTCGCCATGAACACTACGAATCTTTTCTTTGAGCTCATCAATAGTCATCTTCTTCGGCATGATATAATTCCTAAGTTAACCAACAGCAGGGGTTAGTATGAAAGATTTACAAGTCAACATCCTGACAACCATCAACTCAGCCAGCAACATTAGCGAACAGATCATTGATGGTGATGTTCATTTCATTATAAAGAATGTTGTTCCTCTTGTCGATGATGTAGTGATGAACGGCGGCATGTATCCAGCGGAAGAGATACGCAATAGTTATAATGGACTAAATGGAAACCCAGCACCATACAACCACCCAATGGTTGATGGCTCTTTCGTTTCTGCGCACAATATTCGGGCGGTAAACCAGTATCATGTTGGCGCATGGATAGAGAATGCCTCTCATGATGGTGGCAAGGTACTTGTTGACCTGAAGGTTAACAAAGTTATTGCTGAACGCTCAGAGAAAGGGCAGGAGTTGCTAGGTCGCATTGAGGCGCTAATGAATTCCGCTGAAGGTGCTGAACCAATTCATGTATCCACTGGCTTATTGCTCAACCGAGAAGCTGCGGAAGGTACAAGCAAAGGCAAAAAATACACATGGATTGCGCGCAACATGGAGTGGGACCATCTCGCCATCCTGCCGCCGGGAGTGCCGGGAGCCGGAACACCAGAAGATGGCGTGGGAATCTTTGCCACCAATGGTGAGCAAATCGAACGCATCACTGTAAACCTTGAGGATTCAACTGTGCCGGACGAAAGCGCCAACAAGATTAATTATAAATCGTGGCTACATAAGGCTATCAACTACATCACCAACAAATCAGACCTGTCGTTTGAGAACATCAGTGAGCAGATTCGCCAGATTCTGAAAGCTGAAGTCGGTGAGGATGTATGGCCTTATATCGTGGCTGTGTACGACGACCGTGTCGGATTCGAAATCAAAGGCCAGATTTTTCAGCAGCTCTACATCGTTGAAGATGATGTGGTAAAATTGGTCGGTGAGCGGGTCAAGGCTGTTTATAAGACTGAACTTGAGCCGGTAAAATCAACTGAAGGGGAAATCTCAATGAC